>Ga0081528_100549_pt1 | contig 16429 bp, 16 predicted proteins | sample HotLakmasection4_FD_71011 | JGI IMG/M metagenome (GOLD analysis project Ga0081528, IMG submission 71011) | Hypersaline microbial mat communities from Hot Lake, Washington, USA - Section #4 (SPADES assembly) (version 2) | ecosystem: Environmental > Aquatic > Non-marine Saline and Alkaline >...
GGGGGGGGGGCGCCGGCGCGGCCCCCCCCCGGGGCGCGGGGGGGGGGGGGGGGGTGGGGGGCGGGGGGGGCGGCGTGAGCCCCGATCCACGCGAGGAACCCGGCGGGGGCGCCGAGCGGCGGCCCGGGGACGCGCTGGTCCGCAAGGGATCGGAGGTGAGTTTCCCAGCGTTCGAGGGCGGGCGTCTGGTTCACGTTGGGGGGCTCCGGGCGTCGAGGAACACGTCTGGTTTCGCCCGATGGCGCGAGCTATATTCAGCGTATGCCGAGACTCGAACGCGGCGCCGGGCGACGACTGCTGACCAAGGCATGCCTCTCGTGCGGGTACCGTGGCGCCTCGCTCCAGGGTCGCCCGCGGGCGGTGCGTTGCCCGTCGTGCGGGGCGGATCTCTACACGCGACCGCCGCGGAGCTACGCGGAGATGGAAGGCTTCATCCCGTGCTCGAGCGCGTCGGCGGGGCCGTACGCGGATGATCCGGTGAGCTCCTCGGAGACTCGCGTCGCGGCGGCGAAGCGTCTGGCGGTGCGGGTGCTCGTGGCGGCCCTGATCATCACGCCGCCCCTGGTGGTCGTGGCGATGGCGGGCGGGCTCGCGGCGCTGTGGATCGTCCGGCGGTAGGCTGGCCGATCGGTTGTCCAACGAAATCTCACGATCGAGTGCGGGAGGAGCGTGGCATGGGCGTCGCGAGCGATGTCGTCGAGCGTCTGACGAGCGAGCGGAGCGCGGCGATCGACCGCTTGGTCGAGTGGCTGCGGATCCCGAGCGTCGGGACGGATCCGAAACACCGGGAGGACACGCGCCGGGCGGGGCAGTGGGCGGTGGATCGGCTCCGCGAGGTGGGGATCGACGCGGAGCTCCGCGAGACGGGGACGAAGGAAAAGCCCGGGGCTCCGATCGTGTGGGCCGAGCACCCGGGGTCCGAGGATTACGCCGGGCCGCACGTGCTCTTCTACGGGCACTACGACGTGCAGCCGGCGGACCCGCTTGCGCTGTGGGAGAGCCCGCCGTTTGAGCCGGTGATCAGGCCGGCGTCGAACGGGAGCGGCGAGCGCGTGGTGGCGCGCGGGGCGTCGGACGACAAGGGGCAGGTGGCGATGTTCCTCGAGGCGCTTCGGGCGTGGAAGCAGTCGCACGGCGAGGTGCCGATCCGGCTGACGATCCTGATCGAGGGCGAGGAGGAGTCGGGGAGCGTGAACCTCGAGCACTTCATCGAGCGGCACGAGGCGGAGATCCGCCGGGCGGACTTCTGCCTGATCTCCGACACGGGGATGCCCGGGGTGGACCAGCCGGCGATCACCTACGGCGTGCGAGGGCTGGCGTACACGGAGATCACGCTGCACGCGGGGGATCAGGACCTGCATTCGGGCATGTGGGGCGGACGGGCGCCCAACCCGATCACGGAGCTGTGCCGGGTGCTCGCGCAGCTGCACGACCCGGACCGGCGCGTGACGATCCCGGGCTTCTACGAGGGCGTGGCGGAGCTTCCCGCGGCGCAGCGGAAGCAGTGGGAGGAGCTTGGCTTCGATCAGGCGGCGGCGCTGAAGAAGATCGGGCTCGGTCCCGAGGCGGACATCGGCGAGAAGGGCTTCAGCGCGATCGAGCGCGAGTGGGCTCGGCCGACGGCGGAGATCAACGGCATCTGGGGGGGGTACCAGGGCGCGGGCGCCAAGACGGTGATCCCGAGCCACGCGGGGGCGAAGGTGTCGTTCCGGCTGGTGGACGACCAGGACCCGAGGAAGGTGGTCGAGCGGTTCCGGGCGTGGCTCGAGGAGCGGACGCCGCCGGGGTGCCGGTGGGACTTCGTCGATCACGGCGGCGGTCCTCCGGCGACGACGGCGACGGACTCGCCCTACCTGCAGGCCGCGTCGCGCGCGCTCGAGCGCGCGTCGGGCAGGCGGCCCGCGCTGATCAAGACGGGCGGCTCGATCCCGGTGGTGGGGCATTTCGGTTCGCTCGGGCTCGACACGGTGCTGATGGGGTTCGGGCTCGATGACGACCGGGTGCACTCGCCCAACGAGAAGTTCGAGCTGGCGTGCTTTGAGCTGGGCGCGCGGTCGCACGCGCTGCTCATCGACGAGCTGATGCAGATGAAGGGGAAGGGGTCAGGCGGCCTTCTTCGCTGACGCGGCCGGGGGGGTCGCGGGCTCGGGCTCGACGATCTCGACGTCCATGGGCTCGTCGTCGGTGAGCATGGCGAGCCGCCGGACCTGCCTGAGCCGCAGCGTGTGGGCCTCGACGATGAGGTCGTGGAGCTCGCACTCGTCGCGGACCTTGATCGCCAGGACGTAGAGGACGCCCAGGGCGAGCGCGGCGGCGGCCCCGATCATGGCGAGGGTCAGCCAGAGCTGGAGCGGGTCCATGGCGAGGGCATCGGCCGGCGGGCAGGTCGACTGAAGGCCCGTAGAATCGCGGGTCGTGTTCTGGCGCGTGCTGTGTCGGGTGGTGGTGCTGGCGAGCGTTCTCGCGTCGCCCGCGGTGCGCGCGCAGTCGCCCGCCGCGGCCGGCGGCGAGGCGGACCTGGCGGGCGAGATCGAGATCACGCTCGAGCGGTTCGGGGCGGGGCGGGTGGTCAGGCCGGGGGACTGGGCGGGGATTCGCGTGGCGCTGCTTGATCGCGGAGCGGAGGTCCGCCCGGTGATCGTGCAGGCGTCGCTCGTCGACGCGGACGGGGACGCGGCGCTCTGGCAGCGCGCGGTGACCCTGAATCCGGGGTCGCCGCAGGGCGTGTGGCTCTACGCGCGGCTGCCGTTTGACCTTCTGCCCGCGAGCCCGGTGCGGATCAGCGTTCACGAGCCGGCGGAGGGCGGGGAGGGCGAGGTGGGGGCGGGTCGCCTGCCGGGGCGGGAGCTCGGGGCCGCGGTGCTGTCGCCGCAGGTGGTGGTGGAGCCGGCGTCGCCGCTCATCGGGGTGATCGGGCGGTCGACGGCGGGGCTCGAGCGGTATCAGGTGGCGGCGCCCGGGGGCTCGACCGAGGCGCCGGCGACGGGGCATGAGTGGATCGAGCTGGCGACGCTTGATCCGGACCAGCTTGGGGCCGAGCTCCCGGACGCGTGGATGGGCCTGAGCGCGATGAAGACGATCGTGTGGACCGAGGGGGATCCGGCGCGCGTGCGCGGCGCGGCGGCGGAGGCGCTCGAGGCGTGGGTTCGGCGGGGCGGTCATCTGGCGATCGTGATTCCCGAGGCGGCGTTCGGCTGGGCGGACGCGCGGGAGGGGGCGCTGGCGGAGCTCATGCCCGCGGCGCGGCTCGTGCGGCGCGAGGGCGTGGATCTTGAGTCGGTGCGGCCGCTGCTCCGGGGCGCGGGCGGGCCTCGGCTTCCGAGCGGGCGGATCGTGCACGTCCTTGAGCCGCTCGAGGACGCGCGCGAGCAGGAGGCGATGGCGATTCTGTCGAGCCCGGCGGGCGAGGCGCTCGTGACGCGGCGTCTGGTCGGCGCGGGCGCGGTGACGGTGATCGGGGTCGACGTGAGCGAGCGGGAGACGGCGTCGCGTCTTGATCCGCAGCGGTTCTGGCATCGGGTGCTCGGGGAGCGGTTCGACGTGCTCTCGCAGGCGGAGATGACGGCGCTCCAGCAGCGGACTCCGCCGGCGAACTTCCGCAGCCGGACGCAGGTGTGGGTGGACGACGCGGTGGGGACGTTCATCAACAAGACGGGTCGGGCGGGGGCGGGGGGGCTGCTGGGGGGGCGGGCCCGGGCCGGCATCCGCCGCCTGTGGTCGCCCGCCGGGATCGGTCTGGCGGTGGCGGTGTCGCTGCTGTGGCCGGCGATCGTCGCCGTGCAGGGGCATGGCGGCACGCTGGTCGACGAGTGGTGGATGCACACGGTGACCCGCGGCGCCGGCGACTTCGGCGACCCGGAGCCGCCCTGGTACTATCCGGTCGCGATGCTCTGGCAGATGCTGCCCTGGACGCCGCTGCTGCTGGCCGGGGCCGGGCCGTCGCTGGCGCGGGCCTGGCGCAACCGGGATGCGCCCGACCGGTTCGTGTGGTGCTGGGGCGTGCTGCCGGTGGCGCTGCTGTCGGTTCCGGCGGTCAAGCACCACCAGTACATCCTCCACGCGCTGCCGGCGTTCGCGCCGGTGATGGCGCTGGGGCTGGTGCGGATCGGCGGGTGGTACGCCGGCCTGCCCGACCGGTGGCGCGCCCGGAGCGCCGGGGCCGCCCTGGCGGCGGCCGGCGCGCTGCTCGCCGGCAGCGCGGTCGGCGGCGCGGTGTGGTGGGACTACCGGGCCGAGGCGTGGCTGGTCGGCGGCGCGCTCGCGCTCGGCATCGCCGCCATGGGGCTGGCGCTGCGGCGCCGGCGCATCGCGGGGATGGGCGTGGCGCTGATGGTCATGCTGCTGCTGATCGGCGTGATCCTGCGCTCGGACCTGATCCCGCGGCGCGACCCGTCCGGCCCGGACCGGAACTTCCTGCTGCGCGTGGCGGAGCAGGTGCCGGACGACGCGCCGCTGGTCGCCACCGGCGGCACGGCGATCGCCCGCCACGTCTTCTACGTGGACCGTCCGGTGACCGGGGTGTGGAGCCCGGCCGCCGTCCCGGCGCCCGCGGACGGGCCGGTGTTCGTGATCGCGCAGGCCCGCGATGCCGCGACGCTGGCCGCCCTCGGTCCGCTCGCGCCGCTCGACCAGAGCGCCCGCGCCCGGTTCGAGCGGTCGCCCGAGGACCGCTACACCCTGTACCGCATCGATCCGCCGCCGGCCGCGGCCGCCGCCGCGGAGTGAGCCCTACGCCTCGGTGGCGCCGGGCAGGGCGGCGATGCCGGCCCGGGCGACCTCGAGGTCGCGCTCGTGGTCGCCCGATTCGACGCCGATCGCACCGACCAGCGTGCCGTGGACGAACACGGGCAGGCCCAGGTGGCCGTTGACGTGCGGCCCCGGCACGCCGGGCCGGCGCGCGGCGGCGGCGCCGGCCTTGGCGATTGCGGCGTCGATTCCCGCGGTGACGGCGCTGCCCACGCGGGCGAAGCCGAGCAGGTGCCCGCCGTCGTCGACCACGGCGATCGACGGCGCGCAGCCCAGTTCCTCCGCCTTGCGCGTGGCGGCGTTGAGCACCTTCATCGTGCCCCGGTGGTTGAGCCGCGTGTACTGCGAGACGTCCGGCAACGGCCCGTGCATTGTCTTCCTTTCGCCGCCCCGTCAAAACCGGCGGCAACCCTATGCGGACGCGGCCGGACCGGCAATGCCCTCAAACGGTCTTTCGCCGGCACATGTTCCGGTGCCGTCAGCCGCCGAAGGTGCCCTGCGGCAACCCGCGCACCCCGGGGCGGAAGGCGACCACGTCGCCGGCCCAGGGCTGGGCGGCGAGCTGTTCGCGGCTCAGGCCGTCGCCGGCCGAGGTTATGTACAGCACGTCCAGGTCCGGCCCGCCGAACACGCAGCTCGTCGGGTTGGAGACCGGCGTCTCGACGATGCGGTCCACCGACCCGTCCGGCGCCCAGCGCACGATCCGGCCGCCAGCGTACATCGCGTTCCACAGATACCCGTCGGCGTCCATGGCCGACCCGTCCGGATAGCCGCGGTCGCTGCGGGCGAACGCGCACCGCACGCCCAGGGTGCCGGCGGCGAAGTCCAGGTCGTAGGCGTACAGCACCTGGTGCGGCGAGCAGGCGACGTACATGACCCGCTCGTCCGGGCGCCACAGCATGGTGTTGGGCGTCTGCACGCCCTCCGCGACGCGATGGCAGGACAGGTCCGGATCGAGCCGATAGATGGACCCGGCCGGGCGGTCGTTGGGGATGTTCGAGCCGTCGTCGCCATAGTTGTTGAGCATGGTGCCGGCCCAGAACCGGCCCAGGCGGTCGCAATGGCCGTCGTTGAACCGGTTCTCCGGCTTGTCGGCCTCCGGGTCGACGATCTTCTCCAGCGCGCCGGTCGCCGGGTCGAAGAAATGGAAGCCGCCGCGCAGGGCGGCGACCAGGCCGCCGCGGGCGCGCTCGGCGATGCACCCGATGAAGTCCGGCAGGGTCCAGTCGCGGCGCGCGCCGCTCTCCGGGTGCCAGCGACGGATGCGCCGGCCGCGCACGTCGATCCAGTAGAGCGCCTGCTCGGCGACCGACCACACGGGGCTTTCGCCGAGGACGTCGCCCGAGGCGACGGCGCGGGTAAACTCGGTCATGACGGGGATCCTTCGACGGCGCTCCGTGGCCGGCCCTCCTCGACCAGGCCGCGCACGGCGCAATGCAACGGGCTGTCGGCCTCGCCCAGGGCGTCGATCACGTCGAAGTGGTGGCGGCCGGGCAGCTCGAAGGCGACGACGTCGTGGCCGGCGTCGCGCAACGCCTCGGCATAGTCGTCCTGCTGGCGGTGGAACTCGGCGCACTCCAGCTCGCCGAGCGCCAGGATCACCGGCGGCAGGCGCTCCGGGATGCGCCGGACCGGGCTGTACCGCGCGGCCTGCTCCGGGTCGAGCCGGATGTCGCCATTGACCGAGGTGAGCCGCACCGGCTCCAGGTCGTAGGCGCCGCTGATCGCGCACCCGCCGGCGAGCGGTTCCGGCGGGGCGCCGCGCGCCGTCCAGTCGGTGGACAGCAGCGTCGCCGCCAGGTGCGCCCCCGCCGAATGCCCGGCGACGAACAGCCGGCCGGGGTCGATGCCGTAGGTGGCCGCGTTGGCGTGCAGCCGGAGCACGGCGGTGCGCGCGTCCTCGACCACCTCGTCGAACGTCACCCTCGGGCACAGCCCGTAGCCGACCGCGGCGAAGGCGATCCCGGCCTCGACGAACGGGTGCGCCAGGTGACTGAAGTAGTCCTTGCTCAGCGTGCGCCAGTAGCCGCCGTGGAAGAACGCGACCAGCGGCGCCGGCTCGGGTCCCGGGTCGACCGGGGGGAACAGGTCCAGGCGCTGGCGCTCCTCCGGGCCGTACGGGACGTTGCGCAGGTGGGGCAGGCGGGCGCGCGTGCCGATGCTGGCGAGCTCCCAGGCGTCGAAATGGTCGTGGTAGGTCGGCACTTGGGCGCGCAGGTCGTACTCGGCCTCGAGCTCGGCCGCGGTCAGGCCGCGGTACAGGGGGGCCGCGATGTCGTTCATGGCGCCGCCGGTTCAGGTGAAGGCATTGAAGGTGATAATCGTGTAGGTGTCCTTGACGCCGGGCAGCGTCTGGATCGACCCGGTCACGAACCGCCCGACGTCGGCGTCGCGCGGCAGGTAGCACTTGACCAGCAGGTCGTACATGCCGGAGGTGGAGTAGACCTCGGACACCTCCTCGATGGTGTCCACCGCTTCCGCCGCCACGTCGTACGCCCGGCCCAGCTCGCACTTGACCTGGATGAAAATGGCCTGCATGGCATTCAAGCTCCTGAGGTGCCGGGAAACCGGCAAAGAGTTGGCGAGCTAGAGTGCAGCACCAGCGCCTCCGCCTTCACCCTACGCCACCGTAAAGCATTCCCGCCAAGCGCGGCAGCCGCCCGACACTTTGCAGACCGACGCCATTGGCAGCGAAGCTACGGGGAGCCGATTGCGCGCGCAACCGCATCTCGAACCGAGCCCGGAAGATCGGGGGGCGCTGTGCTCAGCAGCCACCGCTCGAGCGCCCGATCCGGGTCGTGCAGAAGCTCCCCGTTGCGGCAGGCGATGCCGCCGAACACCCGCAATCCCTCTTCCGCCGTGGGCGCAGCGGGGTCATGCACGACGACGCCACGATAGCCGAGACCGGCCGGCTGCGGTAGTTGGCTCGTCCCCGGGGGCAGGCTATCGACGCGCTGTCGCAACTCCCGCTCCTGTTCCGGCGACAGTTGCCAGTGCGGGTTGGGACGCCCGGAAAAGACATCGAGAACGGTTTCGTGGGGCATCTGCCGATCTCCGGACGGTCATTGATCGGGCCGCGATCAGCCGTCTCGGCTCCTCAACGGATGACGACGGTCCTGTCCGTTATCATATAGGTGCAGAAGTCGGTGTAGGGACCACGGTCGCAGAGTCTTGGATCCCTGATCCGGTTTCCACTGTTGTCCGTGTTCAGGACAGGCGTCTGGCCAGGCTTGTGCGACCAGCAGCCGGTACTATCCTGTGCGTACCAATGATGATCCATGCCTGGCCAGACGACAAGCGCAACATACCAACCGGCACCGTGCCCCAGCGGACTGCTGAAGCCCGGTACCGGTCTTAGGCCGTCTGCCTGGGCAGAGATCTCAACACTGCTGCAGTCGATTGCCGCGATGGGTGCTCCCTTCGCCTTGCCGGGCTGGGCAAACGTATTCGTTATTCGGTCATTTGCATAGTTGTAGCAATTGTTCGTAGATTGTACATGACTGGCATTCCATATGCTTAGGTTGTAGGACGGTGCGTCCGCTGCCCGGCAAGGTGGACAGTCGTCCCGATCCGTCGCCGGATGGGGCACGGGCTCGACCGACGACGGCCGTTCGATGGCCGCTTCGACGTGCGCACGCAGATCCCTATTGATGGTCGGACCGGCGGTCTCCAGCAGCCACCGTTCAAGCCGGATATTATTTTCAATATAGCCCATTTCACTTCGATTGCGCACAGCTACGTCTTCGCTCATCAAGAAGCCCAACCGATCCACTCCAACACTGCGCCCTACCGGCACACCCGATGCCAGAAAACCTCGATACCCAAGGCGATCCAATCCGCTGTGCGGCACGATGACGGTTGTCTCCGCCGATCCAAGTCGGTGGTCCAGTTCCAGAAATGCCTTTGCATGATGAGGTTTCAGGTCCCAGACAGGGTTGGGCCGTCCCGAGAAAACGTTCAACGTGATTGTCACATGGTCATCCATATAAAACATCCCGGTTGAAGGCAACGATATACTCCTTAAGGTTGCAGATCATCGCAACCAGAAAAAGATGGTTTCGAGCTAGACGCCCAGATACCGCTCCCGGATCCCCGGCTCGGCGCGGAAGGCGGCGGCGTCGCCGTGCCAGACGATGCGGCCCTTCTCGATCACGTAGTGCCGGTCGGCCAGGCGGGCCAGCACGTCCACGGTCTTGTCGATGACCAGGATGGCCTGCCCGTCGCGGCGCAGGCCCTCCAGGCAGGCCCAGATCTCTGCCCGCACCAGCGGGGCCAGGCCCTCGGTGGCCTCGTCCAGGATCAGCAGGCGCGGGTTGGTGGTCAGCGCGCGGCCAATGGCCAGCATCTGCTGCTCGCCGCCGGACAGCTGGCTGCCCAGGTTGTCGCGCCGTTCGGCGAGTCGCGGGAACAGGTCGAACACGCGCGCCGCGGTCCAGCCGCCCCGGCCGCGGCCGCCGGGATCGCTGGCGAAGGCGACCAGGTGCTCGGCCACGGTCAGGTTCGGGAAGATCTGCCGGCCCTCCGGGACCAGGCCCAGGCCGGCCCGGGCGATGCGGTGCGGCGGGCGGCCCTGCATCGGCACGCCGGCGACGCGCACCACGCCGCCGGCGGGCGGGGTCAGGCCCATCACCGCGCGCACGGTGGTGGTCTTGCCCATGCCGTTGCGGCCCAGCAGCGTGACCATCTCGCCGGCGCGCACCGACAGGTGGACGCCGAACAGCACCGAGCCCTCGCCGTAGCCGGCGAACAGGTCCTGGACGTGCAGCAGCGCCGGTTCCGTCATGCCGGCGCCTCCTCGCCCAGATAGGCGGCGCGCACGTCCGGGTCGGCGCGCACCGCGGCGGGCGGGCCGGCGGCGAGGACACGGCCGTTGACCAGCACGGTGATGCGGTCGGCCAGCGCGAACACCGCGTCCATGTCGTGCTCGACCAGCAGGATGCCCGGCCCGCCCTTCAGCCCGGCGATCAGCGCCGTCATGGCGGCGGACTCCTCCGCGCCCAGCCCGGCCATCGGCTCGTCGAGCAGCAGCACGCGCGGGCGCGCCGCCAGCGCCATGGCGATCTCGAGCTGGCGCTGCTCGCCGTGGGCCAGGGCGCCGGCCGGCACGTCGGCGCGGGCCGCCAGCCCGACGCGGGCCAGGGCCTCCCGGGCCGGGTCGCGCAGCCGCGGGTCGCGCCGCGCCGGGCGCCAGCAGCGGAAGCTGTGCCCAGCCTGCGCCTGGACCGCCAGCGCCGCGTTGTCCAGCGCCGTGAACGCCGGGAAAATGCTGGTCACCTGGAAGCTGCGCGCCAGGCCGCGGCGGGCGCGGGCGTGGTCGGGCAGGGCGGTGATGTCGGCCCCGTCCAGGCGGATGCGGCCCGCGTCGGGTTTCAGCGCGCCGGCCAGCAGGGCGATCAGCGTGGTCTTGCCCGCACCGTTCGGGCCGATCACCCCATGCACCTCGCCGGCCGTCACGTCCAGGGCGAGCGCGTCCACGGCGACCAGGCCGCCGAAGCGGCGGGGCAGGCCGCCGGCCTCGAGCAGCGGCTCAGTCGGCATCGCCCGGCCCGCGCCGGCGCCAGCGCCGCCAATGCCGCCACGGCACGGGCGCCGACTCCACCAGTCCCCACAGCCCGCGGCGGGCGAACAGGACGACCAGCAGCAGCACGGGGCCCAGCACGATCGGCCAGTGCTCGGTCACCTCGGCGAGCTGCTCCTCCAGCAGCAGCAGGGCGGCCGCACCCAGCACCGGGCCGACCAGCGTGCCCATGCCGCCGATCACGACCATGACGATCAGCTCGCCCGAGCGGTGCCAGTTCATGTAGGCGGGGCTGACGAACTCGCCGGCGTTGGCCAGCAGCGCCCCGGACAGCCCCGCACCGGCCCCGGCCAGGGCGAACGCGGCGAGCCGGTAGCGGTACACCGGGAAGCCCAGCGCGCGCATGCGCTGCTCGTTGTCCTTGGCGCCGCGCAGCACCATGCCGAAGCGCGACTCCACCAGCCGCCGGCACAGCAGCACGAACCCGGTCAGCAGCGCCAGGCAGACGTAGTAGAAGGTCACGTTGTCGCCGATGTCGATCACGCCCGCGAACTCCGACCGGCCCCAGAGCGCAATGCCGTCGGTGCCGCCGTAGCGGCGCAGCGACACGGCCAGGTAGTACAGCATCTGCGCGAACGCCAGGGTGATCATGATGAAGCCGATGCCGCGGGTGCGCAGCGACACCGCACCGATCGCCACCGCGGCCAGCGCCGGCACCAGCACCGCCAGCGGCCACACGACGAACCCGTTCACCGTGCCGGGCAGGCCGAGCAGGGAGGTGCCCTCGAAGTCATGCGTGAACAGGACGCCGACCACGTAGGCGCCCAGCCCCACGAAGGCGGCGTGGCCGAAGCTGACCAGCCCGCCGTAGCCCAGGATCAGGTCCAGGCTGACCGCGGCCAGCGCGAAGACGAGAATCCGCGTCACCAGCGTGACCCAGAACGGCGCGTCGAGCGCCAGCGCCACCGGCGGCAGCGCCAGCGCCGCCGCCAGCAGCACCAGCGCCGCCACCCGCCCGCGCCGCGCCGCCGCGTCGCCCGGCGCCGCCGCCCGGACCGGCGCGACGCTGCCGGTTGCGGGGCCCGCGGGCGATCCGGCGCCGGGCGGGCCGCGGCGCGGCGGGTCGGCGGCATGGTCCATCGTGATCCTCTCCTTCCGGCGGCGTCGGGGGCGCGGCCGTCCGGCACAGGTGTAGCGGACGCCGCGCCGGCCGGCCACGGCCCCGTGCCGCCCCCGCGGCTTGCCCGCCCGGCCGCCGCGCCGTAAGGTCGGCCCGGCCCGAAACCGCAGGGAGGCGGCCGATGAAGGCGGTGCTGTGCAGGGAGCTGTGCGACCCGGACGCACTGGCGGTGGACGAGGTCGAGGCGCCGGCGCCGGGTCCGGGCGAGGTGCTGATCGCGGTCGCGGCGGCCGGGGTCAACTTCGCCGACACGCTGATCATCGCCGGCACGTACCAGACCAGGCCGCCGTTCCCGTTCAGCCCCGGCATGGAGGCGGCGGGCACGGTGCTGGGCTGCGGCGCGGGCGTGACCCGCTGCCGCCCCGGCGACCGCGTGCTGGCCACGCCCGACTACGGCGCCTTCGCCGAACGGCTCGTGGTGCGGGAAAGCGACGTGCACGTGCTGCCCGAGGCGATGGACATGGTCACCGCCGCCGGCTTCCCGGTCGCCTACGGCACCTCGCACGTGGCGCTGGCGTGGCGCGCCGACCTGCGGCCGGGGGAGGTGCTGGTGGTGCACGGCGCGGCCGGCGGCGTCGGGCTGACCGCGGTGGAGATCGGCAAGGCGCTGGGCGCGGAGGTGATCGCCACCGCCGGCGGGCCGGACAAGCTGCGCGTCGCCGAGGCGCACGGCGCCGACCACCTGATCGACTACCGCAGCGAGGACATCCGCGAGCGGGTCAAGGAGATCACCGGCGGGGTCGGCGCCGACGTGGTCTACGACGCGGTCGGCGGCGACGCCTTCGACGCCTCGCTGCGCAGCATCAACTGGGGCGGGCGCATCCTGGTGATCGGCTTCGCCGGCGGGCGGGTGCCGCAGATCCCGGCCAACATCCTGCTGGTCAAGAACGTCGCCGCGATCGGCGTCAACTGGGGCTCGTACCGCACCCGCGCCCCGGCGCGCCTGGCCGAATCCTTCGCCTTCCTGTTCGACTGGTACGCCCGCGGCCTGCTCAAGCCCCTGGTCTCCGCCACCTACCCCCTGGCCGACGCCCCCCGCGCCCTGGCCGACATCAAGGCCCGCAAGGCCACCGGCAAGATCGTCCTGACCGTGGGTTGAACTGCCCTGTGCCGTAGGTCGGCCGGAGCGAAGCGACGCCCGACGCCCGGCCTCGCCGCCAGCGCCGGCATTGGTGCCGCGGTCCGGACGCCGCGCGGTGCTGCCGTCGTGGAGGGGCGGCCTCCGGCCGCCCTGGGCGCCGAGGACGGAGCCCTCCATGGGTGCCGTGCGATGGGATGGCGGCGGCAAGGGTGTGCGTGTGGCGGGTCCGTGCGGCGGGCGTCGCTCCGCTCCGGCCGCCCTACGCCGGGCGGTTGACGGGCGTGTCCCTTTTGGGCGCCGGTCACCCCTCCGCGCCCAAGGCCCGGTCCAGGTTGAAGGCGGCGGAGATCAGCGCCAGGTGGGTGAACGCCTGCGGGTAGTTTCCCAACGCCTCGCCGCGGAAGCCGGTTTCTTCGGCGAACAGGCCGACGTGGTTGGCGAAGCTTAGCATGCGCTCGAACATGATGCGGGCGTCGTCCAGGCGGTGGTGCTTGAAGCGGCCGGCGCGGGTCAGGGCCTCGACCAGCCAGAACGTGCAGATGTTGAAGGTGCCCTCGTCGCCGTCCACGCCGTCGGCGGCCTCGCTGACGTTGTAGCGGTAGACCAGGCTGTTGGCGGCCAGCCCGCCGCGCTCGGGCGGCTCCAGGATAGCGTCCAGGGTCTGCAGCATGCGCGGGTCGGTGGGCGACAGGAAGAAGGTCAGCGGCATCATCAGCACCGAGGCGTCCAGCGCATTGCTGCCGTACGTCTGGACGAAGGCGCCGCGCTGCCCGTTCCAGCCCTTGTCCATGATCTCCTCGTAGATGGCGTCGCGCTCGGCGTACCAGCGGCGGCGGTCGGCGGGCAGCGAGCGCTTCTCCGACAGGCGCAGGCCGCGGTCGATGGCCACCCAGCACATCAGCTTGGAGTACACGAACTGGCGCTGCCCGTCGCGCACCTCCCAGACGCCGTCGTCGGGGCGGCGCCAGTTGTCGCACACCCAGTCGACCATGCGGCGCAGCGCCGACCACAGGCTGTACGAGATCGGCTCGCCGTACTTGTTGAACAGGTACGCGGCGTCCAGCAGGGCGCCGTAGATGTCCAGCTGCAGCTGGCCGTACGCGCCGTTGCCGATGCGTACGGGGCGCGAGCCGCAGTACCCGTCCAAATGGTCCAGGGTCTGCTCGGCGAGGTCCCGGCGGCCGTCGATGCCGTACATGATCTGCAGGGCGCCGTCGAAGCCGCCGTCGAAGCCGCCGTCCGCCTCGCCGTCGCCGGCGCAGCGCAGGCAGATGCCGCTCAGGAAGTGCATGAACCGCTCGGCCTCCTTGGAGAAGCCGAGGCGCAGGAAGGCGTACAGGGTGAACGCGGCGTCGCGGATCCAGGCGTACCGGTAGTCCCAGTTGCGCCCGCCGCCGATCGCCTCGGGCAGGCTGCAGGTCGGCGCGGCGACGATGGCGCCGGTCGGCTCGTAGGTGAGCAGCTTGAGCGCCAGCGCCGAGCGCTGGACCATCTCCCGCCAGCGCCCGCGGTACTTGCACCGCGCCAGCCAGGCGCGCCAGTAGGCGACGGTGTCGCGGAACGCCGCCTCGGCCTCGTCCTCCGACAGGCTCAGGCCGCAGCCCTCGTCGTCGGACAGCTGGCGCAGCACGAACACGGCGGTCTCGCCCTGGTTCAGGGTGAACTCGGCGCACACGCCGGCGCCGTCGCGGCGCAGCGGCGTGCGCGTCGCGAGGCCCAGGGTCAGGCCCGGCCCCTCGAACGCGGCGCCGTCGGACAGCAGCCGGACGTCGTGGCCGGCGCGGGCGTAGTCGAACGCCGGGGAGCAGTCCATGCGCAGGCGGATCGCGCCGCGCACGGCGGTGATGCGGCGGACCAGTTGGTGGCGGTGCGGGCGCGGGTCGGTGCGGTCGCCGACCGGCATGAAGTCGGTCAGCTCGACCGCGCCGTGCGGGGCCATGAAGCGCGTGACCAGGACGTTGGTCTCCGGCCAGTAGAACTGGCGGGCGGTGACGTCGGCGTCGATCGGCGCGATGCGGAAGAAGCCGCCCTTGGCGTCGTCGAGCAGGGCGCCGAACACGCTGGGCGAATCGAACCGGGGCAGGCACAGCCAGTCGATCGAGCCGTCGGTGCCGACCAGGGCGACGCTGTGCATGTCGCCGATCATGCCGTAGCTCTCGATGGGCTTGTAGGCCATGGCCGTCCGTCTCCCGCCGGCGTCGTCGTGGGTTTTCGAGCGAGAAACGTGGGGCGCGGCGCCGCGGGGGAAAGGCGTGCCGGCCGGCGACGCACGCGATCGTGATGACGGACGGCGCGGGAGCGGGGCCGGAGGGCTACCAGCCCTCGTGCTCCTGCATGCCGATCATGTGCTTGGCCCGCTTCTGGAAGGCGATCGCCTCGGCGAAGGTGCGGATGCCCAGGTCGTGCAGGCGCGGGATCATGCGCACGAACACCTCGGCGGTGACCAGGCAGTCGCCGAGCGCGGTGTGCCGGCCCTGGATCTCCACGCCGAAGCGGTTGGCCACCGCCTCCAGGTTCAGGTTCTCGGTGCTCGGCTCCAACGCAATCACCAGCAGGCCGGTGTCCAGGCTGGGCGGCGCCTTCCAGGCGATGCCGGCGCGCTCCGACTCGCGGCGCAGCATGGCCAGGTCGAAGCGGATGTTGTGCCCGACGATGACCGTGTTCGTCATCATCGCCTGCAGATCGCCGACCACCTCGGCGAACGGCGGCGCGCCCGCGACCATCGAGTTGGTGATGCCGTGCACGGCGGTCGACCGCGCCGGGATGGCCAGGCCGGGATTGACCAGCCGGTCCAGGGTGACGCTGTGGAACACGCGGCTGCCGTGCACGCGCACCGCGCCGATCGACACGATCCGGTCGGTGCGCACGTTCAGGCCGGTGGTCTCGGTGTCCAGCACCAGGGTCGGCAGGTCGAGCAGCTGCGTCCCGTCGGCGATGGTGCCGGCCGGCGGCAGCACGTCGTGCAGCCCGAAGTCGTGCACGACGCCCGGCCGGTGCTCCACCGGCGCCGCCTCGAAGGTCAGGGCGAAGCCGCCGTGGTGGCCCAGGTCGGCCACGCGCGTCGCCATGTAGTCGCCCTCGACCGTGCGGATCATGGCCGAGACCGGGCGGTTGGCGGTGCGGGCGCGCTGCGCGGCGGCGATCACGTCCTCGCGCTCCAGCGCGGCGTAGACGCTGGTGCCGACGGCCGTGCGGACGTGGCCGAACAGCGCGGCGGCGGCGGAATTGATCAGGCTGACCAGGCCGGTGTCGGTGATCACCACCAGGCCCTCGGCGATCGTGCCGACGACCGCCTCCAGCCGGGCGTCGGGGACGCCGCGCTGCGACTGCTGGCGGCCCAGCATGTCGTTGATGGTGCCGGCCAGGCGCTTGAGCTCGTCGTCGGTGCGGGTCTCCAGCGACCAGTGCCGGGGCAGCTGCGAGGCCGCCTCGCCGACCATGACGATGTCGCCGCGCAGCCGCTCCAGGTCGTCGAAATGGCTGTTGAGCTCCTGGTGGAGGATCGCCAGCCCGACCCCGGCCATGGCGCCGAACACCAAGACCAGGACCATGCCCAGGCCGATCTGCCGGAAGTCCAGGGCCACGACCCCGATGGCGATCAGCACGGGCAGCGCGCACAACCCGGCGACCGACACGGTCACCAGCAGCACGCTCAAGTTCAATGCCGAACGTTTTGGTTTCTTCATGACGACGGCTGCCGCCCCCGGCGGGGCACCGGGGCGGTGCGCGGCCCGGTCCGGAGAGGGCTCAGTGGCCGGGCGGCAGACGGCGGCCCGATGCGGCGGTCGAGCAGGTCCCGCCCGCGCAGCCGGGCAGGCCGGGCACGAAGGCCAGCGCCAGCGGCACCAGGCCGAGCAGCCCGAGCCAGCGCAGGCTCCCGTCGAGCACGACGAGCAGGGACAGC
>Ga0081528_100553_pt1 | contig 16295 bp, 13 predicted proteins | sample HotLakmasection4_FD_71011 | JGI IMG/M metagenome (GOLD analysis project Ga0081528, IMG submission 71011) | Hypersaline microbial mat communities from Hot Lake, Washington, USA - Section #4 (SPADES assembly) (version 2) | ecosystem: Environmental > Aquatic > Non-marine Saline and Alkaline >...
GGCTGCGTGTCGTCGAGTTCACCGCCCGCTTCGGCGACCCGGAGACCCAGGCCGTCCTGGCGCTGGAGCGCACGCCGCTCGGGGCGTTGCTGTACGCGGCCGCTACCGGCACGCTCGACCGCACGGAGCCGCCCCACTGGCGACCCGGGGCCGCCGTCACGGTGGTGCTGGCTGCGGCCGGGTACCCGGCATCACCGCGTACCGGCGACGAGATCGAGGGCCTGGACGACGCGGCTGCCGTCGAGGGAGTCCGGGTGCTGCACGCCGGTACCGCGCTGCGCGATGGCAAGGTGGTGACAGCGGGCGGACGTGTCCTGTCGGTCACCGGCGTCGGGGACGACCTGGAGCAGGCTCGCCAACGTGCCTACCAGGCGGTTGGACTGATCCGCTTCGCCGGTGCCCAGTTCCGCGGCGACATCGCCGCGAAGGCCGCCGCCGACGCGACGAGCACCTGACGGAGGCGAGCGGTGGACAGCACTGTTCTGCAGCTGACGACAGGCGAGCGCCTGGTCACCGACCTGACCGGTGCCGTCGCGGAGTTCTGCCAGGGCAGAGGCGACGGCCTGTGCCACGTCTTCGTCCCGCATGCCACCGCGGGGGTCGCCCTCGTCGAGACGGGCAGCGGCACCGAGTCCGACCTCGCCGCGGCCCTGGAGCGGCTGCTGCCCGTCGATGACATCTACCGCCACCGCCACGGCAGTCTCGGGCACGGTCGCGACCACGTGCTTCCGGCGTTCGTCTCGCCGTCGCTCGTCCTACCCGTCCTCGACGGACGACCGCTGCTGGGAACCTGGCAGAGCGTGGTGCTCGTCGACCCCAACGGTGACAACCCGAGGCGCCAGGTTCGGCTCACGTTCCTCGCCGAGGCCGGATGACCCCGAGCGACACCCGCCGGCCGCCTACCCGTCGCAACCGCCGTCCGGGGCGTCCTCGGGCAAGGGTGCTGGGCGTGGTTGGCTCCGCGGCCCTGCTGCTCGCCGCCTACATCGTCTTCGCAAACCCGGCCCGCGGCGGTGACCACTACGCCTCGGCACTGACCGCCTGGTCGATCGCGACGACGGGGTCGGCCGACCTCAGCCCCTTCGTGCAGCCCCGCGAGCCGCTGTGGTTCTTCGAGGTCGGCGACCAGGTGCTCACGAACCGATTCGCCGGCGCCGTGCTGTACGCGGTGCCGTTCTACGCGGTGGCCGACCTGTTCACCGACCGTTTCACGATGTGGCCGGGCATCGTCGCGGCATCGGCCTGTGCCACCGCGGCCGTCCTGCTCATGTGGGCGGCTCTGCTCCCGCTGGGCCGCCGGGTCGCGCTGGGTGCAGCCGCCGTCTTCGGGCTGGGGACGGCCACGTTCGCCGTCTCCGCCGACACGCAGTGGTCGCACGCCCCGGCCCAGGCCGCGCTGGCCGGCGCTGTGCTCGCACTGACTCGCGGGCGACTCGGCTGGGCGGGCGTGGCACTCGGTCTTGCCGTTGCAGTGCGACCGCACCTGGCCGTGGCCGCTGTGGCGATCGGAGCGTGGATGGCCGTCGCGGCCCGGTCGTGGACACCCGCGCTGCGGATCTGGGCCGGATGCGTGCCCGGCGTCCTGGTCCTGCTCACCTACAACGGCGCCGTCCACGACCGGTTCTGGCCCACGAACGGTCTGGAGCGCTCGGCGGACGACGTCAGTTGGGGAGGGTCCGGCGGCGGCGAGGGCCTGGCGGCCCTGCCCGAGAACCTGCTGGGGACGCTGGCCTCCCCCGGGCGCGGCGTCTTGGTTCTCTACCCGGTCCTCGTGCTGCTGGCCTTCTGGCTTCCGGCAGCATGGCGACGCGCGACCCCGGCCGAGCGGGCTGCTGCCGTGGGCGGGCTGGGCTACCTGGTTGCCCAGCTCACGCTGAACCGGTACTCGGGGGGGTGGTGGTTCTTCGGCTCGCGGCTCACCATCGAGCCCCTCACCCTGGCGTTCCCGCTGCTGGTGCGCGCCTGGACGGCGGTGCCACCCGGCCGGTGGCGCCTCGCCTCGTGGCTGCTGCTGGGCTGGGGCACGGTCACCCACGTGCTGGGCGGGATCAGCCGCCAGCCGTCGCCGGACACCGGCGTGCTCGACGATCCGTGGACCTTCTACGACCCCTGGGTCGTGGCCACCATGCAGGGACCCTGGGTCAGCGCGCTGGTGCTCGGGCTGAGCGCGGCCGCATTCGCCGTCGGGTCGTGGGCGCTCGTGTCGTGGCGGCACCCGGACGACCGGCGCAACCCCGACGAGGTGCACGACGTCCAACGCACATGAGGCACCCCCGAGCTGCGCTGGTCCTGACTGCGACGGCTGTGCTGGCCGGCGCGGCCGGGTGCAGGTGCTGACACCCAGCCCGTGCAGGTGGCGAGGCGTGTGTGCGAGGTGGGTGAGCGAGGGCCGGCTGCCGGTCGTGGTGCCTGATCCCGACGCGCCCATGAAGACCGACCCGTACGACGTCGCTCGGTGAGCCGGCTACGCCCGGTACCTGCCGGCAGCCGGCGGTGCGGGAGGATCGGGTCGTGCCCGACGAGACGACCGTTGTGATCCCTGACGTCCTAGCGACCCGCTACGCCTCGCCGGAGATGGCCACGCTGTGGTCGCCGCAGCACAAGGTACGTCTCGAGCGGCAGCTGTGGCTGGCGGTCCTCCGGGCCCAGCGCGACCTCGGGGTCCGCGTCCCGGACGGCTCGCTGGAGGCCTACGAGGCGGTCGCCGCCGACGTCGACCTCGCCTCCATCTCCGCCCGCGAACGCGTCACGCGGCACGACGTCAAGGCTCGGATCGAGGAGTTCAACTCCCTCGCGGGCCACCAGGACATCCACAAGGGCATGACCTCGCGCGACCTCACCGAGAACGTCGAGCAGCTGCAGGTCCGTCGCTCCCTGGAGCTCGTCCGTGACCGTGGCGTCGCCGCCGTGGTGCGGCTTGCCCGGCTGGCCCGTCAGCACCAGTCGCTGGTGGTGACCGGTCGGACGCACAACGTGCCGGCGCAGGCCACCACGGTCGGCAAGCGCTTCGCCTCGGCGGCCGAGGAGATGCTGCTGGCGTTGCGCAGGCTGGAGTCGCTGCTGGCCGACTACCCGCTGCGCGGCATCAAGGGCCCGGTGGGCACGAGCCAGGACGCCCTGGCGCTGCTCGACGACGACCCGGCCCGGCTCGCCGACCTCGAGCGCCGCGTCGCCGAGCACCTCGGTTTCTCCCGCACCCTGACGAGCGTGGGCCAGGTCTACCCGCGATCGCTCGACCACGACGTCGCCTCCGCGCTCGTCCAGGTGGTGGCCGGCCCGGCGTCGTTGGCGACGACGATCCGGCTGATGGCCGGTCAGGAGCTGGCCACGGAGGGTTTCAAGCCCGGCCAGGTCGGCTCGAGCGCGATGCCGCACAAGATGAACAGCCGCTCCTGCGAGCGGGTGGGTGGGCTGACGGTGGTCGTCCGCGGCTACGCGGGCATGCTCACAGAGCTGGCCGGAGCCCAGTGGAACGAGGGCGACGTGTTCTGCTCGGTCGTGCGCCGGGTGGCGCTGCCTGGCGCCTTCCTCGCCACGGATGGGCTCTTCGCGACCTTCCTGACCGTGCTGGACGAGCTGGGCCTCTACCCGGCCGTCGTGCAGCGCGAGCTCGACCGGTACCTGCCCTTCCTCGCCACCACGGCCGTGCTGGTGGCCGCCGTCCAGCGCGGCGTAGGCCGCGAGACCGCTCACGAGGCCATCAAGGAGCACGCGGTTGCCGTGGCCCTGGCGATGCGGGAGGGTGAGCCCGGCAACGACCTGGCCGCGAGACTGGCCGCCGACGAACGGCTCGGGCTCGGCCGCACCCAGATCGACGAGCTGATGTCCGACCCCACGGCGTTCGTGGGTGCCGCACCGGCTCAGGTCGAGCAGGTGGCGCTCCAGGTGGACGAGGTCGCTGCCCGCCACCCGCAGGCGGCGATCTACGACCCCCCGCCGATCCTCTAGTCGCCACCACCTCTGCGTCTTTGCATACATAGTGGTCCTCAGGGGCACGGCGAGCGCAGCGTCAGCCCAGGTCGTGAAGCCAGGGCCAAGTACTACCTGACTTAGGCCAAGTTAGTGCGCACGCTGGTCAGGTGATCTGAGCGAGAGCGTCGCGGAGGTCGTCGGGCAGGGGTTCTTCGGCGGTGAGGGTCTGGCTTCCGACCTTGATGTGGACGGTTCGGTACCGGCGCGCGGTGCGGACGAAGCGCTTGATGGACCAGCCGGTGGCTGCCTCGATGTGCCGGGTGACGGCCAGTGCGGCGAACACGATGGCCAGGTGGGCGTCGATGGACTCGCGTTTGTGGTGGTAGATCGGGCGGGCCTGAAGGTCGTGCTTGGACATCCGGAACGACTTCTCGATCCGCCAGAGCTGGGAGTAGGCACCGATCACCAGTTCCGGTGTCGGGTTGTCCATGTTGGTGATGTAGGCCTTCAGCCCGGCTAGGCCGCGGGCCTTGGCCTCCAGCTCCCGGTTCACGCTCTTGTCTGCGCCGGTCAGCTTGATGAACCGGTTGCGTTTCACCGGGGCTTCCCCGGCCACGGCACGTTCGGCCTTGGCGACCTGCTGGTCGATGCCGCGCAGGGTGCGGCGGGCCCGGTCGTGCTTGTACTGGTAGTAGATGACCCGGTCCCGGCGGCCGCGGGCCTTGTCGTTCGGGCCGGCCGGCTGGGGTTGGGTGAAGATGTGCCCGTCCGGGATGGGCTCGTCTGGGTGGGCCTGGTGCCACTTGGTGACCTGGTAGGGAACGTCGGGGATGCGTGCGCCGAGGATGAACGACAGACCCGCGTCCTCCACGGCCTTCTGGTTGGCCTCGGAGAACATCCCGGCATCCGCGACGACGGTGACATCGGCTAGCTGGTGGGCGGCCATGAACGACTGCAGTACCGGGAGCATGGTCTTGGTCTCGGCCTTGTTGCCCTCGAACCCCTGCACCATCAACGGCAGCCCAGAGGCGTCGGTCAGCAGCCCGATGGTGATCTGAGGGTCCAGGCGCCGCTCCTTGGAGAACCCGGGCTCGCGGAACCCGTCGGCCTTGTCGGTCTCGAAATGCAGGGTGGAGACGTCGAACAGCACGAGCGATGTCGGCCCCAACGCGGCGTGTCGGGCGCAGGAGGCGGCCAGCCGCTGCCGCCATGCCTCGGTGGCGTAGACCGGCAGCCGTCGTTCGACCGTGCGATACGACACCGGCTCCACCCCGACCTCGTCGAGGACGCGCAGCGCGTCCAGCTTGCTGGTCGGCTCGATGATCCGGGCCAGCACCAACTCTCGGAACACCTCATCCCCACCGGCCGCGTCGGTGAAGCCGAGAGTGTCGTAGGCCCGGGCAAGGGCGTCCCACAGGTGCCCCATCCGCGACGAGGTGATCGGCAACGGCGCACCCGTCGACGCCGCGGTGACCAGGCCCAGCTCGAGCTCGCCCTGACCTGCCGCCAGACGCTTCCTCGCCGCGACCATGAGCGCTTCGAGCTCGGCCTCGCCGTGAGCCGAACCGATGTGCTCGATGTCCCGCGAACCCTTCCGGGACGAGTGCACGATCTGGACCGCCGTCGCCCCTGACGCAGTCGGAACCGTGCGCACGTACGCCACAACCCGACCCTACGGTCCGGATTAGTGCGCACTTCCAGCACGCCGCAGCCACAAACCCCCAGGTCAAACGCACCGCAGCCGCACGGGGCCGCCAACCCTGGCCTAAGTCAGGTCCGACATGCCCGCGGACGATACCGGCAGGGCTGACGATCGGTGCGAACTGCTCCCCTGCGTGTTCAACCGCTGTTGGAGCCGACACTTCCAGATATGCGCAGTGGCTGACACGACCAAGGCGGATGGGCGAACGGCATTATCAGCGGCGGGCCCACAACTCCGGAGTGTGCAGCCGGAGCAAGCTGCGGTGGAACTCCGCCGTCCCGTCGACGACGTCGTGCACGTCCGATGGGCCGGCACGGCGCGGCTCCAGTTGCCTGGCTACGGCGTTGAGCAGCGGGAGAAGCTCAACGTCCGATAACTTGGATGGTTCGGCGACGTCACCGGCGCCCCGGGTATCAGCCGTGGGCCACAGTTCCTGGACGTCGCCCACCACGGCCGGCCGGGCGCGAAGAGTCGCGGAGATCAAGTCTGCTGTGATGGCCTGAGCCCGGGGCACGTGCTGAGAGGGAAAGCCGAGCCGATGAGTCCTTACACTTGAGTCCTGGCTGGTGTGCCGGAGCAACGCCACTAGGTCTCTCAAGCGAGACTGGTACCCCGCATCTGCCAAGTCTCGGCCTTCCATGTTGTAGCGACGCAACAACTCAGCGGCTTCGGCGCTCAGCGACTCGTTGCTGCGAGGTGGCGGGTCGTGTCTCGGTGGTGGTATTCCGGCTGCGGCCGCGAATCGGTGCCAGAGCAGGTCGGGAGGAGCCGCATTCGGCACTATCAGGAAGCAGACGCTCTTGACCCCTGGAGTGCGTTGCCACCGACGAAGGATGCGTGGCCAATGATGTCTTCTCCAGAAGTGAGCACTGGCGATGGACCTGTGCTGGGGCCCGAGCAGCACGTCCTGCACATACTCCTCGTACCTCCAGGCACGTCCCCACCTCAGGGTGTTCTGCCACTGCGATGGCAGCAGTCGGGTCAGGGGCCGAGCGGCGAACACGACTCGAACCGGATGCGGGGCGAACGACTCGACCACCTCGCGCCTCCGGCCCGAGCCCACAGCAGCGAGAAACTCCATGGAGATGATCGCGACTGTGCCATTCCATGCTGCGGCCTCGTCAGCGATCGCTTGCCATCGTTTGGGCAGTGGCGAGGCGTTGGTGCCTTCTGACGGACGCGGTCGCTCTCTGTCCAGGAGTTTCTTCACTGCCAGGCTCTGCGAGTTCCGATGGCCACCAGGATAGAGAACTCCGGCTTGAGCCAGTGATCGTCGGTTGGCCCACAGGGCACTCTGGATGTACGTGGTTCCAGTCTTGAACGCTCCTACGTGCAGAACGATCTCGGGCATGCTGGCTACTGGCTGCCGTACTGCATGGCGAACCGACTCAGCAGTTCTTCGGACTGCGCCACGGCAGGCGCGACGGCGTCATTCCATGTGCGCCTGATCGAGGCGTGGCTGTCACCTCTCAGCAGGGCCGAGTAGACCGCGTTGAGCTGGCCGCTGATGTCCTGGCGCATCTCGGACAACTCCTTCGAGGACAGCGGTGCCAAGCCGGTGAAGCGGGGGTCGTCTGGATACCGGGGTCTGAATGTGGTGTCCATGCCGAGCGACGAGGCGGGCAGGTACGCATGGAGCCGCGCCGTCGTCATGCTGCGATAGCAGCGCCGGTAGTGGTCGAGGAGCGACGCGGAGACGTCCAGGTTGTCGGCCAGGCTGCGGCCAAGGACTCCTAGGTCCCGGTGACCGGCGCGATCGCCGGGGGGGTCGCCCGGACGGCGCGGAGCGTCGACGTAGATCCGCGTTGCGCGAGCTGGTAGCTCCTTCTGGCTCAGCACCGGGAATGTCATGTCTATCGTTGTCGTCAGGCAGCCGGAGAAGAAGGCAGGGACGCCATGTCCGCTCAGGAGCCGTAGCGTCGCGATGTCCCGGCAGCCCACCGGGCCCCAGGCCTTGAGGTACTCTATGGCGGCCGAAGTGAGCATCGACTGTTCGTGGACGTGGAAGGACATGAAGATCGGTCGCACCCCACGGTGCAGTGGGAAGTCCAGTCGCTTGTCGAACAGGCGCCGCATGAACCACCCGAAGACCAGCGTATAGGTGCCGTCCGGTATGACCTGGTAGCCGGATGCGTCGCGGAAGACCCGGGTGAGTACGACCTCCCGCTGCGGCCCACTCACCTGGTAGTGCTCGGGAACGCGTTGCTGAAGCTGTCGGAGGAAGCCGGCCAGAGGGCTCTCGCCGGCGAACCGGATATTCCGATGTCGGGCTAGGTGCCCGACGGAGGCGAGCGTTTGGACGTAGTCGCCGATGTTCTTCGACCGAACCGACCTGTCGGGTGACTCGTAGTCGATCACACCGATTACCAGCCGCTCGTCACCGCTAGTGGCGTCATTCACATCAGGGTCCGGCACCGGTGGTGACGTCCAGCTCCTCATCCAACTCGAGCGACGTTGGACGTCAGGCCGGGCCTTGCTCGCAAGAGCAAGGTCACACCTATCAAGAGCAGCAGCCGCGGCTGAACGGTCGTCGACGAGGAGCAACTCGCGGGCGACTCGCTCCCAGCCCGGTGCACCGACTGCCTTGCGCTTCTTACCGAGCAAGCGCTGAGCCGCCTGCGTCGCCCGGAGCTCTGCGGCTCTGTCCTTCATCGGAGCTTCTCCCCATCGGTGCTGGGTTCCACCCGCACAATGTGAAGCCGTGCCTTCATGGTCAACTCACAACCACGATTGGTGCTGAAGTATTCGTCGACTGCCGTACGACAGCCAGACCACATCTTGTAGTCGTCGACAACGAGGCGCCCACCTACTGACAGACGGGGAACTATCCGCTCCAGGCAGGTCATGGTGGAGGCGTACCAGTCGCCATCGAGGTGCGCCAACGCCACGGCGCCGGTCGTGGGAATCGTGTCCTGGAAGAGTCCGGGAACCAAGGAAATACTGTTCCGCCTGGGGTTCAGCCCGAATTCGGTAAAGGACCTTCTCACGTCTTCCAGCAGATTCTCTCTGTAGCCGTAGTACACCTCGCCACCGAGACCCTTCGAATGTCCTTCCACAATACTTTGGTATCTGTGATGCACGTCACGATCATCGTTGTCACCGGGAGGTGGGATCATCCCGAACAGGTCATAGACGTACATTGGTCGGACTCTTCGCTTGGCCGTGGCCATAACGATCGCCGAACCGCCAAGGGCTGTCCCCGCTTCCACGATAGCTCCCGGCACGGCTGCGCGCTCCACGCTCCTCACAGCCCTAGCCAACTGACGCAGGGCCGGGCGGCTGAGGTAGGTGAGGTTCTCGGACAGGACTCGATCGACGAGTTCATCCATCCCACGACCTGGCTGGCTTCTGACTTCATGCATCCGGTGCGCCTCCAGACCTCGGCAGCCACGTCGCAAGCTGGCTGAGGTCCTGCTCAGCTGAGGCCCAGTGCTCTCCGGCAGCTACCCGTGGATGCTTCCACGGCTTGTTCGGGCCTAGCCAGTGGACGATGCCGGGGTTGATGATGGCCTCCCTCGAGGGCCACATGTTCCATCGAGCCGGTAGATCGACGCGGTGGTTGCCGATCGCGTACTGCAGCAGTTCCTGATCGTGCAGCCCGAAGTGGCTCACCCAACCGAGAAAGCAGTCACAGAAGTCCACGGCACGCAGGCGGTCGAGCGATAGTACCAAGACCCCCGCGTTGAAGCCGGGCGTGTCCTCCGTGAAACGGGAATGTACGAGGTTTCGCAACTCTTTTCCGACGTCGAAAGCCATGGTTCTCGACCTTCTTCGTACGGCTTCGAACACAAACGTCGTTGGATAGTCGGACGTGGAACGTGCTGCGAAGTACGCGTCGCCAAGGTCAAGGTCGGCCAACTCGGATATGTCGTCGACCACAAGAGCATCGACGTCGATGTAGATGACACGGTCAACATCGCTCGGAAGGAGGACCGGGAGTAACAGTCGGTCCATTGTTGAAGGAGTGATGTGCCGGTACAAGCGGGCGTCGGGAAACTGAACAGCATCACAGGGCAGGAAGACCAGTCGCACGGCCGGAAATGCCGCCGCGAATGCCTCGCGGTAAGCACGGGTGAATCCCCGGTGCAGAATCCAGACAGTGAGTGGGCGTGAGGACTTACGAACCAAGCTATTGACAGCCACCGGTAGTTGCGCTTCAAGGTTGGTGTCTGAAGCGAAAACGACGTGCACCTCAGACGGCCGAGGCTGACGCGGTCCATAGGCTTCCTGGAGCGCTCGAACGTCCGTCGCGAGCTTGTCGGTATCGAGGGGTTCGACCTCGGGCAGTGGCCCGGCCTGCAATCGCTTGCAGCGCTCCACGTCGCTGACCCACGAACGGGACCAGCGCGAGTGGATTTCTTCCGAAGTGGCCCCGCTGCGGGCCGCTGTGACGACCGCTTCGAGCGCTTGGCGAACGCGTAGCCCCATGTCCCGATGCTTACCGGGACGATCCGCGACATCCATGAGTCCATCCCATGATGGGTCACCAGAATTCTTGGGTCGGGGCTCGACTGGGACATCGAGAGCTGCTAGTGCAGCTGCCATGGCTGCATCTCCAGTGACAACGGGTTCGCGGACACCCAAAGTTGTGGCGAGCAGTCGGGCTGCGATCGCGGTCCGAGGGGAGAGTGGATCGGTTACCGGAAGCCGAGCCGGCCAGCGGGGTGGAGCGCTCGGACGGTTGCCGTTGGTCGGCTCGGCAGCCAGTGCTAGCGCATCCGCCGCCATAGTGGTGACGGCTTCTTCGTCCACCATCGCTGCAGCGGGACCAGACTGGAACGCATCCACGCCGCGGGCGAGGAGTTGCTCGACGCCTGCCCAGTCAGCGCAGCCGATCGGCTGCGAGGCGCGCAGCGACGCCACCGCTACCTCCGACAGATCCGTGACCGTCGAGGGTCTCCACCCTATGATGATCTTCAGCCCGGGCACCTCCAGGGCGCCATGACCGAGTCGGCCGAACGCCCGTGCCTCGGTGGCGCCCGCGATCAGGAGCAGCTGCTCACCTTGCGGGGGTTCCGCACCGGGAAGATGCTGCGGGACGAACGTGAGTTCGTCGTGAGGCAGAGTCTGGCGGATGGCGGCGAGCAGTCCCAAGAGATTTGTGTGGTCGCCGATGCTGGCCGTCACGGCAGGATCGGGTCCCTCGGGCGCGAGAACCGCCACCCGTCGCTGCGAGTCGCTCGACCCGCTGAACGACCGGTGCCGGCCCGCCCAGACGTCAAGGGCGCTTGCGCGAGCCCGCAGGAGATCACCCATGTCGCGGGTTCCCAGCTCGTGCCTTGCTTGGTCCAGCCTCTCCCATTCCCCGTGGCCCAGCAGGAGTTCCGCTACTCCGACGAGTGCTGGGGTCGGGACCTCGCCCAGGCCATTGAGGACGGTCGCAAGCAAGCCTTCATCGCTCAGATGGAGTGCCGCTCCCACCGCTTCCTCAGCGGCGAACCGCCGCACGTACTCGACCGTGGCGTCCTGGCCGAAGCAGTAGCGTGCCAGAGAGAGTCGCGGTGGATCGGCCACCGAGGCCCCCAGCCCGGTCACGACGGCCACCGCCGGCGCCGGGGCCCCGAGATCCAGGCCCGCCTGAGCCAAGGCCCTGATCGTGAAGGAGGCCTCGTTGGCCGCCATCATGGAGCGTGTCGTGCGCAGTAGAGCATCCGCAGGGTTAGTCCCTTTGATGATCTCGGACACGAACACTGCTCGTGCATGATCTCGCTGCGCGTCCCTCACAACACGCTCCAGGGACTTTCGCGCTCTTGTGCCAGGACCCCGAATCTCCCTGACGGCGTCGCGATAGCGTTGAAGGTTGCGGATGGCCGCGCGCGACCGTCGATCTTGTCGGCGCAGCTGATTCAACTCGCGTTGCAGGCGGGCGTGCTCCTGGGCGGTGATGCGTGCTGTGCTGTCCCTCGTCGTACCGGACACCAACGTCTTGATTCGCGACCAAGGCGACTGCATCAGCGATCGCAGGGAATCGTCGTACGACTCATGTCCCAGAGATGCACGCGATGACACTACCTTTCACCCTTGGCTCCTGGGTCAGGTGTTGGCAACACTCCAGAGAAGTCGAGCAAGAAGCCTTCGGGGAACACCGGCTACGACTAGATCAGGAGGGCTCGGACTCGCCCTGGCCGGTGAAGTCGATCTCGGCGAGTTGCTGGTTGACGGGCAGTGAGTACACCACGTAGTCGTACGCCGACTCGCCCGGGTCGAGTCCGTCGCCGACGTACCTAGTCTCTCGACCTTCGGCCAGCAAGGCAGGGTCGTAGCCGCTGTCTGCCGGGGGCACGGTCTCGCCGGAGCCGGTTACCCCGATGCCGACGAGGTCAGCGCTGAACCAGCCTGAGTCACTGCCATCGTTGGTCACCACAAGCTCGACGAGACACAGCTGGGTCGAGTCATCGGCAACCATGTCCACGACCTTCTCGAACTCATCGATGTCTGCATCGGCGATTACGTCGCTGCATGCCATGGATGAGAAAGCGACAGACATCTCGATTCCTGGAGCATCCTCGCCGGAGTTCGAGAAGCCGATCACTTCGGCAGACGCTCCGTCGGCGAGCGGCAGCGCGCTGCTCAGCGAATCGGTCGCCTCCACGTCCTCCGAAGGCACTCCAGCCTCCTCCGTAGTCGTCGCAACGTCGTCGGCAGAGGTCTCGCTGCAGCCGACGCTGAGCATCAGGCTGACACCGAGCGTTGCGAGGGCGGCACTTCGAGCGGGACCAGCACGCATTCGTTGCACCTCGTCTCACTCGGACTCGGGCAGCGGCCCGAGATACGGCCACGGATCGTCGGCAGAGTACAGGCCGAACTGCCCGAAGTTGGAGTACTGGTTGAGTGGCTTGTTCGGTCGAAGATAGGAATGGTTGTACCAGATGTCGAGGAAGTGCCTGTTGTAGGTCTTGAACGCGGACCTCGTCCTCAACTGGACCACGACCTCGTCATCGTGGGTCTGCGACCTCGGGAACCAGTTCTGCGAGCCGGTGAAGACGGTCCAGAAGGAACGGTCGCCGCCGTAGCGACCGCTGATCATCATGTACTTGGCGTGGATGTACTTGTCCGGCCTGCCGTCACCGTCGCGGTCGTAGCGGGTGTCGTGCACGGTGACGCCGCCGTTGGGTCCCGGACGACGCAGCTCCTTGATCACCTTCCGTGAGGGCTTGGCCAGCAGCACCTCGACCCGGCAACCCTGGTTGTCGAGGCTTCGGAGCTTACGGGCGAGGTACATGCCGCGGTCTCCGATCATGCCGAACATGCCGACTCGAACGACCGTCCGGCCGCCGATGCCGGCTCCGCCGTTGGCTCCGGTGCACCGGACGTTGGACAGGGCCTTCGCGATCACGTCCTCGGAGAGGTTCGCGGTTCGCTGCGGCATGAAGTAGGCGCTGTATGGGCCACTGCGGGCGATGATGTACGGCTTGGCCACCTTCCTGTCCCGCGCCATCTGAGAGAAGACATCGACGAACGACAGGTACCAGGCCCTGTTGCCGCTCCAAGTGACGTTGTCGTTCCATCCCCAGGTCGCGCCGGGTCCGGTCAGGTTTGCCGAGCTAACCATGACGATGTCGCGCTTGCTTCCGGCGCTCGTAAAGGTCAGGAACTTGGAGTGCAGGGCACCCCCGGCGCCGATCCGGCATCCGTTCTTGCAGACGTAGAAGTAGCTGCGGTTGGAGGTCTTGGTGCCAAGAGCCCGCTTGAGCCGCCGGTGGGCGTTGTAGTTGTGCCTGTCGTCGACAAGGACCCGCACGCTGACTCCTCGACGGTGCGCCGCGATGAGCGCATCGGCCGACGAACGGAAGTTGATCGCGTACTGGACGACGCGGATCGTCCCCCCGCGGGGCACGGAGCGGATGGTGGCGTCGGTGTGGTTGCGGATCCGGTACTTCGCGGCGGTGCTCCCCGCGTCGGCGGGACGGTTGAACAGAACCCCGTCCGGAGGGGTATAGGACGCCCAGCTGGTAGGCGCGACTATCGTGACGGCCAGCAAGGCCCCCATCGCCGCTACGACCAGACGCATCGTCGGACTTCTCACAAGCTCATTCCTCTGTGTTCGCGCAGGCATTTCTTCATCCTGCCCATCTGCCAGCGTACGCCCCAACGCCACCGAAGAGGGTCGTTCAGCCGTCAGATGAGGCGCCTGGCGACCCCGTGCCGCGCACCGCGCGATACCCTCGCAGGGCACCGGCGACCACTCGACTGGTGTGCTCAGCGTCTCGGACGCGCTGCTTGGCACGGTCCAATCGGGTGGCCATCGGGTGGGTCGCTTCGTGGGCCATGTCGATCTGGTCGAGTTCCCGCCGAAGCCGACGCATACGCAGCTCGCTTGATCGTCGGTCGTCGCGCATCCGTGCCATGCGTTCGGACAGTGCGGCCAGGGCCGCCACCGCCACGTCCAGCTGCTCGGCCGTCGTAGGAGGGGCGTGCGGCTCGCTGGACACGATCGGTGTCGTGACGCCGACTTCTGTGACGGTTGGGTAACCAGCTACAGCCATCTCAGCGGTGATCTGCCGGTACCGGTTCGCCGCGGCCTCGGCCAGGTCCGCAGGCAGCGTGGGCCGTCCCGTTCCCAGTGGGTTGAGTATCTCGTTGGCAACGATGTCGCGGACGACTCCCGTCTGATGCCATGGTGGAAAATCATCGGACAGCTGTCCGTTCACCTGGCGCAGCACCTCGGCGGCGACGGCCGAGAGAGACGTGTTGGCCTCGCGCGCGGGGAGCACCGCAGTGTCGGCGGGGACGTCCAGCACCGCTGCGAACTGGCGCCAGAGCATGTCACGCGGCGCAGACTTGCCGGGGAAAGGGATGACGTGGACGTTGTCGCGGCCAACGCCGGCGGCCCAGCGCTCAGTGACCGAGACCGGGTCGTGCACACTCCAGAACCAGCGGCCTGGGCCGCGAGGTCTAGGCGCCAGCACGGCACCGGCCCAACTGTCGTAGGTCTGGGTCGAGCCATGCTTGACGTACTCCTGCCACTCCGACGGGAGCAGCTCGGGTAGCGGTCGAGTCACGTACACGACCTGGACGTCGCGCCCCTGCATCGAAGCAGCAGCGGCTGCCGCCTGCTCCGCGGTTGCGGCGGCGAGGTGCTCGTCGGTTACCACCACCGTCGGAGCCGACGACCGCCGTGCGGCGTCTGCGATCTCGTCCCACGCGCCGGTCCAGTCCACCCCGGGGTCGGACGGGTCAAAGGGGATGCCGCGGACATCCTTGCCCGCCCTGTAGTGCTCGGCCTGTCGTTCACCGAGAACGTGCACGCCGGCCTCGAACAGCGCATCTCGGTTCGCCCAGAGCAGCTTCTGCAAGAAGGTGCTACCCGTCTTGGGTGCCCCGATGTGGATGATGCATCGAGGCGGCCCGGTACACACCTGCTCAGGCTAATCCACGAGCAGCGGGCCGCGGGTCAGTGCAGCACTCGCGTCGTGAACGCGCCATTCTCGGTCATCTCGACCACCTGCCCTCGGAGCTCGGTCGTGGAAATACCCGGTGTTCGCGGGAGGTACACAACGTCGCACAACTCCGACAGATGGTCGAAAGCCCCGCGCCAGTCGTCGCCCATGACCAGGACGTCTGCCTGGGTACGTCGGATGTCGTCGACCTTCTGGTCCCAAGACTCCTCCGCGATGACCTCGTCTACACACCGCAGAGATCGCACGATCGCAGCACGGTCGGCGAAGGGGACGGCGGTGCGCTTACCTTTGATGGCGTTGAAATCGTCCGTCGAGACACCGACGACCAGTCGATCGCCCAGCGCACGCGACCGCTCAAGGATGCGCAGGTGCCCGATGTGGAACAGGTCGAAGGTGCCGTAGGTCAACGCAACGGTCATTCACCCTCCCTCGGCGCTCCTGGGTGTGCAGCGGGAACGCCGCTCAACGACGTTGTACCCAGCGTAACCTCTTGTTAACCCTTCGGCCGTGAGGCCGCAACGCGCGAGTCGGGGGCCACTGTGCAGTGCGCTGGAACACCTAGACTCCCGCCCGTGAAGCGAGGCGTGCCGACGATGCCGTCGCGCCTGCTTGTCGCAATGGTGTGCGGCGGCATCGTTCTAGCCGCGCTTCCGTCGTCGGCGATGGGCACGGCCCGCGCGGGGGCACCGCTGGAGTCGAGTGCCGGTGGCGTGGTCGTGGCCGTCGATGTCGACTCACAGGCCGGCAGCGACGCCGTCGACGACCTCGCCGAGGCTGCGGCACAAGCAGCTGCCGAGGTCGGCGGCACGTTGCGGGTCAGCGACGAAGACACGGGCATTGTCTCGGTGGAGGTTCCTGGCCATGCCGCAGCTGACGTCGCCGACGCGCTGGCGGACGAACCGGCTGCAGCGACTGTCACGCAGCCTGCGGAATTCACGCTCTGGCGCTGGCCCCGCGACCCGCGCATCGGCGACCAGCGGACGTATCTTCGCCAGATCCAGGTGCCGAGGGCCTGGAACCGCGCTCGCGGGTCGGTGGGTACAACGGTGGCGGTGATCGACTCCGGCGTAGCGACGGCTCATCCAGACCTACGAGGCCGGGTCGTCGATCGCTACAACGGCGTCGACGGCTCAAGGGACGTCGCTGACGCCGTCGGCCATGGCACCGCAGTGGCGAGTGTGGCGGCGGCAACGGCGGATAACCCACGCGGGATTGCGGGGGGTGCTTGGCGAAGCGCGGGGCACGCGGGGGGGAGGGACGACCGCCGGGGGCGCCCCTAG
>Ga0081528_100554_pt1 | contig 16251 bp, 15 predicted proteins | sample HotLakmasection4_FD_71011 | JGI IMG/M metagenome (GOLD analysis project Ga0081528, IMG submission 71011) | Hypersaline microbial mat communities from Hot Lake, Washington, USA - Section #4 (SPADES assembly) (version 2) | ecosystem: Environmental > Aquatic > Non-marine Saline and Alkaline >...
CCCCCCTCCCCCCCCCCCCCCCTCCCCCACCCTCCCCCTCACCCCCCCCCCCACTCACCCACTCACCCACCCTCCCCCATCCCTTCCCCAATGCCCCCCGATGGGCGACAATTTGGCAGTGTTCATTCCATCCCCCGACTGTGACCCTTAACTCAACCCAAGACCCTACCAACCGGGGCCATCTGCTGACGGAGCAGGCTAATCCCCGCAGTGCTCAGCTGGATCGGCTGAGTTCTCTGGAACTGGTGGATTTATTTAATCAGGAAGATCAGCGTACCCTGGAAGCGATTGCTGGGGCGCGGGAGGCTTTAGCCCAGGCGATTGATGTGATTGCGGAAGCGTTGGCCCAGGGGGGACATCTTTATTACGTGGGGGCTGGCACCAGCGGACGACTGGGGGTGCTGGATGCGGCGGAATGCCCACCCACCTTCTGTACGCCGCCGGAGCTGGTGCAGGGCATTATTGCCGGGGGGGCCGGTGCCCTGGTGCGGAGTTCTGAGGGGTTGGAAGATATTGACAGCGACGGGGCTGCGGCCATTGCCGAGTGTCAGGTTCATGACCGGGATGTGGTGGTGGGCATTACCGCCGGGGGCACCACTCCCTATGTGCATGGGGCGCTGCGGGCAGCCAAGCAAAGGGGGGCGGCAACCGTCATGCTTGCCTGTGTACCGGCTGAGCAGGTGCCCGCCGAGGTGGATATTGATATTCGTCTGCCGGTGGGGCCAGAGCTACTGGCGGGTTCGACCCGGTTGAAAGCGGGCACGGTGACCAAAATGGCGCTGAATATTCTATCCACGGGGGCGATGGTGCGGCTGGGTAAGGTGTATGGCAACCGCATGGTAGATGTGGCGGTGACTAATAGTAAATTGCGCGATCGCGCCCTGCGCATGCTCTGCGACCTTACGGATCTGGATCGGCAAGGGGCAGCAGATTTGCTAGACCGCAGTGGCCAGAAGGTGAAGCTGGCCTTACTCATGCACCTGGGCCAGGTGGATGCTGAGACAGCGGCGGAGCGGTTGCAGCGTCACCAGGGTCACCTAAGGCAGGCTATTCAGGCGGGTGAGTAGCTGGCCTGAGGTGCTTGAGACTGAGTAGAACTTGAGACTGAATAGAACTTGGACTGAATAGAAGAGGTATTCTATGGCCACCGCTCTATTTCATCTGGCCTTTCCCGTGGCCGATATCCCCACAACCAGAAAGTTTTACGTGGAGGGTTTGGGCTGCGAGCCGGGGCGAGAAACTCCCCACTCCCTGATTCTGAATCTTTTTGGCCACCAGCTTGTCGCCCACACCACTGACGAGCTAACGCCGCAAAAGGGAATTTACCCCCGCCATTTTGGGCTGGTATTTCTCCAGGAAGCAGATTGGAAAATGCTGCTAGAGCGAGCCAGGGTAAAGCAATTGGACTTCTACCAGGGCGAAAAGCGACGTTTCCCCGATTCGGTGCTGGATCATCGGACGTTTTTTTTGCAAGATCCGTTCTTTAACCTGCTGGAGTTTAAGTATTATTACCACCAGAGTGCAATTTTCGGAGAAATAGAGCAGGCTCGGGTAGGTGATCCAGCGTAGGGTAAATTATGGCCAAGCTCCAGGAAATTGCCATTGTTGGGCTTGATGCCTTTGGCTATGCAGTGGCGATAGAGCTTTATCGCTTGGGGCATCCGGTGCTGGCCATCGACAAAGACCCCAGTAAAATTCTCACCATTCAAGATCAGGTCACCCATGCCATTCAGGTGGATGTATCCCAGGCGGAGGTCTTTCGAGAACTGGGGCTGAAGGATGTTGATACGGTACTCATCAGCCTGGGCAGCAATTTTCAAACCAGCTTACTGACCACCTTTATTTTGAAAGAGCTGGGGGTAAAAAATCTACTGGTTAAAGCCGAAGGGGCCAAGCGACGAAAAATTCTCAAGCTGGCCGGGGCTGATATGGTGATTCAGCCAGAAAACGACATTGCCCTGCAAACGGCGACCTTCATGCACTATGCCCGAGTGATCGACTACATGGAACTCGATCGGGAAAACGATGTCGTTGCCCTCAAGCCACCCAAGTCTTGGATAAACCTGACCGTGCAGGACATCAACTGCCATGACACCTACAGGGTGCATATTCTGGCCATTTTGAACCGGGAAGTGAATGGTCACTGGCAACCCATCAATGGTCAGTCTCCTGTCATTACCGCCGATACTGTACTGCTGGTAATGGGCAATCGAGAAGATCTGGCGATTATCCAGAAGGTGCGCTGAAGGATACGCTAGGCTGAGCGTATTGCATCCGGTTTTTTGCTATGGCTAAACCCAGGGTTGCGTTGCCCCCCGGTTTGTTGATTCGCGCCGTTAAATGGGTTTGGACTACCCTCTGGCGGCAAATGATGGCCCAGCTGGCCCCGGCCAGTAAGTCCGGAGCCTATCAACGGCCCGAAAGCCAGTTTCGGCATCAGGTCACAGCGGGGGAATCTTATCCGCCAGCGGCCAACCGCTACAGTTTAATCGTGGGCATGGGGTGCCCCTGGGCCCATCGTACCCTGGTGACCCGCGCCCTTAAGGGGTTAGAAGATGCGATCGCAATTATTCCTGTCGTTCCCTCCCCCAATCAGGGCTGCTGGGTGTTCGAAAAGCCCTTTCAGGGGTGCCGCACTTTGCCAGAACTTTACCGACAGGCGCAGCCCGGCTACAGCGGACGCTCCACCGTACCGGTGCTGTGGGACAGCCAGACCCAGACCATTGTCAACAACGAAAGCGCCGAAATTATTGTGATTCTGAATGGGGCGTTTAACGAGTTCGCGGCCCATCCTGAGGTGGACCTGTATCCTGCAGATTGCCAAACCGCCATTGATAGCTGGAATGACCGTATTTATCACGCCGTTAACAATGGGGTATATCGCTGTGGCTTTGCCCAGAGCCAGGTCGCCTATGACCAGGCCTGTAGCGAGTTATTTGACACTCTGAACGCCGTAGAAGCTGAACTCCAGAGTCATGCCTATCTTTGCGGAGACACCATGACCCTGGCGGATGTACGGCTGTTTACCACCCTGTTTCGCTTTGATGGGGTCTATTACAGCCTGTTCAAGTGCAACCGTCGCCGCATTCAAGACTATCCTCAACTCAGCCAGTATCTGCGGCGCATTTATCGCCTGCCGGGGGTGGCTGCCACCTGCGACATCGAGGCTGTAAAGCAGGATTACTACGGCAACCTGTTCCCCCTCAATCCGGGGGGTATCATTCCGGCAGGCCCCGATATGACCTACCTGACAGAGGGCAACTGATTGTTCTACGGCTACAACGGATACAGAATTCCCTCCGACCCATGAACCTACCCACCTGGATTACCGTTTCTCGCCTGGTTGGCGCTCCGCTACTGCTGGTGCTGCTGCAAAATCCTACGCCGGTGCTGCGGTGGGTTGCCGTGGCGGTTTTTCTGGTCACGTCCGGCACCGACTGGCTGGATGGCTACCTGGCCCGCCGCCTGAACCAGGTGACGGATCTGGGTAAATTTCTTGATCCCCTGGTGGATAAGCTGCTGGTGCTGGCTCCCCTGCTGATGCTGGTACAGCTGGGGCAGGTGCCCGCCTGGGGGGTGTTCTTAATTGTGGCGCGAGAAATCACCATTTCCGGCTGGCGGGTGAACCCCTCTATGCAGAGCGGCAACGTACCCGGAGCCAACCTCTGGGGTAAGGCTAAGACTGTCACCCAAATGGCGGCAATTTCCCTGCTGATTGCTCCCCTGCCGCCGGTCTGGGATCTACCGGCCCAGGCGTTGTTCTGGCTGGCGGTGGCGCTCACCCTGTGGTCTGGCATACTGTACCTGCTTCCCCAATTTCGCCAGGTTCAGGCCAACAGCTGATCAATCATGCGGTTGGCCTGGGAGCCATAGCCGCCGCCAAACAGGTTGAAGTGGTTGATGATGTGATACAGGTTGTACAAAGTTTTGCGGACGGTGTAATACCCCTGGTCTAACGGATAGGCGGCATTGTAGGCATCGTAAAAGGCAGGAGAAAAGCGACCGAATAGCTCGGTCATGGCAATGTCTACTTCCCGGTCGCCATAGTAGGTGGCAGGGTCGAGGATGACGGGCTCTCCGGCCTGGGTGACCGAGGCGTTGCCAGACCAGAGGTCTCCATGTACCAGGGCCGGGGCGGGGTCGTGACCGGCCAGTAATTCCGGCAGGGCGGTCAGTAACTCGTCCTGGCGAGGAAAGTGGCCCCCTCTACGGTTGGCCAGCTTGAACTGGTAGCGCAGGCGATGCTCCCGGTAGAATTCCACCCAATTCTGGGTCCAGGGGTTTTGCTGGGGGGTGTCGCCGATGGTGTTGTTTTGCCGCCAGCCAAAACCGTTGGAGCTGGTGACCCGGTGCATCGCCGCCAGGTTGGTGCCCATGCGTTGCCACGAGTCTCCTTTGCCGTAGCCCAGGTCCAGCCACTCCATGACGATGTAGGCAGAAGTATCGGCCAGTCCCCAGCAGATGGGTTGGGGTACCCGAATGGTGTGGCTGTCGTAGATTTCTTTCAGGCCCAGGGCTTCGGCCTCAAACATGGCCAGTTGAGAGGCCTGGTTGAACTTCAGAAAAAAGCTGCGGTTGCCGTCGCCGATGCGGTAGGCCTGGTTAATGCAGCCGCCCCCCACGGAACGACGGTCTTGAATGGTAAACGGAGTACCGGTTTTGTCGCTGATGTGCCGGGCGATCGCATCCCACATGGTCTATGTCCTCCTACGGCTGCGCTGGTTGCAACACTACCAGACCATAGGCCGTAGGCGACAGGTACTGCTGAGCCGCCGCCAGCAGGTCAGCCTCTGTAAGCTGCTGAATGGTGCTGGGGTAGTGAATGGCTGAATTTATCTCTCCCGTCAGGGTGTGGTAGAAGCCGTAGAGGCTGGAGCGATCGCTGGGGCTTTCGTTGGCAAAAATAAAGCGATTGGCCAGCTGGGTTTGAATGCGTCGCAGTTCGGCGGGCAGCACGGGTGCTTCGGTGACCGCACGAATGTGTTCGACAATAGCTGCTTCCACCTGGGCCAGGTGCTCTACCGGCAGCTTCGCAGAGATGGTAAACACTCCCTGGTGGGCCAGGGACATATTGTTACAGCCAATGCTGGCAACCAGCTGGCGCTCTTCTCGCAGGTCGTGCACTAAGCGAGAGGTGCGTCCCCGCCCCAAGATGGAGGCCAGTACATCCAGCCCGTAAGTTTTTTCCTGGTCGATTAGCCCCGGCACTCGCCAGGTCATAATTAACCGGGCCATGGTCAGGGCTGCATCGTCATGCTGGGCACGCCGAATGTCTGCGAAGGGAGGCTCAAGTTCGCAAATCTGCGGGGGGGCCAGTTTTTCAAGGGCCGGGGAAGCACCATTCTGGCGATGGGCCTGCACTTGCTCAAAACTATCGGCCACCGTAGCAATCAAGTCTTCGACCGGCAGGTTGCCGACCGCTACGGCGGTGACATTTTGAGGCTGGTACCAGGTGTCGTGAAAATGGCGCATTTGCTCTACCGCCAGGTTCTCAATCACCGCAGCGGGACCCAGCACCGGACGCCGATAGGGCAATCGGTCAAAGACCAGTTCCATAGAGCGGGCAAAGGCACGACGGCGGGGATTGTCTTCGGCACGCCGAATTTCTTCAAGAATCACCGGGCGTTCCCGTTCAAAGTCGCCCTCGGTCAGGCGGGGAGTCATGACCAGCTGTACTTGCAAAGGGGCCAGGTCGGCAAAGTCTTTAGGGGCGGTGGTGATATAGAACTGGGTGTAGTCCTGACTGGTCATGGCGTTGGCCATGGCTCCCCGCTCTTCAATCAGCCGTTCAAACTGGCCGACCTGCAGCTCATGGGTGCCCTTAAAAATCATGTGCTCTAAGAAATGGGCCATGCCGTTAATGCCGTCACTTTCAACGGCAGAGCCTACGCCTAACCAGAGGCTCAGGTTCACCACTTCCAGGGGCATTTCTTCGGCAATGATGGTCAGACCATTGGGAAATCGGCGAATTGTGGGCGACACCAGGAGCGCAGGGGATGCAGCGGTGGCGGAAGATAAAGTCATAAAGTTGTAAGCCGATTTAAGCGAAGAAATTCCGTAACCTTGAATATCTTAACGACTGCTCTCCCCACCCGGTAGCTTTGCCTGGGGTAATTTGGCCCACGGTGTGGAGAACGGCTCGACTTCGCATCATGCTGGGTCTATTTCTGGGAAAGTGGTATAAATTGCCTGACAGAAATCTGCCGCTTTTTTGGGGCAAATCCTGGCTGCTGGCCCGGCTGAGAGGTTAATTCTTGAACAAGGGTGAATTTGAGGTCCGAAACCTGGCGGTTGGGGTAAGCTTAGGTATTCCGTAGGGATCGGGAAACGACTGCTCTAGGGAGGAAATGCATGGGCACCTGGATTAAGGAAACCGATAAGGCAATTTACCTGATGCAGGGGGGATATTGGATCTCCCGCATCACCAAATACCCGTCCCAAAATAATCCCCAAGAAAAGGTCGTCAACATTCGTGGGATTCGATCCTGGTTTACCCGCGCCGACTACCCACGGGCCATGACGGTGTCTATTGGCACTGGCGCTCCAGAGCCAGACCCCATGCCAGCTAAACCGCCGCCGGGGCCAAGCAGTGGCAAAATTAACGCCAGCGGATTGGAGATTGTTAAGCATTTTGAAGGTTTGCGCAATCAGTCCTATCAAGACTCTGTCGGAGTCTGGACCATTGGCTACGGCCACACATCCATGGCCGGTCCGCCGACGGTGGGACCAGGGATGACCATCTCCACAGCAGAAGCTGAAACTATCTTGAAGCGAGACCTGGGGGTTTTCGAAAAGGCTGTTTCCGACGCCGTAACCCGCACCCCTACCGATGATCAGTTCTCGGCAATGGTGTCCTTCACCTTTAACGTGGGCTCGGGGGCTTTTCGCAGTTCTACTCTGCTCAAAAAGCACAACGGCGGCGACTTTTCCGGAGCTGCCAACGAGTTCCTGCGGTGGGTGTACGCGGGTAGCCAAAAATTGCCCGGTCTAGAACGCCGGCGGAAGGCTGAGCGTGCCCTTTATCTCAGTCAGGATTACCGTCAGTTCATTACCTAGGAATGGGGATTCAATCACGTGGGATAGCCGTCTCGGCTGTCCAGGAGCAGGCAGGATGCCTGCCCTCCAAAAATGGGATGTTATAAAATCCTCATTCCCTAGTCCTCTACAGCGTAAGTCGGCCAGCTATTCCTGAAACCCGATACCCGGTACCTGGCACCCTCAGCAATGGTTATAAAGCGACGATGAGCCGGTCTCACTCCGGTGTGGTCGGGCTCTTTTCAGCTTGTCTGTTAATTTGCTAAACCTGTAATTGGCTAAACCTGACTCTGCCAGTATTCCTTCAGCGCCTCAATGATGTGGATGTTGGCCTTAGGAAAAGGGTATGCCTCGATGCTATCCATCGTTACCCAGCGAATTTCGTCGCATTCAAGCGGCTGGGGCTCACCGCTAATGTGGGTGCAGTGGTGGACATTGAGGGTGACTTTAAAGTGGGAGTAGGTGTGGGTCACGGTGGTTAACAAATCCCCCACGTTCACCTGAATGCCCAATTCTTCTTGAATTTCGCGGCGAATGCAGTCTTCTATGGATTCTTCAGGCTCAATTTTGCCGCCAGGGAATTCCCACAGCCCCCCTAACAGTCCTTCTGGCTTGCGGCGATCAATCAGGATCTGGTCCTGGTCATTCCAGATTACGGCAACGCCAATGTGTTTATGGGGAATGGGGGCTTTGGTCTCTGTCATAGGAATCTCCGACTGCACATTCAAATTATAGGCCCGACAGTGACGCTGCCAGGGGCATTGCGGGCAATCGGGTAGGCGGCGAGTACAGATGGTTGCGCCCAGATCCATTATGGCCTGGTTAAAGTCGCGGGGATGGTGGCGATCCAGAAGTTGCTCTGATAGATCCCAGAGCAGATTCAGGGCTCTGGCGGGTGGCTTATCCAGGGCGACCAGCCGCGCCAGAACCCGTTTGACGTTGCCATCCAAAATCGCAAAGGGCAGATTAAAGGCTGAACTCAGAATGCCCCCTGCCGTAGTGCGCCCGATGCCAGGGAGGGCTGTAATCTGGGCGAAATCTTGAGGAATTCGTCCCTGGTGCTGTTCAACAATCGCCTGGGCGGCTCGATGCAGGTTCCGGGCACGGGCGTAGTACCCAAGCCCTTCCCAGGCTTTGAGCACCGTCTGCAGATCGGCTGCCGCCAGGTCAAACACGGTGGGAAATTGCTGCAGCCAGCGGGTGTAGTAGGGCAGTACCGTTTTTACCTGGGTTTGCTGCAGCATAATCTCCGAAATCCAGATGGCGTAAGAGTTGTCAATATTACGCCAGGGGAGCTGCCGTCCCTGCTCCCCATACCAGGCCAGAAGCGATTGCTGCAGATCAGACACAATAAAGTCCGGCAAACCTGGCTCAAGGTCTGCCGGATCTTGGGTGGAAGGGGTTGTCTCTAAACCTTGATTCTGGTCTCGATAGCCTGCCCCCATATCCTTCAGGCGGTGCCGCTTAGGGGCAAAATTCGCAGATGATGGGGTTGGGCTAGAACTCACTCGTCTTCAGCAAAGGCTTCAGTAGACATGAGCGAGTGCTCGAACGTCATGCGCTGTTCGGCACCTCGCAGAAAGTACCCGCTCATCATAGCAGAGGCTAACAGGCGACCCAGGTTGGCGCGGTTGGTGGTAATTTCTACATCAAAATGCTCAGATGGCAGCCCACCTAATAGGGCAACAATGTTATGCTCCATCATTTGCTGAACTTCGGGAGAAGTCGGGTTAGAAAGCTGAGCAATAGTGTCAGGACTCATGGAGTGAACATACTGCATGAGTGAATTCACTTGCTCAAATTCTTTAGAGCCAAAAAGTTCGGGAGTTTTACCAGAAGGATTGCTCACAGTTTGTACCTCGTTGGGCTGGCAGTAAAACGGCTTAGCCTAAATGTTTTGCGTCTCTTTAACATCTAGACCTAAGTTAACAAGTTAAAAGGCTCTTTCGGGTGGGTAGAACCGTACTGCCGATGGAGAGGTTTTGCGATTTAGTCGTTGCTCCAGTCTTCGCGCCCCAGCAGGTCCGCAATTTCGTCTCTGAGCAGATAATCACTTTCTTCCAGCTCTAGCTCTACGCATTGCCACTCACCAGGGGGAATGAAGCGGCACAGGGCGTAGATGGGCTGCTTCCGATCTAGAGCGCCTGCCTCTACCAGTTGCCTGGCTTCTTCTTTAACCACCTCCAGGGAATAACGCAGAGTTTGAGTGGCCATAGTTACGCTCCTAATCACAAACCTTGGCTGCATCTCTATTATCGGCTTTGGCGATTGGCAACTTTGAATTTGGATGAGATTGTTCACACTTTTTTGAGTGCCATAAGTCTCGAAAAGTTATTCGTGTGAGTATTGAGCCTTTTCCAAGTCCAGAAGTGTAGTTTTGCCTGAGGGAAAACGACAGATTTCGAGCTGGACTTGGTATCAACCTTTTCCAAGTCCAGAAGTGTAGTTTTGCCTGAGGGAAAACGACAGATTTCGAGCTGGACTTGGTATCAACCTTTTCCAAGTCCAGAAGTGTAGTTTTACCTGAGGGAAAACGACAGATTTCGAGCTGGACTTGGTATAGGTTAAGAGGTTAGGAGAGGAAATAAGCTCTGTGAAGCCTTTAACTCAAACCCCGAATGGAGCCATTTGAGGCTGTTAGAGTAGAGATGAAAGCCTTTTTAAGTAAATCATAAAGAGAGTTTTTTACTTCCTGTATCGTGATGGCGGGGGGGCATCATGAATCCTGCTAATAATTCTGATCAAGCAAATCCAAAAACCCCGTCTGCAGCGTTATTGATTCCCTCACCATTACCGGGAATACTGACTCTCGGAGGTGGTAAATTATGGACATCCGAAACCATCTGCTGCTTGGTGGTTCTATCGCTGTACTGGTGCTGTACTTCTTGAGTCTGGGTTGGCTGGCCTTTCAGTGGAATGCCGCCCTGGCAACGGGAGTCATCGCCATTGGTATTGTGAGCTGGGGATTCATGCTGTCTTGCCTGCTGGGTCGGTTACGCCATCAGGGGTAGCCCCAGTTTGGAATCACTCCCGATAGCTCAGTCCTGAGCTGCTTTCCCCCTGGGGAGGAGTGCCCGGAGGGCGGGGTGGATCAAATCCGCAAACGACTATTGCTCGGAGGGCCAGCTGGCGTCGATATCCTCCAGAATGGTGTCCAAATCCTGGCCGGTGACGTAATCCACAATGCCAGACCAGAAGGTGCCGGTTCCCACCGCGCCGGGCATCAAATCTGAGCCATCAAAGCGCAGCACATCCGCTTCCTGCAGAATTTCGGCCTGGCGGCGGGTGAGGTCGTCAGGGTAAGCCTCCAGGCTGACCTGCTGGTGGGGGGAAATGTAGCTGCCCAGCCCGGCCCAGATCTCGTGGGGGGCGGGGGTGGCCAGATACTCCATCAGGGCCTGAACTGCCGGGGTGTCGTTAAAGACGCCAAACAGAATGCCGCCCATCAGTACTGCCGAGCCCTGGTCGGGGTCTATGGGCGGGAGAGGGAAGACGCCCAGATTTGTTCCAGGCTCAACATTCTCCGGCAGAAACTCCACGATAAAGCTGGCCTGGCGGTGCATGTAGCAGCCAGGAGGCTCGTCAAATAGAGGGCGGGGGGCATCGCCAAAAGGAGTGCTGATTACGCCCGTAGCGCCGCCGTAGACATAGTCAGGATTTTGAGCAATCTCCCCGAAGGTTTCAAAGGCCGACTTGACCTGAGCATCGGCAAAGGGAATGTCTCGATTCACCCACTGGTCGTACACTTCCGGCCCCGCTTGCTGCACCAGGATGGCTTCAATCCAGTCGGTGCCGACCCAGCCGGTGGCCTTGCCGCTTTCCATGCCGATGCACCAGGGCACCCCGCCATCGGCGACGATCTGATCCGTAAGGGCCATCATTTCATCCCAGGTGGTGGGGACGGTGTAGCCCTGGGCTGCAAAGGCTTCGGGATTGTACCAGACCAGGCTTTTGACATCCGCCCGCATCCACAGGCCATAGATGTCGTCCTCTACGCTGACCAGCTCTAAAAGGTAGTCGTTGTAGGCCTCGCGGAGGGGCTCACGGTCCATAAAGGCAGTGAGGGGAACCATTTGCCCCGCCTCGGCAAAGTCGAGCATCAAACCGGGCTGGGGGAAGAGGGCGATGTCGGGAGCATTGCCAGAATCGACTCGCACAGGAACCAGGGTGGTAAAGGCATCGGTGCCTTCGTAGACCACTTCTACCCCGGTAGCTTCGGTAAAGGGGGCCATGGCGGCTCGCAGTTTTTCCTCCCCAACCCCGGTCAGAGTGCCCAGAATTGTGATGGTATCGCCTGGCTCAACCACACTCTCTCCATCGGTTTGAGCCCCATCAGGAGGTGCAGGCTGGCTATCGCAGGCGCTAGAAAAAAGACTGATACCGAGGGCAGCTACAGCAATCAGGATGGGTTTGGCCATAGGGTAGAGAGAGAGTTTGTCGTCAGAATCGGCTTCCCTGAGCGTAGCGCTATACCAGGAGACTAATCTTCTTCCTCTTCCGGCTCATAGGTTGAAGCTACAGACAACTCATCCAGCTGAGCCGTATCCACCCCAGACGGAGCCAAGGTCAGGAGACAACGCGCCTGCTGAGTCTTGGGAAAGGGAATCGCATCGCGAATGGACTCTTCTCCGGCCATCAGCATAACAATGCGGTCCAGACCGTAGGCGATGCCGCCGTGGGGAGGGGTGCCGTATTCAAAGGCTTCCAGCAAAAAGCCGAACTTATCCTGGGCTTCCGTTTCAGTTAAACCAATGGTCTTGAACACCCTTTGCTGCACATCGGGTTGATAAATCCGCAGGCTGCCGCCGCCGATTTCGTAGCCGTTCAGCACAATGTCATAGGCCACCGCTCGGGCAGTCTTGAGGTCGTCAATATCCTCAGGGTTGGGAGCCGTAAAGGGATGGTGCAGCGCCTCCAGACGATTTTCGTCGGCGTTCCACTCAAACATGGGGAAATCGGTGACCCACAGCAGGTTAATTTTGCCCTCGGGGATCATCGCCATTTCTTTAGCGATGGCCTGCCGCAGACGGTCCAGGGTGGGATTGACAATCTCAGATGGACCTGCCCCAAACAGCAGCAGGGTGCCCTCTTCGGCCTGAGTGCGGGATAGCAGCTCATCCAGCTGCTCGGGGGTCAGGTTGTCTTTGATTGCGCCAATGGTGTCAATTCCTTTATCCGCCCGAACACGGATATAAGCCAATCCCTTCGCCCCTGCTCCAGCAGCAATGTTGAACAAATCGCCACCGGGCTTAATCCGCACGTTAGAGATCTGGTCATTGCCACCGGGGATGGGCAGAACTTTGACAATGCCCCCGGACTTCACGGCTCCAGAGAAGACCTTAAACCCCGAATCTTTCACCAGGTCAGAGACATCCACTAGCTCCATGCCGTAGCGGGTGTCGGGCTTGTCGGTGCCGTAGCGGTCCATCGCCTCGGCATAGGTCAGGCGGGGAAAGGGACGGGGAATCTCAACGCCCTTTACATCCTTAAAGATGTGGGCAATCAGGGCTTCATTCAGCTCCAGGATTTCGTCCTGGGACATGAAGCTCATCTCCATGTCGAGCTGGGTAAACTCCGGCTGCCGGTCTGCCCGCAGGTCTTCGTCCCGGAAGCAGCGGGCAATCTGGTAATAGCGGTCTACGCCCGACACCATCAGTAGTTGCTTGAATAGCTGGGGCGACTGGGGCAGGGCATACCACTCACCGGGATTCACCCGCGACGGCACCAGATAATCCCGCGCTCCTTCGGGGGTGGAGCGGGTCAGGATGGGAGTTTCCACCTCCACAAACCCTTCCTGGTCTTCCAGAAAACGGCGAATCGCCTTCACCACACCATGGCGAATCTGCAAATTCTGGGCCATCCGCTCCCGCCGCAGGTCCAGATAGCGGTAGCGCAGCCGCAGGTCTTCCCGTACCGGCTCCGAATCTGCCGTGGATACCTGAAAGGGCAACTGCTTACGCACCGCATTCAGCAGCTCGATGGCATCGGCATAAATTTCCACTTCCCCAGTCGGCAACTTGGGATTCAGCGATTCTGGCGGACGCTGACTCACCCGTCCGGTCACCTTCACCACGTACTCATTCCGCAGCTGGTCGGCCACCGGGTAGGACTCGGGAGTGCGTTCGGGATCGCTGACAATTTGCACGATGCCGGTGCGATCGCGCAAATCCACAAAAATTACGCCCCCATGATCACGACGCCGATCAACCCAGCCAAACAAGGTCACGGTCTTGTCAATGTCGCTGGCCCTGAGAGTGCCGCAGTAATGGGTACGCATAAGTCGAAAATCCGGCCCTTAAGAACGCTACAGCTACAGCCTAAGGCTATCCCAGAACCCATGGGAACAGTCCCAACTTCCCTCTCTGGCCTCAGGCAAAGATAAATTTCAAAACCTTCCCATTATGCCGGATCGGGAGGGGGGTTAGAAGGTTTTTTTGAAATGGAAGGGAGGAGGGTGGGTGGATAGGATTTTGGTAGGTGAGGTAGGTGGGGTAAGTGGGTCGGTGAAGGTTTAAGGGTGAAGGGTGAGTAGTAGGTGGTGGGTCGTAAGTAGTGAGCAGTATGTATCGGGTCAGAGTTTCTCCCCACCTCACCCACCTCACCCACCTCACCCACCTCACCCACCTCACCCACCTCACCCACCTCACCTACCCTCCCACCTCACCCACCTCACCCACCTCACCCACCTCACCCACCTCCCCCACCTCACCCACCTCCCCCACTACACCAGCCCCAATCTCAACCCCAGGGGCGACCTTACTCCCCACCTTAAGCCAGGTGCCAGCACCAACGGTGACGTGGCCACAAAGGGTAGAGCCGGGGGCAATGTGGCAAAAGTCGCCAATGCGGCAGTCGTGGTCTACGGTGCTGCCGGTGTTGAGGATGACGTGCTGCCCCAGGTGGGTGTCACAGTTGACCACGGTATTAGCCATGACTACGGTGCCGGGGCCGATGGTGACCCGGGCACCGATATAGGCGGTGGGATGAATGACGGTGGCGAAGGTGTGGTCGAGGGACTCCAGTTTCTGGACGAGGAGCTGGCGAATAGAATTATTGCCGATAGCGACTATCCACTGGCTGGCTTTTGGGTCTAATTGGGGAAGCAGCTGATCGGCGGTGAACAGGGGGATGCCGTGGAGGTGGGTCTGGCCGGGGGCAACGTTATCATCTACAAAACCTGCGATGGAGTGGTTTTGCTGCAGCAGAATTTCGCAGATGACGCGACCATGGCCGCCACTGCCGTAGATATAGATGGGAAGCATAGAGTTTAATTTTTTGTATCGTTAAGCTTGATTATGGGTAGGGTGAGTTCCCGGCCTCAGGCCAACCCTACGACAGTGCAGAGGTTCGCTCGTGCCAATGCTCTGCGTTGGCACGCACCCCAGAGGCTCTGCCTCTCATGGGAAGCGGCAGAGCCGCAAAATGGCGATGCCCAGGCAGAGCCAGGGCACCAGATGTAGCGGGCACGCTCGTGCCCATGCTCTGCGTTGGCACGCACCCCAGAGGCTCTGCCTCTCATGGGAAGCGGCAGAGCCGCAAAATGGCGATGCCCAGGCAGAGCCAGGGCACCAGATGTAAAGTATCAGCAGTCAGGAATTACCAGCTTTTGGGCACAAAGTCTCTATCGTTGAGAATCACGACGCCATCGCCCGATTCGGCCAGCACAAATAACCCCTGACGACTGGCGTACACATCGGCTTCGGATTCAATGCCAATGCCAGCTACCGCACCGTAAAGCTGCATGGCGGCATATTCGGGAAAAAAGGTATCAAACCGCTCCAGATCAGCGACAAATTTTTTCACGTCGGCAACCGTCAGGCTGCTTTTGACTTCAACGGCCAGCACATGGCCCTGATTCACGACCAGTACATCAATTTCTAGGGTGTCGCCCTGGTGGCGGCGTTTGACTCGCTGGCTGACCTGATCGACCGGAATACCCCGCTCCAGAAAAATACGCTCGCAGGCGGGGGCCACAAGGTCTTCGACAAAGCGCCTCCAGGCACCGCCCAGTCGACCAATTTGACGGTTGACCTGTTGAATTTGGCGGTCGGTTTCTTGAAACCTGCGATCGGTTTCTTGAAACTTGCGGTCAAGCTCTTGGGAACGTTGCTCTGCTGCTTGGGCCTGGGCTTTGATCAGGCGGTCGGTTTCCTGAAACAATCGCCAGATATCGTCGAGGGTGGGTTGGCTGATGGACATGGCGGCTCAGCTACCGGTAGTTAGACCCTATTGTACCCTGGCAGACCTTGAGTAACCTGGCGCGAATCGCCGAAAGCCTGGCCCTACCGTAGGGTGGGCTCTGCCCACCAGCTTTACTGTTGACGGAAAACTGGGGTGGCAGTATTCTCAATCCTTAAGCTGTTTTTTCGAACGGCTACCATACAGAACTCGAAAATCTTGGCGCTGCCTGAAGGTGTTAGCACCACCAACAGACAGCTAACCCCGCAAATCTACCGGGCAGATTGCGAGGCTAGGCTCATGGTACCCTAGCTACGCAATTACTCAAAAAGAGCTGAGATAGCCTATGAGCTACCGCTTGGAGTTTAGGCTGGGCTAGCCGCCGGTCGCAGTCCCGATGAAAAGGTTCGAATCACATCGGGTAACGGGGGGATTTGGCCATCCCCTCGCAATCGAGAAATCAAAAACTGCCAGAAGGAAATCCCCAACTTACGACAGGTTTTCTTCAGACCCACCAGGGTATCTCGGGCTCGTCGTCCGGATTCAGAGCGAGTGCCCCCACTGATTTTGCGACGGGTGACATATTCTCGAATATCGGATTCAGCGCCATTGTTGTGCAACGGCACCTGGGGCACCTCCAGCATCCGCAACAACTCCGCCTTGCGGGCTCTGAATTGCTGTAACACGGTATTGAGCGAGGCATGGTGCAGGAAGCAGCGACCAAAGAGTTGGTCAAACGTCTGCTCAAGCTCTCGCTTGCGGTCAGCGGTGGGGGTTTGGGGGTAGGTCTTTAACTGCTGATAGTACGACCAGAGCTGCTGTTGCATCTGCTCGATGTTCTGCCGTTGTTGGCTCGTGTTGCCCTGTAACCGACGCAGGGCGCGCTCGGCATGCACCCAACACAAGGCATGAACTAGCACATTGAACTGGGGTGCCCCGTCACTGAGAATCACCAGACGCTCATCCACCCCCTGCTCAATCACCCCTCCCAGTAAGGCCGCTTCGGTGACCCGACGAACCGCTTGGGGGCGGACAATC
>Ga0081528_100561_pt1 | contig 16019 bp, 20 predicted proteins | sample HotLakmasection4_FD_71011 | JGI IMG/M metagenome (GOLD analysis project Ga0081528, IMG submission 71011) | Hypersaline microbial mat communities from Hot Lake, Washington, USA - Section #4 (SPADES assembly) (version 2) | ecosystem: Environmental > Aquatic > Non-marine Saline and Alkaline >...
AACGCACGGGACGAACTCCTATGACGCTGACGATTGACATCGATAGGTCAGTATCCATGTTGAAGTCACCGGTAAAAGAGACGGCGCTATTGCCACCGACCGACTCGCGCTCATAGCGCCGTCTGATTTTGGCACGACTGCGATGGCAGTAGTCGCCATGACCAAAATAATCCTACAGAAACAAGCGCCAATGATCGGTGCGCGACATCCTTTAGAAGTGTTTGCGCTGGAGAATGTTCTGGCGGCAATGGACTGTGACGACATCATCCTTCATCAATAGGATAGGATATGGTGCCTACTACGGCGCGGTCAGACCAAACGCCCGGTAGGGTCCCTGAGTCGTCAGTGCGAGCAGATTTGCGGCAACCTCTGCCGGGCTACCGCGACAGTCATGCTCCACCCACCACACGATCACGCCGATATACGCCGAGGCGATGAAGCTGAGAATCAGGGCTGGCGGCATGGCAGGTTTTACCGCATCCCCCGCAATCTTCTGCCAGCGCTCCGCCGCGACCGTCCGTAGAATGTCACGTAAGCGGCTGACGAACGCGCCGGCACCATCCTTGCCCAGCATCACCCGATAAAAATCTGTGTTTTCTGCGACGTGCGTCAGCATCGCCTCAAAGTTGGCGGCAAGCGCGCTGTAATCGAGGTCACCCGTCTCCGCGTGCGGTGGTCTGGACTTTGCCGTTAATTCCTCAAAGACATCGTCCATACAGTGAGTCAGCAGATCGTATTTATCGCGGTAGTGCCGGTAAAACGTGGCGCGGTTAATCATGGCACGGTCGGCAATGTCGCTGACTTTGAGCGTATCGAAGCCGCGTTCCTCGATCAATGCCACCAGCGCATCACGCAGCAGTCTGCGTGTGCGCCGCACCCGTAAATCCGTTGAAGACGAGTTCTGCGACATTTTGTACGCGTTCCGTTGCGTATGCAACGTGTTCAAGAAACCGCTTATTGACCCGGAAGTACCGTCTCATCTATGCTGACTTTAACAACATTTACAGGGATATGCAACAAGGTAATACACAAATGGGCGAGCAAAAGGTTTTTCAAAGACATGGACAGCGGTTGATCTTCGACAACGAAGACCTCGATTTCTACCTGCTGCAATTCCTGGGTTATGCGCCTTATGAGGGTGCGGCGCTGGGTGAATGCCTCTACACCGCCGCCCAGATCGACGAAAAGAGACCGGAAAGCTGGGTGCTTGAGTGGACGCATCTGGCGGAGCGTGTTGAGACGCTGGCACAAACTGCCGCCGCGAAGGGTCATGATGACAGCGCCCGCAAGCATTACCTGCGCGCGACGACCTATCATCGTGCCGCTGCTGTATTGATGCCGCCCGGCGATGACCTGCGCCATAACTGGGAGGCTATCCAACGCTGTTTCCGCGAAGCGGCGCGGCGATTTAACCCGGTCATCGAGCCGGTCAGCATCCCTTACCATGATCATAAATTGAACGGTTACTTTATTCCGGCTGTGCCTGACGGCGAACCGTGTCCGACGCTGATCATGATCGGCGGTGGGGAGTGCTACGCAGAGGAAATGTACTTCTGGGGGGGCGCACCGGGACGCAGACGAGGCTATAACATCCTGCTGGTCGATCTTCCCGGTCACGCGCCCACACGCTTTATCGGATTAGACCTCATGGCGCTGGTGGAACGCGACGGCATTAACGGTCTGGTGGTGTCAGCGGTGCGCGCTGTAGTGGATTTTCTGCTGGCGCGCCCTGATGTTGACCCGGATAGACTGGTCAGCTACGGCATCAGCGGTGGCGGTTACATGGTGATGGTCGCGGCGGTCGCGGAGAAGCGGCTGAAGGCGGTTGCAGCCAGCACGCCGATCTGTGACATGAACAGCGTCCTGCAAGCGGAATGGCCCCCTGTACTGCGCAGTGTGCCGGGCTTCATGACGGATGCAGTCGTCAAGCTCGCTTCACGGGTGAACCCGGTCTCACGCATTGTCCTGAAAAAACTGCTGTGGAGCGCGGGTACAGACAGCATCAACCGGTATCTGGAGCATATGACAGCCGCACACGTCGATCCACGCCAGATCATCATACCGATGCTGTGCATGGCAAGCGCAAACGACCCAGCAGAGACAGTGCGCCAGACGCACCAGACTTACGATCTGTTGCCGAACCCGGTCAAAGCAAAGGTGATCTTCATCAAGGAGACTGGCGCGGACGCGCACTGCCAGGTGAACAACCCGGAATTGGCTTACACGACCCTGTTCGACTGGCTCGACGCGACACTTGACTACAGGTATCAGACACCGTGCTGATGTAGTGACATTCTTAATACTGAGCTACAGGTAACTGACGAGACGAAGCACACTCTGATCTGGACCCATCCTCAGCAACTTATTGCAATCCTCCAGATGCATTAATCAAGCGTCACCGGAGTCACCGCTGTCTCCGGTGATGTAATCACTGCTGAAACGACACGTATGATGACGAAACCATCATAGCCTTTGCTGCCGACCGTCTGCAATGCGGTTGCAATGACACCTATTTCGTGGGAGATTCGTTCCACAAGGCGCCGCACCCCCTGCACGCGCGGATCGTCACTTGCTGCGTCGATGACTGCACCATCCCGTACTACGTTATCCACGATAATCAGGCTACCCGGACGCGACAGACGCAGCGCCCACTCGAAGTAACCGGGGTTGTTCTGCTTATCCGCGTCGATGAAGATCAGGTCGAAGGGACCTCCTTCAGCCATCGTCTCCAATGTATCCAGCGCCGCGCCAACCCGAATCGATACGCGATCAATCAGCCCGGCGTGGGTGATGTTTTGCCCGGCGACTTCGGCATAGTCGTCGTTCGCTTCCAGCGTCACCAAACGCCCATTCTCCGGCAGCGCCCGCGCCAACCATATGGTGCTGTAACCACCAAGCGTGCCGATTTCCAGAATGGATTTCGCGCCAATGCTCAGTGCCAGCAGCATCAGTAGCTTACCCTGATTTGGGGCGACGTTTTGTTCAGGCAATCCCGCAGCCTCACTATTCCGCAGCACAGACTTAAGTACGTCATCATGTGGGATCAACGCATTGGCAAAATAATCGTCTACCGCTGTCCATTGTGTTTGTGACATGCTCACTCCATCGTGTTTTCTCGAACGATCTTGGGGCAACTACACTCACTGAAGACAGGTCAATCGGAACACGCTATTACCGGACAATCCGCGGACAAATTGTTAGTGGGCATTATCTATCGGGTTTTGGTGCGTGTTCATCATTGCATAGCCAATTTGCATGACATGCCCCTCTGAGTGATGCATCAGGCTGTCAGCAATGCGTTCTTGCTCGGTGGCGGATTTGTTCTGACTGAGCTTGGCCTTACCTTCAAGTCGCGTTACCTCGATTTCTATGCCGACAACGCCCTGTTTCATACCATCTTTATACCGCTGCGATAACTGATTCCATTGCCCCCTGTAATTCGGTTCATGGACATCGACCATCTCCATAATCATGGCTTCCAGCGCATCCGGCTGCGTCTCGAAATCGACCAGACTGGCTCGCCCGTAAGCATGGACGGTGATGTAATTCCAGGTTGGTACGCTCTCAGTTTTATCGTAATGCGTGGGCGAGATGTACGCGTGCGGGCCGGAGAAAATCACTAACGTGTCCGACTCTGCGATGGTCTGCCATTGCGGGTTGGCTTTGGCAAAGTGGCTGCGTAGCCGCAGATTGTTCTCACTGCGTGCAATTGTGAACGGGAGGTGGGTCGCCACCGGGATGTTATTTACCGCCGATACCACAATGGCAAAGTTATGTTGCTGCATAAATGCGGTCATGGTATCGAGGTCGGTCATGCGGTTAAGACGAGGGATATACATTCGAGTGTTGACTCCTCAATTTGCGCCTACACTATGAAAGCAAGTTGACACAAGACTGTATAGCACCGTTAATCACCAGCAACGGGTCTAACGAGGCAATTCTGACTTTGCATCATCTGCCATGCCGTTGAATACTATGGCAGCTTTTTGGCAGCCCTGATGTTCGAGATTCCCGAATGACGTTTTCGGGATTACACCCGTATGAAGCACGGCTTTATATGCAACAACGCAAAACACTATATCCCCGGCTGCTCCGCAGATAGGATCGCACTGGAGAACGAGCCGCCCGCGTGAGTGTGCAGCAGGTCGGTGAGGTCGGCAACCGCACGCTCTACATCGGCACGTGCGCCCGCATGGTGTGCTTCCACTGTGATGACCGCGTGCATCGTATGCTCACTGGATGCACTGGTCGCGCTCTGCCGCCAGCACCAGCGCCGGGCTACGGCCATGTTCTTCTCGTCAACGAAGATGACCTCGCCCACTTCGGGATTCACCGCCTCATCACTTACCAGGTCGGTGAATGTCTCACTGCCGTCGGCGTATCTTACGGTGATCGGTGCGTCGATCTGGCGGGTATCGAAGATGGCGACCGGCAGCGCATAACGAATACTGACCAGGTTGCCGATGTCTACCAGGGTGTTGATGCCCGGAATGTCGCCCTTCTTGGTGAGTCGGCGCAGTAGGGCTTCCGCCGCGCTGCGGTGCTTCGTCGGTGAAACGCCGAACGCGCTGATGGCGCTGCGCCACGCGCTGATGCTCTCGATTTCGCTCAACGGCATATCATCGATACGGGCCTTCACCGCTTGCTGCTCGGCGGCATACTGCTCGTGCAGTGCGTCTGGGGTTGGCGGGTTAGTCAACCCATCTGCGATAATCACGCCGCCGACGAGCTGCGGATAATTGGCGATAATTTGGGCATCGTATTGAAATGTCATCATGCTGATAGGCCTCCTTTTGCCTTGCTTTGTTTGCTTGAACCCAGCGTCATCACGGCGACCGCACCCAGCACCAGCACCAGTCCGAGCAGATGCACCGGGGTCAGGCTTTCACCGAGAATCACCGCCGATAACCCGACCGCGCTGATCGGTAACATCGCTGATAGAATGCCCGCCGCCCCGGTCGAGGCGTTTTCCAACCCACGAAACCACAGAAAATACGCCAGTGCCGAGACGAAAACACCATAATAGAGCAGGACGAGTATCTGTCCGGCGGTGATGGATTGAAGATCGAATCGCACAATCTGCACGATGCCAACCGGCAGGCACAGCAGCAACCCGAAGCCCGTGACCCAGGTCGCGCCCAGCAGCGGCGAGATGTCCTGGCTGGTACGGCGAAAGACGGTAAACAGGGCTTCGCAGGCAAACGCGCCGAGCACCAGCCCATTGCCCAGGAGCGTACTCGCGTTCAAGGCGAGCCCGCCCTCCACGCCAATGGTATTCACCACCACAATACCGCCCACACTCAACGCCACGCCGAGCCACTCATGGCGCGTGATGCGCTCGCGCAGCAGCAGCCAGCCCATGATGGCAATCAGGGCCGGAGTGGTGCTGCCGAGCAGTCCAGTCTGGGCGGCAGTTGTGAAGCGCAGTCCCGCCAGCAGCAGCACGTTGAACAGAAACACACCCGTCAGTGCCTGTAAGAAAACCTGCGCCAACACGCGCACAGACGGCAGCGCGAGAATCCCCCGGCGATGACTGATGAACAGCAAAAGCGGTAACGCGATCGCAAAGCGGACAGTCAGCGCCATAAAGATGGGAAAGTCCGTCACGACGATTTTGCCAACGACCACCGAACTGCCGACAATGATCATGGCGGCGGAGAGGTCAAAGTAAGCGCGATAGGTCGGGTTCATACGTCGTCCTGCAAGTCAACTAACAGGCGCAGGATAACGTATAGGCCACATGCTCGGCTTGTAAAATATTACCCTGTTGCCTGCTGGTACTGCCCCGGAGACACGCCCATGGACCGTTTGAAGTAGCGCGTGAAGTGGCTTTGATCGTAAAAGCCGGTATGCAGCGCGACATCGACCGGCGTGGCACCATCGCGCAGCAGGGCCTTCGCGCGGTTCAGCCGCACCTGAACGAGATAAGCGTAAGGCGACATGCCCATGTACTGGCGAAAAGCGCGAATGAAGTAGCTTTTGCTCAGGTGGGCGACGGCGGAGAGTTGATCCAGCTGGATGTCGTCGGCATAGTGTGCGTGGATAAAGGCGCGTGCGGCTGCGATAGGGGCGTTTTCATCGCGTATAGCCGCCGGACTCACGTGAATCTCGCTGAAACTGCCCAACACCAGTGCCAGCATTTCGCGCAGCAACACTTCCTGCGAGAGCGTGGGATCGTTGGCTTCGGCACTCTGGTGAACAGCCCGCACGACTTTCACTGCCTGCGGGTGACCAATCGCGGTATAGCTGAGGAACGGCAGGGAGGATGGACGGTAACCCAGTTCTGCCGCCACCTGCTGCACCAGTTCCGGGCGAAAGTACATCATACGATAACGCCAGATGTCATCGCTACCGGGATGCCCGTTATGGACCTCGCCCGGTTGGCAGGTGACCACGTGCCCGGCAGGTATGGCATGGTTCTCCCCACGATACCGGAAAGCGTGGACGCCGTGCTCCACCACACCCAGGGCGTAGTCCTCATGGAAATGCGGCGCATATACAAAGTCAGTGTAGTGGGCGCTGAAAAACTCCACATCCGGCAACTGCGGATTCTGCCATATCTGCGTCTGGTTCAAGCCGCTGCCTCGATCCTAATATAACGCTGGGTATTATAGCAGCAGTCCTGGTTAACGTCGGCGCCGAGCCATTGAGCGGCACAGGACCAAACAAAAGATTCACCTTTTGCTTCCGCTGCTTCGTCTCAACTGCACCAGCAGAATACCGCCTGCCGCGGCGATCATCCCTATGATTTGCTGAAGAGAAAGACTTTCACCCAGAAAGACCCACGCAAGCAGGCCAATCTGAACCAACATGGTGTTGTTGATCATGCTCGACTCCATCGCGGTGAGGGTACGTTGTGTGTGATTCCACAATGTGAAGGCGAAAGCTGTGTTGATCCCCGCCAGCCAGAAGATAATTGCCACTGCTTGCAGATCGAGCTGAGGGAGTTCCTGTGTGAGCAGTCCCGCCCCAATCAAAACGACTGCGCCCACCCCCATGCTGATCGTGGTGATAAGCAGCGCCGGAATGGTCGCAGCTCGGTTGACAGCGCGGCCCAGGGCCGCAGCCCCGGCATTGGCAACGACCTGAAACGCCGCAATCGCCAGGCCAATCATCTGGGTGCCTGAAAAGTCCGCCTGGAGGAAGTAAAGAAGCACCCCGCCCAGGAAGATGAGTAGTCCGATCATTTGTAAGCGAGTTGGATATTCAGACAGCCAGACAACACCAATCACAAGCACAAGGATAGCCGTGCCGTTCAGCATCATGCTGTGAGATGCCGCTGGAAGATACTGCAATGCCAGAAACTGCGCGCCCTGGGTCAAGGTGTACATAACCAATCCCAGAGCAACCAACCGCCACCAGTCACGACGGGTCAGCGTGACCGGATTTTGCCGCAATATCCGCCATGCTAGCGGCAGCAGCAAGAGACAGGCGAGGCCGTAGCGTAGCCCTGCAAAGATAAGGGGCGGTAGGGTTTGCAGACCGATCTTGATGATAATGACAGAGGTTGACCAGAGGAATGTGACCAGCAGCGCCTGTAAGACGCTTTTGAGGTGTGAAGACATCAAAAACCCTTTCGAATGTGGCGAATAGAGATGTCAAGACATCTCCAACCGCAACTCCTCAAGGTTTTTGGCCTTTAAGATGCTGGCCGCTGTCGGCGGCGTTTGCAGCGCTCGGACCAGACCCGATCACATTCGGCGGAACCCTAGCTGCCAATATTGGCTGGATAGGCTGAGGTTAACATGGCCTCTGAGCTTGTCAAGCGATACATAGCGCCAATCACAGGGTGCTTTTGAAGAATAAGTATGTTTCCCATTTTGATAACTTGACATTCCAGCAGCTGGAAGGTGCATCATAGCGGTATCGTTCCCTATGGAGGCAAAGTCATGTTCAAGATTGGTGAGTTCTCGCGCATCAGCCGCGTACCCACAAAAACCCTGCGCTACTACGATGAAATTGGCCTATTCACACCTGCTCGTGTCGATGCAACCAACGGCTACCGCCTGTACTCAGCGGATCAATTGCCCCAGCTCAACCGGATTCTGGTGCTAAAGGAGATGGGATTGTCACTCACGGAAATCGGTCGCCTGCTGAACGAGAGCCTGTCACCGGAGGAACTGCGCGGCATGTTTCGCCTGAAAGAAGCCGAACTGCGCCAGCAGGTCAAAGAAGCGCAGAACCGCTTACAGCAGGTTGCCAATCGGCTGACGCAGATTGAACGTGAAGGTCAGATGCCGGACTATGATGTGGTGCTCAAGATGATTGAGCCGCAGCGGGTGATGTCCATCCGGCAGATTGCACCACAACCGGAGGATGTCGGCAATTTCTTGGGTGAGTGTGCGATGGCACTTCATGCCGCCGGGATCACGCCGACAAACCAGCCATTTACCATCTTCTACGATGCCGACCTGACAGAGACGGACATGGACATCGAAACCGTTATCCCCGTTGATTCATCTGTTGACGCCACACTGAATCTTGACGGTGGGCGGCTGGTCGTGGCCCATACCCTGCCAGGGTTAGAGTCTGCCGCGTGCGTGGTTCATCAAGGCTCGTATGACGACTTCGAGCAGCCCTATGCCGCGCTTGGCCGCTGGATAGAAGCGAACGGCTACGTCATCGCCGGGCCGCCGCGCGAAATCTATCTGACCGCACCGGAGGAGGGTAAGGAACCGATCACCGAGATACAGTATCCGGTTGCAAAAGTCTGACCGACCCCACTCTATGATTGGATGCCCAGGGTACTAATGCTTCAGGGCAGCATTCTATAAAGTTCTGGTTGGTACTTGATGGGCTTAATCGAGACGTATAAGTTAAGTCTGTATTCACGGATGTAATGTTGAGCGCTGAGGAACAGATTATGAGCGATAATCCCTCGATACCGGCAGCTTTTCACGATTTAGTGGACAACAGCAACAGCGGTGCTTTCATGGTACTGTCAGTTATACTGAAAGATGGCTCCCCAATTACAAGCCCAATCTGGTTTCTGGCCGGTAAGGAAGGCACTTTCTACGTCGCCAGTGCGCCAGACAGCCTCAAAGCGCGCTGCATGTTAGCGCGTCCTCGGGTGGCTGCAACCATCATGAGCCGGGAGAATTACGCACGCTACATTTCACTTCGTGGTGACGTTGTTACAACGGAATTCACAGAACGTTCGGACCTCTATGCGCAACTGGTCCGTAAATACGAGGGACGCGATCCGGTGCGAATGGATCCTATGCAGGTTTTTCAAATCCGACCGTTCAAAATCAGTGCCTTTGACTACACACATGAGGATTACTGAGATGTCTAACGGCGTGAAAAACTGATATAGGCAGATATCCACGCCAGATTAAGACGATTCAGTAAATGCAGCCTTCGATGGACGCGGCCTCAGTCGATTATGAGACTCGTTGTTAGCGAAGACTTCATCAATCCGGGTTTGTGTACAGAAAGGATATACTATGTCTCAATGGCCTGACCATTTACCCGTGTGTAGTATTCGCATGGCTCGCCACACCAACCAATTTGAGGCTATCGTGCGCTTCTATCGTGACGTGATCGGCCTGCCGGAAATTGGACGCTTCATCGGTCATGGCGGCTACGATGGGATTATGCTTGGCTTACCCGGGCAGGATTACCATCTGGAATTCACGTCGCATCCGGATGGCCCGCCAGCTGCACCGCCGTCAAGAGATAACCTGCTGGTATTCTACATCGACGATCAGAATGCCATAGCAGTAATCGTGGAGCGTTTACGCCAGCAAGGACACACCCCGGTTGAACCGGAGAATTCATACTGGTCGAAAGGTGGTGTCACCTTTCAAGACCCTGAAGGTTGGGGTGTCGTCTTCATGAATATGCGTGAGCGCCAGCGCATCCTAGATACAGAAGCCGGAGACTCTTCAACATGACCGTAAGACCCGACTGGCTGGATAAACAGGCGTGACCCTTTGCATCACGTACTACCGACCTGGATATGGGAAGAATACGTTACGTCGCTCAATCGCGGGCGATGTGTTCAAGCAGTTCGGCTTTTGTATCAACAAATTCGTCCATGTTTACCCCTGTGTCGCCTTGTGCTGGGTGAAATACACTTCCCACGGGCCGCAGCCATCAATAAACGGTTGCATGAGTGCCTGCTCTGCCTGTACCAGATGCATCAGGTCATGACCGCCCCATTCATGCAGTAGATTCCCCAGCGTGACTGGTCCGAGTTCGGCGTGGGTGGCTGTCTTGTTCAGGTCAGCAGGTGTAATCTGATCCAGTAGCTTCAGGTTCTCGCGGCGCAGGGCGTCGAATTCAGCGGCCAGCGCCCCGGCGGAGATATCCTCGCGCAGTGACGACCCATCCTCATCGGGGAAAAACGCCGGGAAATCCTTTCCGGCTTGCAGTGCCCGCACCCGCTGCGGGAACACGCCGCGATCCAGGTCAATCAAGTGCAATAGACACTCCAGCGCCGACCATTCATCCGGCGCGGGACGGCGGCGCAGGCTGTTCTCGCTGAAGCGTTCGGTCAGGGCAGACCAGCGCCCCGGTGTGGTGCTGAGTACGGCTTTCAGTTCGATGATGATGTTGTCCATCTTATGCTCCTTGTGGCTTGCGTCCGATGACGGCCCACACGCGATGATGCACAGCGGATCCGTGACGCCAAAGGTTTTTCCGAACGATTTTTTGGATTCCTATTGCACAGGGTTGCAAACTACATAGCCTGATCCCTGACGCGACCTTCGCGACGATCCCCGGCGCAGGTCATCTGGTACAGGAAGATCAGCGAGACGTGCTGCGCGATCACCTGCCGCGAATTCTTGGAAGCTAGGCGTGTTCGGCGAGGCAGGAGTCAGGTATCCAGCCACATTCGCCTTGCCCATTTTCGACCCAGTACCAACCACCAATCCACTCATGGACGATCAACCGGGCTCCCGGTTCAACCGTCAACTCCAGGGCGTTGTAGGCTCTTTGCGTGATGCCGTGTGCTCCTTCAACTGTCAGGATGCTTTCTGGAACCCAACCCGATTTGCCATTTGCAGCCACACACCACAACCACAAATATTGATCGTCCCACAGTTCTTGTTTCGTGATCTCAACGATCTCACCCATTTCGAGCGCAATTGGGTCATCATAAGAGCGCTGATGCGCTTTGATTACAGTTCTTCTATTTGGCATCATGCCTTTAAGCTCCACTATTCAACCTTCGATGACCGTTCTTCGATGGTGAGGACATGATTTCCCTTTCATTGAACAAAGCCACAATCAAGTCTGCCACACAGCGCAGCAGCGGTTGATTACGTTCGTGGGCGCGGTAGACCAGCGACAGATCGACCGACAGCGGATCCACAGGTGCGATGCTGATCGCACCTTCAGCCACGCCTTGCTCGGCGGCATAGCGTTCTAACAGCGATAGACCCAGCCCGGCTTTGACCAACTCATAGCGACCGCGATCATCGTCGAGATGCACATGATAATTGCAGCTCAGTCCATGCTTTGCCAGATACGCATCTACCGCGCTTTGAAATGGACACGACATAAGCGGGCTAATCCAGGGACGAGCCGCGAGAGCGTGCCAGTCTGAGGGGTCAAAGTCAGTCGGCCATGCCGATGGCACCACGACGACCAACTCAGTTTGTGTGAGATGGTGTGCTTCCAGCATGGGGTGCGTGACTGCGCCATACACAAAGCCCATGTTGAGGCGGTCAGTCACGATTGACTCGGTAATTTGCACGGTTGTCGATTGCTCCAGCATCAGGTCGATACCGGGATAGTCGTCTCGAAGCCGTTCAATAAGCTGGGGAATTTTCAGGTAAGGCGACGCACTGCACAGCCCGATTGACACCTGCCCGACCAACGCAGTCTGAATGTCCGTCGCATGGTTCACCAGGTCCTGCGCCGCGTGCAGAGTCGCCCGCGCTTTGTCCAGGATTTGCTGACCTTTGGCGGTAATCACCATGCCCTGATTACTACGGGTGAACAGCTGCACACCGAGTTCCTCTTCGAGCGCTTTAATGTGCATGCTGATGGTCGAAGGGGTGGCGTACAGGCGCTTGGCCGCCCGCGTGAGATTGCCTTCTTCGGCGACGATCACAAATGTTTGTAACTGGTAGAGTTCCATGGATGGGCTTCCTCACAATAGCCTGACAGCTATTATGCCATCTTTTCTGTAGCTCTGATGTTCGGAATTACTGAACGTCATGTTCGGGATTCTGCCCGCATAGTTGGCCGCAATTAACACGACAATCTTGCTGTCGATAACAGGGCCAAAGGGCAATCCTTGAGCAAGCCTGCTTGTGTAGTCGAACAACCCAGTTGAGTTTGAAGCGCAAGAATCGGATAGAAACAGAACATGCGTTTCACTAAACTGTCATTATGTGTGGGTTTACGGAGAGAGCCAATGCACGAAATCAATACGGACTACTACAAAGTGGTTATTGAAGATCGCAGAAAAATGGCGACTGAGTTCTTCTACAAGCGGCATGTATCACGATTGCAGCGTAAGCAAAAACAAGCTGATGGACAAGAACTACAAATCCAATTACGTATAAGTATCAATCTGAGTGAAATTAGGCGTTTGATGCGTTCAAAGTTCACCATAATGAGAAGGAACACGGGGACACATGCAGCCGAATAAGCTCGATAAAATAGGTCTGCCGGAAAATCGATTGCTGCTCTACGTTTCTGACCAACTCCCGGATGAAGAATGGCAGCATTTCGCCACGGACTATAACCTGGAGATACTGCACCACAGCGATTTACTCTCCGCACTGGGCGCGTTTGTGATGCTGATGCCAGGTATCGTCATCATTGACCGCCGCAGCGCGGTGGGTAATGAGGCAGTGTCGCACATCGAGGATGTCCTGCATACGATGCCACAGCCGGTATTGATTATCATCGAGCTGGGCGTGCCGGACTGCGCAGCGCGATATGGGCCGATTGTGCGGATGAGTGCAGCATCGGATGCTTCACCAACGCACATTATGGCGCGGTTACATTCAGCATGAATGGGCAACGTTCCAGGCCAGGTTACTCCACAGACAGAGTCACAATTTCCCAGGAAATACTTGACTTCGAGTTTACTTGAGGTTTTAGGATAGCCCTGCAAACATCCTATGATAGCGATGGTTGCTTCGACACGCATCTAATCATGTGAGGTATCCATCAATGCAGAACAAACGACTGGGAAACAGCGGGCTGTACGTGAGCGATCTATCGCTTGGCACGATGTTGTTTGGTGAGGCCAGCGGGCGCAGCACACCGGAAGACAAGGCGATCCAGATGGTTCACGCTTACATCGACAGCGGCGGCAATCATATCGATACTGCCGATGTCTATGCGGGTGGGCGCAGCGAGGAAATCATCGCCAAGGCACTCAAAGGAGGACTGCGGCAGAAGGTCACGCTGGCTACAAAAGTGCGTTTTGGAGAGTCGCCTGAGACGCAAACCGGTGGCGGGTTAAGCCGTCGCGTCATTATGGGGCAGGTTGAGCGCAGTCTAAAGCGTCTGGGGACGGATGGCATCGACCTGTACTATATGCATGGATGGGACCCACGCACACCAATCGAAGAGAGTCTGCGGGCGTTTGATGACCTGGTACGCGCGGGCAAGGTGCGTTACATCGGTGTCAGTAACTTCAAAGCGTGGCAGGTCATGCAATCACTCGGGCTCAGCGATCAGCACAGGTGGGTGCGTTTCGTGGCCGGGCAATACCAGTACAGTCTGGTCGTCCGGGACATTGAATATGAATTCAGCAGTCTGTTCGCAGACCAGGGCGTCGGTTGCATGGCCTGGGGGCCGCTTGGCGGCGGATTCTTAAGCGGAAAGTACCGGCGTGATGAACTCCCAACCTCCGGGCGGATTGCCGATACGCCAGACGATTCGGAGGAAGCGTGGGAGCGGCGTGCTACCGAGCGCAACTGGCGCATTCTTGCGGCGGTTGAACAGGTCGCACAGGCGCGTGGAGCGACCGTGCCGCAAATCGCACTGGCGTGGCTACGTGCCCAACCCATGGTCAGCAGCGTGATCCTGGGGGCACGCACGCTGGCACAATTAGAGGATAATCTCGCGGCGGCGGAAATCGATCTGACTGGGGAGGAACTCACCGTACTGGACGACGCCAGCCAACTGACGGAAATGTATCCGTACCGTATGATGCAAACATTCGGGATGGAAGTGTAAGGAACAAATCCGACAATGCCAATGTCTATTAGTGAAGTCGCTCGCCTGACCGGGCTGAGTATCCATACCTTGCGTTACTACGACGAGTGCGGCCTGCTGCCACAGGTGCGGCGGACAGCCGGAGGTCATCGCCAGTTTGACGAGACTGATCTCGACTGGATTGATATTTTGAAGTGTCTGCGTGCGACGGAGATGCCCCTAGCCGACATCCAGCGGTTTACCGAGCTGGTTCAGCAGGGAATGCACACCGCCGCTGACCGCCGCCAGCTTTTAGAGGAACACCGCGCCGCCGTAGTCCAGCGACAGCAGGAAATCGAGCGGGCGCTGGCGCGTATTGACGAGAAAATCAACACCTACCGCCAGGTGGAGCAAACTCATGGATAAACGAAAAAGAAGCAACCTGATGTATACTGAATAACATGGCAAAGAGACAATTTCAACTAACGGATGACGAGAGACAAGCGTTGGAGCAGGCCGAGCGGCAAACGCGCGACGCTTACGAATTGCGGCGGCTACAGGCTGTGCGTCTGTATGGGAGTGGTGTGCCAACAGGCGACATCTGTGCGATGATCCAGTGCAATGATCGCTGTATTCGAGCATGGACACAGAAGTACCAACAGGGGGGCGTCGAAGGGCTGAAATCGCAGTGGCAAGGGGAGAATGCGCTCAAACTCAGCCGTGAGCAACGTGCCGACTTGAAACAACGCCTGCAACAATATCGCCCTGACCAAGTGATCGCCCCGGAGATACGCCTCAGTCAGGGGCAATTCTGGACGGTCAGCGATCTGCGGATCGTTGTCAACGCTTGGTATGAGGTTGAGTATCGGACAAACGACTCCTATCGGAACCTGCTCCATGAATGTGGTTTGAGCTACCAACACACCGAGCAGGTCTATCGTTCACGTCCAGATGAGCAAACGGTGGCGGATTTTGAGGCGGAGTTAGAAAAAAAGTGACCGATTTCCTGCAAGACCATCCCGATGGCGTGATTTTGGCGCTGGATGAGATGAGCCTGTATTTTCAGGCCACGCTGACGCGCGTCTGGGCACCGGTGGGGCAAACACCCATCGTCGCGGTGCATCCTCAGCGCGACCATCGGCATTTCTATGGCGCACTGAACCTGCGCGATGGACGCCAAACCGCACTTCCCGTTGCCGAAGCGACCAGCGAGATGACGGTCAACTTCCTGATGATCCTGCTCATGCTGTATCCGCAGTCGATTTTGCTACTGATGGATCGTGCGCCTTGGCATTTTGGGGAGGTGAAGGACTTGATTGAGCAGACGGATCGTTTGCAGGTGATCTATTTCCCGCCTGCTTGTCCCGACTTGAATCCCCAAGAACATGTCTGGGAACGTGCTCGCGATGTGATCAGTCACAACCACACCTATCGTCAGTTTCAGCCCTTAATTGATGACTTTGAGACCTATCTCAACGAGACGCTGTTTGAAACTAGTTTTATAAACACCTATACGCCGCTTGGATTAGGCATGTTCTAATCCGTTTATCCATTACCACCGACTCAGGCGGAAATAGATGAAATGATAGAAGAATTCGATGAAGACGATAATCGTGTCTATTTTACGCGGCAGTCCAAGCGGCGCAAGAAGTAACCCAGGAGTGAATGATGGCCGATCAGGTGCAAACACAGTGGGATGCCGAGCGCATCCTGAAGTTCCTCGAAGATCATCGTGACGAACTGCGGGCCATGGGTGTGCGCAAACTGGGCCTGTTCGGCTCGGTGGCACGTGGAGAACACACGCCCAACAGTGATGTCGATGTGCTGCTGTCGCTGGATCAGTGGACCTGGAACAAGTGGTGCCGGGTCTGGGATTTTCTGGAAGACAACCTGGGCGTAAAGGTCGACCT
>Ga0081528_100567_pt1 | contig 15836 bp, 15 predicted proteins | sample HotLakmasection4_FD_71011 | JGI IMG/M metagenome (GOLD analysis project Ga0081528, IMG submission 71011) | Hypersaline microbial mat communities from Hot Lake, Washington, USA - Section #4 (SPADES assembly) (version 2) | ecosystem: Environmental > Aquatic > Non-marine Saline and Alkaline >...
GACGCGGTGCCGCTGGGGCTGGTGAGTGCTCCCGCGCTGGGCCGACGCTGGTGGGCGAGCGCCGGGGCGGGTGCGTGGACGAGGTTCGCCGGGGCGCCCCCCCGCCGATGCCGCGTGTCGCAGGTGACGAGGGTCTCCGAGGCGTTCGTCAGCTATGCCTCGCTCAAAGGCTGGGACTCAGTACCGCAGAGCATCGCACCGCTGCTCGAAGCGACGTGGCGCACCCGCGGCTACGGCGACTTCTGGTCGTACATGCTGCTCGCCGAAGGGGCCGTGGACGTGGCGACCGAGCCGGAGCTCGCGCTGCACGACATGGTGGCGCTGGCTGCGATCGTCATGGAGTCCGGTGGTCGCTTCACCGATCTCACGGGCAGCCCTGGGCCGTTCGGCCCGAACGCGCTCGCCAGCAACGGCCTTCTGCACGACGAGGTGCTCAGGCTGCTGACCGGCTAGCCGGCCCTGTCGTCCTCGTCGTCGTCGTCCTCGTCCTCGTCATCCTCCTCGTCGTCCAGCGCGGCCTCGCGCTCGGCACCGGTGTCGAAGAACGTGTCGAGGTACTCGTCAGGGTCGAGGTCGCTGTCGCGCAGCAGCGAGAACACCTCCGAACCGTGGCCGGGCTCGTCGGGCATGACGTAGGCCTGGGCGAACCCGAGGAACTCCGCACCGATCTCGGCTGCGTACTCCTTCGCCTCTGACTCGGCGAGCAGCACAGCCTCCTCGAACATGTCGGCCTTCCACACGGTCACCCGCTCCTCGTAGGTGCCCTCCGGGTCGTGGAACACGCATCGCACACCGAACCAGTCAGCCATGGTGATCCCCGTCCTGCTCGCTGCCCGGCGATCCCGGACGCCTACCGACGCTACTCGCCCGGCGGCGGGCGCGTCGTCATGGGTGAGGTCTCGACGTCGGCGCGCTCGGGACCGTCCGCGACGTCCCGCCCCGCGGACGGGCTCGACGACTCGACCGACTTCTCCCCTGGTGGCTCGCGCGGCTCCGGCTGCTCAGCCTGGCGCGTCCCAGCAGGACCGGTGGCGTCGTCCCGGAAGTAGGCGCCGACCGTGTGGACGACCGCCACCAACGGGACAGCCACGATGGCGCCGATGATGCCGAACACCAGACCACCAGCGGAGATGGCCAGGACGATGGCCAGCGGGTGGAGCTTGACCATGCGGCCCATCACCAGCGGCGCGAAGAGGTGAGCCTCGATCTGCTGGACGGCGACGATGCCCGCCAGCACCAGCAGGGCAACGATGAACCCCTGGGTGACGAACGCGACCAGCACCGCCAGCGCGCCGGACAGGAAGGCACCGACGAGGGGGATGAACGCACCGAAGAAGACGAGGACGCCGAGCGGCAGGGCCAGCGGCACGGAGAGGACGAGCAACCAGATCGTGATGAACACCCCGTCGAACGTCGCGACGAGCACTGTGCTGCGGACGTAGGCGATGAGGGTGCCGAAGGCCGCCTGGCCGGCGCCGTCGGCGTCCGTTCGCAGCGACCGCGGCGCCAGGGACAGGCACCAGTGCCAGATGTTGCGGCCGTCGAACAGGAAGAAGAACAGGGCGAACAGGGCGATCGCCATGCCGGCGAGCACCTCCGCTGCGGCCCCGGCCGTGGACAGCGCACCGGTGGCCAGCCAGTTCTCGTTCGACTGGATCGCCGAGCTGACCTGGTCGACGAGGTTGGTGATCTGAGCCTCGCTCAGCTGGAGAGGTCCGGTCGCCAGCCAGTCCTGGATCTGGCTGATCGCTCGCTGAGCCTCCTGCGCCACCCGCCCGAACTGTCCACCGACCTGTCGACCGACGACCGTCAGCACGCCCACGACCACGACCACGAAGCCGATCAGGACGACACCGGCAGCAGCACCCCGGCGCCACCCGGCCGCGCGGAGCCTCGAGACCGTCGGGGCGAGCAGCGCGGCCAGCAGAACCGCCACCACCAAGGGGAAGGTCACGACGCGCAGCTGCCACGCGACCCAGCCCAGCAGCGCGACGGCAGCGGCGATCAGCAGGATGCGCCACGACCAGGCGGCGGCGTAGCGGATGCTGACCGGCACGAGATCGTCCGGCGACTGCGGCGGGGCCAGGTGACTGGGGGGTCCAGCGAGTCCGGAGCGCCCACTCGCAGCGGGCCCCATCTCTTGGACCCGGCCGTGTCCGGCACGTTCCCGTGCGACTCGCCAGCGGCTTCTCGCCGACCGGCGCGCCTGGTCGAACGCCATACGCTCAGCCTGTCACACGCCCGGTCGTCAGGGCTCGCCCGCCGCTAGGGTGACGTCGCGTCGTCGAAGATGGAGGCTGCATGAGCACGAGTGCCACGTCCCAGGGCCGCGCCTGGTACGCCGTCGACGTCGCCGACGCGGCCAAGCTGCTGCGGACCGACCCGTCGGTGGGCCTGTCGAGCGCGGACGCCGCTCGACGGCTGCAGGAGGAGGGGCCCAACTCCATCCCGAAGGAGCCGCCGCCGTCACGGCTGTCGATCGCGGCCGCCCAGCTGGCCGACCCGATGAACGTCATGCTCGTGGCGGTCGCCGTGATCAGCATCCTCGTCGGTGAGACGTCGACCGGGATGCTCGTCGGGGTGTTGGTGCTGCTCAACGTGGTGCTTGGGACGAACCAGGAGCTGAAGGCCCAGGCCAGCGTGGCCGCCCTGGACCAGCTGCAGGTGCCGTCGGCGCGCGTCCTGCGCGACGGCACGCTCGTCCAGCTCGACGCGTTGGACCTGGTGCCCGGTGACCTCGTGATGCTCGAGGCGGGTGACCTGGTGCCAGCCGACGGGCGTATCGCCACCTCGACCACGCTGGAGGTCGCCGAGGCTGCTCTCACCGGTGAGAGCGCACCCGTGGCGAAGGACGCCGCGGCTCTGGACGCCGACGACGTTCCCCTCGGCGACCGGGCGAACATGCTGTTCCAGAACACCTCCGTCACCCGGGGGACCGCGGTGCTGATGGTCACCGCCACCGGGTCCGACACCGAGATGGGCAAGATCGCTGGGTTGCTCACCTCGGTGACCCGCACCAAGTCACCACTGCAGAAGGAGCTCGACGGGGTCACGAGGTGGCTGGGGCTCATCTCGTGGCTGGCCGTGGCCGTCATCGTGCTCGTCGGATGGGTGCGTGGGGTGGAGTTCAGCACCCTGGTGCTGCTGGCGGTGTCGACCGCGATCGCCGCGATCCCCACCGGCCTGCCGACGTTCGTCCAGGCGATGCTCTCCAGCGGTGCACGTCGGCTGGCCGAGGCCAAGGCGGTGGTCAAGAACCTCACCGACGTGGAGACGCTCGGCTCGACGAGCGCCATCAACAGCGACAAGACCGGCACGCTCACGCTGAACGAGATGACCGCTGTGTCGATGTACACCGGCGGCAGCTGGTACAGCGTGCAGGGCAGCGGGTACGACAAGGTGGGCGCGATCCTGCAGGCTGCAGGCGACGAGGTGCCCGACTTCACCCCGCTCGCGCTGGGGCTGACGCTCTGCAGCGACGCCACCGTCTCCGACTCCGGGACTGTCGTCGGCGACCCCACCGAGGCGGCGCTGGTGGTGCTGGCCGCCAAGATGGGCGTGGACGCCGAGGTGACGCGGCGGGAGGTGCCCAGACTGGCGGAGGTGCCCTTCGACTCCGCCTACTTTTTCATGGCCACCTTCCACGAGGCACCGCACCGCGAGGCGTCCGAGCGAGTCGTGAGGCGGTCAAGGGAGCTCCGGACGTGGTGCTCGACCGCTGCTCCCAGTCGCTTTGGCACGGCGAGGTCGTGCCGCTGGAGCACGTGCGGGAGCAGATAGAGGCCGCCAACACCTCGCTGTCCGAGCGTGGGCTGCGAGTTCTGTCGTTCGCCGTGCGGTTCATGGCTGAGGACGAGCGGGAGGCAGCCGTCGCCGATCCCATGTCGTACGTCACCGACCTGGTCTTCGTGTCGCTGGTCGGGATCATCGATCCGCTGCGACCCTCGGCCAAGGCCGCGGTGACCACCGCCCTGCGGGCCGGCATCGACGTGCGGATGATCACCGGTGACCATGCGATCACCGCCCGAGCCATCGCCGACGACCTCGGCCTGGCCGACGGCATCATCACCGGGTCCCAGCTGCAGCGGGCGAGCGACGACGAGGTGATCGCTCGCCTGCCGCACCTGCACGTCTTCGGCCGGGTCGCCCCCGAGGACAAGCTTCGGCTCGTCGAGCTGATGCAGCGCGACGGCACCGTCGTGGCGATGACCGGCGACGCCGTCAACGATGCTGCCGCGCTGAAGCAGGCCGACATCGGGGTGGCCATGGGCTCGGGCAGCGAGGTGACGAAACAGGCCGCCAAGATGATCCTGACCGACGACAACTTCGCCACCCTCGTCCACGCCATCGAGCTGGGTCGCGACATCTACGGCAAGATCAGCGCCTACCTGCGCTACCAGCTGCAGGGACTTTTCGGCGTGCTGCTCCTGATGATCATCGCCACTGTCTTCGACATCAACCGCGGTGCGGCCCTCACCCCGGGCATGCTGCTGTTCGTCAACTTCGTCATCGGCGTCTTCCCGGTGCTGGCGATCATCTCCGACGGCGTCGACTCGACCGTCATGGATCGTCCGCCGCGAGACCCGAGCAGCCGCGTCGTGAACCGAGGAACAGTCATCCGGTGGGCGGTCGTCGGTCTCATGCTGGCCGTCTCGGCCACGATCCCGCTCGTGCTCGGCCCGGACCAGCCCTCGCTGGACGAGCCGTCGGTGTCGATGACGATGGCCTTCGTCGTCTCCGCCCTGGCATCGCTCGGCCTCGGCTGGACGGCTCGGCGCGACCCCGGACCGTCCTTCGACGGTCCGCCCTTCCCGTTCCTCGCCTGGCTCGGTGGCGGGGCAGCGATGCTCGTCCTGTCAGTCGAGCTCGAAGCCATGCAGTCCTGGTTGCAGACCACCAGCCTGACCGGCGGGCAGTGGGTGGGTGCTGTGCTCCTGGCTCTTGTCGCCCCGACCGTGGCCGCTGTGGAGAAGGAGGTGCGGCGGCGTCGTCAGCCAGCCGCGCCCCAGGTGTCGTCCATGGGCGAGGCAGCCGAACCTGTCGGGATCTCCACCGGCCGATAGGTGTAGAAGAGCGTGCACCCTTCGTCCCCCACCGCGGCGACCTCGTGCGCCACGCCCGGCGGGATGTAGGCGTAGGAGCCGGCCTCGAGGTCCCGGTCGACGATGCGGGCGGTGCCCTGCGTGACGAGGAAGTGGTGGTGGGCCCCCTGGTGGACGTGCGACGGGTTCACGGCGCCGGGCTCGAGTCGGAACAGCCCGAGCACCACGTCCCCAGATCGCCACAGGACCTTGTGCGACACCCCCTCGCTGTCGCCCAACGGCTTCCAGGGCAAGGCGTCGACCGCAGATGCGGCCATGAGAATCAGGTGACCTAGGTCATCACGTCCGGACGGGGCGGCTGCAGACACTCGAACCTCCTGCGACGATCGTTGGCGCAGCCGAGCCTAGCGAGGTCGTGTGATCATGCGGGCATGAGCATGCCCACGTTGCAGCCCGGCTCCTACATCATCCTCACCTACGACTACGTGCCCGACATCCTGGAGCGGCGCGACCCCGTCCGCCCGGCGCACCTCGAGCACGCCAAGGCCGCCAAGCAGCGCGGCGACCTGATCAACGTCGGTGCCGTCGGTTCGCCGCCGATCGGTGCCGTCTTCGTGTTCGCCGACATCGACCCGGCCGCCATCGAGGCGTACGCCGCCGCCGACGCCTACGTGACGGCCGGGCTGGTGACCGACTGGCGCATCGAGCCGTGGACGGTGGTCGTGTAGGCCCGTACCCGGCTGAAGCGCCTGGGCTCGTCGTAGGTCTGCTCACGGGTCTGCTCACGTCGTCCCTAGGGACGAGCCACGCTAGCCTCGCCCGGGATCGGCTCGACTCGACTCGGTGAGGGCGTGATTGGTGACCACGAGACTGCGTGCCCTCGATGCCGTCTGGCTGGAGCTGGAGAGCGGGCGCCCAGCGCTGGCGCCCGGACTCGTGAGCGTGCTGGACGGCCCGGTGCCGCCGGTCGCACAGGTGCGGGCACACGTCGCCGAGCGGATAGCCGACGTGCCGGCGCTGCAGTGGGTGCTCGACACCCACGAGTCCACGCGACGCCCGCGGTGGCGGGACGCCGGTGTGCCGGACCTGACTCATCACGTCCGCGCCGAGCGCATCGGCGCCGACCCGCAGGCGCTGTCCGAGCTCGTCGCCGAGCTGATGGAGCAGCCCCTGGACAAGGCCCGCCCCCTGTGGAGCATCACGGTCGTGCGCGGACTGGCCGGCGGGCAGTGGGCCTTCATCTGGCGGCTGCACCACGCGGTGGCCGACGGGATCGCGGCCCGCTCGGTCATGGGTCACCTGCTCGACCTGCACCCCGACGGCGGCACCACGCTGGCGGACGCGGCGATGGCCGGGTCCATGCAGGCCACCAGCCGCGGGCACGACCGACAGTCGCACCTGCCGGGACGCTTCGGCCGTGCTGTCGAGGGTGCCGTGACCGCCCTGGCGTCCGCGGTCAAGCATGCTCCCGAGGCCGCTCACGTCGTTGCGGACGTGACACCGCGGCCCCCCGGATCGCTCACCGGCCCGCTGTCGCAGCGGCGTCGCTGGGTGCACGCGACGGAAGACCTGGCCGTGGCCAAGCAGGCACGGCGCCGGCTCGACGCCAGCCTCAACGACGTGATCCTGGCAGCGGTGGCCAACGGGTACCGCGAGCTGTTGCTCTCCCGGGGAGAAGCCACCACGGGACGAACCCTGCGGTGCGTCGTGCCGGTGTCCCTGCGCCCGGCGATCGACGACCACGCCGACAACCGGCTGGCGGCTGCGTGGACCGACCTGCCCGTCGGTGCCATGCACCCCAGTGAGCGGGTCGCACGCATTGCCCGGTCGACAAGGTGGCAGATCCGGGCGGGGACTCCGCACGTCGGCGCCGCGCTGATCTCGCTGGCCGACCGTTTCGTGCCCGGGCCGCTGCAGGAGGTGGTCGTCGAGCGCGCCACCTGGGTCCCCGAGTGGTTCGCCGACACCCTGGTGACCAACGTCCCCGGGGCACAGTTCCCGTTGTACGTGATGGGACGTCGCATCGAGCACATGCATCCGGTCATCCCGGTGGACGCTCATCTGCGCATCACGGTCGGCGTGGTGTCGCACGACGGGACGCTCGGATTCGGGGTAACGGGGGACGGCGTCCACGCCGCCGACGTCGACGTGCTGCTGCGGGGCATCAGCGAAGGCCTGCACGAGCTCGCGGAGCTCTGACTCCGGTCCTGACCAGGCGCATCAGTGCCGCTGGTGTCCCGCGCTGCCGTTCCGCGCTGACTTCCTGACGCGTCCCGCCATGCCTTCCACGGCAGTTGGGGGGTTTCTGAGGCAGATCTGCCTCAGAAACCCCCCAACGACCACGTGAACGTGATCGTTTAGCCGCCGAGGTGTCGGCTAGCCGGTGAAGCAGGGACCGTCGTAGGCGTACGCCTCCGCGGTCGGACCGACGTAGCCGGCCTCCAGGGTGCTGATGCCCAGCGCTGCCTCGGGGTCGACCTGGTTCGCGGTGATGCTGCGGTCCAGGTCGCCACCGAGGGTCACCGACGGGATGGCCCCCTCGAAGTCCACGGCGAGACCTTCGGTCACCGAGCGCAAGCCCTCGCGGGTCAGGTCACCGTTCTCGGCGGCCGCCTCCAGCGCAGCCTTCAGCGGGTACTGCCAGATCCAGCCGAAGGTGTAGGCGTCGTTGGAGGGAACCTCGTCGCCCTTGGCCTCGAGCATCGCCGCGTGCGCCGGGGTGTCGCTGCCGAACGTCTCGTGCGTGGCGATGTTGATGAAGAGCGCCTCGAGCGCCGGTGCGGCCTCGGTTCCCAGCAGTGCCGGGTTCCAGGTCGGTGCTGCTCCCAGGAACTGACCGGTGAAGCCTTCGGCCGCCGCCTTGCCCACGATCTCGGCAGTCTCGCCCGGGCCCACGGCCAGTCCGACGACCTCGGCGTCCGACGCCAGGATCTGCTGCACGGCAGCGTCCTGGTTGCCGACCGACGCGTTCGGACCGGTCTCGACGAAGCCACCGAACTCGACGTCGTTCGCCTCGGCCCACGCCTCGTACCCGCCGGCGTAGTCACCGCCGAAGTCACCGGGGAACCCGACGACGAGTACCTCGGTGGGCTCTACCCGGTTCTCCGCGTACCAGTCCAGCCCGGAGATGCCCTGCATGCAGTAGGACGCTCCGGACTCCAGCAGCAGGTCGTTGTCGGCCTCGCTGAAGTTCCAGCCCGACCACCACGTCGCCGGCGCACCGATGACGTTGTCGGCGTCCATGTCGCTCAGGATGCCCTGGGTCTGGGTGGTGCCCAGGGTCTGCGCGAGGGCAAGGATCTCCGGCTCGATCTCGCGGTAAGCCTGGCTGTGCTCCTGCGGGTTGTACTTGGCGTCCCTGGTGTACTCGGTGATGTTGACGTCGTAGCCGCCGATGCCGCCGTCGTCGTTGACGCGATCCCAGAAGTCGGTCTGGCCATTGACCAGCTCCGTGCCGAACGGGGCGAACGGACCCTCGGTCAGGTCTGAGATCACACCCAGGTAGATGCAGCCGTTGTCGGCGTTGGCCGAGTCCGGGCACGGCTCGTCCGTGACACCGACGTCGGTCGCGATCGCGACCTCGCCGCCCTCCGCCGGCTCGCCGGTACCGGTAGCCTCCTCGTCGCCGTCGCCACCGCACGCCGTGAGCACGAGTGCCCCCGTGCCGAGCAGGGCGATCGACCGGACCAGTCCTCTCTTCACCACTTCTTCGTCCTCCTGTCAGTAGCAGTTGTTACTGCGCCCTTCAATCTTTACGGTTAAGGGCCTGGTTCGGCAAGATAGCGGACGCACGAATCAGGTAACGGTTCTATCCCGAAGGATGGTCATGCTCGCCGTCGAGAACCTCGAGGTTGTCTACGAAGACGTCGTTCTCGTGCTCAAAGGCGTGAGCCTGCAGGTGCCGGAGGGACAGATCGTCGCCTTGCTGGGTGCCAACGGCGCGGGCAAGACGACGGTGCTGCGCGCCATCACCGGACTGCTCGACATCCACCGCGGCCGAATCAGCAAGGGCTCGGTCAGGCTCGACGGCGAGCCGATCTCCGACCTCGACGCCCCGGCCACCGTGGCCGCCGGGATCGGGCAGGTGATGGAGGGCCGACGGGTGTTCTCCGAGTTCACCGTCGACGAGAACCTGCGCGTCGGCGGCCACACCGCCAGCCGTACCGACGTCGCTGCTGGGATGGACCGTGTGTACTCGCTGTTCCCGATCCTGGCCGACCGCAAGAAGCAGGTGGCCGGCTACCTCTCCGGCGGCGAGCAGCAGATGCTGGCCATCGGCCGCGCCCTCATGGCCCAGCCCAAGTACCTGCTGCTGGACGAGCCGTCCCTCGGTCTCGCGCCCCTGGTCGTGCAGCAGATCCGGGACCTGGTGGTCGAGATCAACGCCCAGGGCACCTCGGTCCTTCTCGTCGAGCAGAACGCGGCGATGGCGCTGTCCATCGCGAACCACGGCTACGTGATGGAGACCGGCCGCATCGTGATGGACAAGCCCGCAGCCGAGCTTCGGGAGGACGAGGACATCCGGGAGTTCTACCTCGGTCTGCGCGGAGACGACGACTCGTCGTTCCGAGACGTGAAGCACTACCGGCGACGCAAGAGGTGGCTGAGCTGATGACCACGACATCATCGCTGTCTGCGGTGCTGGCCGGCGCGGGCCATCCGCGCGACCCAGAGAAGCCGGTGCTCGAGGCGACGAACCTGTCACTGAGCTTCGGTGGCACACATGCGCTGACCGACGTCTCGTTCCACGTCAGCCCGAACGAGCTGTTCGCCATCATCGGGCCGAACGGGGCCGGCAAGACGTCTATCTTCAACTGCATCTCGGGCGTGTACACCCCTCAGCAGGGTCGCATCGTGATGGATGGCGCCGACCTGGTGGGCATGGCACCGGACAAGATCTCGCGCCTGGGCGTCGCCAGGATGTTCCAGAACATCGAGCTGTTCGACAACCTCAGCGTCGCCGACAACCTGTCTCTCGGCCGGCACAACCACTTGTCGTACTCGGTGGCCTCGTCGTTCGTGTTCGCCGGCTCGGCCAAGAGGGCCGAAGTGACCAACAGGGCGGTCGTGGAAGAGCTCATCGACTTCCTCGAGATAGAGGCCTACCGTGCCTTCCCGGTCGGGATGCTGCCCTACGGTGTGAAGAAGCGCGTGGAGCTGGGCCGGGCCCTGGCCATGGAGCCGCAGGTGTTGCTGCTCGACGAGCCGGTGGCCGGCATGAATGTCGAGGAGACCGAGGACATGGCTCGCTTCATCCTCGACGTCCGCGCCGAGCTCGGCATCAGCATGATCCTGGTCGAGCACGACATGGGCCTGGTCATGGACCTGGCCGACCGGGTGATGGTCGTCGACTTCGGCAAGCGCATCTCGCTGGGCACCCCTGCGCACGTGCAGGCCGACCCGGCCGTCATCAAGGCATACCTGGGCGAGGAGGACGCGTGACGCAGACCCCGACCGGCACCACGCCGGCAACCCGGACGACGACACTGGTCGGCCTGGTCAACGACCGAGCGAGCCGGCACCCCGACCTGGTCGCGATGCGAGTCAAGCGGCTGGGGATCTGGCAGGACATCACCTGGCGCGAGTACGCCGACAGCATCGCCCTGGTCGGGTATGCCCTGCTGGCCCTGGGGGTCGAGCCGGCCGACCGCGTGGCTATCCACTCGGAGAACCGTCCGGAGTGGCTGTTCGCCGACCTGGGCACGATCGCCGTGCGCGGCATCACGGTCGGGCTGTACCCGACGAACCCGCCCACGGAGGTCGCCTACCTGCTGCGCGACTCCGGCTCGCGCATCCTGATCGCCGAGGACCAGGAGCAGGTCGACAAGGTCCTGGAGGTCGAGGCCGACTGCCCGGACCTGGAGCACATCGTCTACCTCGAGCCCCGCGGTGTCTCCACGATGGACCACCCCAAGCTCATGAGCTGGACCGACTTCGTCGAACGCGGCCGCATCCACCGCGAGGAGAACCCGGGGGCGCTGGACGCCCTCGCTGACGCGGCTCGGCCCGAGGACGTCGTCACCCTGGTGTACACGTCGGGCACCACCGGCCCGCCCAAGGGGGCCATGCTCGACAACGCCAACGTCGAGTTCGCGAGCGAGGTCATCGCCCAGGGCGGCGGCATCTACCAACCCCCGCCCTCCACGGACGACGTGATCCTGTCCTACCTGCCACTGTGCCACGTGGCTGAGCGGGCCATCACCACCTGGACGAACGCCTCGGCCGGCGTGCTCGTGCACTTCGCGGAGTCGATCGAGACCGTCACAACCAACCTGCGCGAGGTGCAGCCGACGCTCTTCTTCGCCGTCCCCCGCATCTGGGAGAAGCTCAAGGCCGGCATCGAGATCAAGATGATGTCAGCGTCGCGTTTGAAGCGGGCCAACTACGCCTTCTGGATGAAGGTAGGCACGTCGATGGCCCACAAGATGCTTGCCAACGGCGGCAGCCACACGCTTCAGACCCGACTCATGTACGCGATCGGCTACGTGTTCCTCTTCCGGGCGCTGCGCGAGCGCGTCGGGCTGCGCAAGGTGCGTGCGGCCTCGTCGGCTGCGGCGCCGATCGCCCCGGAGGTGCTGTTCTTCTTCTTCAGCATCGGCGTGGTCATCAACGAGCTGTACGGCATGACAGAGAACTCGGCCGTCGCCACGACGAACCGCGCCGGTCGCATCAAGCTGGGCACGGTCGGCGAGCCGCAGCCCGGCACCGAGGTCCGCATAGACGAGGGCACCGGGGAGATCCTCACCCGCCACCCCGGGGTCTTCGCCGGGTACTGGAACAAGCCAGACGCGACAGCCGAGACGATCGACGCCGACGGTTGGCTGCACACCGGAGACGTCGGCGAGTGGGTGGACGGCACGCACATCAAGATCGTCGACCGGATCAAGGACATCATCATCACCGCAGGCGGCAAGAACATCAGCCCGTCGGAGATCGAGAACTCCCTGAAGGCGTCGCCGTTCATTCGCGAGGCGATCGTGATCGGTGACAAGAGGCCGTACCTGACCGCGCTCATCGGGATCGAGGAGGACACCGTCGGCAGCTGGGCCCAGGCCCAGCGCGTGCCCTACACCACCTACCGCGACCTGTCAGAGAAGGAAGAGGTCATCCGACTGGTGCAGGGCATCATCCGCCAGGTGAACGACCGGTTCGCACGGGTGGAGAACATCCGCAAGTTCCGCATGGTGCCCAAGGCGCTCGACCACGAGGACGGTGAGCTGACGGCGACCCAGAAAGTCAAGCGCAGCTCGCTCATGTCGCTGTTCGACAGCCTCGTGGACGACATGTACAGCAACACCGACGCCCTCGCCGGCGGCGACCTGACCTCGGTCATCGTGCCGGACCACGAGACGGCAGCCGCCTGATGGAGACCTTCGTCGCCGCCATCATCGGGGGGCTGGGGACCGGCGCCGTCTACGCACTCCTCGCCGTCGGGTTCGTGATCATCTACCGGACCACCGAGGTGATCAACTTCGCCCAGCCGGCCCTGATGATCCTGGGTGCCTACGCCTCCAGCGCCCTGGTCAGCCAGGCCGGACTGCCGTTCTGGCTCTCCGTCGTGGTCGCGATGCTGGTGCTCGCCCTGGTGGGGATGGTCACCGAGCGCATCGCCCTGCGTCCGATGATCGGCCGTCCGTCCTTCTCCGCAGCGACGGTCACGGTCGGGGTGTTCATCGTCCTGCTCATCGTGGCCTTCCGGCTCATCGGGCCGGACATCATCACCGCCGGCGACCCGTGGGGGCTGCAGACAGTGACGGTGCTCGGCGCCACCGTGTTCACCCTCGACCTGGCCAAGATCGTCATCTCCCTCACGGCGGTGGCCGCCGTCGGGCTGTTCCTCGCGCGCTCTCGCGTCGGCCTGGCGATGCGGGCGACCGCATTCGACCAGGAGACGGCACTGGCCCAGGGTGTCAAGGTCGGCCGCATGTTCGGACTCTCGTGGGGCATCTCCGCGGGGTTGGCCGCCCTGGCCGGCGTGCTGGTCAGCAGCGGCGCCAGCGGAGTCGACGCGACTATCGCGCTGGTGGCCCTCAAGGCGCTGCCCGTGATCATCCTCGGCGGGCTGGACTCCATCAAGGGCTCGGTGATCGCCGGCCTGCTGATCGGCATCGCCGAGGGTCTGACCAAGGCCTACCAGCCCGAGTTCGTCCCGTGGCTGGGCGCCAACTTCGACCTCGTCGTCCCCTACCTGATCATGATCGTGGTGCTGATGGTCCGGCCCTACGGGATGTTCGGCACGAAGGAAGTGATCCGGGTATGAGCGACGTGCGAGCCTCCGAGCGCACCTTGCGGGGACGTCCGCTGCTGACGACCCGCTACTCCGACGAGCTGAAGATCTTCACCACGGCGACCAAGCGCAACTGGACGATCGTGCTGATCGCGGTCACAGCCGCGCTGCCGTTCGCCCTCGAGCGCGACCTGGTGAGCCTGCTCAGCACGGTCTTCGTGTTCGCCATCGGCGGCATCGGCCTGAACATCCTCACCGGCTACGCCGGGCAGGTGTCGCTCGGTCACGCCTTCTTCCTCGGCCTGGGTGCCTACACCGCCGCGGTGCTGGGCGGGGAGCGGTCCGGCGGGGTCGTGGGGCTCGGACTGGACATGGCGATCTGGCTGCCATTGGCGGGTCTCGTGCCGGCGCTCGTCGGCCTGGCCGTCGCCCCTCTGGCAGCGCGGGTGCGAGGCCTGTACCTGGCGATCCTCACGCTCGGCCTGGTGTTCATCGGCGAGCACATCTTCAAGGAGGCCGACTGGATCACCGGAGGCGCCGGGGTCGGACGCGCCCCGGCCGAGGCGGTGCTGTTCGGGTTCGACCTGTTCGCCGCGCACGAGATCCTTGGCTACCAGCTCGACCGGTTCACCGTCTTCTACTACGCCTGTTTCGTGATCTTCGTGGTGATGGCCTTCGCGGCACGCAACCTTGCGCGGTCCCGGTTCGGTCGGGCCTTCGCCGCCGTCCGCGACCGCGACGTGGCCGCCGAGGTGATGGGCGTCAACCTGCTGCGCACCAAGACGCTGGCCTTCGCGGTGTCGTCCTTCTACGCCGGCATCGCCGGCGCCCTGCTCTCGATCATCTTCGGTCGCATCACGCCGGAGAACTGGAACCTCTTCCTGTCCATCGACTTCCTGGCCGTGGTCTTCATCGGGGGCCTGGCCACGATCAGCGGCTCGATCCTCGGGGCGGTGTTCGTGGTGATGCTGCCGAAGCTCGTCGAGGAGTTCTCCGACTACGTCCCGCTGACCTCCGACGTCGGGCAGGGGGGGTTGTTCACGGTCTTCCAGCTCCAGTCGCTCCTGTTCGGCGTGCTCATCGTGGTCTTCCTCGTCCTCGAGCCGCGAGGGCTGTACGGGCTGTGGGTCAGGGTGCGCAACTACTTCAAGGCGTGGCCGTTCTCGTACTGACCCGCCACCCGGACGGGACCAAAGTCCCGGCCACGTGGCCCTAGCGCCCTGCCCAGCCTTCCCTGGGGCCGGCGCAGACTGGACGAAGCGAGCCCACCGACGCGGGCGTCACCGCGCCGTGGACGGGAGGCCCTCGGGAGCGCAGCATGCCGTCGTCACGCGGGTTCCTGGACCGGTTCCGGGCGAGCGGCACGCCTGGTGCCGCCGCCGGCGCCGGCGTGCCTGCCGACCGGGTCAGCGAGCGCGACGCCGAGCTGGCGGCACTGCTGGAGCAGCTGAGCGCGACCGAGCAGGCGGCTCGCGAGATCCGCGCGGACGCCCACGCCCGTGCCAGGTCGCGACGAGAGGCGGGCGACGCCGAGAGCCGACGGCTGGTGGCAGCGGCGCGCCGTGACGCGGAGTCCGACCGACGCGACGCCGCGGCCCGTGTCGCCGCCCTGTCCGAGCAGGAGACCTTGCAGACCCTGGCCGCCGCGTCGGCCGAGGCGGAGCGCATCCGTGCGCACGCGGCCCGGTCGCTGCCCGGCTACGCCGACCGAGTGGTGCACCTGGTCCTCGACCGACTCCGGGTCGAGGACCAGGCTGGTGGCAGGAACCCGGACCGGGAGGGGCCGTGAGCCGGGACTGGGTGGCCGCCAGCGTGCGGGCACGGGCGCTGGCCCGCCGACGGCTCGGACCCGCCGGCGCCCGGCGGTTGGCCACCGCCGCAGGAGCCGACGAGGCCGTGACTGCGCTGGCCGACACGTCCTACGGACACGACGTGCGCTCCGGCGACACCATGGCGAGGGCCCAGTACGGCATCGGCGCCGCCCTGCTGTGGAACCTGCGGGTGCTCGGGGGCTGGGTCCCGCGCCCCGGTGTGCCCGCCCTTCGGGCGCTCGCCGCGGCCTTCGAGGTCGCCAACATCGACGAGCACCTGCGCTCGCTGCACGGCGAGCCGGCGGGTCCGACCTCCCGCCTCGGCTCCTTCGCCACGGCGTGGCCACGCGTCGTCGTGACGACGTCCGTGCACGACCTTCGCACGGTGCTGGCGACGTCGGCGTGGGGTGATCCGGGCGGTGAGGGCACCCGCACCATCAGCCTCTACCTCCGGGCGGCCTGGATGGCCCGCGTTGCTGCGACGCTACCCATGACTGCGTCGTGGATGCAGTCGAGCGCAGCGCTCCTCGTCACCCGGGAGCGGCTGCTGGCGGCTCGCGGGGGCCCCGGGGCGGTGGGGGACGGCCTCGCACCCCCGGCCCGGGGCGGGGGGGCGGTTCTGGTCGGGCCCCCCGCTAGCCGCGCCGCTTCTGGCGCGGGCGCACGCCGTTGTGCGGGATCGGCGTGACGTCGCGGATCGAGTTGATCTGGAAGCCGATCGCCTGCAGCGCGCGCAACGCCGATTCGCGGCCGGAG
>Ga0081528_100576_pt1 | contig 15677 bp, 13 predicted proteins | sample HotLakmasection4_FD_71011 | JGI IMG/M metagenome (GOLD analysis project Ga0081528, IMG submission 71011) | Hypersaline microbial mat communities from Hot Lake, Washington, USA - Section #4 (SPADES assembly) (version 2) | ecosystem: Environmental > Aquatic > Non-marine Saline and Alkaline >...
GGGCACGCCCGCGCCCCGGAGCGAGCCGATCGCCTGGCTCAGCGCCACGAGCAGCTCGCGCATCGCCCGCGGCTGGTCCCGGCACAGCGCCAGATCGAACCCCGCGCAGAACGCCTCGCCCGCGCCCGTCAGAAGCACCGCCCGCGCCCCCGGCGCGTCGCCGTCGAGGGTCGCCGCGATGGTCGCGATCTCGTGCAGCATCCCCGGCGTCAGCGCGTTGCGCTTCGCCGCCCGATCGAGCGTGATCGTCAGCACGCCCCCGTCGAGCTCGCGCCGGATCACGACCGCGCCTCCGCCGCCGCTCGCTCCGTCGCCTCGTGCGTGATCCGCCGCGCCCGCTCGCCGACCCTCCGCAGCGCGTCGAGGTCGACGCCCGTGCGGAAGCCCTCCGCCTCCGCGATCGCCGCGACGCGCTCGGTCGACACGTTCCCCGGCGCCCGCGCGTCCTTCGTCCCCGCGTAGGGGCACCCGCCGAGCCCGCCGACCGCGCCGTCGAAGCTCGCGACGCCCATCTCGAGCGATTCGCGCACGCACTCGCCGGCGCGCCCGAACGTGTCGTGGAAGTGCATCGTCAGCGCCGCGCGTTCGCCGGGCTCGAACGCCTCGAGCAGCCGGCGCGTCCGCACCGCGTCGCCCGCGCCGATCGTGTCGCCGAGGTCGAGCTCGACCTGCCCGCGCTCCCACGCCGGAGCGGGCGCCAGATCGCGCAGGCGGTCGCACACCTCGCGCACCGCCCTCGGCTCGACCTCGCCCTCGTACGGGCACGCGATCGCGCACGACACGTAGCACCGCACCGCCATGCCGCGCTCGACCGCCTCGGGCACGAACTCCCGGAAACGCTCGATCGTCTCCGCGATCGAGGCGTTGGTGTTCTTGCGGCTGAACGTCTCGCTCGCCGCGGTGAACACCGCGACCTTGAGCGGGAACGCCGGACCGTGAATCGTCAGCGCCCGCTCAAACCCCCGCCGATTCGGCACCAGCGCGATCAGCGCGGGCGATCCCGCCCCCTCTCCCCCAGGGAGCGGGCCGGCCCCTCTCCCCGGGGGCGAGTCGCGGAGCGACCCGAGGACCGCCTCGGCGTCGGCAAGCTGCGGCACCCACCTGGGCGAGACGAAGCTCGTCACCTCGATCTCGTCGACCCCGGCCTCGGCGAGCAGGCGGACGAGCTCCACCTTCTCCTCGGTCGGCACGATCCCCGTCTCGTTCTGAAGGCCGTCGCGCGGCGAGACGTCGGTGAGACGGACGTAGGGGGCGTCGCCGGGCATGCCGGTCATCCTAGGGCTTTGAGCCGGCGGCGCAGGGCGCGGGCGAAGGCGTCGGCGGCGTGCGGGGCCATCGGGAAGAACAGCTCCGGCTCGACGAGCTCCACCTCGATGATGCGGTAGTCGTCCTCCTCGGGCTCGACGAGATCGATCCGCGCGTAGAGCGGGACCTCGGTCCACAGCGCGGCCGCCGCGCCCGCGGCGCGGCGCGCCGGGGCGCTCGGCTCTTCGAGCGCGTAGCGCCCGCCGAACTCCATCTGCACGCGCCAGTCGCCGGGCGCGGGCGTCTTGCGGACCGCGTGCGTCAGCTCGCCGTCGATGAGCACGATCGACAGCTCGCCGCGCTCGCGGATCGAATCGATCCGCGGCTGGAGCATGGCGTCGCACCGCCGATGGATCTCCTCGGCGTGGGCGAGCCAGGCGTCGGTCTCGCCGAGCGGCCCGATGCGGAGGCCCTCGGCGCCGGCGCCGATCGCCGGCTTCATGACCAGCGGGTCCCAGCCGGCGCGGCCGGCCGCGGCGAGCGCGTCGCGGACGCCGGCGGCTTCGGCGTCGCGGTCGGCCCAGAGGGTGGGGACGGCGGCGTCGCCCACGTTTTTGAGATAGGTCTTGTTGAGGTTTGCGACCGCGAGGTCGGGGGGGTTGAGGATGGGGGTTGCGGCTTCGACGGCGCGCATCCAGGCGAGGAACTGGGGGAGTTTGGCGGCGTAGTCCCAGGTGGTGCGCACGAGGACGGCGGCGAAGGCGGTCCAGTCGATGGCGGGGTCGGTCCAGACGGCGCGCGCGGGGGCGAAGCCGGCGCGGCGGAGGGCTTCGGCGAGGGCTTCGTCGTCTCCGGCGGCGTGACCGGGGTGATGGTCGCAGGTGGCGATGGCGACGTGGGTGTTCGTCTTTTGCATTTTGTATGCTGTATGCAATGTGCCGAAAGAGGGGTTCGGCGTTGGGTTCGGCGTTGGGTTCGGCGCGGGGGCTCAGCGCCGGGTTTGGCGCGGGTTTCGGGCCCGTTGCGGAGGTGCGTGGATGGCGGAGCGGGGCGCGATTCGGCGGCAGAGCTTACGGGATCAGGTGCGTGAGGCGCTGCGGGAGCGGATCGTCTCGGGGGAGCTGGCGCCCGAGGAGGTCGTCCGCGAGGCGGCGGTGAGCGAGGCGATGGGGGTGAGCCGGACGCCCTTGCGCGAGGCGATGATCCAGCTGGAGCGTGAGGGGCTGGTGCGTTCGGCGCCTTCGAAGGGGTTCTCGGTGGCGCCTCTGACGGCGGTGGAGGCGCGGGAGTTCTTCGAGATGGCGGGGGGGATCCATGCGCTGGCGCTGCTCGAGGGCGGGAGCGTGGGCGCGGAACGTCTGGCGATGCTTCGGGCGTCGAACGAGGAGCTTGGGCGCGAGGGCGACGCTGCGGCGGCGGTTCGGCGGGACAGCGCGTGGCACCGGGCGCTGGCGGCCGGTTGCTCGAACGGGAAGATCACGTCGATGGTCGAGTGGCTCGGTGGGGTGCTCCTGCGGTATGACCTCGCGTGGGCGCGGGCGGCGCCCGAGGCGGCGCGGCGGGCGCGCGGGGACTCGGCGGGGCACCTGGCGATCCTCGAGGCGCTCGAGGCGGACGACGTGCAGGGCGCGGCGGGAGAGCTTGCGAAGCACTGGCGGCGAGCGAAGGAGGGGGTGGCGGGATGGCTTGGGGGATAGGGCGGGCGTGAGCGGCGCCTCGCCTTGACGAGGGCGGAACGCGGCGTTCGGCCGCACGCCTCCCTGCCCGCTCCCGCCGCAGGAGCGCAGCCTGAGGCGCGAGCGACGAGCGACCACGCCGACGCGGGAGGCGCGGCGTTCCCGCAGCCTGGCTTCAGTCGTCGTTCCAGGACTTGTTGAGGGGTCCGGTGTAGTTCGAGAGGGGTCGGATGAGCCGGTTGTTCTGGTGCTGCTCCATGATGTGGGCGGCCCAGCCGGTGATGCGCGCGGCGACGAAGATGGGGGTGTACTGGGGGACGGGGATGCCCATGACGAAGTAGGTGAGGCCGCAGGGGAAGTCGACGTTGGGGAAGATGCCCTTCTCGTCGTTCATGATCTTCTGGATCTTCTCGCCGATCTCGAACCAGCGGACGGCGTCCTGGCCCTTTTCCTCGGCGTAGGCGCGTCCGAGCTCGTGGAGGATGGAGGCGCGGTGGTCGCCGTTCTTGTAGACGCGGTGGCCGAAGCCCATGATCTTCCGCTTGGTCTCGAAGGCGTTCTTCATGAACGGCTCGACGTTGTCGACCGAGCCGACCTCCTTGATCATCTCCATGGCGGCCTCGTTGGCGCCGCCGTGGAGGGGGCCCTTGAGTGCGGCGATGGCTCCGGTGACGGCGCCGTGCATGTCGGCGAGGGTTCCGGCGATGACGCGCGAGGTGAAGGTGCTGGCGTTGAAGTCGTGCTCGGCGTAGAGGATGAGGGAGACGTCGATGATCCTGGCGGCCTTCTCGGAGGGCTTCTCGCCCATCATCATGTAGTAGAGGTTCTGGGCGTGGGAGAGGTTCATGTCGGGGGCGACGATGTCGCGCCCGTCGATGACGTTCTGCATGTGCCCGATGATGGTTGGGATGACGCCGGTGAGGTTGACGGCCTTGCGGAGCTCGGCTTCGGGGGAGTTGTCCTGTGCGTCCGGGTGGACGTGGGCGAGGAAGCTGACGACGGTGCGGAGGACGTCCATGGGGTGGACGCCCGGCTTGCTCGCGGCGGACTTCAGGACGGCGAGGGCGTCGGCGTTGAGGGTTCGTGCGGCCTTGAGGCGCCCGTCGAACTCGGCGAGCTCAGACGCGCTCGGCTTGTGCCCGACGAGGAGGAGGTGGGCGACCTCCTCGAAGGCGGCGTTCTCGGCGAGGTCTGCGATATCGTAGCCGCGGTAGATGAGCTTGCCCTGCTCGACGGAGCAGACGGCGGAGTCGCCGACGATGATGCCTTCGAGGCCCTGTGACTTCTTCTCGGCGGTGGTTGACATGATGGGGCTCCTTCGTTCGAGGGCTTCTGGTCGGCGGGAGTTCCGCGCGTGGGCGAGCGGGATTGGACGTGATCAGTCGGCGCGGGCGTGTTCGGCGGCGCCGGTTTCCGAGGCGGGGAAGACCCACGGCTCTCCGGGAGTGTAGCCGAGGAGGTCGTAGAGCTGTGCGCGGGTCTGCATGCGCTCGAGGGCGCGTTCGGCGCGGCGGTCGGTCCTCAGGGTGGCGAGGAAGTCCTCGACGGCCTTCATGGCGACGCGGAGGGTGGAGACGGGGTGGATGACGAGGTGGACGCCGAGGGCCTCGAACCGGTCGTGGGGGATGTCGGGCGTCTTCCCGAACTCGGTCATGTTGGCGAGGATGAAGGGGCCGCCGCCGGGGGCGAGGGGGCGGGAGCCGCAGCCGGCGAGGGCGTCGGCGACGGCCTTGAACTCGTCCTCGGCGTGGAGGCCTTCGGGGAAGATCATGTCGGCGCCGGCGTCGACGTAGGCCTTGGCGCGTTCGATGGCGGCGTCGAGCCCGTCGACGGAGCGGGCGTCGGTGCGGGCGGCGACGACGAAGTGACCCCCCGTGGCGTCGCGGGCGCGGGCGGCGAGGTCGATCTTCTCCTGGAAGTGTTCGATGGGGATGAGGGTCTTGCCGTCGAGGTGGCCGCAGCGCTTGGGGAAGGTCTGGTCCTCGATGTGGAACCCGGCGGCGCCGGCGGCCTGGAAGTCGATGAGGGTCTTGGCGACCATCTCGGCCTCTCCGAAGCCGGTGTCGGCGTCGGAGAGGACGGGGAGTCCGGAGCTTGCGGCGACCTCGGCGACGATTCGTGCGAAGTGCTCGGGGCCTCGGAGGCCGATGTCGGGGACGCCGGAGTTTGCGGTGATGGCGCCGCCGGAGACGTAGACGGCGGGGAAGCCGGCGCGGGCGACGGCGCGGGCGACGAGCCCGGAGTAGGCGCCCGGGGCGACGACGAGGCGCTCGCGCATGAGGTTTCGGAGGCGGCGTCCGGGGTGGTCGTTCATTCGGGCTCCGGCGGGGGGAGGGCGGGCCGCGGGGGGCCCTGGGATCGCCAGTATAGGACGTGGGGGCGAGGATCTTTTCGAGGAGGCTTTGTGGTCGGGGCGGGGCGGGGTATGGTCTGGTGCGGCGGGGGGGGGCCGCGACCGAGGGAAGGAGAGCGATCGATGCGGGCGGGCTGTGGTTTGGGGGGGGGCGCGGGGGGCTGGGCGGGGGGCGGGGCGGGGGGTCGCCGGCGCGCGGGTGTCGGCTTGCGTCAGCTGTATCGGGTATAGCCCCAGACCGATGCCGGCGGGAAATTCCCCAACGTGAACCCGACCCGCTCGGACTTGATCCCGAGCTTGCGGTACGGCAGCGGCGACGTAATGCAGAAGCTGTAATGCAGGAAACGGCGCCCCGGCGGCATGACGGCAAACATGCCGTCGACGATCGGGCGCATCACCTCGACCGGCAGCATCGTCAGCGGAATGCCGCAGATCACCGTGCCGACCTTGCCGACGACCTCGGGCGGCAGCAGGTCCGGCAGCTTGCGCGCATCGCCCTCGATCACGTTTACGTCCGGATGCGTGTTGCGCAGGTGCGCGACCAGCTCCGGGTCGATCTCGACGACCTTAAGCCGCTCGGCCGGCACGCCCGCCGCCAGCAGGGCGCGGCTGACCGCGCCGGTTCCACCGCCCGTTTCGATAATGTACTCGCCGGGCTCTCGCACGATGTTGTCGGTAACGAGGCGACAAAGGGAAGCCGATGCCGGAGCGACCGAGCCCATCGTCAGCGGTGCCCGCAGCCAATGCCTGAAATAGACCGCCTTCTCCGACAGCGCCTGGCGTGCTTCGGGGCGCGCCGATCTTGTTTGGGACAGCGTCATCGTTTTATCTCCACGTCCTTGAACGGGTCCGTCATTTGCGGCGGTGGCAGGGCTCGAAGAGCGGGCGTACCCGGCGCCGTGTCGGGACCGGTGCCCCAAAGACCCCTCTAGGGGGTCGAAACCGGGATTGCAAGCCGGTCGCATGGGCTACGGGGCCGGCCGGATGCGCCGGCCCGGTCCCGGTCCCGGTCCCGGTCCCGATCTCGGCGTCACTCCCAAACGGGATCGCCCAGGTCCACGTCCTCCTCCTCGGTCAGCCCACCCGCGGCGGCGCCGGCGGCACCGCCGATCAGGGCACCCTCCGTGGCCGCATCGCCGGCGATGGCGCCGCCGGCCGCTCCGGCCGCGGCGCCGATGCCGCCCCCGGTCAGGGCCCGCTCGCCCCTTGTCTCACCGCATGCGGCCAACAGCAGAGCAGCCGCGGCTATCAACGGAAGCGTACGCAGCATAATGGTCTCTCCTTCACTCGCTGTGCGCGTCGGCCCCTTGTTGCCTGTTTAGCTGCAGGCTGCCGTGCGGCCTTGACCATCAGGGCCGACGGCGGAGCCGTGTTACGGTTACAAACCGGCACTGTCATGGTTCGTTCCCGAACGATCGGGTCGAGCCGGCCGCGCGGTGCGGGTCAGGCGTAGATCATCTTGCGGGTCATGCCGCCGTCGAGGACGAACTCGGCACCGGTGGCAAACCCGGCCCGCGCGGACAGGAGGAAGGCAACCGCCTCGGCCACGTCCTCCGGCCGGCCCACGCGCCCGGCCGGGTGCTGGTCGTGGTCGGCCTGCGACAGCGCCGCCGGGTCGCCGGTTTCGATCCAGCCGGGCGAGACGCAGTTGACCCGGACCCGCGGCCCCAGGCTGATCGCCAGCGCATGGGTCAGGGCGACCAGTCCGCCCTTGCTGGCCGCGTACGCCTCGGTATCGGGCTCGGACATGTGCGCGCGCGTCGAGGCGATGTTGACGATCGCGCCGCCGGTCCGGCGCAGTGCGGGGGCGACGTGCTTGGCGCACAGGAAGGCGCCGGTCAGGTTGGTGGCGATCACCCGGTTCCAGTCCGCGAGTTCCAGTTGCTCGACCGGCCGCTCGACCATGATCCCCGCGTTGTTGACCAGCCCGTCGAGCCGGCCGTTCGTGTCCACGGCCGTCACCACCAGGCGCGCGACGGTGGCCTCGTCGGCTACGTCGGTCGCGACGAAGCGGCAGCGGTGCGCCCGGTCCAGGGCGGCGGCCGTGGCGGCGCCGGCGTCCGCGTCGATGTCGGCCATGACGACGGTCCAGCCGTCGTCCAGCAGCCGGGCGGCGATCGCCCGCCCGATGCCGCGGGCGGCGCCGGTGACGATGCAGGTGCGGTCGGGCATGGGTTCCTCCCGGTGCCGGGTGGGCCGGCACGGGAAGGGCCCGCTTGGCGGCTGCCGAGCGGGCCCTCGGTTTCGGGGTCTGCGCGGCCGGAAAGCCGCGCGGTCACTTGTCTTCCGAGACCGCCTCGACGGTCGCGCCCGCCAAGCCGAGGTGGCCGGTCTCGGTGGCGATGTCGCCGACCGAGACGATGCCGACCAGGCGCTTGTCGCGGTTCAGCACCGGCAGGCGGCGGACCTGACGTTCGCCCATGATGGCGGCGGCCTCGCCGGCGTCCTGGTGTTCGAAGCAGTAGACCAGATCGGTGGACATGACATCGCTCACCGGCGTCGCGTTGGGGTCCTTGCCCTCGGCGGTGCCGCGGATGGCGATGTCGCGGTCGGTGAGCGTGCCGACGAGGCGGTCGTTGTCGCCGACCGGCAGGAAGCCGACATCGGTGTCGCGCATGATGCGCGCCGCCTCGGTCAGCATGGTGCCGGGATCGACAAGCCGCACGTCGCGGCTCATGATTTCGCTGACGTTCATGGTGTGTCTCCCTGTCGGGGCGTGCTCCTGGTTGCGCGTGCCTGTCCGGCAGGCGCTACAGGTCGCCCCGCATCATCTCGTAGTTGAACGGGCCGAGTTCCTCGAGGTCGGCGATGCCGTAGGGCACCTCGTAGTAGTCGTAGGCCGGGTCATAGCCGTAGCCGGAGAACGGCACCGCATAGGGACCGCCAACCCCGTAGCCGACGTCCGCGCCGATCACGATCGCCTGGATCGCGCCCTCGGTGTTGAAGATCACGTCCTCGACCAGGCCGAAGCGGGGGCCGGCGGAGAACTGCGCGTAGTCGCCGAGCAGTTCGCGCACGCGCCACTGGCGGGGGCCGACCGGTTCGCCGTCGATGTCGCCGAAGATGCTGTAATCGTCGATGTTGTCCTCGTCGAACGGCACCGAGATGACGTCCGGGTCGAGCATCGTGACCTCGTCCCAGTCCATCGCGAAATGGGTGTCGCCGATGTCCAGGAAGCCGCCGGCCTCGATCACGACCCGCTCGATCACGCCGTCCGTGTTGATGATCAGGTCCTCGACCTCGCCGATGTCCTCGCCGTCCGCGTCGACGACATCGCCGTTGATCAACTCCTCGGCGCGCCAGCCCTGATAGACCTCTTCATAGTTCCAGTTGCGGATATCGATACGCTCCTCCGCCTCCTGGGCTGGGGCGGGCGACACGGCGCCGAGCATCACGGCAGCGGCGCCGAGGGACAACGCAGTCGCGATTCTCATCGGCTCTTCCTCCATGCTCCTTTTGGGCAGGCGGCTCGGGCGGGGTGCGCGCTGCACCTGCGCCGGCCCGGCACAGGTGCAGTGAACGCAGGGTGTTGCCGAGCCGCAGCGTCGGACTGTCCAAGGAACACGTGAGGCCGCCGGCGGTTCCCGCCGAACGGGCAGCCGGCATGTGACGCTGACGAGGCGGTCGTGCTCGGCTTGTTCAGGCTGCGGTTGCGGCCCGTCCGTCTTGCGCCGCCGTCGCGGGCCGGTACGGCATGACAGGGAATGGCAGCGGGTCTCGCCGCCGAAGGCGTGACAGCGGCACACTAGGCGGAAAGAATTGGATCCCGGCCGGCGCGGTTGCCCGGCCGGGATCGAAAGCGCCGATCATGCCGGCGTCTGCCTCGTGTACGTGGCCGGGAACCTCAGGCCTGCGGCGAAGCGCCCACGCCCTCGCCGTCCGGTGCCAGCGGCAGCACCAGGTTGGTCGCCTTCGGCTCATGCGGCACGATGCGCGACTTGCTCTCGTCCGCCCAGGCGGCGATCTGCACGCCGACGACGGGCTGGCTCGGCGTCTCGGGGCTGTCGGCCCACTCCCACACGATCAGCCCCGTCTCCGAGACATAGAAGCTGTGGTCGCCGAAGTTTTCCTTCAGGGCGTCCATCGCCGGGTTCTCGTCGGCAATCGGCTGCGCGCCGGTCTGTCGCTCGATCTCGTTGACCTGTTCCTGATCCAGTCTCATGCTTGCTTCCCCTATGCTGGGCGGTTTGGCGGTCGTCGCCGAAGCCGTTTCACCGCTCCCGGGGGTCGCGACCTGCCCACCGCGTCTCGCCGAATGCCGGCTGCCGGTGGCAGGGTCCCGGTCGTTGCAGCGCGCCCTCGACATCTCATCGCATCACAACCCCGACCGTCCCGGATGGTTCCAACGAACGGCCGCGGGACCCCTCGATCCCGGTTCGTTCAACGGACTCCTCCGCAAGCCCGGTCGCAGGCGCAACCTGCGAAGCCTGCCCGTTCGCACTTCCGTTTGGCAACCCCTCGCCAAGCCCTTCGCTGCATTTGTATGCCCGCTTGGCAAATGATTGCCGGTGGCGCCCCGGCACCGCTGCCGCGCTCATGCACGGCCGGCCCGGATCGCCTCGCGCGGGCGCAGCCGCTGCGGGACGACCGACCGGAACATCCACTTCTCCACCTCGACCAGCAGGAACACGGCCAAGCCGATGGCCAGGATGCGGCCCCAGTCGGCCGCGGCCAGGCCTCTCGTCTCGAACAGGATCTGCATCCAGGGCAGGTAGGTGAACAGGCCCTGGAGCACGATGACCGCGGCAATCGACAGCAGCACCAGCCGGCTGCCGAACAGGCCGCGGGCGTTGATCACCGGGGCGTACAGGTAGCGGGTGTTGAGCAGGTAGAAGATCTCGCCGACGACCAGAACGTTCACGGCGATGGTCCGCGCCCGCTCGGTCGAAGCGCCGTTCGAAATCTCCCAGATGAACATGCCGGCCGTGCCCGCCACCAGCAGCAGGGACACGAAGACGATCCGCCAGACCAGGAAGGCCGACAACAGCGGCTTGCCGGTCGGCCGCGGCGGCCGCGCCATCAGGTCCTCCTCGGCCGGCTCGAAGGCCAGCGCCAAGCCAAGCGTGACCGCGGTGATCATGTTGACCCAGAGGATCTGCAGCGGCGTGATCGGCAGGCTGATGCCGATGACGATGGCGGTCAGCACGGCGAACGCCTGGCCGCCGTTGGTCGGCAGGATGAAGGTGATCGCCTTCTTGATGTTGTCGTAGATGCGGCGGCCTTCCTCGACAGCGTGGCCGATCGTGGCGAAGTTGTCGTCGGCCAGCACCACCTCGGCGGCCTCCTTCGCCGCCTCGGTGCCGGCCTGGCCCATGGCGATGCCGACGTCGGCGCGCTTCAGGGCAGGGGCGTCGTTGACGCCGTCGCCGGTCATGGCGACGACCTCGCCCTCGGCCTGGAGCGCTTCGACCAGGCGCAGCTTGTTGGCCGGCGAGGTGCGGGCGAACACGTCGCTGGAGCGGACCGTGCCCGGCAGCCGGTCGTCCTCGACCTCGTCCAGGTCGCCGCCGGTGATGGCATGATCGATGCCGATCAGGCCGAGCTGGCGGCCGATGGCCTGGGCGGTGACGGCGTGGTCGCCGGTGATCATCTTGACCCGGATGCCGGCGGACTGACACTGGGCCACGGCGCGGATCGCCTCGTCGCGGGGCGGGTCGGCGATCCCGAACAGGCCCAGCAGGGTCAGCCCGTCCTCCACGTCGTCGAAGGCCAGCTCCCGCTGGCCCGCATCGACCGGCCGCCTGGCCAGGGCCAGCAGACGCTGGCCGCGGGCGGCGACGGCGCGGATCCGGTCCAGCCACCAGTCGCGGTCGAGCGGTTCGTCCTCGCCGTCCCCGGCCTGCCGGCTGCACATGTCGAGCACCCGCTCCGGCGCCCCCTTGACGAATATGGCGGCGTTGCCCTCATGGTCGTGATGCAGGGTCGCCATGAACTTGTGCCGGGAATCGAATGGAATGACGTCGGTGCGGGGGGACGCCTCCTGCTCGTAGTCGCGGTCGAACCCGGCCTTGCAGGCGGCCGTCAGCAGCGCCCCTTCGGTCGGCGTGCCGTCCACGGTCCAGTCGTCGTCGCGGCGCGTGAGCCGCGCGTCGTTGCACAGCAGGGCGCCGCGCAGCATCTCCTGCAGGTGCGGCATGGCGTCGAGGTCGACGGGATCGCCATCGACCAGAATTTCGCCGTGGGGGTCATAGCCGACGCCGGTCACCTCGATCTCGGACCGGCGAGTGACGATCGTCTGCACGGTCATTTCGTTGCGGGTCAGCGTGCCGGTCTTGTCGGAGCAGATCACGGTGACCGAGCCCAGCGTCTCGACCGCCGGCAGGCGGCGGACGATGGCGTTGCGCCCGGCCATCTGCTGCACGCCCAGGGCCAGGGTGATGGTCAGGATGGCCGGCAGGCCTTCCGGGATTGCAGCAACGGCCAGGCCGACCGTGGCCATGAACATGTCGACATAGGAGTAGTCGCGGACCAGCACGCCGAAGGCGAAGGTTGCCGCCGCCAGGATGACGATGGCCCCGGTCAGCCATTGGCCGAACCGGTCGATCTGGCGCAGCAGCGGCGTCTGCAGCTCGCCGACCTCGCTCAGCATGGTGCTGATCCGCCCGACTTCGGTGGAGTCGGCGGTTGCCACGACGATGCCGCTGCCCTGGCCGAAGGTGACCGTCGTGCCGGCAAAGGCGAGGCAGGTGCGGTCGCCCAGCGGCGTGTCCGGCGGCAGCGCATCCGGACGTTTCTGGACGGCTTCGGACTCGCCGGTCAGCGCCGCCTCCTGCACCTGCAGATTCTTGATCCTGGTCAGCCGCACATCGGCCGGAACCTTGTCGCCCGCCTGCAGGAACACGACATCGCCGGGCACGACGCGCTCGGCGGGGATCGTCTGCCGCCGACCGTCGCGCAGCACCGAGGCCTGCGGCGACAGCATGCCGCGAATGGCCTCCATCGCCTGTTCGGCCTTGCCCTCCTGGATGAAGCCGATCAGCGCGTTGATCAAGACGACGGCCAGGATCACCCCGGTGTCGAGCCACTGGCCGAGCAGGGCGGTGACGGCGGCGGCGGCCAGCAGCACGTAGATGAGCACGTTGGCGAACTGGCGCAGGAAGCGGGCGAGCGGACCTTCCCGTTCCGGCGGACGCAGCCGGTTCGGGCCGACCTCCTCGATGCGGCGCCGCGCCTCCTCCTCGCTCAGGCCGTCCTCGCCGGCAGCGACGGCCTGCGCCACCTCCTCGAGCGACAGGGCATGCCAGTCGGGGCGGTTGTCTTCCGTCATCGAAGCCTCCGGCTTGCAGGCCGCATCGCCACCGGGGGTAGGGGGACGCCACGGCACGGGGTCAACGGACCTGAAGTCCTATTCTGGAGCAGGTTCCGGACACTGGCCCTGGCCGGACGGGAAGGCCCGGCCCGTGTGATCGGATGACCCGAACGGGTCAAGCTGTGGAACCCGCGACACTCAGAGGGGTTCCAGGACATGATGCCGCTCCGGCACCGTCTTGGCCGCCCTGGATGACCCTGGCGAGGATCGGTTTCCATGACTGCACCCCATGCCCGCCCCGCCGACGAGGTCCTGGCCGACCTCGAGGTTTCGCCCGATGCCGGCCTGTCCGAGGAGGAGGCGCAGCGCCGGCTGGAGCGTGACGGGCCGAACCGCCTCAGCCGGCAGAAGCCGGCCAGTGCCTGGCGGCTGCTCGTCGAGCAGTTCGAGAGCATGGTCATCATCCTGCTGGCGGTGGCCGCGGCGGCCTCGCTGGCGCTGGGCGAGATCGCGCAGGGCATCGCCATCTTCGCCGCCATCCTGATCAACACGGCGATCGGGTTCTACACCGAGCTGCGGGCGCGCCGGTCAATGGAGGCGCTGCTGCGCATGGAACAGGCCAGCACGACCGTGCGGCGCGACGGGAAGGACCGGGAGGTCCCGGCCGACGAGATCGTCCGCGGCGACATCATCGTGCTGGAGCGCGGCAGCGTCATTCCCGCCGACCTGCGCCTGGTCGAGGTGGAGACGCTGCGCTGCAACGAAGCAGCGCTGACCGGCGAATCCATGCCGGTCGACAAGACGGCCGAGCCGCTGGAGGGCGAGCCGCCGTTGGCCGAGCGCCACAACATGGCGTTCAAGGGCACCTCGGTGGCGCGTGGCGAGGGCACGGCGGTGGTCGTCGCCACCGGCATGGAGACCGAGCTGGGCCGCATTTCCGAACTGGCCGCCGAGGCCGGCGGCGGCGACACGCCGCTGGAGCGCCGGCTCGACCGCCTCGGCACGCGGCTGGTCTGGCTGGTGGTGGCGATCGCCGCGGTGATCGCGGTGATCGGCATCCTGATCGGCCGCGACCTCAGCCTGATGATCGAGACGGCCGTGGCGCTGGCGGTGGCCGCCGTGCCCGAGGGCCTGCCGGTGGTGGCCAGCGTGGCGCTGGCCCGCGGCATGTGGCGCATGGCCCGGCGCAACGCAGTGATCAAGCAGCTCGCCGCGGTCGAGACCCTGGGTGCGGTCACCGTCATCCTCTCCGACAAGACCGGCACGCTGACGCTGAACCGCATGACCGTGCGCCACTACGCCCTGCCCGATGAGGAGGTCGACGTCGAGCGGGACGAATCGGCCGGCACCGCCCGGTTCCGCGCCGACGGGCGCGACATATCACTGGACGACGATCCGGTCCTGGCCGCGGCGGTGCGGGTCGGCAGCTTGTGCAACGGCGCCGAGCTCGGCGAGACGCCCGACGACGCCAAGGGCGATCCCATGGAGGTGGCGCTGCTGCGCCTGGGCCGCGAGGTCGGCCGGCCGCGGCCGGACCTGCTCGAGACCATGCCGGTGGAGCGCGTCGAGGAATTCGAGCGCGACACCATGATGATGGCGACCTGGCACCGCGCCGAGGGGGACGGCCAGGGGGGCGGCCAGGGGGGCGGCCAGGGGGGCGGCCTGCTGGTCGCCGTCAAGGGCGCGCCCGACCGGGTGCTGGAGGTCTCGACCCGCGTGATGGGCCGCAACGGCGGCGCCGAACTGACCGACGAGGACCGCGACGCCTGGCTTCGGCGCAACGAGGAGATGGCCGGGGAGGGGTGGCGCATGCTGGCCCTGGCCCAGAAGCGTGCCGCGCACACCCAGGCCTCGCCCTACGAGGACCTGACCTTCATCGGCCTGGTGGCGCTGGTCGATCCGCCGCGTGAGGACGCCGCCGCGGCGGTGCGCGCCTGCCGCGACGCCGGCATCCGCGTGATCATGCTGACCGGCGACCAGCCGGCCACGGCCCGCGCCATCGCCGAAGCGGTCGGCCTGTACGACGCGGGCGACGACATCCACGTCGTCCACGGCCGCGACCTGCAGCCGCCGGACAAGCTCAGCGACGAGCAGCGCGAGCGCCTGCTCCAGGCCACCGTGTTCGCCCGCGTCAGCCCGGAGCAGAAGCTGAACCTGGTGAAACTGTTTCAGGACGCGGGCCGGCTGGTCGCCATGACCGGCGACGGGGTGAACGATTCCCCCGCCCTCAAGCAGGCCGACATCGGCGTCGCCATGGGCCAGCGCGGCACCGACGTGGCCCGCGAGGCCGCCGACATGGTGCTGAAGGACGACGCCTTCTCGACCATCGAGGCGGCGGTCGAGCAGGGCCGGACCATCTTCAACAACATCCGCCGGTTCATCGTCTATCTGCTGTCGGGCAACGCCGGGGAGATCCTGGCGATCTCGATCGCCTCGTTCGCCGGCATGCCGCTGCCCCTGCTGCCCTTGCAAATCCTGTTCATCAACATCGTCTCCGACGCCTTCCCGGCGCTGGCGCTGGGGGTGGGGCCTGAGACCGGCAACGTCATGCAGGAGAAGCCGCGCGACCCGGAGGAGCCGATCGTGGCCCGCCGGCAGTGGGGCGCGATCGCCGGCTACGGCGCGCTGATCGGCGGCTGCGTGCTGGCGGTGTTCGTGATTGCCCTGTACTGGCTGCAGCTCGGCGAGACGATGGCGGTGACCATCTCGTTCCTGACCTTCGGCTTCGCCCGGCTCGTGCACGTGTTCAACATGCGCGACATCGGCTCCGGCCTGTTCGTCAACAGCATTACGCGGAACCCGTACGTTTGGGGCGCGCTCGTGATCGGCGTCGGCCTGATGCTGTCGGCGATCTTCGTGCCGGGCCTGTCCGACCTGCTGCAGGTCGAGCTCCCCGGCCCGACTGCCATCGCCCTGATCGCCGCCGGCACCCTGGCGCCGCTGGTGATCGTGCAGGTATGGAAGGCGATCGCGGGATTGGGGCGGTCCGGTCAGCCGTGACTGCACGGCGGGGGGGGTGGATCGTCTGTCGCTAGGGCGTGTCTGCAAAGCCTACAGCAACAGGCGGATCATGCCAATTTTGACCATGGTGAGGTAGTTGGCGGCTCGCTTTTCGTAGCGCGTGGCGATGCGGCGGTACTGCTTGAGGCGGTTG
>Ga0081528_100581_pt1 | contig 15580 bp, 14 predicted proteins | sample HotLakmasection4_FD_71011 | JGI IMG/M metagenome (GOLD analysis project Ga0081528, IMG submission 71011) | Hypersaline microbial mat communities from Hot Lake, Washington, USA - Section #4 (SPADES assembly) (version 2) | ecosystem: Environmental > Aquatic > Non-marine Saline and Alkaline >...
ATACCGAAAGCGTCGAGAGTTGGCCGCTGGTCATCATGGCCGGTTCTGAGCGTGACACGCTGATCGGGCGCGGCGTCGGCGTGGGTGCGACGATCGTCAGCGCGCTTGGCAGGTTGGCCGTCGCGCCGCCCTCGTCCAGCAGCGTCACGTCATAGGTGCCGCTGCCGACGCTGGCCGGTACCGTCGCCGTGAGCGTCGTCTCGTTGACGAACTGGCTGGGGATCTGCCCCACGCCATCCAGCAGCACGCTGACAGTCGCCTGAAAGCCGCTGCCGGTCAGCGTCAGCGTGGCATTGCTGCCCGCGACGATCTGCTGCGGCGACACACTGCTGAGCGTCAGCGGGGCGGCCTGCTGTCTGACGATGGGCGCATCCGCCGGGGCAGGATCAGCGTCCTGTGCCAGCGCCAGCCCGACCAGACTCAGTATCAGGAAGATGAACAACAGACGTAGAAGATGTTGTCCATATCGATGCGATTTCATGAGATTCTCTCGTCTTTCTGCGGCATGATCCGTATCGCCCGCTGAGGCTGATCGGTCGTGATGCGCCCATCCTTCAGATGGATCACCCGATCAGCGAAGCGTGCAACGGCGGGATCATGCGTCACCACCAGGATAGTCTTGCCCTGCCGGTCGCACAGTTGGCGCAGCATCCGCATGATGGCGGTGCCCGTCTGGCTGTCGAGCGCGCCGGTCGGTTCATCGGCGACGATAATCGGCGGGTTGTTGTACAGCGCCCGGCCAATGGCGACGCGCTGCTGCTGCCCGCCGGAGAGCTGGTTCGGGCGATGGTGCAGCCGGTCGCCCATGCCGAGCTGACGCAGGATCGCCTGCGCCCGCTGATAGCGAGCCGTCGGGCTGTGCTGTGCAAACAGGCCCGGCAGCATCACGTTCTCAATGGCGGTCATGGTCGGCACCAGATAGAAGCCCTGGAACACGAAGCCGATCATACGGCCGCGCAGGTCGGCAAGCTGGCGCGCAGTCATCTGATCCAGCCGCCGCCCGGCTACCATCACCTGCCCGGCGGTCGGCACATCCAGGCCGGTCAGCACGTACAGCAGCGTACTCTTGCCGGAGCCGCTCGCGCCCATAATCGCCGCAAACTGCCCCGACGGGATGGCAATATCCACCTCGTTGAGCGCCCGCACCGTCTGATCGCCCAGTCTGAAATGCTTCACCAATCCACGAGCGGCAAGCAGCGTCTCAGGAGGATAAGCCGCGCCATTGACACGTATTGCAGCGCTCACGATGACCCACCTCCCGGCGCGAAGCTGGAGCGACCCTGCCCGCCGGACGTGCCCTCTGGCGGGCCTTCTGGCCGGGGCAGTTCCTCGGTCATGCCCGTATCTTCCGGCACGACCTCGCCCGGCATCATCTCGCCCGGCATCACCTCGCCCGGCATCATCTCACCCGGCATCATCTCACCCGGCATCATCTCGCCCGGCATGACGTCGCCAGGGACGAGCGGCTCCGGCAGGGTTGGCCCGGGGCGGTTGGCCTGATAGTGATCAAAGCCCTGGATGCCCGTCAGCAGCGCGACCCACAACACCATCACCAGGATCACCGCCCACGGCTTACCGTTGAGCGTCAGGCGCGCCCCCATGTAAAGCAGGAACAGGCTCCACAGGCTGAAGAGCGTCACCAGCGAGGCCAGCCCATGCAGCATACTGGCTGGCAGCAGGTCCAGTTGGGTATAGGCATCGATTTCGGGCAAAAAGCCAGTCAGGCCGGGCGCGCCCAGCGTACCACCCGCGCTCATGAACAGGATTTGCAGACCCGCCATCAGCGCCAGCGGCAGGCTCGCCCAGATGACGATCTGCACATTTCTACCGAGCTTCGGCAATCGCCCATTGAACAGGCTGACTTCACTCAGCAGCAGGGCGAGCACGCCCCAGGCGATGACCAGCCGACCCGCAGCCGTCAGGCCGACCGTCCAGGTCGAGGCCGGATCGCCGCCTGCGCTATCGACCGGGGCACCGCCACCATCCGGCGGCGGTGGTCCGCCCCCCGGCGGGAAAGGCCCATCAATCGGCCCGTCGATAGGCGGCCCGCCCATCCCCATCTCAACGATGGGCACCTCAGCGGCACCCGCTGCCGCCGCGCCCTGCTGAATGGCGCTGAACGCGATGAGAGCCAGGATCAGCGCTGCCGCCCATAACCACTGTCGGCTGGCCGCACCCCGTGCGAGGTTGCGAAAGAACTCGCCGGGTTGCAGCAGAACCAGGCCCACCTGTGACAGAAATCCTCGCGGCGGTCCTTCCGTCTGGTCGAACAGGTCGTTCGCCAGAGGAGCGGAGGCCCGTTGCGTCACACTGACCATGATGACATTCTTTCTGCGGTCATGACCGCAATGTTGTGAGATATTGTCCTGAGCTACCGCTTACAACGCTTTAAATCGAGGCGACGTTAAGACGACCTGGAAGAAGTGGCTTATCACACACATTACGTTGTTCAGGTCAGCCACGTTTCGCCTTTTGCCCTGTTTCATCGCAACCGGACCGGCGAGCGTTGTTCCAGCTCACCGGCCCGTTACGAACGGCGTCACTCTATGACGATGGGCAGCTCTTTGCCTTGCAGATAGCCGCTGCCGACCAGGGCATCGCCCGTCAGCAGGCCGGCGCAGTTATCGACGTTGACCACCCAGTTGATGTTGGCCCCATTGCTCAGATCACTATCCGTGCCAAGCGGGATTGCAGACCCCAGCGGCGCGTTACAGCCCGTCCCCGTCAGCGGCAGGAAGAAGAAGTTCACCCGATCCGCCTGGGCCGGAACCTCCGGATAGATGATGTCCAGCGTCTGCCCGGGCTGCCCGGTCGAGCAGCCGTCGCTGCGCCGGTTGTCCGGCGTCAGCAGCAGCACGCCCTGGGATGTCTGGCGCGGCTGCGGGCAGGTCAGCGGCGTCTGTGAGGGGATCACCCCCATGAAGACGCCCGCGTACACTTCGTTATCGTCTGTATTGCTGTGGACGGTAAAATCCACCCGGTCGATGTACTCCATGGGCAGCGTCGTCACCAGCGTGCCCTGGGCCGGTAGATTGCTGGCAATGCGATCATAACCAGCCTGGCCCGCCCGTGACCGACTGATTGCGACCGTCGTTTGACCGGGCACGTCCCATTCCAGCGTGATCTGGCCACCCTGCGGCACTGGCTCCGGCCTGGCGGACATCCGCGCTGGCTCGAAGCCGGGCATGACCGGCACCTGCAGCACCGCTGTCAGCCGCTGCGTCGGAATGGCCGGGTCAAGGATGTCGCGCCCGAACGCATCGACGGTGTACAGGATGTAGGTCACCTGCGGCGCATAGCGCGGGCTGAACTCCGGCACGCCCAGCGTACCATTCGCCGGCTGGCCGCTGACGGTACCCAGCACCTCGCCGTTCGGTGCGGTCCACATCAGGTTGACGCTGCCGACATTCTGCGTCTGCCACTGGACCATCAGCCCACCGCCCGTGACCGCCTCCAAGGTGAAGCTGAGAATACGCGGTACGGCATTAGACGTCGGTGTGGCGGTCGGCGGCAGAATGACCGGCACCTTCAACACCTGACCGACGAAGATCAGGTTGGCATTCGCCAGACAGTTCCCCTGAACCAGCGCCGAAGTCGAAAGGCCCGCCCGCTGCGCGATGCGTGAGAGCGTATCGCCGGGCTGCACCACATAGTTGAACCAATCAGCGCGCACCACACAGCCCGGACGCGGCGTAATCGTCAGCGTGGGGGTGGGGCTTGGCATGGCCGTATGGGTGGCTGTCGGCGTGTAGGTCGGTGTTGCTTCCTCAGCGACTGGCGTCCCGTCCTCATCCGACACATCATCAATGAAGCGGATCAGATTACAGCCGCTCACCATGAGCGCCAGCGCGACCGCCAGCGCGAGCAGGCTGCCGATGCGCTGTGCGCGCTTGACCTGCGTTCTTCCGTCCATTTTCATCTCCCAATGACTTTCCTGAACCCTTATGCCGGTTCATGAGTTTTACGAATTACGACAGATATGACACCGCTCCGCGCGGTTTGGTTCCAAAAATGCGTAAAAAACTCGTATAGAGAGATAACAACTTTGCAACATGAGGCGCTGATGACGCATTGCAGCGATCGTCGGCTTCACAATCAGGCGCGCACCGCAGATCGTCCGCACCTGTCACAGGTGAGAAGCAGGCCAATTCATGACAAAATGACGGAACCTTATGCACCGAAAATACGTCTTATATATAGAGGACAACAGCCCACTGGCTGTATGAGTCGTGCATCAAGGAGGCACCATGTTTAACGGGTTCAGGAGTATCCTGGGCCTGCTGTTGGCCGCGCTGGTATCGGGCCTGATGACGAACGACGCGCTGGCACAGCAGGATTTCATCTGGCGTGTTGAGTACTTCAACAATCCGTATCTCATCCAACCGAATGTCGCCGCAGAGACGATACGCGGCGGCAACTTCAGCGTGAACTGGGGCACCGCCTCACCGGCACCGAGCGTGCCTGCGGATAACTTCAGTGCGCGCTTCAGCACGGCGGGCTACTTCACCGCCGGGACGTACCGCTTCACCATGCGGGCCGATGACGGCGTGCATCTCATCATCGACAATCTGGACAAGGTCATCGACACCTACGATGCGCCGCAGCCCGGTCAGACGCTGACCGCGGACGTCTTTCTCAGCGCAGGCGACCATCACCTGCAGGTCGATTACCGCGAGGCCAGTGGTGAGGCATATGTCTCGCTGAGCTGGCAGTACCTCGGCGCACAGCCGCCGCCACCGCCGCCCGCCGGGGGCGTCTGGACGGCGCAGTATTACAACAACATCAATCTGGCAGGCGCGCCGGTCGCCACGATCAGCGAGGCCAGCCCGACCCACAACTGGGGCAGCGCTCAGCCCCTGCCGAGCCTGAACGCGGATAACTTCAGCGTGCGCTGGACGAGCACCCAGTTCTTCAGCGACGGCCTGTATGACTTCGTCCTGCGCGCCGATGACGGCGTGCGCCTCTACGTCGATGGCATCCGGCTGATCGACCAGTGGCACACCTCGTCCGGCCAGACCTACATCGGCACCATCCGGCTGGGTCAGGGCAGCCATACGATCACTGTGGAGTACTTCGAGCAGAGTGGCCTGGCCTTCATTGATTACAGCGTGCGCTACAACAGCTTCGGCCAGATCGCGCCGACGCCCGCCCCGGTCGGGCCGCTGGCACAGGTAGTCACCGGCCGCCTGAACGTGCGCGACGCGCCGAACCCGTTCACGGGCAACGTGCTGACGAAGATTTCGCTGGACGATGTCTACCCGGTGATAGGGCGTCTGCCGGATAATAGCTGGTATCAGCTCCGGGTGAATAACGTCACCGGCTGGGTGAACGCGCGTTACATCCGCGTGACGAACGTGCAGAACGTGCCGATCGTCGATGTCGCGCCACCCTTACCGCAGCCGAGCGGCTACGTACTCAGCCCGATAGCCAATCTGAGCCTGCGCGCAGGCCCCGGCACCGACTTCCGCCGCCTGACGGTCATCCCGGCTAACACGGGCGTCGTCATCGTCGGGCGCAACCTCAGCCTGAGCTGGTGGCAGGTCAGCTACGACGGCCAGACCGGCTGGGTGAGTGGGCGCTACGTCCGGCTGCCAGCCGATATCGACTACAACCGCATCCCGGTTACGGCGAACACGTAACCCGCGAAGCGGTCAGCGCGCCGGGGTGGACACGTTTCCGCCCCGGTTTGCGTTCTGCGGGCTGCTGCACAGCGGCGATATTCGCCAGTATGTCGCAAATTTATAGGCCAATTTCCGACACGATGTTTGACCATCGTCCCCCCGACATGTAAACTTAAGGCATGACTGCATTAGGCCGTCCACGCTCCGAAGGCGCGTCCAACGGGCGGTCACTGCTTGCTGAGGAGTCATCATGGCGCGTTTAAATAAGGAAACACTGCTGGATTGGTACCGGCAGATGGTCTTAATCCGCGAGTTTGAAGAAACCTGTCAACAACTGTACAACGAAAAACGCATTACTGGCGTCTATCTGCACCTCTACAGCGGCCACGAGGCGATCGGGGTCGGTGCGGTAGCCAATATGGAGATAGGCAAGGACCACATCATCACGGCCTACCGCGATCACGGCATCGCGCTGGCCGTCGGCATGGACCCGAAGGCGGTCATGGCGGAGATGATGGGCCGTCGCGACGGCTCCAGCGGGGGCAAGGGCGGCAGTATGCACCTCGCCAGCGCGAAGCATAACTTCTGGGGGGGATATGCTATCGTCGGCGGACACCTCCCGCTGGCATCAGGCATCGCCCTGGCGGAGCAGTACAACGGCACGGACGGCGTGGTCATCAGCTTCATTGGCGACGGGGCCACCAACAACGGCTACTTCCACGAGTCACTGAACATCGCCGGCGTCTGGGATTTGCCCGTCGTCTGGGTCATCGAAAATAACGGCTACGGCATGGGCACGGAAATCGAAAAAGCCGCTGGCAACCCGATCCTGCACCAGCGCGCCCTGGGCTACGGCCTGCGCGATATGGAGCGCGTTGACGGCCAGGATGTGCTGGCGATGTACGATGTGCTCAATGAGGCCGTCGCACACGCCCGCGAGGGTAAGGGCAGCGTCCTGATCGAAGCCATCACCTACCGCTATCGGGGCCACGGCGTCAGCGACAAGCAGTATAACACCCTGCTCGCGGACGAACTCGAAAAGTGGAAAGAAGAGAAGGACCCGATCATCATCTTCCGCAACAAGCTGGAAGAAAAGTACAAAGACGTCTCTGACGAGCTGGACGCTATTGATGCCCGCCAGAAAGAGATCGTCGCGGAAGCCGTCGAGTTCGCGGAGAACAGTTCCTTCCCGGATACTGAAGAAGAACTGTTCGCCAACGTCTACGTTGAGTAGCGGCCCCAGGCCGCAGCGCAGGCCACAGCACAGGCCGACCGCGATCGCCTGCGCGAGCCATCATGAGCGAAACACGATCTGACACAGAGACCTACGACAGATAGCCTACGACAGATAGGATGAACGACTATGGCCGGTAAGAATCTCCCGATGCGCGAAGCGCTCCGTCAGGCGCTGCTGGAGGAAATGCAGCGCGATGAGCGCGTCTTCGTGATAGGGCAGGAAGTCGGCGGGTGGCAAGGCACGCACCGCGTCACACGCGGCTTCCTCGAAGAATTCGGCCCGCGCCGCGTGAAAGACACGCCCATCAGCGAGATGGCCATCGGCGGTGTCGCCGTCGGTGCGGCCATGGCCGGGCTGCGCCCGGTGGCCGAGTTCATGACGATCAACTTCGCATTCCTCGCGATGGATGCCATCGTCAACCACGCGGCGAAGGTGCATTACTTCTTCAATGGGATGTTCAAGGTGCCGCTGGTCTTCCGGGCTGCCTCCGGCTGGGGCGATCAGGCGACCGCCACCCACAGCCACACGCCGGAGCCGATCTTCGCGCACTTCCCGGGGCTGTACGTCGGGTCGCCTTCCAACAGCGCCGACGCCTACGGCATGCTCAAGACAGCGATCCGCGACGAGAACCCCGTCCTGTTTACGGAGAGTATCGCGCTCTACAGCCGCCCCAGCCCCATGCCAGAAAGCGAAGATCACACCCTGCCCATCGGCAAGGCGAACGTCGCCCGCGAAGGCACCGACGTCAGCCTGTTCGCGTATTCTCGCGGTGTCGAGTGGGCCATGCGCGCGGCACGAGAACTGGAACAGGAAGGCATCAGCGCCGAGGTCGTCGACCTGCGCTGGCTGCGTCCGCTCGATACCGAGACGGTTTTTGAGAGTTTCAAGAAGACTAACCGCGCAGTCATTGTCGAAGAGAGCCTGCCGATGTACAGTTTTGGTAGTGAGCTGGCGGCTCAGATACAGGAAAACTGCTTCGACTGGATGGACGCCCCCATTAAGCGCGTGACCTCAAAGGATGTGCCGCTGCCTTACAGCAAACATCTTGAACTGATGGCGCTGCCCACAGCCGATTGGGTGGTCGCCGCCGTTAAGGAGATTGTCTAATGGCACAGGACATCACCCTGTCAATGGATGGTATGCTGCTCAACTGGCTGAAAGACGCCGGCGATACCGTCAAGAAAGGGGAGATCATCGCGGAGTTCGAAGCCGATAAAGCCACCGTCGAAGTCGAAGCGACTGCCGATGGCGTGCTCTCCGAACTGTTGATTGAAGTCGGCGACGAGGTCAATGAGGGCACGGTCATCGCCCGCATCGGCGATGGTGGCGAAGCGCCCGCCGAAGAAGAAGCCGAAGAAGACGAAGCCCCGGCTGATGAAGCTCCGGCTGATGAAGCCGCCGAAGAAGAAGAAGCTCCGGCTGATGAAGCTCCGGCTGATGAAGCCGCCGAAGAAGAAGAAGAAGCTGAAGAAGAAGCTGAAGAAGAAGCCCCGGCTGCGCGTCAGAATGGCGCGGCGACCACACCCGATGGTCGCATCAAGGTCAGCCCACTGGCCCGGCGCATCGCTGAGGAGAAGGGCATCGACCTGGCTCAGCTTAGCGGCAGCGGCCCTGGTGGGCGCATCGTCAAAGCCGATGTGGAAAGTTACGAACCCGGGGCCGCGCCAGCCGCCGCGCCCTCAGCGCCCACCGCGAAGCCATCCACGGCGGCAGCAGCCCCCGGCGGCCTGACCAGCTACGGCAAACTGCCCACCGGCGACGACGTCGAAGTCGTGGACATCCCGCGTATGCGCCGCCTGATCGCTGAAGGCACGATCCGCAGCTTCACCACGACGCCGCACTTCTACGTCACTGTCGAAGTCGATGTTGAGCCGCTGCTGGCCCTGCGTAAACAGATCAACGACATGCTGACTGAGGAAGGGATCAAGGTCAGCGTGAATGACATGCTGGTGAAGGCCGCCGCGCTCAGCCTGCGCGCTTATCCCAACCTGAACAACCACTACTACGGCGATAAGATCGTGCGCAATAAGCGCGTCAACGTGGCGATTGCCGTCGCCCTGCCGGATAACGGCCTGGCGAATCTCGTCTCGCCCGATGCCGATAGCAGCGCACTGGCGAGTATGGCCAGCTATCACAAGCAGATGTTCGAGGATGCCCGCAACGGCAAGATCAAGCCGGAATACGTGCGCGGCGGCACCTTCCTGGTGAGCAACCTCGGCCCGTATGACGTCGAGAGCTTCTCGGCCATCATCGACCCGCCGATGGCGGGCGCGCTGGCAGTCGGTGCCGCGCAGCGTGTGCCCATCGTCACGGAGGATGACACGCTGGCCATCGGCACGCGCATGAAGATGACCCTGAGCATCGACCACCGCGTCAGCGATGGCGCGGAAGGCGCGCAGTTCCTGCAGCATCTGCGCGGCCTGATCGAAAACCCGATGCGCCTGCTCGTCTGAGCATTTAATCCCATACTGCCGAATAGATGACACCGGGCGGGGTAATCCTTGCCCGGTGTTTCGTTACTGGACACAGGTGGCCCGTTTTTGCCTTTTTACGTCCCTATAAAGATGCGAAATCCTTCACAATAAGGTAAATTAGATGAGCGCCTCTCATGGCGCATTCATCCGCTTGTTAGAAATGTATCGCCCTTTAGAAACACTCCAAGGAGTACCTCTATGAAACGTTCTGTTGTTGCCATACTGTGCGTGCTGTTGCTGGCCGTGCCGCTCTTCGGCGTGCAGGCCCAGGACGAAGAACCGATTCGTATCGGCCTGGTGACAGACCTCTCCGGCTGGCTGTCGATCTACGGCTTTGAGCAGGTCAACGGCTTCCAGCTTGGTCTGCTGTATGCCGCTGGCGTCGATCCATCAGAATACGAAAGCCTGGAAGAAGCCCTGGCCGCCGTCCGCGTGGCGGGTCGCCCGGTTGAGATCATCGTCCGCGACTACGGCAGCGAAACCCCCGCCGCTGACGCCGACAACGCCGCCGCCGCCGCTCGTGAACTGATCGAATCGGAGTTTGTGGACATCCTCTTCGGCACGCCGAACAGCGGTGCCGCCGTCCAGCTCCAGCAGATCACCAGCCCGGATGACTTCAACATGGTCTTCATGGCCGGTCCCGCCGCTTCGCCGACGCTGACCGGTGCGGGCTTCAACGTCAACACCTTCCGCGTCTGCCGTAACACGCTGCAGGACGCCGGGTCGCTGGCGACACAGCTTGATCAGTTCGGCGAGAGCTTCGCGGTGATGGCCGTTGATACCGACTTCGGTCGCGGCACTGCCGGTGCCTTCGAACTGGCCTTCGGCGCTGCCGGTGCTGAAAAAGCCCGTGAAACTATCCTGTTCCCGACCGACACCGTCGACTTCACGCCCTTCCTGCAGCAGCTAATGGACAGCGGCGCTGAGACCGGCATCCTGGTCTTCGCGGGTGTGAACTCCGTCGCGCTGTTCCAGCAGGTCTTCGAACTCGGCGTGCTCGATACGATGACGCTGGCGACCGGCACCAACAGCAACGACATCGTTGCCGCCGCGCCGACACTCGAGAACAGTATCGCCTACATCGTCTATAACTACACCCTGCCCGATACCGAAGTCAACGACTGGATGATCGAGAAGCACATCGAGCTGTTCGACGATGTGCCCGACCTGTTCACCGAATGCAGCTTCGCCACCGCGCAGGCGCTGGTCGCAGGCCTTGAAGCCACCGGCGGCGATCCCTTCCCCGAAGCCATGATCCCGGCGCTGGAAGGCCTGAACTGGGAAGGCCCGAAGGGCACCTACACCATTCGCGCCTCCGATCATCAGGCACTGGCGAATCAGTACGTGATCCGCTTCCTGGGCCTGCAGGAAACCGAAATCAAGGACGGCGTGACGCTCGTCCTGCCGCAGTATGAACTCATCGCTGATATCTCGCCGGAAGACTCCGCGCCGCCCTGCCTGCTGGAAGGCGACTTCGCGGAACGCTGCGAAATGGATATGGCTGGGGAGTAAGTACGACTTTGTCGGTGGGGCCGGGTAATGTCGGCCTCTGCGATTGATGTCATGATGATCTTATCGGACCTTAGACCATGACATCGGGCTGTGATGCGGTCGGCTGACTGCATCCCCAGCAGAAATGCTTATCCTGGCCCCTCTCCGTCGGAGAGGGGTTTGGACTGCGATCAAATGGCGCGATGCGCCCTGTGTCTGTTCCAGTCCTGAAAGAACGCTGTCCTGGTTGTTTTTGACGAAAAGATGAGTTATGAGCGACATCATTCTGGAAGCCCGCAACCTGCGCAAGCAGTTCGGCGGCCTGGTCGCCGTGGATGACGTCAGCCTGAGCGTGCAGCGCGGCAGCGTCCACAGCATTATCGGCCCCAACGGTGCCGGCAAGACGACCTTCTTCAACCTGCTCAGCGGGCGTTACAAGCCGTCGACCGGGCAGGTATTGTTCAAGGGCGAGGATATCACCGCCCTGCCCACCCACAGGCGCGCCCTCAAAGGCATGGGCCGCTCGTTTCAGATCACCAACATCTTCCCGAACCTGACCGTGCTGGAAAATGTCCGCATCGCCATTCAGGCGCAGAGCCGCGTGAACTTCAACGTGTTCCGCCGCGCCGAGACCTACGACGAGTTCATCACCCGTGCGATGGAGATCGTGACGTTAGTCGGCCTGGAGCGCGAGGCGCTGCAACTGGCGAACACATTGCCCCACGGCGGCAAACGCAAGCTGGAGCTGGGCATCATCCTCGCCGGCGATCCTGAGCTGATGCTGCTCGATGAGCCGACCGCCGGCATGGCCAGCGAGCAGGTACCGGAGCTGCTGGCGACCATCCAGCGCGTGCGCGAACAGGGCAACAAGACGATCGTGCTCGTCGAGCACAATATGAGCGTCGTCATGGGTGTCAGCGACCGGATCACCGTCATGAACCTGGGCCGCTGGCTGGCGGAAGGCACCTCGGCAGAGATCAGCAAGGACCCGACCGTGCAGCGCGTCTACCTGGGTGAATTATACGGTTCAGCAGAAGAAACGGCGGGCGGTTAACATGGCGGCTGATAACATCCTTCTCGAAATTGACGACATCCACACGTTTATCGGGCAGTTTCACATCCTGGAAGGCGTCAGCCTGCGCGTCAGACGCGGCAGCATCCATGTCATGCTGGGGCGCAATGGCGCTGGCAAGACAACCACGCTGCGCAGCGTCTTGGGCATGTATCAGGTCACTCAGGGACGCATCCGTCTCGATGGCGTCGATCTGATCGGCAAGCGCCCGTTCCAGATCGCGCAGATGGGCATTGGCTACGTGCCGGAGCATCGCGCTATCTTCCACGAACTGAGCGTGCGCGAGAATCTACAGATCGCCGCCCGCCAGCGCGATGACCTCGACCGCCGCGCCGATTTCATCTTTGAGCTGTTCCCGGACCTCAAGCGGCTCTATCACCTCTCCGGCGGCAATCTCTCCGGCGGGCAGCAGCAAATGCTGGCCGTCGCGCGGGCGCTCGTCCCGGAGAATCGCCTGCTGCTGATTGATGAGCCGAGCGAGGGGCTGGCCCCCGTCATCATTGAGATGCTGATGGCGGCCATCACCCGCCTGAGCGCGCAGACGACCGTCCTGCTCGTCGAGCAGAACTTCCGGGTCGCCAGCCAGCTCGCCCAGGAATATACCATCGTCGATGAGGGGCACACTGTCGCGCACGGCCAGATGGCCGATCTCGTCCAGGATGACGCGCTGATCCATAAATATCTGGGCGTCGCCTGATCCCCGCTGGCGGGGCAAACTGACCTGAACCCGTGTGATTACATACGAGGCAACAATGGCTGAGAACGTTCGCAATACCGCCCTGGTGGTCGCCGGATTGGTCTTCGGTCTGCTGGGCTTTAGTTTTGTCACTACCGTCATCCTCAGCGATGGCGATCTGGGCAGCTTCGGCATCACGGTGATGTCCGGGTTGTTCCAGGGCATGATTCTGTTTCTGGTCGCGTCCGGCCTGAGCATCGTCTTCGGCCTGATGGACGTGCTGAATCTGGCGCAGGGGGCCTTTTTCACCATCGGTGCCTACGTCGCCTGGACGCTGCACCACGCCGATGAGCTGGAAGCCATCCCGCCCGATCTGCGCTTCGTGATCGCCGTCAGTACAGCGATCCTGGTCGGGGCGCTGATGGGCATCTTTTTGGAGCGCGTCCTGCTGCGGCCCCTTTACGAACGCCCCATTTTCCAGATTGTGCTCACCTTCGGCGTGGGCATCATCATCGGTGAGATTGCCAAGTTCATCTGGGGCACGACCGCTTACGCCTGGGTGGAGCCGTTCACGTTGGCGGAAGGCTCCTTCCGCCTGTTTGACCAGCAGTTCAGCGTGTATCGCGTCTTCGTGATTGTCGTCGGCTTCCTGCTCATCCTGGCGATTGCGCTGCTGCTGCAACGGACGCGCATCGGCATCATCATCCGCGCCGGCGTCGAAGACAGCGAAATGGTCGAGGCGCTCGGCGTCAACGTGCGCCTGGTCTTCACGGCGGTCTTCACGCTGGGCTGTGCCGTCGCCGCACTGGGCGGGGCCGTCGCCGCGCCATTCCTGGGGGCCAGCCTGGGCATCGGCCAGCAGTTTTTGCTGGGGGCGATTGCCGTCGTTGTACTGGGCGGCCTGGGCAGCTACGAAGGCACCGCCATCGGCAGCATCCTCGTCGGCCTGGCGATTGCCGTCGTCGCGCAGTTCTCGCTGGAATTCCTGAATCAGACCGTGTGGCAGAGCATCACGCCGATGCTGTTGCTGGTCTTCGTCCTGCTGCTGAAACCCAGCGGCCTGTTTGGTAAGGAGCGTTAGCCATGCCCAGGAAACACAGCCTCGCGGAAACGCTCCGCATTACGTTTCAATCCAACTGGTTTTACATCGCGCTGCTGCTCTTCCTGATCGTCTTCCCGCATCTGGTCGGCTGGATCACTGGCGAAGGGCCGTTCGGCGTGCGCGGGCGTCCCGTCGGTCAGTCGATCTTCTGGCAGGGCATCATGGTGGAAGTGCTGGTCTTCTGCATCCTCGCCATGAGCTACAACCTGATGTTCGGCTTCACCGGCGTGATCTCCTTCGGCCATGCGCTCTTCTTCGGCCTGGGTGCCTATGCGCTCGGCCTGGTGCTGGAATATACCGCGCTCGGTCCGGATTGGGGCCTGCTGCTCGGCGCGGTGATCGGGGTCGGTCTGGCCGGGTTAATTGGCCTGGCGATGGGCTTCGTCAGCCTGCGATTGAAGGGCGTTTACTTCGCCATCTTCACACTGGCCGTCGCGGAGATGGCCTTTATCTACGTGGGTCGCTGGGCGGTGACCAACGCTGAGGACGGCTTCGCGCTCAGCAACCTGCCCGACCTGTTCAACCCGACTCGCAACCGCCTCTTCTTTTATTACTTCGCCGTGGCGGTGACGGTCGCTACCTTCCTGATCATCCGCCGCCTGATGTACTCACCGACGGGGCGCGTCATGCTCGCCATCCGCGAGAACGAAGACCGCGCTCAGGCGATCGGCTTCAACACGCTGCGTTACAAGCTGCTGGCGATCGTGCTCAGCAGTATGATGGCGGCGCTGGCCGGGATGATCCACGTCACGCTGCTGAAGAAGGTCGGCCCGGAGGTGATGAGCGTCACCTATACGATTGAGCCGCTGCTGATGGTGATTATCGGCGGCATTGGCACCTTTACGGGGCCGGTGCTGGGGGCGGTCGGCCTGCACCTGAGCGAACGTGTCCTCGACCGCGAGTTCGTCCTGGGGCCGCTGACGCTCAACATTGGCGAGTACTGGCCGCTGTTCCTTGGGGCGACGTTCGTGCTGGTCGTGCTGATCTTCCCGCAGGGGGTCGTCGGCACATGGAACCGCTGGCGGCTGAATCGCGCACAGAAGCGACAATCCCGCCGCAAAGACGCGGCCATGTCCCCCGCACCCGGGGATTGAACGTGCGTAGCGCAACAGACATGCGCCACCCACTTCCAGGGTCTGAGACATGAGCGAGCGACGCTTTGTTTTCCGCCGTCACGCTCTTGAACGTATGGCAGAACGCAACATCACCCGCGCTGATGTAGAATCAGTTGTGACGAGTGGTGAGGTGCTTCGCGAGTATGTCGATGACACACCATATCCGAGCCGATTAATACTAGGCTGGCGAGAGGTTCGTCCATTACATGTTGTCGCGGCAGGCAGACGATATCAGCGTCAATGAAACGTATATCATCACGGTTTATGAGCCTGACCCGGACGTATGGGACGAAAGTTTCAGGAGCAAGAGGGCATGATTTGTTTCGTGTGCAAACACGGAGAGGTAAAGAACAGCACCACCACCGTTACACTGGAACGCGGTGAGACAACACTGGTGATCAAAGATGTCCCGGCGCGAGTGTGTGCCAACTGTGGCGAGGCGTACTTTGAACCCGACGTGACCGACACCCTCCTGGATATGCTGAACACAGCAGTGGCAGGTGGCGTACAGGTGCAAGTGCGCACCTATCCGTTTGCACTGGCATCATGACCTTCATGCCGACGGCAGTCTCCGGGGTGGGCACGTGCTCACCCCGTTTGCTTTATCCGCTCAGAGACGACAACTGCTGCGTTCACACATACGTGATAAGGCTTCAGCATCACACCATTTGCGGCGTCAGCAGGGGGACGACGTGGACCACCAGCATATACACGTTGACCGCCGCCAATGCCAGGAACGGCAGCACCGTCAGCCAGCGCGACCCGTCCCAGAAGCCCAGCAGCCAGGCGCGC
>Ga0081528_100585_pt1 | contig 15487 bp, 14 predicted proteins | sample HotLakmasection4_FD_71011 | JGI IMG/M metagenome (GOLD analysis project Ga0081528, IMG submission 71011) | Hypersaline microbial mat communities from Hot Lake, Washington, USA - Section #4 (SPADES assembly) (version 2) | ecosystem: Environmental > Aquatic > Non-marine Saline and Alkaline >...
GGGGGCCGCCCCCCGGCACCCCGCGGGCGCCCCCCCCCCGGTCCCGACGGGTTTCTCCCCCCTTTGTTCCCGGCCGACCCCCCCCGGGCCCCGCCGCATCGACGTCCCGCATCGCAACGTCGACGACGTGTGAGCGTGGGTCGAGTCCTCGTCGTGTGCGGCGTCGCAGGGTCGGGCAAGACCACCGTCGGACGAGCCGTGGCCACCGAGCTCGGCGTGACGTTCGTCGACGCCGACGACTACCACTCGCAGCGGGCGAGAGCCACGATGCAGCGGGGCGACCCGCTCAGCGAGCCCGACCGGCTGCGCTGGCTCACCAGGGTGTCAGCCGCCGCGGACGCCGCCCGGCCCTGCGTCCTGGCCTGCAGCGCCCTGGGTCGCCGACACCGCGACGTGCTGCGGTCGGTCGGTGACGTCGACATCGTCCTGCTGGACGTCGGCGTCCCCGAGCTCCTCCGACGCCTCGGCCGGCGCCGCGACCACTTCGCCGGGCCGGCGTTGCTGAGCAGCCAGCTGGCGACGTTCGAGCCGGCGGGGGACGGGGAGCGCGTGTGGGTGGTCGACGGCACGGCGACGCCGGCCGGCTGCATGGCTCGGATCGTGTCGCTGGTCTCTGGACGCGCGGCCGACCCGCCCCACCCGATGAGGTGACGGCAGGCCCACCTAGATGAAGAACTGGGCGTTCGACTCGTTCGATTCCCCGTACATCATCGCCACGCCGCCGAGCTCGACCCCCTCGATCAGGTCGTCCACCGCGATGCCGAGCAGGTCCATCGTCATGGTGCAGGCGACCAGCCGCACACCGCTGTCCTGAGCCGAGGCGATCAGCTCGGGCAGGCTGGGCACGTTGTGGTCCTTCATGATCTTCTTGATCATCGCAGGGCCACCGCCGAGCATGTTCATGGTCGACAACGGCATCTTCTGCGGGCCGGAGGGCATCATGGCGGCGAACGCCTTTTCCATCGCCGAGCGCTCGCGCGGCGGCGGGTCCTCACGACGCAGTGCGTTGAGGCCCCAGAAGGTGAAGAACATCAAGACCTCGTCGCCCATCGCCACCGAGCCGTTGGCCAGGATGAAGGCGGCGAGCACCCGGTCGAAGTCGCCGGAGAACACCACCAGTGTCTTCTTGTCGCAGATCCGGGCGGCCGCTCCCCCGACGGCCGGGCCGCCACCCTTGCGGAAGGTTGCTGCGTAGCCCGGGCCCTCGGGTCGGATGTCGAGCATCTCGTGGCCGTTCTTCGCCGCCCAGGCGGGAGCGTCCAGCCGGAAGCCCGGGTCGGAGACGTGGACGAGCACCTCGTCACCGGGGTTGAGCTGGTCGACCTTGTCCTGCAGCTTCATGATCGGCCCAGGGCAGGCCAGCCCGGTACAGTCCAGGTCGACGCTCACTCCGGTGGCTGCCACGGTGACGGGCACGGTGGTGGCCGCCCTGCCGGTGTTCGCCCCCGTGACACCCTCGGCGTAGCTGACCACCGGCTCGTGGGAGTCGACCTGCTCCTCCGCCGGTACGTCGTGGAAGGCGCGGAACGTGTCCATCCCGCCGGAGAGCATCCTGACGTCGGTGAAACCACGCTGCACGAGCGCCCGATAGGCCAGGTAGGAGCGGAAGCCCACCGCGCAGTAGAGGCGCAGCGGCACGCTGCGGTCCCACCCTTCGCACTCGTCGCGGATGACGGGCAGCGGCACGTTCTCGGCCCCGGGCAGGTGCCAGATCGCGTACTCCGACGGGCCGCGCACGTCGATGACGCGTGCTTCCTCGGTCGCTCGCGGGTACTCGCTCGGGTACCAGAGGTGGAGGTCGCCCTTGAGCAGGTTGGAGCCGACGAACCCGGCCATGTTGACCGGGTCCTTCGCCGAGCCGAAAGGAGGCGCGTAGGCCAGCTCAAGGTCCTGCAGGTCGAAGATCGTCATCCCCGCCTTGATCGCGGTGGCAAGCACGTCGATGCGCTTGTCGACGCCGTCGAAGCCGACGCATCCGGCCCCGAGCAGCTTGCCCGTGCCGGGCTCGAAGAGCACCTTGAGGTGCATCTTGGCCGTCCCCGGGTAGTACCCCGCGTGACCTGACGGGTGCACCTGCACCCGTTCGAACGGGATGCCGGCCTGGGTGAGCTGCCGCTGGTTGGCGCCGGTCCCACCGGCGACCATGTCGAACATCTTCACGATCGAGGTTCCCTGCACGGCACCGAAGGTCGTGTCGCGTCCGCAGATGTTCTCGGCGGCGACGCGCCCCTGCCGGTTGGCCGGGCCCGCCAGCGGCACAAGGTACGGACCCGGCAGCACCAGGTGCTCTACCTCCACGGCGTCGCCGGCGGCGTAGACGTCCGCCACGTTGGTGCGCATGTGCTCGTCGACCTTGATGCCGCCGCGGGGGCCGATCTCGATGCCGGCGTCGACGGCCAGCCGGGTGCTGGGGCGGACCCCGGCAGCCAGGACCACGAAGTCGGTCTCGACGAACTCGTTGTTCTGCAGCTCGACGCGCAGCCGGCCGTTGGGCGTCTCGCTGAACGCCGCTGCCTGGGTACCGAGCTGCAATGTGATGCCGTGCGCGCGGATGTAGCTCTCCATCTGCGTGGTGAGCTCTCGGTCCAGGGGCGGGAGGATCTGCTCGGCCATCTCGACGATCACCGTCTCGATACCGCGGTGGTGCAGGTTCTCGGCGACCTCCAGCCCGATGTACCCGGCGCCGATCACGACCGCGTGCCTGGCCGGGGGGTTGCCGTGGGAACCGTCCACCAACGCCTTGATGGCGTCCATGTCGCCGATGCGACGCAGCACGTGGATGTCAGGGTGATCGACCCCGGGCAACGGCGGCACGAACGGGGCCGCGCCGGGGCACAGTGCCAGCTTGTCGTAGGACTCGACGATCTCCTCGCCCGTGTCGAGCACACGCACCCGCACCGTCTTGGCCGTCGGGTCCAGCGCGACAACCTCGTGCCCCGTCCGAACGTCCAGCGCCAGCGACTCGTGCAGGCTCTGTGGCGTCTGCAGCAGCAGGCGGTCCCGATCGGCGATGACGTCCCCGATGTGGTACGGCAACCCGCAGTTGGCGAACGACACGTGCCGGGCGCGTTCGAGCACCACGATCTCCGCGTGCTCGTCGAGGCGACGAACCCGGGCCGCGCACGACATGCCCGCGGCCACCCCTCCGACAACGACAACCTTCATGCGTGAACCTCCCTCGTCCCTCGCCAACGCTAGGGACTCCGCACACCCGGCGCCGGGCACTTGCACTAGGTTGCGTGGGAGGTCCACAAGCGTGTGGCGCGACCGACCGCAGGACGACGTCGCCCGTCGCGCGGTCATCTCACCGATGCCGCTACGTCTCGACGCCGAGACGGCCGCCGCGGAGCTCGAGCTCTCCGCGCTGGTGGGGACACTCGGGCGGGCAGCGGGACTGGCCAGGGGGTACTGGACGCCTGGAACGCGAGCAGGGTGCCTCGATGGCCGGCGACCTGACCGCCTCGCTCTTGATGGAGGAGCTGTCTGACGACCCGGCCCTCGGCCTGCGGGCCAGCCACCAGCAGATGGTCGACGTCCTATGGGTGGCTCGCTGTACACCTGGACGAGCGCGCAGCCGGCTCGTCTGCCGGCCCGCGGTTCCATCGACCAAGCGCTCAGCCGCATGGCGATGACCACCAAGCGCACCGGCATGCAGCTGCTGGAGCGTGGCTGACGGCTGACCCGCAGTCCGTACCCGCAGCGCCCCCGACCGCAGCGTGCCCCCACGTCCGGCCCCTACTCCCACGGCCCTCGGCGGCTACCGGCCTAGATGAGCTGCCGCTGGTGCGGCTACCGCCTGGCGACTGATCGGTTCTCGGCGAAGAACAGCAGCCCTACCGCCGCGATGATGGCGACCGTCGCCCCTAGGATGTTCAGCTCGAACACCCCACCGGTGCCAAGCAGGCTCGCGACCAGCCCCCCGATCAGCGAGCCCACCACACCGAGGCCGAGAGTGGCGGCCAGGCTCAGGGCGTCCTTGCCGGGCTTGAGCAAGCGGGCGACGGCACCGACGACGAGCCCGAAGACGAGGAACCCGATGATGTCGAAGATCATGTCGACTCCTGTGGAGATATCCAGACCGGGACTGCCCGGCCTGCGTTTCCCAGTCTACGTACGACCGAAGGCCCTTGCCCGCTCTCCGACAACGGGAGCGACACTGGACCATGGTTGCTACGTTGCAGTTCCTCGGTGCAGCGCAGACGGTGACGGGGAGCAAGTTCCTGCTGCGGTCCCCCGAGGCCGCGCTGCTTGTCGACGCCGGCTTGTTCCAGGGTCTTCGGGCGCTGCGTCGACGCAACTGGGAGCCCTTCCACCCTCCGCCCGCCGAGATCGACGCCGTCGTGCTCACCCATGCCCACCTCGACCACTGCGGCTACCTTCCGGCCCTCGGACGGCAGGGACTGGACTGTCCCATCATCGCCACCCCGGCCACCGCCTCGCTCGCCGCCCTCGTGCTGCGCGACAGTGCCACTCTGCAGGAGGAGGACGCCGCCTACGCAGCCAGGGGCGGCTGGTCCAAGCACGGCTCCCCGGAACCGCTGTACGACACCGGCGACGTGGAACGGCTGCTCCCGCTGATGCACCCGGTCGAGTTCGGCGAAACGGTCACGGTCGACGGCGACACCGTCGTGAGGCTGGTACCGGCCGGCCACATCCTCGGATCGGCCGTCGCGCAGGTGACGATCGACGGACGCCGTGTCGTGCTCAGTGGCGACCTCGGCCGCGGCACGCACCCCCTGCTGGCCCCACCGGCACCACGTCCCGGCGCCGACGTGGTGCTCGTCGAGTCGACCTACGGCAACCGCTCTCACGCCGAGGACCCCGACGACCAGCTCGCCGACGTGCTGAGCCGCACGCTCGGACGTGGCGGCGTCGCCGTGATCCCGGCCTTCGCGGTCGACCGCACCGAGATCGTGCTGATGACCCTGCGTCGGCTCATGACCTCGGGCCGGGTACCCGTCGTCCCCGTCTTCGCCGACAGCCCCATGGCACTCGGAGCCCTCGACATCTACCGATCAGCCATCGCGCGCGGCAGTGCTGACGTTCGCACGTCGTTGGGCGGCGTCGACGGCTTGTTCGACCCCGGTGACCTGCGAGAGGTGCACGACGCCAGGGACTCGATGGCCATCAACAACCCGGGCATCCCGTGCATCATCGTCTCGGCGTCGGGAATGGCCTCCGGCGGACGGGTCGTGCACCACCTCAAGCATCTGCTGCCCGATCCCCGCAACGCTGTCGTCCTGGCCGGTTTCCAGGCCGCCGGGACGCGTGGCCGCTCCCTTGCCGACGGTGCGTCGCAGGTCAAGATGCACGGGCGCTACGTCCCGGTACGCGCCGAAATCGTGCAGGTCGACGGGTTCTCGGTGCATGCCGACAGCGACGACCTGATCACCTGGCTCGCGTCCGGGCCCGACGAGCCCGATGTCGTCTACGTGGTGCACGGCGAGCCCGACGGCTCGGCCGCGCTGGCCCGCCGCGTGCGCGAGGAGCTGCGATGGATGGCCGTCGTGCCCGAGCACAACGAGATGGTCCGCCTCTAGAGCCGTGGGCGCCGCCCAGCAGCCGCGAAGGAGCGGCGGCGGTGTCTGACCCGCCCTCCTCGGGGTAGACCACCGAAGACGTCGACGAGCGTGAGGGAGAACGACATGACCATGCTGATGTGGCTGCTGGGTGCGGGTCTCGCTATCTTCGGCATCTGGCTCCTCCTGCAAGAGATGATCGTGGCGGGCATCATCGCGATCGTCGTGGGAGTGGCCCTGGGGCCGGTGAGCACGCGCCTGCTCAAGGTCTGACCACAGCAGGCGTCCCTGCGTCGCTGTGTCGAGCCCACGTCTGCAGCAGCAGGGCGCTGAACGCCTCCGCCACCTGCTGCATCTCGTGGCCGGCGCCTTCCACGACCGAGTGCGGTGCGTGCAGCTGACGCGACAGCGCGTCGGCGATGGCCGTGAAGGCCGGGTGGTCGGCGGCGAGGTCGACCTACGCCAGCCCGAAGCCGCGCGGACGGGCGAGGAACAACCTGATGGCCGCACGGCCGTCACCGCGGATCTCAGGCCCGTGGGTGAAGGCGGCAGTGCCGTACTCGAGGTCGGCCAGGCGATGGGCCGTCTGGGTGGTCAGGGCAGCACTGCTGCAGAAGGACATCACCGGCCACGTGCGACGCGAGCGCATGTTCCAGATGGCGTCGCCGGTGATCAGGGTGCCGCTCGGCTCGTGCAGCAGCGACACGTGCCCCGGGGTGTGGCCGGGCGTGTGCACGACGCGCAGGCCGCCGGCGACCGGCAGCACGTCGCCGTCGTGGAGCTCGGTGTCGACGGGGGCCGCGTCGGCGGCGGAGTTGCGGCTGCGCAGCCGTCCGAATGTGGTGGTCGGGTCGAGCGGGGCGCCGCGGCCCAGACTGACATCGCCTGCGTCCCCGTCGTGCACCGCGACGCGGGCTCCGGTCTGCTCGACCAGTCTGGACAGACCACCGACGTGGTCGACGTGGTTGTGGGTGACGACGATGCGGGTGACGTCGGCGGGTGATGAACCGAGCTCGGCCAGTGCTCGCAGGATCCGCGGGGGCGATCCGCGCAGCCCAGTGTCGACCAGCGTCACCTGCCCGTCGTCGTCGCGCAGCGCGAAGACGTTGACGAGGTCCATCGGCACCAGCGGGATCCGCACGACTCCTGGTGCCAGCGACACGGTCAGAGCCATGCCCCAGCACCCTAGTGGCGCTCAAGGTGTCGCCTCCTGATACGCCCTACGCTCGCCCTACGCTGCGGCCATGACCGAGCCTGGCTCGCCATCCCTGTCGCCCCTGGGCACCATGCTGCACGGGCGGGGCCGGGTGATGCGCGGGCGCGGCGAATGGGTGCGGATGACCGACCGAGAGCGCCAGGAGGCCATCAACGAGGTGGCGACCGCAGCCGGTGCCACCTGGCGGGGGACCTGTCTTCACCGCCGAGGAGATCGCCGAGGCCTTCACCGGCTTCGAGGAGATGGCGCTGGCGTCGGGCTGCTCGTTGGCGCTCGACGCGGTGTCCTCAACACCCCGACAGCCTCGGCACACCTGCCCATGCTCTCCGACCCTCCCGGCTGCTCAGAGGAGTTCGACTCCCGGATGGCGCAGCTGCTGGCCGACGCGGACGTCGTCCGGTTCGATGCCGCCGACCAGATGGACCCGTCCGTGGGCACCCAGACCTTCCTGCAGGCCATGCTGGACTACATCGCGACCGGGCGGCTGGAGAAGGCGCTCACGCCGGCGCAGTCCGGGTACGAGCAGTGAGCATGCTCTGGTCGAGCCACTGCAGGTACTGCAGCCCGGTGCTGCGGTCGGTGTAGGACACGAACCCCCGCCAACGCGCAGACTCGTCGCGGCGGACGGCTCGGCACCATCCCGACAGCCGCCGGCCGTCGGCGGTCCGTACCCAGACCGGTCGGGGAAGCTCGGTCACAGACCGAAGGTCCCCTCCAGGTCCGACGCAATCGCGCCCACCATCTCGTAGACGGTCCGGTCGGGCCGTGTCGACTCGATCACCGGGATCCCGGCGTGGCGCGAGTGGGCGACGATGTATTCGTCGAGCTCGCGAATCGCCCTGATGCGGGACAGGTAGTGCTGCGGGTCTCGGTCGCTGGTGGCGAAGCGGGCGGTGAAGCGCCGCTCGTGCTCGGACACGTCCGGCACGGTGAGCACGTAGCTGAACAGGGGCCAGCCGTCCGGGACGGCCACCAGACCCGGGACCACGTGCACGCCCTCGAGCACCAGCTGCATCCCCTCCTTCAGCGCACGGCGGGCCAGGGAGACGGTGGCCTGCTCGACGATGGCCGCCTGCTGCTCGAAGGCGATCAGCAGGCGGTTGCCTTCGGTGTTCGACCGCAGCATCCGCTGAGCCGAGAACGACGACTCGCTCAGTGCCGGGATGAGGTCGGGGTTCAGCGTCCCACGCAGCACCGCGCGCACCAGGTCGGTGCTCAGCACTTGGTCGATGCCCAGGACGTCGGCGGCACCGGCGGCCACGCTGGACTTGCCCACGCCCGACGTGCCGCCGATGGCGATCACCACCGGCTGGCGCGTCGCGCGCAGCCACCACCGAGCACGCAGGCGGCGCAGCACCTCGGTCTCACCCCGCTCGGCGAGCACATCCCCCGTCGCGGTACGCACGTCCTCGATGCCCACGACCGAGGTCGACCGTCGGTGCAGCAGCGCTCCCACTTGCGCGGAGACCTCGACGGCGGTGGCGTCGGGCAGGCCCGTGACGATGAGCGTGCGGGCGAGGACCGCAACGGCGAACGGCAGCTCGTGCGTCCCGTCGCGCACCAGCATGAGGCCGGCTGGGTCGGTCACCTACTCGTCGTAGCCCTCGTCCACAATGACCGTCCGCCGCACCGAGCTGGGCAGGCGGGCGAGGCTGCGCGCCGTGCGCCCGGGCAGACCGGCCGCAGCCATGATCGCGTTGCTGAGGTCCTGCTCGATGACCTCAGGGACGACCCGCTCCACCGACGCGCGCACCATCTCCTCGAGCCGAACCGTGGCGATCTCGGTGCGCAGCTGCTCCACGACCGACGGCATCGACGCGTCGACGACCTCGTCCATGGCCTGCGTCGCGGCCGAGACCATCGCCGTGCGCACGACGTCGCTGGACAGCGTCTCCGCGACGATCACGCCGATCAACGCGTCGACCGTGTCGACCCTGGCCTGCCGTCCGGCACGGGCCAGGTCGTCTGTCTGGTCACGCCATGTCGCCTGCTGCTCCTCGGGCAGGCTCTCGAAGAGTGCCGTGCCGAACGCCTTGGTGAAGCGCTCAGCCGTACGCACGGCCCCGGTGGTCGCCTGCCGGGCCGGGCGGCTCACGGCCAGCCCGAGTCCCAGGGCGACGTCGCCGGCCGTCACGACCCGGCGGTAGCTGCCGGCACGGTGCGTGCGAAAGGGCAGGCTAGTGCGGCGAGACAGGGCGTTGGACGGCTTGCGCGACGGGCTCACGCGGCGAAGCCTAGGACCAATCAGCGCCGCCTGCCTCGGGTGTGCCGCCGGGAGACGGAATCGTTGCCTACGCTGCCTGCGTGCCGGCAAGGGTCGCAGCGCCAGTCCCGAGGCGGGTCCCCGCGGCCGCCCGGGCGCTGGGCGTCGTGGTGGTGCGATCGCCTCCATGCTCGCCGGCTGCTCCACAGGCGGCATCGGCGCCATCCGGACCATCGAGGCCTTCCAGCCGCTGCCGATCCCGCCGCTGACCGAGGGGTGGTTCATCGTCGACGACCCCCTCGCCGACCAAGGTGGGCTGCCGGACGAGTACGGGGTCGACGACATCCCGCTGATCGTGCAGGACAAGGCGTTCACACCGGACGGGCGCCTGGACTACTCGGCCGGGTCGACCACCGCGGTCGGATTCGTCGGCGACGCCCTCATGGTGAACGGGGCGGTCGGCCCCTACCTCGACGTCCCGCAGGAACGGGTGCGGCTGCGCATCCTGAACGCGTCCACAGCTCGCGTCTACGAGCCGCACAACTTCCACGTGCACGCCGACTCGTTCCGCGTGCTGAGCGTGGACGGTGCTGCACCACCGCACGTGCTGGCCGGGTGGAAGGACACCGTCTACGTCGCTCCGACGACGGAGCGTGGAGATCCTCGTCAGGTTCGAGACCCACACCGACGCGCGGTTCCCGTTCATGTACCACTGCCACCTGCAGCTGCACGAGGACCAAGGGATGATGGGTCAGTTCGTCGTCGTGGAGCGGCGGCCCAGCCAGGCGCGGCGTCCGGCCAGCCAGGCGCCGACCGTCTTCTGAGCGAGCGGATGGGCCAGTCGTCGCCGAACCTCGTCGACGGCGGCGTTGTAGGGGCCGTCGGCATAGGTCGGGTAGGCGTGGATGGTGGCCGCCAGGTCCGTCACCCGCATCCGGCGGCGCACGGCAAGGGTCAGCTCCGCGATGGACTCCCCAGCCCGGGGCCCCACCAGTGTCGCGCCGACGATGCGCGCTCCCCTCGGGCTCAGTGCCAACCGGGAGAAGCCGTCGGTGCTGCCCTCGGCCACGGCGCGGTCGACGTGGTCGTGGTGACGGGTGGCCGTGGGCGGGTGCGCGCCCGGCGTGGACGACCACGTCGGCTCTCCGACCGACGCCACCTCGGGATCGGTGTAGACGACACGAGGGACGGCGGTGGAGTCGACGGCTCGCCGCAGCCCGAGCAGCGCGTTGAGCGTGGCCAGGCCCGCGTGCTGACTCGCCAGATGGGTCAGGTGCGGGAAGGGGGTGACGTCGCCGGCCGCCCAGATGCGCGGGTTCGAGGTGCGCAGGTGCCGGTCGACGTCGACGGCTCCGTCGCTGGTCAGCGTCACGCCGGCCCGGTCCAGGCCCATCCCGCTGGTGCGGGCCAGCCGGCCGGTGGCGACGAGGACGGTGTCGAAGCCGACCGTCTCGGCGATCGGCCCACCTACGAGGAGGACCTTGCCGCTGGACCTACCGCTGGCCTCGCCGACCACCTCGACGATGCGCCGGGACAGCCGGACGTCAACCCCGTCCCGACGCAGCGCAGCGGTGACGAGTGCTGAAGCGTCCGGGTCTTCGCGGGGCAGCAACCGGTCGGCGGTCTCGACCAGCGTGACGGCCGAGCCGAGCCGCGCGAAGGCCTGCGCCATCTCGCAGCCCACGGGACCTGCTCCGATCACGAGGAGACGGCAAGGCAGCCGATCGATGTCCCACAGGGTCTGCGACGTCAGCGGCTCGACGTCGGCCAGCCCCGGGATGTCGGGGATCATCGGGGCGGCCCCGGTCGCCACCATCGCCTGACGGAACTGGTTCACCGCGCCGTCGACCGACACCGCCGACGGCCCGGTGAACGTGGCCTCGCCGAGCAGCACGGTCACCCCGGCCGCCTCGAGGGCCTCGACGCTGTCGACGGGCTCGATGGTGGTGATGGCCGAGCGGACGTGGCGCATGACTGCCGAGAAGTCGACGTCGGGCTCACCGACGGACGCGAACGACTGCGCTCGTCGGGCGGTCGCGAGGGCACCGGCCGCGGAGAGCAGCGCCTTGCTGGGCACGCAGCCCGTCCACAGGCAGTCTCCGCCGGTGCGGTGCCGCTCGACCAGCGCGACGCGGGCGCCGAGCTCGGCTGCCGTGTAGGCGGATACCAACCCGGCGCTGCCGCCACCGACCACGATCAGGTCCCAGGCACGGGTCACGGTGCTCCTTGCCGCTCGACGGTGGGGTCCATGCTGGGTGGCGAACCCTCGGGACGCACGTCGGCGTTCCGCCGAAGGTCGCGATCGATCGGTGCGGGCGCGGACTAGTGCGGCCCTGCCGGCGGTTCCCTACCCGTGCTCGTCAGACCGCCGCGCCAGCGGGACGCCGCGCTCGCCCTGCTCCGCACGAGCCGACCCGACCAGGTGCTGCTGATCCTCGTGGTGTTCGCAGCCGGCGTCGCGGCTGGTACGGCCCCCGGCACCGTGCCCGGCATCGGTGTGGGCGCGGCCGCGCTCGCGCTGGTGCTGGTCGCCGTCAGCGTCCACATGGCCAACGAGTACGCCGACGTCGACACCGATGCCCTCACGACGCGGACCCGATTCTCCGGTGGCAGCGGCGCCATCACCGACATGGCAGTCCATCGACGCACGGTGCTCGCGGCCGCCGTGGCGACAGGGGCCGGCGGAGCGCTCGTCGCAGCGCTGGCGCTGCTGGCCGGAGCCCTGTCGTCCTCGGCGCTGCTGCTGCTGGCGGTGGGTCTGGTCGGCGGGTGGCTGTACTCGGTCGGACCGTTTGCCCTGTCTCGCCACGGCTGGGGGGAGGTGGCCAACGCGACCCTCGGCGGCCTGGTGCTGCCGATGTTCGGCGTGGCCTCGTCGGCCGGTCGGCTCAGCGCCGCCGACGTCGTGGTCTTCGTGCCCTTCGCGCTGCTCGTCTTCGTAAACCTGCTGGAGACTCAGTGGCCCGACCGAATCGCCGACCGGGCCGTGGGCAAGCACACGGTGACCAGCCGGCTGTCTGCCACCGGTGTCCGCCGGCTTGCCCTTGGCCTGGTGGCAGCCGCCTACACGCTGCTCCTGCTGATGACGCCGGAGCCCTTGCCGCCGACTGTTGCGGCAGCATCGTTCCTTGCCCTCCCGCTGTCGGTGTGGGGCTTGCTGCGGCTTACCCGCGCCCCGGCGCCGCTGCCCGCCGTCCTCGCCATGGTCGCCATCCTCGTCGCCCAGGGGATCGCCTGGGGCATCGGCTGGGCGAGCTGAGCCGGCGGGGCCGCGACGGCGGTCATGGTTAGGTGAGGGACGTGACGCTCCTCGACTTCGTGCCACCGGGCAGCTCCACCGACGAGGTGCTCGACGGGTTCGTCCGCTGGGTGTCGCGCTCCGACCTCGAGCTCTACGCGCACCAGGAGGAGGCGCTGCTGGAGCTGATGTCCGGCAGCAACGTCGTACTCGGGACCCCCACCGGGTCGGGCAAGAGCCTGGTCGCGCTCGGGGCGCATCTCGTCGCCCTCACCGAGGGGCGTCGCACCTGGTACACGGCGCCGATCAAGGCCCTGGTGTCGGAGAAGTTCTTCGCCCTCATCGACGCGTTCGGGGCCCGCAACGTCGGCATGCTGACCGGGGACGCCGCGGTGAACCCCGACGCACCCATCATCTGCGCGACGGCAGAGGTGCTGGCGACCACGGCACTGCAGCAGGGCAGGGACACCGACGTGGGCCAGGTCGTCATGGACGAGTTCCACTTCTACAGCGACCCGGACCGTGGCTGGGCCTGGCAGGTGCCGATCCTGGAGCTGCCGGATGCGCAGTTCCTGCTCATGTCGGCAACGCTGGGCGACGTCTCCTTCTTCACCGACGACCTGACCCGACGCACAGGTCGTCCCAGCGCCGCCGTCACCGACGCCAAGCGTCCGGTGCCCCTGACCTTCTCCTACGCCTTCACCCCGCTGCACGAGACCGTCTCCGATCTTCTCGCGAGCAGGGACGCGCCCGTCTACGTCGTGCACTTCACGCAGGCGGCAGCCGTCGAGCAGGCGCAGGCGCTCACCAGCGCCCCGCTGGCGACACGTGAGCGCAAGGACGCCATCGCCGCCGCGATCGGCGACTTCAGATTCGGCAAGGGGTTCGGCTCGACGCTCTCGCGGCTGCTGCGCGTGGGCGTCGGCGTCCACCACGCCGGCATGCTGCCCCGGTACCGACGTCTGGTGGAACGCCTCGCCCAGCTCGGTCTGCTCACCGTCATCTGCGGGACCGACACCCTCGGCGTCGGCATCAACGTGCCCATCCGGACGGTGCTGATCTCGGGACTGAGCAAGTATGACGGGCGACGCCAGCGGTTGCTCAAGACACGAGAGTTTCACCAGGTAGCGGGCCGGGCCGGCCGGGCGGGCTACGACACCGTCGGGCGGGGCGTCGTGCAGGCGCCCGAGCACGAGATCGAGAACCGACGGGCGCTCCTCAAGGCGGGCAGCGACCCGAAGAAGCGACGCAAGGTGAGCCGCAAGAAGCCACCCGAGGGCGTGGTGTCGTGGACGGAGGCGACGTTCGAACGCCTGGTGGCTGCTCCTCCGGAGGCGCTGACCTCCCGGTTCCGGGTCACCCACGCGATGGTGCTCGCGGTGCTCTCCCGGCCCGGAGACCCGGTGGCTGCGATGCGGCATCTCATCGATGACAACCACGAGCCGCGAGCAGCCCGCCGCCACCACGTACGGCGGACGATCGCGATCGTCCGGTCGCTGCTGGCCGCGGGGGTGCTCGAGCGCCTCGACGAGCCGGACGAGACCAGCAGCCGGTTCCGGCTCACCGTCGACCTGCAGAAGGACTTCGCGCTGAACCAACCGCTGTCCCCGCTGGCGATGGTCGCAGTCGAGCTGCTCGACCGGGAGTCCCCCGACTACGCCCTCGACGTGCTGTCGGTGATCGAGGCCACCTTGGAGAACCCCCGCCCGGTGCTCATGGCCCAGCAGAGCGCGGCTCGGGGCGAGGCGGTGGCGGCCATGAAGGCTGAGGGGATCCCGTACGAGGAACGCATCGAGCTCATCGACGAGGTCACCTATCCCCAGCCGCTGGCCGAGCTGCTCGAGCACGCCTACGACGTCTACGCCTCGAGCCATCCGTGGGTCGCCGACTACGAGCTCACACCGAAGTCGGTCGCCCGCGACTGCTTCGAGCGCGCGACCACGTTCACCGAGTACGTCGGGGTGTACCGGTTGGCCCGGTCGGAGGGCGTGCTGCTGCGCTACCTCGCTGATGCGGCGAAGGCGCTACGCCAGACGGTCCCCGAGGAGGCCCGCACCGACGAGCTCGTCGACCTGATCGCCTGGCTGACCGAGCTGGTCCGCCAGACCGACTCCAGCCTGCTCGACGAGTGGGAGCGGCTGCTCGGTGGCGAGGTGCCGATCCTCGTGCCTGCCGAGGTCGACTCCGCTCCCCCACCGGTGACCGCGAACGCGCGCGCGTTCCGGGTGCTGGTACGCAACGAGCTGTTCCGAAGGGTGCAGCTGCTCGCCCGCCACGACTGGGCCGCGCTGGGTGACATGGACGGGGGCGACGGTTGGACTGCGCAGCGCTACGCCGCAGCCATGGAGCCGTTCTGGGCCGAGCACGGCGAGGTTCGCACCGGTCCGGACGCCCGCGGTCCCGATCTCTTCCTGGTCGAGCAGCAGCCGGCTGGCTGGCGGGTCGTGCAACGCCTGGACGACCCCGACGAGCATCGTGACTGGGCCTTGACCTGCCTTGTCGACCTTCCCGCCAGCGACGTGGCGGGTGAGCCCGTCGTACGCGTGGAGTCGCTCGGCGAGATCGGCCGATGACCCCGCAAGGGTCGCGGCACGCGTACGCCAATCCCCACAATGCATGCCGGCCTGTCTGTTTCGTCCCGCGTGTCGTCGCAGGGCACGCCGGACCGGACCACTCCTGACGACCGTATGTGGGGTTCGCGTACATCGGGGCCCGCGATGAGCCGGCCGGCGCCGGGCACAATGCCTCCCGTGACGGGACCAGACGCTTCCACGCCGGCGGCGACGACCGCCTTCGGCGTGCACTCGGAGGTCGGGCAGCTGCGCACCGTCATGGTCTGCGAGCCGGGACGTGCCCACCAGCGGCTGACCCCGAGCAACTGCGACGCGCTGCTGTTCGACGACGTCATGTGGGTGGAGAACGCCCGACGCGACCATCGTGACTTCGTCGAGCAGATGCGCTCTCGCGGTGTCGAGGTGCTCGAGATGCACGACCTGCTGACCGAGACGGTCGCCGTCCCGGCGGCTCGCCGCTGGTTGCTCGACCAGCAGGTCGTGCCCAACCAGGTGGGGCTCGGGCTCGTCGACGAGGTGCGCAGCTATCTCGACGGGCTCAGCGACCGGATGCTGGCCCAGACGCTCATCGGGGGGCTGTCGACCCACGACTTCCCCGAGACCCACGGCGGGGAGATGCTGACGCTCGTCCGGGAGGCCGCGGGAGTCACCGAGTACCTGCTGCCCCCGCTGCCCAACACGCTCTACACGCGCGACACGACCTGCTGGATCTACGGCGGTGTCACGCTGAACCCGCTG
>Ga0081528_100593_pt1 | contig 15044 bp, 14 predicted proteins | sample HotLakmasection4_FD_71011 | JGI IMG/M metagenome (GOLD analysis project Ga0081528, IMG submission 71011) | Hypersaline microbial mat communities from Hot Lake, Washington, USA - Section #4 (SPADES assembly) (version 2) | ecosystem: Environmental > Aquatic > Non-marine Saline and Alkaline >...
TTGCAGCACGACCTGACTCTTGAACTCTGGTGTAAACTTACGTCTCTTGCCCATCTGACTGCTCCCTTTCATGGACTATGATACTGCATTTAGCAGCGTGTCCAATCTCAGGGGGTCAGTACACAAGATGAAAAAAGATACGACGTATACGGGGTAACTTTCCAATAAATCGTACGATCCAAATGTGAGGGAGATACATTCGCTTGAGCCTAGATATGTAGTCTCACGGTCGCCAGTATTTCAAGAGCTCTATTTCTATATGTAAAGTTATTGGATTTGATCCAACAGTTATGTGCAATAAACTGTGCAATTTCTGGACTTCTGGATAAATACAAGATAACGTTTGCTAGCTGCTGGGGATCATCAGGTCTATAGAGTATAGAGTCCACTTCATTTTCAAGTATTTCACGGTGAGCTACGACGTCCGCTGCAATTATGGGTTTACCTCGCACCATGTAATCAAATAGTTTGAGAGGAGATCTATATCGGCTGGAATGTGAGTTTAATCCACTTGGCAGAAGAACAATGTCGCACTCGTCAATAGCGTCTGCTATTCTGCTGTATGGGATACGAGGCATGAATTCCACTCTAGCTGCTAGACTCGCATCACGCTTGACCTGTTCCTTGAGTTGTTCTGCTGAGCTATGCAATTCGCCAGTAATGCGCAGGTGGATGTCTTCTGGAAGATATCTCATAGCTTCCACCAATATCTCTATCCCGTGAAGCTTATCGATAGTTCCGAAGTAGCCTAGTCTGATATTCTTATCCGAGAACTTAACTTTGGGCAGAGTCTCAAGGCGCGGTAACGCCGAGCAAAGTCGAATTACCTCAGCGTTCACCCTCCCATTAGTAAACTTGTGAATGTCATCGGCTAACTCTTGAGTTACCGCAATAACATGATCAAAACGGCGAAGCATGGTTTGCGTTCTTTGAATTCTATTTGCATTTCGATCTTGACCTAATTCGAGGTTGTGCGCCTCGTAGATGAACACCCACGATCTCATCCACCACAGAAAGGGTCGTAATAGGCCCCAGTATAATGCCTCTAGGCGACTTCGAACAATAAGAATACACTGACCTTTGCATTGTCTCCACTGCTTTGCCATTAGAAACTCTAGTGCCACAAGGGAGTTAAATGTCATGAAGCGAAGCTTTACATCATTGTACAGGCGTTGCGGCCACATCGTTGTGTTTTTTGAACGGATCCACAACTTTGAATCCTGAATAGCGTAGTTGTCGAAAAGCTCTGCTTCATCCTGTAGGCAATCGTGAACAAAAAGCTGAGTTGAAGCAGACTCAGCAGCCAATGCGTGTGACATCTGAATCGTCTGTAGGGCTGCAGCACTAGAGTCAGGATAAAGCAGTCGACTTACATACGCAATGTGAAACTCGTCTCTATTCACACTAGTGCTCTCTCTTGTTGCGTTGGTAAACAACCCAAAATATCCAGGGGATAGCAGCACGAGCAACTATACTGCTATAGATTCGGATTAACCGACCCCAAGCTTCACCTATTCTTCCGCGAACTATGTAGCGTAAGATCCCTTTCAGCAATGGAATTATTTCCTTCGTGAGGATGCGCAACTCATACCATGCAAACCGAAACCATTCGGTAAGGCCTTGTGGTCGTCTATGCTTCATGTGGTAATAAAGGCGCAGTAGTTGGTTAGTATAGAAGATTCGATTATGTCGGAAGCTTGTATCGACATGATGGTGTTCTACAACTGCCTCAGGTTCGTACGCGACAGTATAGCCGTAGACCTTAAGTCGGGTGATTAGGTCAGCCTCTTCATACCCTCCTGTTCGGAAAAAAGGATCGTAGCCTCCCACCGACTGAATGGCATCACGTTTAAATGCTATATTTGCACTACCATAGTAGAAAGCGTCGCGCGGATCCTCGACAAACTGTGTGATACTGTTTTCCAGGAGGATACCACGGCCTTTGTAGATACGATTTTCTCCAAAACCGATATTGATGATATGTCCACCGAGTAGCGCGAGATCCGGATCTTCAGTGTGTCGCCTTACCATATGGTCAAGCCAACCAGGCACAGGCACGCAATCATCATCACACATAGCAACTATCGGTGTATTTGCAGCGTCTATTCCTGTTTGACGACACATGCTTACTCCAGGCTTGGAGCAGTATATGTATCGCACCCCTGCAGCCTGAGCAACTTGTGCAGTGTTGTCCGTCGATAGATTGTCGATAACAAGGATCTCGTAGCTAGGATATGTGAGGTTCTTCAGAGCTTCGAGCGTCCTTTTGAGAGATTCTGACCTTTGGCGAGTAAGAACGACAATTGTTACGGAAGGCGTATCAGTGTGTAGATCGGCATGTGTGGAATTCATCATGATTCCCTGCCGCCTGTTGGTGTAAAGAAACAATAAGTGCCATGCTTACGCAATGTTGCGAGCATCCTAAATGGTCTCACCCCAATCTGAGTTCTGTAGAGCAGGCGAAGCGACAATCGTCTCTCACTCATGCCAGCTTTCTCAGCGAGTCTGCATAGGGCCTGATAGTTGAAGCAATTGATATGCTCAAGCGGGGCAACGGCATTTGACCGACTCTTGCGTTCTCCAGAAGGGATACTCCAGTCTTCATCGGCTAGTCTACTTTTTATCGAAACACCATTTGGTACGCTAATTTTTATAATTCCATTGGTATGTAAACCAGATTTTAACTGCTTTAGAGTACCCAATGGATCCACAAGGTGCTCAAACACCTGCTCTGTGTTCACAAAATCGAAATCCATGCTCGGGATATCGTCCCATGAAGTAATACTTATGCCAAACCGTCTGGCATGTTCAATGCGTGCCTCAGATAACTCACTTCCATATACTTGAAAACCAAAGCTCTGAGCCATCCGACACCAGCCACCCCAACCCATACCAAAGTCGAGAACTTTGATCTTGTTTGGAGGTTTTGGGATCATCTCCTGGATAAAGAGCATCTCCTGGGCATACTTTAGATTTGTTGTTTTCTGTAGAAAATCTTGTCTTTCTTTCGACTTGACTGGATCGATCCATTCTTCATAGAGCTTCCTGACAAGGACATCATTCGGCGCGAAACGTTGATAAACTAACCCACATTGATCACACTCATGCAGAATAAAATCGGAGCCTCTCAAAAACTGGAACTCAACGCGGCCGTCATAGAATCTCGTCAGATATGGTTCGAGTAGATTGTAGCTTGTTTTGTACACCAGCTTAGGCGATCTTGAACCGCAAACTGGACACGAATTACGCTCAAGAAAGTTAGATTGTTTTTGGTCTGAATTGTAGTGTTTGGCGGATTGCATCGGCTAACCTGAATGCTTAGTTGTATTAATAGGGACAATTCATGAAGTGACCGACGGTTTAAGTAGTCCAGACCGAATGCCATTTGCGGTCTGGTCTAGCAGATTCTCGTTAGGGTTGATTGACTTGAGTTTCTTGGCAGGAACACCTGCAACAACGCTGTTGGGTTCAACGTCGCGGGTCACAACTGAGCCAGCCCCAACGACTGAGTTCTCGCCTACGGAAATACCAGGTAGGAGAATGGCCCCAGCACCAATCCAGACGTTCGTTGCCAACGTAATGGGTTGGTATACTGCGTTGCCATAGTAGAGTGTTTCTGCTTGGTGAGTAACGGTAACTAACATCGATTTGGGGCCAAGAACACAAAAATCGCCAATAGTGACACCACCTTGCCCCATGACAATAGTGTCATAGTTCAGTACGATATGGTCACCTAACACTACATTCTCTGGAAAGTAGACTCGGACACCCGGACGCAGCTTGACATTCGACCCACATGCTTTCATCTTTGATTTTGTCTCACGATGGTAGTTGTTTTCTGCCATCTGACGTACATCAACTATGGTATCTATAATAGTTGTAGCGTATCTACGCAGAAATAACTTCATCAGTTTGTTTACTAGCCATTTATCGATAGCCATAAATCTAAGTCCTGGTGTGAGCCACGTGCCTATATATCTCAATGACTCTCGGACGCACATGCTCAATGTCTATGCGTTCAGTTATCCGTTGAGCATTGATCTCCGCAGCACTATCTACTAGTTCGTCATCTGATGTAGCACGGCGAATGGCTTCCGAAATACATTCGGGGTCGTCATGTGGTACTGTTATACCATTAATCCCTTCGTCAATCCATTCGTGTGTTACTCCGCCAGGATTTGTCTGAATAGGGAACGCACCCATCACCATTGCTTCCAACATCGTATTGGGTATGCCGTCTGACAGGCTAACTCCTATATAGACTCTTGAACGACCGAGCAATTTCCAGATCTCCTCAACCGGATTGTGTCTGCCTTTAATTACCTGTATTGTGGTACTGTGCTTGGCGTTGAAGTTTTCGATCCGTTTCAACACAACAGGGTGGGGCGAAAAAACGACAACCTCAAAATCACGGAGTACGTGTGGGACTCGCTCGATAGCCTCCACAGCAGCCAACGCCCTGCCTGCCCAATTTTGCAACCCCTTAATCGCAATTACACGTCGTCCAGAAGGAGGAGTAAGTTGCCTATAGGATAGCATTTCATTAATATTGTATCCTCCCGGGCCTGGGAGAACAGCAAGTACGGTTCCTTCGAAGCCAAATTCATGAGCGAGTCTGACATCTCTCTCATTATTACTAATGTAATTGCGACATCGAATCAGAATATCCGTCATTCGGGTACGGTGTTCCGCATTTTGTCCAAAGAAATACAAATCGCTACCCATTGAGCTATAGATCCAGGGAATGTCATCTCGACCGAGGATCTTGAACGCTTCATCAAGATAATATACCGAATGTGTCATGCTCATCGCATGAACACAGTCGGGATCTATCTTTTTGATTACCTCTGCAAGGCGTTTGGCCGTGTCAGGTACAATCCAATGGGCTAGCTTCGGGAATTTCGCTGGAATAATGGTATTCCCTCGACGAAACGGCCACCGAAACTGAGTATTCACGCTGGGATGAGTCTCAGCATACCAGCCTCTGTGTAGCGTGACGTTTCTCAGTTTGTCGCTTACGGTATTAGTTTGTTGAAATGTATCGAATACATGAATGTCCCATCCCGTCCCCTCCAGTTGGCTGATCCACCGCGCCGCATGGATGCTTGCTGCCATAGCGACAAATAGAACACGCATCTAGTCCTTCCTAAGAAACATTAGTTGATAGCTTGCAAAAGGAACGATCAAACGAGGGTAGATATTTGTCAGTCCCACTTGACGAAATGCTTTTTCCACACGTTGATGCTGGAACCATCCGAACCAACCTGGCAAGAATTTTCGATATATCAATCCATGATGTATGAGAATTTCATACCTGTATTGTCTGACTAATCCACGCAGTTGTCGCGGTGTAAGCCAGTTCTCAACCGGCTGAAACCGCTGTTTGTAATATTCATTGCTTGCGTAGTACCTATACAGTCTTCCATTAGGTGTTGTAATTGCGCAGTAACCGCCTGGCTTTAGAAATGTTTCAAGTTGCTGTATGAAGGCTTCGTGATCAACAACGTGCTCAATGACCTCACTGGATACCACCAGATCAAACCGGATATCCTCCGGAAGTCCCAGCTGTTTGTGAGTTGGATCGGCAACGAAATACTGAGCATATTGGCCAAAGTTCTCCTGGGCGAAATTGATCACTTTCTGCGAAAAATCGACGCCCGTTACCTCTCCCCAATCTGACAGATATTTTGCCAACCAGCCTGTACCACAGCCAAGATCAAGTATCCTCAGGTCTCGTCGCGAAATGTATTTGTTGATTGAAGCTACGATAAACCGGGCTCGTGCCTTTTGTTGTCCGGATATCTTGTGATTCTTCAGATCCCAGAAAGTGTCATAGAAATTGGCATTGTCTGCAGCTCTGTTGGAGTTTGTCTCTATTCTATCGGACATATTCACCATTGTTATTGACTATGTTCCAGGCCAGTGGTGCGAATAATGGTCCCCATTTTGCTTGAGGTGGATAGAGTAAGTCAATAGAAGGGTTCCAAACAACATCAAAGTAGGCTGCTTCGTTAATTATATCAAAATCAAAAGAACCATTTCCTAGATATAGCGATATAGAATAACCGCCAGGGGATAAACTTAGTTGCTCAAAGCTTACAGAAAAAACATATACTCCAGGCTCTGGAATGGACGCATCCAAATACTGATTTAGATGAGCTGCAAAAACCCTGGAACCAAGCTGATCTTTTAAGACAAATCCCAGTGATATGCTGCGATGTGACTCAGTGAATTGACATGTAACTTTGATAGTCAACTGTTCCAATGTGCGAAATGTGCTTGTTTCTGTGCCATCTGTAAGCAATTGTAGTTCTCGAAGAATGGCCTTGTTCCCAACACGACCTTCATGAATACTTAGATCTACACAGCCGCTGGATGCAACCTGACGAAGATACTTCTGTATGACAGAAGTGACACTTCCAGTCTCCTCAATTGTGCCACGATTTAACCAGATGGCACGCTCACACAGGTCAACGATAGAAGACATATTGTGACTGACAAAAAGAACTGTTCGTCCCTCCCGTGCAACGTCATTCATTTTGCCGAGACATTTTTGCTGAAATGAAGCATCACCAACAGCTAAGACTTCGTCGACTACGAGGATGTCCGGTTCAAGAAAAGCTGCTACTGCAAATCCCAGGCGCAGCCGCATCCCACTTGAATAATGCTTTACAGGCGTATCGATGAACTTTGAGACTTCAGCGAACGCAACTATCTCATCAAACATACGTTTAATCTCATGACGTTTCATACCCAGGATTGCGCCATTAAGATATATGTTCTCGCGTCCGGTCAACTCCTGATGAAATCCCGTACCAACTTCGAGCAAGGCGCCCACCCTTCCATACACGTCAATGTAGCCTTCAGACGGTTCTGTGATGCGCGATAGCACCTTCAAGAGCGTCGATTTTCCCGCGCCGTTGCGTCCGATGATGCCGACGACCTCGCCGTGCTTCACCTCGAAGGAGATATCCTTCAACGCCCAAATTTCCTCCTGGAGTCCAGACGCTCCATAAGCCTGTCCGCGCAGCAGATCGCGTGCCCGTTTGAAGGGGGTCGATATGGTGCGTGTGATTGTATCACGGAATGTCTGATAGTTTTCTTGCGGGCCACCGATGCGATACATCTTACTCAGGCCTTTGGCACGAACAGCTACATCACTCATTGTTACACCACATCTGCAAAGGTTTTTTCCATCCGTCGGAAATAGAAAAGACCACTGATAAACAATACGAATGCTGCAATTGTCGAAACTACAATCACCGGACCAGGTGCGGTGTCTGTTCCAAGTAGAGCCCAGCGAAAACCTTCGACAACACCTGCCATGGGATTAATTCCGTAGATCGCACGTAGAGTCTCGTTTTCTATAAGGCTGCTTGGATATGCGATGGGTGTAGCAAATAACCAGAACTGCGTGAGGAACGGCACCGTGTAACGCACATCGCGAAACTGTACATTCATTGCACTCAGCCAAAGTCCGACACCAAGCGATGTCACGAAGGCCAGCAGCAAAAACAAAGGAAGGAAAACCACATTGCTAGTCGGAACAATCCCGAAGAACAGCATCATGAAGATGAGCACGATAAACGCTAGGACGAAATCAACCGCACCAGATAGAACCGTCGCGATCGGAATAACCAGTCGCGGGAAGTAAACCTTCTTGATGAGATTGGCGCTGCCGACCAGGCTGTTCGATGACATCGTTAAGCCTGTAGCAAAGAATGTCCATGGGACGAGAGCGGCGTAGCTCCAGATTGGATACGGCACGCCATCCGATGGAATCTGAGCAAGGCGACCGAAGAAGAGACTGAACACAACCATCGTCATGAACGGTTGAATGATCGCCCAAGCCGCACCAAGAACGGTTTGTTTGTAGCGGACTTTGATATCACGCCAAGTAAGGAAATAAAGTAGCTCTCTATACTCCCATAACTCATGCAATTTGAGTGAAACCCACCCTTTAGAGGGTTCAATCCGCAAATGGGGGAGCGGAGTTTCTGAAGCCTTTTCTTGGATTTCTTTTTTAGGAGGACTCTCGGTAATGCTTGTCATATGTGATGTACTGCTTCCGGGCAGGCTCCGCCGTTGCGACATACGCAGAGCGTTGTCGACGAGCAAACAGATATATAGCCACCGCGCCTGAGCAGCGCGAATCAGATCAGAGTAACACGCGTCTAGCGCGTGCGGCGCTTTTCAATCGCGTTGGCGTTGAGCTTCGTCTTCATCTCACGGCCGAGCCAGTGCAGTAGAACCTGCACGCGCTCTTCGCCACTGAGATGGGCATCAAAAATGGCATCGTATCCCGCAAAAGGGCCGCTTGTGATTCGGACAGTGTCGCCCTTTTCAAGGCCGTCTAGGTGAAGGCCGCCAGCTGTGTTGATTTCAGCGATGCGTTCGCGTAGTTTCCCGATGAAGATATCGGGAACTATAGCGGGTTCACCGCCGAACTCGACCAGGCCGACTGCACCAGGCACCCAGGTGAGGGTACTCGTGCCGACCTCGTCCAGATCTGCATTAACAAACAGGTAACGCGGGAAATACGACCGAATCCGAGCCGAACGCGGATTCACAGGATTCACCTTGATGGTGGGATGATAGACTGCGATGTCGTGAGAGCGAAGATAGTTGGCGACTTGAATCTCTTTGCGTGGTTTACTGAAAATGGTATACCACTGCACGGACCCTGTCCTTCCACGTTGGCCGACTCAGATCAGGTAATAACCATTTTTGAGCTGCACCTTAGCATTCTATAACAGATTGTCCAATCAACCAAGTTAAGATTTCTTAGATAATTTTTATATAAAATATACAATCGCCCTAGTTTAGATGGTTTTTTGATAAGGTGTTAGTAACAAATAATTAGTAGCTAAACCACACCCCACGAAACCTTAGCGTATCACAAGCAGTCACGTTGCACCAGATAGACCTCAGCACGCTGCCTGTTCTGGATTCGCATATCTGGCGTTGTTTTCGACGGTCGGGCATGCCTATCAGAAAGACTATTTGCTAAGTCAGGTTCACATGACTTCTGATGAACTCCTCGATCCTGGCCTGAAAATCCTTCGTCACCGTTGGATCGCCCCACCACACCATATGCCCAAACTGATCCACCGTAATGAGTTCTGATCTGGGAATCTTAGCATGCGCATGCGTCGCATTCTCGTAGGGAACATCGCCATCATACCGACTATGCACAATGAGCGTTGGTGCCCGTGTCTGATCAAGCGGCAGATCATCCAGCGATTCCTGCACCCTGAGATCGTTCATCACCCCTGCAAAGCGAGGTAGCGCTGGCACAATCGCATCTGCCAACGCCATGACTTGCCGACGCTGCTGCGGATCATCCAGAATCTGCTCGATGTAGCGTTTGCCTGTTTTCATATCATACGTTGTTTCAGTGCGAACATAATCCTGCAGCGCCAGAGCAGGCAGCCGTTTCATCGCCTGGTTGATGAGGAAATACGCCGGGTTCTGGAACTGCGGCGTCATTACTAGTTTGCCCAATGTACTGTCTAGTTGATCGTGGGACAACGGCGTGCGCTGCGTGATCGCGGAAAGCAGAACGAGCGCTTTGGTTCGTTGTGGATGCCGCAGAGCAAATTGCAGCGCCGCGGGTCCACCTGCCGAAACGCCGACGACAGCGACGTTATTGATGTTGAGCTTGTCTAGCAGTGCTGCGGCGAGGTCGGCCTGAGCTTCAGGCGAGCCATTGTCAGCCAGCGGAGTTCCCAGATAGCCAGGGCGATCCGGTGTCAGCAGCGTGAATCCCGCATGGATGAGGTGCTCGAGCGTGAACCAGCCATTGTGACCAACATTCCCACCATGGAAATGCAGCACCACTGGCCCACTGCCACGCAGATCATACTCAACCTGACCGAGCGCAGTCTGAACGATATAGCTTTCTGATGAAACGCGGATCGTTTGTGCTTCGAGCCAGCGGCGATAGTACGCAACCAGCGCAATGAGGAGCAGACCAACTAAGGCAAATAGCCATCTCATAGTGTTGATCACTCACATACAATCAGCACCTGATTACCACTTTAGCATGAAGACGGGCTCAGAGGAACTGCATCAGAAGTTCCGTCTCAAGTGACTCAACTGACTCAACTGACTCAACCCCAATTTCGCAACTTGAAAGCAGTTTTTGACACCCGAGGAAAAATCTGGAAATTCAGCAGAATGATGTGTCTCAACCTGAGTAAGTTGAGACATCTGAGTCACACAGAGAGAAACAAAAGAGGTTGACTCAACTTACTCAACTGACTCAACCTCAATTCTGATACTTTGCAGCAAGTTTTTGCACGCTGTCTCAAGTGACTCAACTTACTCAACCCAGAATATGCGATGGGAGTTGCCAAACGCGCACCCTCTGGCCCTGAAACCGCTTTTGCACGCTGAGATTATTCGGTCCCGGCACTAGCATCCCGTCCTCTTTGAGCTGATTGCCAATCGCCTGCAGCGTGAAGTTGATCGGCTGAATCTTTGCGACCTCGCGGAATGCGATATCCGGAATGATGTACGTGAACCCGTCCGCGACATAGCCGATCACCGGCACGCTCGGTGGATGCTCACGCGGATGATTCGGATCCTCAATGATGGCGCGTCCGCTGGCGGCCAGCTGTTGAATGATGTCCACATACAGCTGACTTGCGCGTTCTTCCTGCATCGCCTGCGCCGTTTCAACGACCAGCGCACGCCAGCCCGGCAGGATATCTGCGCAGCCGTGCTCATCCAGGAATCTATCCAGCATGTGATAGATCGTCGTCAGCACAGCCCAGTTGCCGATCACGCGCCCGGTGCTGTTCGCACGCATGCCCGCCGCGTTGATCTGGGTGCGATAGCCACTGTCGCACAGTGACAGCCGTCTGACCAGCTCTTCTTGCAGTTCACCAGTATCTGCTTGCTTGGCGATCCATGCCGCCAGATGCGCGGTGAATCCCGGCAGATGCCGTCTCATTTGATCCGCCGCATTCAGCGCATTGCCACCCGGATCGCGCTGTTCCCACGGCGGCAGCTCCAGCACAATCATACGCGCCAGGACGGAAGGTTCACCTTCGACGGTTGTCTCACCGGTGGAGAGGATATGCCCACGACATGCCCGATCCTGCCGCTGCTGAGCCTCTCGCGTCAGGCGACCGCGCCCCATATTGCGCGAGTAGCTTTGCATGAACCGGGTAAAGTTGCGACTGTCCGCATAGATGTGCTTGTAGTCATCGATCCAGTAGAGCGCATCTGCCAGCGAATACCCCAGCGCCTCGACCGCGTTGATCGTGTCGCCCCATTGTGCCGGTGGTGAATCCCGCAAAAACTCGCCATAGAGACTCGTCATTAAGGAAGCAATCTCGCTCTTACCGCTGCCTGTCGTGCCGACCAGGTGCAGCGCTGGCTTGTGCGTTGCCTTCGGGAAGAAGCGCTGGAACAGCGGCAGACAGCCAAACGCGATCAATGTCGGTGCCAGATCGGGTGGAAATACCTTGATCATCGCCTCGAACGCTTTGGCGCTGTCCTCAAACTTCGTTTCTGCCAGTCGGTAATCTCGCAGCCGCGGCTCTAACTCGACCTCATGCACTTCCTCTTTAATGCCGCCTGCATCAATGCTGTGCGATGGTGTGATATAGGTCCAGCGCCCATCGATCTTCGTCCAGCCCATGAAGCGGTAGCTGTTCCGCGTCGGATAGTTGCCGGAGATGCTCAGAATAGCTGGCGTCAGATGCTTGGCCATGCCTGCTCGCACGGTGTAGGCTTCGCCAGCTCGCCCGGCGATATACCGCCGCAATGCGGAATCGTCGCCGAAGACCTCGCTAGGCACATCGATCTTCGCTGTGCTGCCGTGGCGTTGTAGTTCCAGAATGGCGACGTGCTCCGCCTGCCCATCATCATCGACGCGTGACACGCGCTCTAGCAGCTTCGCTGACCAGTCCGCGACCGTCTTTTCTATCATCCCGCGCTCTGACTGCCGCTGGTAGATGATCTTGCCGTCCATCTCGGCGTAGTGTTCCGTCTCGCGGAAATCCTCCACCTCTGAGCGTTCTAGCTGCTTCCTGCTCTGGCGATACAGCCGATCCAGGTCGCTGATCTTGAGGCCGTCCCCGCAGATGGCTTTCAGCTTCTGCCGTTCCTCAGCCCACTCGATCGGATTGAGCTTCGCGCAGGCTTCCACCGCTTCGGTGATCTGCTTCGTCGTCGGGCGATCCTGATTCTTGTACTGCCCGATGATCTGTGCAACCTGGTCCTGCGGCGTCAGAATTGGCTCACGTGCAGGCCGACTATACGCGCTGCTGATCGTCGCCTGCGCCTGCTTCTCGCGTGCAGTAGAGTGTTCGCCGCCGTCGCCATCCGCCATATAACGCTGAACCAGACTATTCTCCGCCTCCGCCTGACTGTAGCCCGCATCCCGCATCTGGCACGCGGCTGCGAATAGCTCGCTGTTGCGATTGCCATTGTTCGCGCCCGTCGTCAGATATTTCTCCGTGCGCGGTGGCAGCGTGTGCAGCCCGTTCCCGTTGAGCGTCAGCACTTTGGGTGTCTGAACGATCTTCGGCGCGGGTGCCGTCTCCAGCCAACTGAACGTCTCGATCGCATAGTGTCGATCCGGCGCGCTGTCGATCAGTTCAACCAGTGCGCCTTCGCGCTCCGGCTTGGTGTTGATCGTCCCCGGTAGGCGCATGATGCCCGCGACCGTCTTCACATAATCCGGATCGCCCTGCAGTGCGCTGAACAGCCCGCGCATCATGCTGCCGATGCGCTGCCGGTCGTCTTCATCTTTGAGGATCACCGGTGGTTGAAGCAGCCAGTAGCCATGCCACCCGCCGCCTGAGTTCAGCACGAACGATGGCTTCGGCTCGAATTCTTGCAGGCGTTCCAGATCGCGCTGCTGCTGATCTGCCTGGCTGTCAATGTCGATCCACAGTGCAGGCAGCCACGCCGCCGATTCTGCCGTGCCGCGCTTCTCGTTCCGCAGGCAGGGCGCGAAGTAGACGCCGAATCCTTCCTGGTTGAGCCTGTCCGCTTTCTTGAGGATCCGCGCCAGCTCAGGCTTATCGCCCATACGGCTCCACAGTGACTTGACTTCGCCGGTGTTCGGGTGAATGCAGCGCAGCTCCAGATAGAGTTCTTCCGGGCTGGCCCCGTAGAGCGCACGCAAAAACGTGCGGCGATCTTCCAGTTTGTTTGCGTTCATCTTGTGAAGTGTGATTTCCTGTGACATACTTCATTCATCCTTGAGTGATTCGGGGTGTGCTTGCGTTTGGCGACCGGGCACACCCCGTTTCCATTTACAGGTCGCGATCAAACGACGGTGACAGATTTCTCTGTGGCGGCTCGATGTCGTCATGCTCGTTCTCTAGCAGAATCTTCACCGTCTCCTGATAGAGCACCAGCTGATTCTCTGGATACTCGTGTAGTCCCTGGCCAACCTCTGAACCAAGCTTCTGCGCATACTCCCGATCCAGACCCGCCGCGACCGGACGAAACGCAATCGTGACGCTGCCGTCTTCATCCTCGAACGGCATGTAGTAGCCAACCGCGCAGCTGTCCTCATCCACCTGACGCGCACCGCCCCAGAACGGAATCTGCCGCCCATCTTCATTGATGTGGTACCCATGCGGCACCCCCTCGGTGACCTCTAGCTGCTGGGCGCGCACGGCTTCCAGCGTGTCGAAGCGCTGCTCCCAATCCAGCCCAACATACCGATCAAGCATATAGACCATGTTCTGCTCGGTGACGGCGTGCAGCATCTCGATATGATTGACCTTCTTGTTCCGCGAGAAGTACAGCGCGATGCGCTCGCCCGCTTCCTCCGTCCAGACTGTGCCGGGCAGCACCACATGACAATGCGGATTGTGCATGCCCGGTGTCTGCGGATCTTCGCTGTAGCGATGATGCAAAACGTATGAATACTCGCAGCCGGTATCCAGTCCGCGCGCCTCGAAGAAGTCATCAACCGTGCGTTCTGTCAGCTCCCGAACGAACCGCTCGCGCTGTTCTGCTGGAATCATCGCCACAAGCTGCGGATTCGGATTGATCACCAGCGAGAACGCCAGCACATGCTGACTGCGCAGATCATCACAGCGTCTTGCAATCTCGCTGACAGACCCGCCCATACCGTGATCTGTCCAGCGCTCCACACCAGCGACCATCTTCACGCCCTGGTCGCGGCTGTCGCGGTACGTCAGGTAGCCCAGCAGATTCCGCATCCGCTTCGCCTCATCGGCAGATGGGCGCTTGTACCGCAGATTGGCGACGCACAACTGCTTGCGATTCATCGTCTACCGCCGACCTCGCGTTACGCGCTCGATGAAGTCATCCAGCGTCTCTGATAGCGCTTCGACCTTCTCATCCAGTGCATCGATCTTGTTCTCGACGCCCTTGGCGATTGCTCGCCGCGAACCCGGCAGATCCTCCTGTGCGGCCAGGTAGTAGTTGACGGCATCGCGCACCAGATCGGTGATGTGGATCAACTGCCCATCCTTGCGCGCCCGCACCGAGCGCAGCTCGCGCAGCCGTCGCATCTGCTCCGGCGTAAAGCTGACCGTCTGCCGCTCGGTGTACATCTCACTCTTACGCGTCTTCTTCGTCATCGTCGTCTTCGCTTTCTTCTGTTTCCCTATGCGCGATCTGCACCTGCTTGCGCAGCTTGCCCGATGGATGCAGTCGGAAGCTGAATCGCTTCGTTGTCTTCGGCGCTGTGCCGTGGGTCTTCTTCAGCCGCTCCTGAATCGCGCCAGCGATCTTCATCTCATGAACTTCCACGTACAGCTTGCCCATTGCCACCAGGGCGACTTCTGCGCCCGGTTTGGTCAGCTCCTCGCTCCAGACTTCGCTAGCGACTTCCAGCACTTCAGCGACCGTGTGACGTGGAATATGCGGCAGACGCCGGGCGATCTTGCGGATGGATTCACGATGATTCATGGCTGTATGCTCCTGATATGTGTGATCGTTTTAGTGGCTGCACCCGGCGAAATTGTGTGCAAACGGGCCGATTCGGAGAGGTGCAGCATTTAGCGCACATCGGCAGGATGTGCGCTCGGTCGGCGTGGTGGGCC
>Ga0081528_100596_pt1 | contig 15025 bp, 11 predicted proteins | sample HotLakmasection4_FD_71011 | JGI IMG/M metagenome (GOLD analysis project Ga0081528, IMG submission 71011) | Hypersaline microbial mat communities from Hot Lake, Washington, USA - Section #4 (SPADES assembly) (version 2) | ecosystem: Environmental > Aquatic > Non-marine Saline and Alkaline >...
AAGGTTGGGTCGATTCGAAAGCGCAATGGTGTCTTCCTTGATAAGCTCAAGCACGGCACTGTTCTGCTTCTGGTAGGCGCTCCAGGCACCGTACGCTCCCAGGCCGAGCAGCAGGACCACAGAAACAAACGCACCGATTTTTTTGGCCCCATACTTCATGAATGTACGGGTAACGGCATGCCGGCGTGCGCTTCGCTGAAGGAATTCGCGCGCGTTGGATAAGGTCTGTTCCGCCTTTTCAAGCTTTTTTTCACGCTCCAGCTCATCGGGAAGATATCGTGAAATCCAGTATTTGTTGGGCTCTACCCGATCGTACCAGTTTTCAAAGAAAACGAGAGGACCGATGGAAAGCAGATACCCGTTTGATTTATCACTGTTTACCCACCGTTTCAGCTGCTTCTCAAAATCCAGGAATACTGTATAGTTCTCGTACTCCTCGAGTGCCCACTCTTCAAGGTAGTGCCAATTCCGGATGAGACTCTCATGGGTGATATCAAGAATATTCCCGGGTTCGAGCTTTTTGTCATCGCTTTCAGTATCAATAAAAGGGCGGATAAAGGTGTTCCCGGGTTCCCTGAAAATATTGAGCACGGCTCCAACCTGCTCCGTCCCTAATCCGGGGCGGAGCAGAATATCGGTAATTTCCTGCAGCGTCATGCGGTTTCGAACGGCCCGGCTCTGGTCAATTTTTGTAAGGCAGGTAAAGGCGGTTTTGATGATGGCCCGTACATCATCTCCTGAAATCGATTTCCCGGTTTCCCTCTGGTAGTATTCGGTTGCTTCGAGATAAAGCTTATTGGTATGGGTATCAAGCACATTTTGCAGACCCGGCTTGTGGTAACACTCCCTGATTTCCTCAGGCAGGCCAAGAAACCATGCCTCAAACTTTTCCTTCTGCTGCCCCGGAAGTTCATCGGCCGGCATGCCGCCCACCATCGCGTAATGAATCAGGTCCATCTCCTCTTTACCATGATCAGCGGCATGCCAGATCTGGTTGAGAGCGTGCTGAAGAATAGGAAGCTGGTCCACGCCTTCGGTAAGATCGTAGATGAGGCGTTCCGTGAGCCTGCGGGTTATTTTGTTGCCGCTCAGCAGTGCAGGTTCCTCAATGACCTGCTGCAGCTGCGTACGGTTGAGCCGGGGGACAAAGAACTGAGAAAAACCGATATACTCAGGCAGACCCCTGAAGGCAGAACACTGACCGATGAAATCGGACCGCATCGTAAAAACAACGTAGATGGGGAGATCTTGCTCAAGGGCTATTCTCGACGTCTCGAGCAGAACATTGAGTACTAGGTTCGATTCCCTGGAGGGTGCGCCGTGCTGGTAGTTTTCCGGATTGGTAAAAAATTCTTCAAACTGGTCGACCAGAATCATCAGGTTGGCCGACTTTCGTTTCAGAACGGCTTTGCCGCCCTCGTCGGCCTCATTCCACTCGGCTGAATCGGTATCCAGGTGGCGGGGAGAGTTTTTGTAAAGATCGATGAGGGCTGAAAAACCGTGTTTCAGCTCCGATTCAACTGTATCGGTATTTTCAATCTTAAGCTGTTCAGCCAGGCTTTGGCAGAGATTTTTAAAAGGGGTTCGTTCGGGACGAAAATCGGCTACAACCCAGTCGGTATATTTTGAACGCAGAAACCCCGCCCGCGCATTGGGAATGATACCCGCATAAACCAGTGATGATTTACCGTCACCGGAAGCACCGGTTACCATTAAGAATTTGTTGCGCTGAAGCTGCTCAATCGCCTGTTCAATATTCTCTTCACGTCCCTTGAAATAGATCGACTCTTCTTCGGTAAAAGAGCGCAATCCGGTATAAGGGCATATCTGAAAATCATCAAACATAGGACGGGCCTAACTCATTTCGCTAACGGTTATGTACACTTTCTTTACTTCACCCGGAACCTCTTCACCAGGCACGATGGATGAGACCACTTTTGGTGCCTTAAAATTTCGCGCTTTGTTGCTGCTTGGATCATCCTCACCTACCAGGAAGAGTGGAGTGGGAGAGGAAGCACCGCCCACCGTTTTCCAGACCTGCTTGGTGAAGGGAAGTGCCCATTCGGCAGCGTACTTGAAGTAGACAACTGCAAGCTTGCTTTTGGGTATTTGCTGGGTGCTGATCTCCCGATACTTATCCTCGCCATCGGGCAGGATATTCATAATCTCAACCGGATATTCCATACTTAGATGGTCCGTTATGATCTTTGCTTCAGCCTCATCCTGCTGGTTGTAGATGAAGAAGATCTCCGTGTCTTTCGAATCGTACAGCTCCTCTTCCTCTTTCTTCATCACTACGCGCATATCATCGACAAGCTGCATCGGCCCCATGCTGTTTGAGAACATCATATTTTCAGTGATGTTGTTGCGGATGAAGTTGATAAAATTACGCTGATCGGGTTTTATAATTCTGGAAGCCTCTGGCAGTAACCAGACAAAGCAGTTAAAATCGGCCTCTGCCGATTCAATCGTATTCTTTGCTTCCAGAAACTGGAATTGCGGAAATGAAACCTCACTTTCAAATTCGAACCGCCTCCCGAATTCACCGCCCAGCATGTGAAGTGAGCAGGAACAACGGCTCATATCCTCCCTCACTTTCTCTTTAAAGGTTTCATCATCATACGGGCAATCGGTGGAGGGCAGGACATTAAATCCTGCTTTTTTTAGCGTAATGGCCATCTCTTCCCGTTCTTCTTTCAGATCGCTGGAGGTCCATGCCAGGTAAACGTTTGGGCCGTCATTATCAATCACTTTAACTTTCGAAGCAGAGGGATGAGACGATGAAAAGACTCCCTTGGGGGGTTCGGCAGAGGAGAGTGTGGATGGACTCGCAGCCGGCGCAAGATGCCGGTCAATCTCCTTGATTCCCTGCACAATCTCTTTGATGGCGTAGGCAAGCTTATTGATCTGGTTTCGGTAGAGCGTCTTCAATTGCCCGGTTAATGCCGGTATTTCGTCATCTACAGGTCGCAGCGGACGATTGACACCGGCCTCGCGGTAGATGAAATCGATAGAGCGCAGCGTTCCCGCCAGTTCTGTTTCCAGAAGACGGAGGTCGGCCATGTCGATATCATGAATTTTTATGGGCAGAATACGGGAGGTAAAATTCCCGTTTGCCAGCCGGATAGTACGCGTAAACCGATCCGAATCTGCAAAGTCTTTAAATACCTTAAACTCCTGGCTCCATGCGAATGAGGAGGTGTCGCAGTAGGTTTGAGATACAATCGGAATAAAGATCAGGGTCTTGATCTTATTACGAATGGATTGATCCACGACGTGATTGTCACTCAGCCCGCTTTCGGGGTTTTTGTCAAAATAGATCGTCAGCTTGTCTTTGAGGGTTGCGTTCAGTTCCTGCTGAAGCCTTTCAACAAACTCTGTAACCCACCCGTCATACTTGTTATCGTGATGCCGATAACTGACGAAAACATCGTAGTCGTAGCCAGGTAGTATTGAACCCATTTTCAGAAAAGAGATTAGTTTGGTTGCATTGCGAGATTAATAAAAAAACTCTTTAACTCAAAAAATTTAAACAAATAAAAGTTGAATTCGATCAGGTTAAAATCTTTTAGTCAATTGTTCAAATAGAGTTAAAAATATTTAATATTGTTTAGCTTGCTGTGGCACTGGCAATTAGTGGTCACGCTCTTCAGGCTGCACTCATCTTTGCCGGGAATATTTATCGTTAAGCTATCCATGAGTTACCACCTGTTTTCGCCCGGCGTATTGAGCTGTTCCTGTGCCCATTATATATAAAATCAGATCAACATTTCTTTCAGATGGCAAAAACGTTCGAAAAGTCCAAACATTTGCGTGAAAAGTCCAAAACCCATTCGGGTGTAAATGGTAGATAAAACACAGAAGCGGCACCGGTAACATCTTGTGTTAAATAAAACCAGGAAAAGAAAAATGAATGTAAGACCAATCAAGCCTGAATAATTCATAAAGTAGATTTAGGAGTGGGAGATCTGCTACAACCCCCGGAATGATGTCCTGATGTTTACCGAATCTCTTATTCCGGGCAGTTTGTTGACTTGCGTGGGGTGCACGATCCCCGGATGTCTTTTTCATCATCTGTTTTGGGGGCGCGCAGCAAGGCAAAGAACAGGGAGTGGCCGTCGGCGGGCTAGATCCGTAAGGCCTGGAAGATCCCAAAGCACTTTTCAAAGACCCACCGCGTGGCAAACTCTACGGGCAACTCAACGCTCACCTTGGTTTTGAGAACCTTTACCCGGGCCGCTACCTTAATGAGCTTTAGCTGGATGGTTTTCATGGTGGCCGTTGCGTAGGCTGTCTCTTTCAGCACCTCTTGCTGGAGGGTATGGATCAGCACATAGGCTGCCGAATGCAGGAACAGCCGGAACTGATTGGCTTTAAAACTATTGCAGGACATTCTGCCGGAGTCAAGGTAGGTCTTGTGATCCTTAATGCGCAGTTCGGCAGCGCCCCTTGCGCAATAGGCCTTTTCGTACAACTCTTTGGCCCTGACGTTCCTCAGGCTGCTTACAATGAACCGCACATTCGTGCCCATATGGCTTACCTCCACCTTGGCCACCACCCGGTGAGGTTGGCCCCACGATCCTGCCTGGTAGAGAAACGAGTGGTACCGCTTGACGGGCCTGCCATGTTCGGTAAACCGTCTCTCAGCCGATTCTTTAACGTGCCTGATGAATTCGTTCAGCTTCTGATTGGCGGAAAGCCCTGTCAAAAAGTCAACGGTATCGATGGTTTCCGACCAGTCCATAAACTCTTTGGAGCAAAAATGGGCATCGCCCCTGAGGATGATCACCGTATCGGGCCAGTGTGTCATCAGGTAGCCAATAATTTTTTGTAACAAACAGAACACATCGATGCTTTTACTCCTGCGCCCGGGCTTGAGGATGGAGGCAACCAACTTGCCTGAAAGCCCCTCGTAGATATGTAGCGGCATATAACAATGGTCGCCATAATAGCTGTTAAAAATAGTGAGTTCCTGCTGGCCGTAGGTGAGCGCGCTGGTATCGTCACAGTCCAGGATGATCACCTGCGGGGGAGAGGGATAAGAGGCAATGAAGGTATCGACAAAGGCGCCGGCCATGCGGAACAGTTCCGGTGTGGCGGGGGAATTTTCAAACCGGCACATGGTCGGCTGGGAGCAAAGGGCCTGTTGCCCGCCGGCGCAGATCTGTAAAATGCCGTCGCCTTTCATGCTGTCGCAGTCATTGGCATCTTCATACCCGGCGGCAATCTGGAAAATACGCTGTGAGAGCATCGATTTTATGCTATGCTGCACATAGCCCTGGTGGCGGGTATCGTTCACACACTCTGCCAGCCGGCCTATAAGACCGACCTGTTGTTCTACTTCCCTGAGCAGTAACAGTCCCCCATCATGGGAGGTCTGCTGGGCAGAAAAGCGGACGTCCACTGTCTTTTTGCCAACATCAGACAGGTTAAACAAGGAAGGAGAAACCTCTGATTGGGGTGGGTTAGTTGCCGAAAAGTTTGTAGATTTATCCATGGGTGTTTTTGTTTGTGTTTTGCAACTCTAAGATAATAAATATCATAGAGATATACTTCAAAAACACCCTTTTTTTATGACTATTTATGAATTATTCAGGTTAAATGGATACTAACTCATAAAAGACCGGTGTAATAACTGAAACCCACTCTGCAGCACTTCTGACTCACCCGGCCCTCCCATCATGGCCGATACATCTGCACGAAATCACCCGCACTCAGGCAAAAAGTTTACACTGAATGAACTTATTGTATCATCACTGACGGTCACCTGAAACCACGCTGATCACCAGTTAACCTTCACCCCGCCATTGATCACAAATCCGTCGACCGGGGCGTAGATATCCCTGAATTCCGGGTTGGTCAGGCTCCCGGTATAGATCCGGCATAAAAAGGTATTCAAATCAATGCGTCTGAACCTCATCCACCCGCTTCAGCGAGCCTTTAATCATGACGTGGGTAATAGACCGCATATTTGAGATATCCTGGCCCGGATCATTTTCAAGTAAAATAAGATTCCCGAATTTTCCGGGCTCCAGCGTGCCGAAATCATCTCCCCTGCGCATCGATTCGGCCCCGTTTTTGGTGGCCATTACGATCAGGTCTGCAGGTGAGATTCCTGCGGACTGCATGGCCTCCATCTCATCGTAGATGGAGACGCCGTGAAGCGTGCCGGGGTTGCCGGCATCGGTTCCCACAACCACAGGGATGCCCGCTTCATAAACGGCTTTCAGATTCTGGCGCATGGTTTCCGTGGTCATGTCCGTTTCGGGGTTAAACGAACGGATCCGCTCTTCCATTGGCCCCGAGAGCCTTGGGTGGTCTTTAAATTGCGGGGCCGATTCAATCAGGTCCAGCGTTCTTCGGTCGGTGCAGCCGTGAGGATCGCTAAAGGGAATCGGTTCAATATCGGCCGCTGCCCGAAACGCGAGCATATATCCAGCGCTCACGATCATCGTGGGATTATAAAACGTACCATTCTCCCTGGCCAGCTCAATAAATTCGTCATCCACCGGCTGATCCTGCACACTGTGCACCAGAAGTTTTGTACCGTTTCGTAAAGCAGCTTTTGCCTGTTCCAGGGTTGTGGCGTGCGCAATCATCTGGTTCCCCTGCTTTCTGATTTCATCGGCTGCCGCCTCTAACCTTGCCATATATTCCGGATTGCCGGCGTTGATCTGCCAGAATTTAATTCCCGTGCTGCCCATTTCTGATAGAAACTGAACCATGGTGCGGCCCGTCTCTTCGGAGTCGAGCTGAACGAGGATGCGGTCCGATGGCAGATCAAACGGCGCTCCCGGTACCGGGGTAAGAAGCGGACCCGCTGCGGCTACATGCGGCGCCATTGGATGTTGCTCAGCTTCATACTGCAGCTCTACCGACCAGCTGGCCCCGCCAACATCATACACGGCCGTAATGCCGGAGCAGAGGTACGACTCAAAATATCGGTCAGGATTTTCTCTCTGGTACGCCGCCACTTCGGGATAGGGATATACGTCGTTAACGTCCATAGCATCAGGGCGTCCGTCGAAGAATCCCGTTTGGGCAAAATGAATGTGTGCATCCACCAGTCCCGGCGTGATAAATTTACCGAAGGCATCTATCCGCTCTGCATCTGACGGGATTTCACAATCCTCCGCTTCCCCCAAGCAATCAATGTTTCCGTCCGTAATAACAATAACGCTGTTTTCGATAGATTCGCTGCCGGTTCCGTCATACAAAACCGCCCCTTCAATTACTGTAGTGATTTTGTCTTGTGATAAATCCGGGGATGTGCATGCTGAGATGGTAATCAGGGTAAGAAAAAGAATGGCGGATTGGTTGATTCGCATAGGAGTTGGGTGGGTTTGGAATTGCATCAATTAAGAAAAATAAACGCTGCCAAGCAAGCTGCAGACTTTTTCCCAAAAAGATCCCTTCCGGGTCAGTGAGGACTCATTTTTTTGAACGCAAAAGCGGACAATGGAGTGGCTGAAACTGGACTATCCGCTAATTTCTCAACCAGTAGCCCTGCTCTGAGAGTTGTTACCACCCCCGGGAGGCTGTCCAAAAAAGTCCTCTGCCTTGCACAACGCTTAAATAATTTAGAATCTGTCTTCCGACTCACCCTGTTTCCCTCTCTATATAAACAGAGAGGGATATAATGTCTAAATTATTTAAGCTTGTTTTCATCGGTTTTCACTTTTGGAAAGCCTCAGATTCTTTCATCAAATTCTTATATCGAACCCACACTAAATAGTCGAATTGAAAGCTGGCAAACAAACTGCGGACTTTTTTCCCAGAATACAGCCAAAAAGAAGAAAAAGAGCTGAAAAAGGCCTGTTTTGCTCAATTTGTCCAAACTTTTGACTGAAAAGTACAAGACTTTGCATGTCTCTTCTCTGCATATTCCTGCAGATGCAAAATCAAACTGCATTAAAAAGATCAAACCATCAATCAATAAACTTCTCAATGTTATGATTCAGAATAAACTTTTAACAGGGCTCATCGGGATTCTGTTGTCGGTAGCATTTACAGGGGTTACAAATGCTCAGGACGACAGCGAACGACAAATTTTAAGTATCACCGAGTTCACCGTTAAACCGGGTCATTCGGCCATATTCAACGAAGGTATCAAAAGCTGGAAAGAGTGCTATCTGAATAATGATGGCGAGTGGACATGGAACGTCTGGAGCCGTATGAACGGTAAAGGTTCGGTTTACCTGCTTACAAGCTACTCCAGCTCATGGGCCGAAATGGATGAAGAGGATGAGGCAGGCAGAATGTGTGCCCCATTAGCTCTGCAGCTCATCATGCCGGCTGTTGAAACATCGGAAAGCCAGTACTTCTACACCATGCCGGGGTGGAGTGAAACCCCTGGTGATGAGCAGAACAACTTTGTTGAGGTTACATATTTCAAGATCAAGCACTACGACATGTTTGCTGAGCTGGTCTCCGGCGTTACCGGAATCATTGAAGAAGTGGAAGGCGATAAGCGAACGACCTGGTACGACTCTTACGGACGATCTCCCGGACAATTCCACTACATGAGCGTAATTGGCCACGAGAACATGGCATCCCTGGACAATCCCGAAACCAGTATCTGGGAAGTGATCGTGGATGCCGAAGGACAAGACCGGAGGGATGAACTGGTAGACCTTTATTATCAGTCCGTGGAGGAGTCGTGGATGTATATGTACTCACGTATGGAAGATCTGAGTAATACTGGAACTGAATAAGCAAGCAGTGAGCAATAATAAGTCAAGAGAACCCCTAAGTCCCGGATTCGTTTTGGTATCCGGGACTTTTGTTTTATTGGAATACCATGTTTCAGAAGAAATCGGTTTATTGGATGATATATAAACAACATTCCTTTCATTTTAATCATCCGAACCGTTATGAATGTTCAACACCGCACAGGAGATACCAAAGGGGAGTTTTATATAGAAAAAGAGGATAAGGCTGTTGCTAAATTAACCTACTCAAAGGCCGGCAGCACACAAATGATCATCGACCATACGGAAGTGTCTGATGACTACAGAGGAGAAGGTCTCGGCAAAACTCTTGTGGAATCGGCGGTGAAGTTTGCCAGAGAAGAGGAATTAAAGATCATACCTCTTTGTCCGTTTGCCAAAGCAATCATAGAAAAAAATGTTTCATTGCAGGATGTTGTAAGAAAATAGGGGCAATTCATACAAACAAACCGTAACACTGGATTAAATATCACCCGGCCTATCTCAATTCAGGCTAGATGATCATCTCTTTATTTAAACCGAATTGAATTAACCACATTATTTATTTACTGTACATATAAGTTTTTTAACACTACCGGTAATTTATACTCTGTAGAATGGATCTGTATGATTTACAATTATCGAATCCGAAACTCTTTCCGCAGTTTTCTGTGAAAGACACGCTGGTTTTACACTACAATTGTCCCCAGCGGGATGAAATCGTGCAGCTCTACTCCAAGCATACCCAGATCCTTTTTACCTTAAGTGGGAAAAGGGTTCAAAAACATGGTGATCATATATGGGAACACAGTCCCGGAAAAGGAGGACTGTTAAAAAAATGTGCTTTTTTACAGGAACTGCCGCCTGATTATAGTGGGTGGAACGCCTTGGCATTTTACGCGAAAGATGAGTACCTCCACTCTGTATTTGATGAGTTCAGACCTTACCTGTCATTGGCCGATTTACCTGAGCCAAATAAAGAAATGGTAGATATGTTTGAGGTTGACGAGCAAATCAGGAGTTGTTATTCAAGTTTCCTGCCCTATTTTAAATCAGAAAAGCCACTTCCGGAAAGTGTACTCGAAAACAAATTCAAAGAGCTCCTTTTTAACATTTTCTCTCACCCCGAAAACAAGCACATCCTGGCCTACGTCCTGAAAATCGTAGATCGCTACCAAACACCTATCTGGGAGGTTATGGAAGAGAACTATATGTACGATTTAAAGATTCAGGATTTTGCCAATCTTGCCAATCGAAGCCTGTCTACTTTTAAGCGAGAGTTTAAAAAACAGTATCAAACCACTCCGGGAAAATGGCTTACAAACCGGCGCCTGAAAAGAGCAAAAGCGTTTTTGGAGACTACCGATAAAACCATTAACCAGGTAGCCTTTGAATGCGGATTTAAAAACACCTCTCACTTCAGCAGGGTTTTTAAGGAAAAATTTGATTTCTCTCCTTCAGCCTTTCATAAACACTGACCTTTTGAGAAAAGATTCTGAACGTTTAAGAAAAGTTTCGAGCAAACCTATTTACTACATTCGGTTAGTTAACGAACCATTAGCGTAATCTTTAGTCTTTTTAGTTAACCTGAGTTTGATGTAAGAGTGTAGTAAGAGTCTGCTTTTGCTAAAGGAGTAACTGTTTAGAGACCTGACAGCGTGGTCCGGAGCATTTCCGTCCCGACCGCTGTCGGGATGTCAGCGTCGATGGGAATTTTCTCTGGATCATCCCGATGCCTCGGGAACAGATCCCCCATAGGGATCCCTTCGGGGCAGCGGGTGCTGTCAGGTTGTTTGATTCGAACTGGTAAACACGTACGAAATCAATATTCTCATTTTTGTCATACCGGATCCCGATCCAGTTACAGTGTCGGTCTTCTAATTGATCTCCAATCATAGTAAAAGAGTGGAGATTCTGTCCAAAGGACTCCTATGGAGAATCGAGTTCAGAATAACATCAACAACTATAGATATCACTATTAAAAAAAACGGAGCCACATGATGGAAAACGAAAAAATCGCAGAATTCAGAAACGCACTTCTTGGAAATGTAATAGCACCCGAAGATAACAGGTATGATGATGAACGGCAGGTTTGGAACGGGCTCATTGACAAATATCCGGAACTTATCGTCAAGTGCAGGGGAACGTCCGATGTGATTCACGCCGTTAACTTTGCGCGGGAAAATAAGCTGCAGGTATCCATTCGCGGTGGCGGCCATAATGTGGCAGGGCTGGCTTTGGTCGACGACGGACTCGTTATTGACCTTTCGGATATGCGGGGTGTATACGTTGATGCTGACAAAAAAACGGCTATTGTTGAGGGAGGGGCAATCTGGGCCGATGTGGACCGGGAAACTCAGCTTTATGGGCTGGCAGCTCCCGGAGGAGTGGTTTCTACCACGGGTGTTGCAGGGCTCACGCTTGGCGGCGGACTGGGAAGGCTTCGGAAAAAATATGGACTCAGTTGTGATAACCTTCGTTCTGTTCGGATTGTGACTGCAGAGGGAAACGTTTTGACTGCGAATGAACATGAAAACAGTGACCTCTTCTGGGCCGTACGGGGCGGCGGGGGAAACTTTGGGGTTGTCACAAGCTTCGAATTTAATCTCCACGAAGTTGGGCCTCAGGTCATGTTTTGTTTGCCGATGTATCCTATGGAGATGGCCGAAAAAGTCCTTTCAATTTGGCGGGATTTTATGGTTTCTTCACCTGACGAGGTAAGCTCAGAGGCCTTGTTTTGGTCTATACCTGATGTTGAGGATTTCCCTGAAGAAGCACGGGGCAAGCGTATTATAGGCATCCCGGCAATGTACTCCGGTGATCCGGAAGAAGGCCAGCGGGTGCTCCGGCCCCTCAGGGAGATCAGTGAACCGGTAGTCGATATGAGCGGTCAATACCCTTTTGCAGTTGTGCAAACGATGTTCGATTGGGTATTCCCAAAAAACGAGCGGAATTACTACTTCAAGTCAACAGACCTTCGTTCGCTGGATGATAACGTAATAAAAGCGATTATTTCAAAAGGAGAAAATCGTCCCGTGCCTTCCATGCTAGTAGCGATCTGGCATTACGGCGGAGAAATGAACAGGGTTCCGGCTAAAGATACTGCTTTCGGCAGCCGTGATACGTCCTTTCTGTTGAGTGTCGATTCCATATGGGACGACCCCGCCGACTCAGAAAAAGTGATTGCGTGGTCGCGCAAAGTTCTGGATGAGATGAAACCCCACTCCGGGAATGGTATGTATCCCAATTTCCCCGGATTCGGAGAGGAAGGAAACGAGCTGGTGAAATCAGCTTATGGAAAAAATTACGAACGTCTTTCAAAAATAAAGGCCAAATACGATCCGGATAACTTTTTCAGTGTGAATATGAATATTAAACCGGAGTAACTATGAAACGTATCTTAATCACCACCCTTACCCTGATTTTTGTATTAACAGGTTGTGTAAACACTCAACACTCAGATAATGGCCGAAACCTGTTTGAAGGCCAGTTTGCCCCTCTGCTGGAAGGAATGGGAGATACCCATTTTGAGATCTCTACGGACAAAGAACTGACACAGCGATTTTTCAACCAGGCTTTGGTTCTTGCATTTGCCTTCAACCACGCTGAGGCTGAGCGAAGTTTCCGCCAGGCATCCGAGCTGGACCCGGATCACCCGATGCCGTGGTGGGGAATTGCCCTGGTTCAGGGCCCGAACCTGAATGTTCCGATGATGGAGCCCGCCATTCCCGTTGCCTGGGAAGCCCTGCAAAAAGCACAGGAGCTGAAAGCGAACGGAAGCCAAAAAGAGCAGGACCTCATTGCTGCACTGTCAACCCGATACGAAGAGAACCCGCCCGAGGACCGTACACCGCTCGATATCGCCTACGCTGACGCGATGAGAGAGCTTGCCGAATCCTATCCGGATGACCATAATATACAGTCACTCTATGCGGAAGCGCTGATGGATCTTCACCCCTGGGATTTTTGGGCGAAAAACGGGGATCCTCAGCCCTGGACTCCCAAAATTCTGGAAGTTATGGAATCGGTGATTGAAGTCAATCCACATCATATCGGTGTTAATCACCTATACATACATGCCACGGAAGCATCCAATACTCCTGAGCTTGCACTCGAAAGTGCCAATAACCTTCGCATGGCCGTTCCGGGTGCGGGCCACATGGTCCACATGCCGTCTCATACCTATATCCGGGTTGGGGAATATCATGAAGGTACACTTGCCAACCAGCGGGCTATCCAAACCGATACGGATTATGTTGCGCAATGCAACGCGCAGGGAGTCTACCCGTTGGTGTATGTGCCCCACAACCAGCATTTTTTGTGGGCAACAGCCACTCTTGAGGGACGCAAAAACCTCAGCATTGAGGCGGCTCATCAAACAGCTGACCTTGTTCATACCGAGGCCATTCATGCGACAGGAATTCCGTTGCTGCAGCACTTCAAGGTGATTCCGTTGTTTGCGTATGTGCGATTTGGTATGTGGGATGAGATTATGGCCCATCCCGAACCCGGTGATGGCCTTTTCTATGCTGAGGGAATCCATCACTATGCGCGTGGGAAAGCCTATTCTGCACGCCAGGATTTCGACATGGCCGAACAAGAGCTGGGTAAGATCATCACAATAGTAGAAAATGAAACTTTGGAGATCGATCCGGATCACAGGAATCTCCTGAAGATTGCCCGCTATGTTTTGGAGGGAGAGATTGCAGCCGGATATGAAGATTACGATACGGCAATCTCAACATTTAATGAAGCCCTGGTCATTGAAAGTGAGATCCCCTACGATGAGCCGCCAAAATGGTTCTACCCGGTGCGCCAAAAGCTGGGTGCCGTGCTGCTGGATGCCGGCAAAGCCGCAGAAGCTGAAAAAATATACAGGGAAGACCTGGATGAATTCCCCCGAAACGGCTGGTCGTTGTTCGGACTATGGCAGAGCCTGGACGCCCAGGGGAAAAGCGCTGAGGCAAACCAGGTAAAAGCTCAGTTTGACGAAGCCTGGAAACATGCTGATATCGAGCTAACGGCGAGTGTGGTGAGGTGAGGTGAGGGATGGACCGGGGTATATTTCAGGTATTCCATAAAATATTCAACCCAAAATTGTCTTTGATCCAATGACAGTTTTGGGTTTAATGCACTTAGATATGCTTACAGTGTATTTTAATTATAGTTCTTAAGCGTAAGCTGACGTTCATACTTCGATATTAATTCAGTTTTCTGCATTTTATCCTCGTTATTATTAATAATAACATGATTAAAACTTGCGTACGCAGCAAAGTAAACATGAATAGTATAGATGATATATCAATTATGGATTTCATTCTTGCGCTTCTGGTAAACTTCCAAACTATGAACTATCTTTAATGATTATGAACATCAAGGAAAAAATAATAGAAAGGGTCAAAGATATTAACGATCCAAAACTTTTGGACGAACTCCTACAAGCGATAGACCTGGAGCATGAAATCGAGCATTTTCATCAACTGACTAATGATGAGAAAATAGCAATTGATGAAGGGATTGAGGATGCCGAATCGGGAAAACTGTACTCGAACAGTGAAGCCAGTCAACTTGTTAAGAAATGGCTAAAAAAATAAGATGGACGAATAGAGCCATAGTTGACCGAACGAATATCTACAACTACTGGATTGAGCGCAATCAATCAAACATTTACCCTGAAAAACTTGAAGAACTATTCGAGAAATCTGCTGAAATAATCTCCAACTTTCCGCATATTGAAACACCCACGGACTATCGCGAAGTGTACGCCAAAATTGTCAGGGACTACAAAATTTTCTACAGAATTGAATCTGATGAAATTCAAATTTTAAGAGTGTGGGACACAAGACAGCATCCAGACAATACCGGAATATAAACGAAATCCAACAGACGCTGATCGGGCATATGTCATGAGTTACCTGGAATTTTTGTGGAAAATATATTTTATCAGCAATTGAAAACTCACCGAGACAATCGCCCTATTGATGGTCGTTGAGTTATGAAATGAATATCATTATACAGCTTTTCCTAAACGATGAAATATACGTAAAAGCCAATTTCTTGGGGAAATGTTGATCGATGGGTGGTTTACGTGAATCGGTTGAGGGTAAACAGGGCGTTGATTCGGTCTGGAGAACATCCATCGGAATGGTATATGTGCTGTAATTGGATGAAGGGCCGATGGTATTTCAACGTGTATCCGTTTACCCGGGACGGGTGTGTACAGACCGGGGAGATGGTTTACACATGTTCGGAGAGATGGTTTACACTTTATGTGGTTATAGTACGAATATATTGGTGACAAAAATAAACCTTCCATT
>Ga0081528_100597_pt1 | contig 14978 bp, 15 predicted proteins | sample HotLakmasection4_FD_71011 | JGI IMG/M metagenome (GOLD analysis project Ga0081528, IMG submission 71011) | Hypersaline microbial mat communities from Hot Lake, Washington, USA - Section #4 (SPADES assembly) (version 2) | ecosystem: Environmental > Aquatic > Non-marine Saline and Alkaline >...
AACAATGAATCATCGCCGAGCAATGAAGAGTATGCCGAAGAGTCTGCCATTTACCGTATATACCGTAAGTCAGCTAGCTATTTCGCTGAATAAAAATTGCCCGTTGAATATCGTCCCTTGAGGGATGCTCCTTAACAATGGTGGTGGTGGATGCGTGAAAATAAACTCAAGTTGTGCCCGTAAATTCCGCAACTGAGCTCTCCTGTAGTCCACCATCACTTAACTTTTAGGGGCACCGAGGATTGTTGCTGAATACTTACAGGCTCCCCCTAACAATCCAAAGTGCCCTCTTATTAACTTGACTTGAGGTGAATGAAAAATGAAAGCTGAGAAAAAGAAGGGATACAAGGTAATAAGGATAACGCCAAGTCAAAAAAAGCAGATTGACGAGATAAATGATTACTATGGCATGAGCACAACTGATTTATTTCGCTATTGGGTTTTATCCGAGTGGAGAGCAATCCGTGCTGAAGAACTCCATAAGTCAACCAAAGATACCCCCGAAACAACAATAGAGCTTCGTTGACATTTTGTTAAGAATATGGTATAATAGATATAGATGATTGACAACGAAGGATACTAGCAGCACCCACCACTACAACCGTATCCTGTTTATACCCGTTTATTATCAGCAATGAGCAAAGGAGCTTAGCCAATGAGTGTAGCTTGGTTACTATCTTATTATGTCAACGCAGGAAGGAAATGTACTGAAGGGTGAAAGTCTGTATGGTTACTTGAGAAATAATTATGGAGTCTCCAGAGCAACCTTGTATCAGTGGACATTCCGAAACAGGCACGACAAAAACAGTCCTTACAAGAGTCTACCAATAACTAAAAGAGGCAAGTGGTTATATGCCGAGCAATCCAGACTTGACAAGTGGTTTCTAAACGAACAATAACTCTACTGCTTCCCTTTCGGACTGAGTACTAAGGTGCGCGTATATCTCGGTTTCCCTTATGGACTTGTGCCGCAAGAGTTTACTAATGATATATAACGAAACATTTCGTATTGCTAGGTGACTTGCGAAAGTATGCCTAAATGTGTGTACCGATGCGTCGCTTATATTACAGTCACCTAGCTTTTTCTTTATGTAGTCACTGACTTTATTCACGTCGTACTTATTTGAGTTACCATTATAGAAGAGATATGTACTCGGTGCTTTTTTATCTCTGGCACTCAATAACTCTTCAATGATTTTCCAAGCTGACTTATTACAATGTATGATTGTCTCACGTTTAGTTTTATTCCCCGGTTTTACTCTAATAATAATCTGCTTAGTATGCCTGATAATGTCCTGTGTCTCTACATTCAATAGCTCACCTATCCGAAGTCCAGTCAGATACAGTATCTTTGTCATTGTCCGATATGGTTCTTTAGAAGCAGTCCAGAACCTTTCTAATTCTTCTTCGGATAAAAATCTTGGTGCCTTTGGTGATGGCTTAGGATTGCGCAGGTTTTCCGCAGGATTATCCTGGCTGTATCCCTTTTTGACACTCCAGTTGAAAAACTTCTTTACAATCCGCAATTCCTTATTAACCGTATTTGGTTTCTTCTGCTTTTCTTGGATACAATGGACCTGTATATAGTCCCTTATTGTATCCTCTGTTATCTCTGAGTATTCAGTAATCTTTTTTGCCTCAAGATACTCCTCAAAGTTCAGAATGTTTCTTTGGTCACGGTTGATACTCTTCGGTGCTTTTTCTTTGGTGCCTTGCTCACTCAATATCAATACATTCTCGCGAAAGTCCCTCATTGCGTCCCGAAGTCCAACCGCAACAGCAAAGATATTGCTCTTGTGCCTTGTATTCAGTTCAATAGGATTGATGACTGTCTTGAGGATTATTTGTGCCTCAGTCTTGCTCTTAGTCTTCGTATTATAATAACACTGCTTCCCGTGCTGATAGTACTTGATATACCAATAGGGACTTGTCTTGCGTTTATAGAGACTTGCCACGGAAAAACCCCTTTCAGGTCAAAATAAGGTCAAATTCTCATATAGCAAGCAATATACAACATTGTAACTACAGTGTAACTAAAATATCAAAAAGTGATGGAAATCAACAGAAGACAACAGAAGAGAAGGAAGGAAGGTAAGTACCTGATAAATCAAGGAGTTATGTGGTATTTTGTTGTATATCAGGCACTTGTCTAAAACGGGCAAAAAAGGTAAATGGAGGTGAGGGGAGTCTTTTCGGTTGCCTGATATGCCTCTCTAATCCATTGAAATACAATGATATGCGATTGAGTCACAAGAGAAGAGTAACTATAGTGTAACTGTAATATCAAAACATATCCCAGGCAGTTACATTAGGACCTAGGGACTCTTTTGGTGGACTACGCAACTGGTTGTGTAGTTGGGATAGGGGGACCACAATATATTGCGTAGTATATTATTGGGTGACTACGTGGCAACAATATATTGTGTATCCTGACGAGTAAGACAACAATATATTGTGTTTCAGTCCACCGTATATATTATTCTCGCCTGTCAAGTTTACTGCTCCCAGATTATATAATCGTCCTGAAGTCTGCCTAGTCCTCTATATAATCCATTATATAAGTCTCCACTGTCTCTCAGTCTCAAAAACCAACTGTATCAACTTTAGAAAACTGCGTATATTCGCCATAATCAACAATTTAGAGGTTGCCAAAAGACACCTTTTGTATTATCTTTAGAGTATACTTTTTCCGTGATACAAAGGAGGTCCCACAGTGCCCAAAAACGTAATCTATGCCAGAGTATCCTCAGTCGCACAACAGGCAGACAGGCAAATAAGCGAATTGAAGGAAGTCTGCCAGAAAAATGGTTGGAATAATCCATTGGTGATAAAGGACACTATTTCTGGTTATTCCAAATCCACTTCTGAGAGGACAGGATTTAGCAGACTTCGGAAGTTGATTGAGACAGGCAAAGTTCAGAATATTGTAGTATCCGAAATAAGCAGGATTGCCCGAAGGATTGCCGATACTGCTTATTTCGTGGATGAATGTACCTCAAGAGGTATCAATATCCACATTGCCAATATAGGGCACCATACGATTATTGAGGGCAAACCGAATCCGATGAATAGTATGATTACAGGTATCTTGTCCTCAATAGCCCAGATGGAGTCGGAAACACTCAAAGCACGAGTAAAATCGGGTATCCAGGAAGCGAGACGAAATGGACTTGTTTACAAAGGGAGGAAAAAGGGTGCTGTCTGTAGCAGGGAAAAGATACTCAAGAGGTATTCGGGGTTAAGGGGTCTTTTCCCTGCTATACAGTCTGGACGTATGAGTCTTAGGGAACTCAATAAACAGTATGGATTGAGTATCAATACGATACGTAAGCTCAAAACAATGATTACTGAATAGAGGACACAACTCAGGGAGATTGCGGAACAGTTGGGTATATAGTCTTTGTCAGTCGGTATACGGGGTTGTCTCAGGACAACCCTTTTTTATGCTACATTGATTTTCGGCCTGGTACCATACATTTTGTTTACTCTGTCAAGAGTCGCACTTATACAACTCTGGTCTATATCAGCTCCGATAAATCTATAGTTTGCCTCAATAGCACCTAACAATGTACTGCCTGAGCCAAGAAATGGATCGGCAACGAAACTCCCGGGCTTACTCCGCAAGTCAGGTATCTATTCTGAATGAAGACTACTTTAGATGCTTTTCGGAAAATGTAACGGTTGTAACGGTTTTGTAATGGTTTTGTAACGGTTTTTTCCTCTTTGTAAGTTGTGTATTGTCAACGAGTTATTGGTTTTGTAACGGTTGTAACGGTTTTTTGATCAGAAAGTTTACATAGATTGACAGAGTATATCTTGATCCATCATGTAATGGTGCGCCAAAAGCACCATTATATCTCTTGACATATCCAGAGTAATATGTTATCATTTAGATATAAAAAAGTAAAAAAAGTTTGCGAAAATCAATCATTTTGAAATGGAAAAGGACTAAATATATAGGAGTAGGTCAAAAAAAAACAAGATTGAATAAAACCAAGGCTTAGCTAGCCTTGGATTTATATAGTAGTAGCAAATGGACACTTTGAGCTTTTTTGACCTCTCGCTCAGGGTGTCCATTTTGCTTATATGAGAGGTCAAAAATGAACGTAAAATATCCAAAAGTAAACTTACCAGTTTATCCGATTGCCTTTGAGACAAAACCAAGCAATGGCGAACTGCGGAAAATCAACCACTTTTTCAGCACGCATCCTAGCATATCACTATCAGCCGACGAAATAGCTTATGCTCTGACTAACGGACACACGATAAGAGTATCCGAAATGTCAGGAGCAAAGAATAATGACTTTATACAGTCCCAAATAATCGGCATTGACTTTGATAACGATTGTAAGGACATTAGCGAAATAATCAATCAACTTCTTCGCGATGGCATTGGACCTAGCTTTGTTTACAAGACATTTAGCTTTACCGAACAGTGGCAAAAGTATAGGGCAATATGGATACTTGATAAACCAATAAGCGAACCAGCACTTTACAAATACATTGTAAGTCTACTTATCAGGTACTTTGGTAGTAGCCCAAAATGTAAACTAAAACCAAACAAGAGAGCACAGTATAAGATTGAAGGACTCAAAGAGTACTGCTCTAATGGACAAAAAGGGACAAGGAGACAATGGTATAGATGCTTTAGGACATTGGACGGTAGAGCATACTATATAGGTCCTGGGTCTGTTGCTGATACTAGTTGCTCAAATGTTGACAGAATATACTTTGGTACAACAGGTGGGCTTGAAAGTCTCGTTTATCAAGACTTTGGAGCAACCGTCAATGCTCAATATCTGGCCGAAGTCTGTACAAGGACAATCAAGACTATTGACGTAAACTACAATAGGACTTTGAGGGAATGTGCTGCGCACATTGCTGGCGCACGACCTGATTATCTAACGTCATTAGGGGTATCACTTGACGAAAAAGTACCCGGTCTAATATTATATATTAGACGAACAAAAAATTCGTCAAGTGATACCCCTAAGCCACTTAAAGAAACCACTAAGGCCAATAAGGAAACCAAGAGGGAAGAAAGGGGGAGTGGCACCCATATTAGGTCGTGCGCGTCCAATATCACTTCTGATGAACTTAAGTCCACTTGTAAACTCTTTAGAAAAGGGCTTACTAAAAAGCTCTCCCGAAAAATGACTTTTGGACTAATAACTAATCTTTGCTGGATGTCGCAAGACATCCAGCAAACACACAAAGTGTGCTTGTCAAAACTGGATAAAGGCAATGTATGGAATAGCACTTACAGAGCCAAGTATAATCCGATGGACTGCCATTCTTTTTGTCCTTATGCTGATAAGTGTAATCCAATAGGCCAACTACTTACCAAGTCCATTCAGTCCATTCAACCCCAATACTTCCCTAGCGAAATGTCAGGATATAAAATGGAACCCGTTGCTTTTGTAAGGCATATTCTAAGCAATACATTATCCCAGTGTATTGAGTCCCCAAAATACCAAGGTAAAATACACATTATTGCCGGTGCCCAATGTGGTATTGGAAAGACCGAAGCATATCTTCAGTACATTCAGGATAATCTATCCGACAATATAACGGTAGCAATGCCAACGCATAAGTTAAAGGACGAAATAATAGAAAGAAACCAGAGCATAGTACACTCAATATCACCAAGGACGATAACTCCTGAGCTACCAGCAATATTAGAGATATCAACCGTCAAGCAACTCTATGATGCTGGAGCATACAAACTAGCTAAGTCAATCCTTGAGCAATATCCAGAAGGACGAAAATACATTGAAGATAAATCCAGAAAACTCAAGGGCTTGACATTCACAACTCACGACAAAGTACTTTGTAGCCCAACGCATAATCCAGTTATCATTTTTGACGAGGACCCAATACATAGATTGATAAACGTAAAGACTGTATCACTCAAGGACATACGAAACTTTGAGTCATTTTATGGAGTGGAACTTGACATACAAAGGACTGACAGACTAATACATAAGTCTTCGGTTGATATAAAGTTGTTTATCAATAACTACCTTGAGTTTGTCCTTGTCCATAAGCCAGAAACCAATGTCCTGGACTTCCTTGTAAATGCTGAGTACTACATAAGCAAGGCAAACTACAATCAAGGCAAAGCAAGACTAACGGACGAAATACTATACGTCAGCCCAAAAAGATTACCCGATACGAAAACCATTATCATACTTTCCGCAACCGTCAATCCTGATCTATATAAGGCAATGTATGGAGAGGATAGAGTAGTCGTCCACAGTCTACCACAATGTCAGGAGCAAGCCCAAGTTATACAGGATGCTAGGTATAGTATGTCCAGGTCATCCATAACAAAGCACGCGAAGTTCGTTGACTATTTGACAAAACAAAGTTTACCAGTTGTCACATATCTACCAATAACTGCTATTGTAAATGCTAATCAACCATTGCCTGTAGTCCATATAGGCAATTCGGAAGGATACGATACACTAAACGATAAGTCATTTATAGTTGCTGGTAAAGCAGTACTCAACCCTGAGACTTGTCAACTAATAGTAAAGTCCATAGATCCAGATTATCCGATTACTGATATCAGCAAGAGCAAACAAACAATAAAGTATTGTGGATTACGTAAGGACAACTACTATACATATCGTGACCCAAGGTTGAGACAGATTGACTTGTGGTTCACCGGATCAGCACTCAAGCAAGTAGTAGGACGAATAAGACCTTTGTCAAGCAAAAACACCGTTTACATTTACAACGATTTTCCCTATGGAAGTTATCAAACACAAAAGCAAAAACCGAATCCAGAACTAATGGAGTGGTAAAGGAAGTAAACCAAAATGGATATACCAATACCCGAGCTAAGAATATTTACCCGAGAGGTAAAGGACAAGGGATACCACTTATGGCACCTTCATTTATCCAAGTTCCCGATTATAGAAGATGTTTACGATTATCAGATTATAAGGAAGGATTACGATAGACTAAGGGCAATCATCGCTAATCAGGTACCGGTCTACAGGTCCAAAATACCATGGCGTCAATCTTGCCCGGGAAAAAGGCATAATGTGCGATACGTTGGTGATACAGGTCCCGAGGACGTGATTTACTTTGGTGGCAAGAGAGACTGCGATAACTTAGTAAATCTTATCCGTCAGTCCCAAACAGATTATCAATCCAGGTTGACTGAAAAAAGTAAGGATTAGAACCACGGATGTAAATTTGAATGCTCCTTTATGTCAAATTTTTTCTCTAATGTAAGGAATTTACCTTACAATGGGAGTTTTTCTTGACCAAAAGGAGCATAACAATATGTGGCATCCTTGAATTCCTATGTTTTGAGGCACTTTGTCACATTTTCAGACGAACTCACCAGAAGACACCCATTCCACCCGGGCATCGGACCCTATCCAGACTACACCCCCCCGACATTCAGGTCAAAATTTAGGCGTGTAAATAGATGCCAGAATCAAAATGGCATCGAAATATCTGCGTGGAAGTCGTATGGATGGTCACGGATGGATCAAGGTTCCAAACTTTGGAACCTTGGATAAGTCCCGGAAGATTGCCTATTCGTCAGGAAATGCTCCTGATTTTCGAGAATTTGCCTGACAAAAATAGAAAAAATTGACGGAAACGTAAAAAATGCCCTTCAAACTGACAGAATGAAGGGCACAATAGAGAAATTATGAAAAAATATCTCTTGGAAAAGAAAATGAACTTTTCTACCAGTATTTATAATCAAAGCACCTTTACTTCGCTCAAAGCTCGCTGAAATGATAACTTAGTCAACGGTTTTAGACTGTCTTCCGAAAACTCCCCCTTATCCAAAGATATGACCTTATCCATTAGTACCCCTTTACTATTGAATGGTAATATTTTGATAGTCTCCGGGTAATCGGAGACAAACTTGCCGATTATATGGTCGTCATTGTCCTTGTATTCCAGCACAACATATCTCGCATTTTTGGCCTCACTACAACTTATACAAAGCCATTTCGCAGTCCCCACAAATTTAAACTCCTTACCGCAGTGTTTACACTTCGTTTTTTTTACAACTGGCTTTTGGTGCCAGACAAACTTAGCAGCACACTTAATACACTTGCCTCTTGACAAGTCAAATTTGGAATCCTTGACCCAGTTTCCGCAATCTGGACAGATGTGACGAACGACCTTTTTAGATCGCTTCTTTGCCTTTTTGAGTTCCTCAATCTTCGTCAAGCAATCATTACAGGTCCTGTAGTACTTACGCATCTCAGCCATTTTTCCACATTTATGACATTGTCTTATGCTCATCTTTAGTCCCCGTTAGCCCCGTAGTAAAAGTCCTTATAACTACTTCCTTCAGTCAACTCGGCATCTTGTCGGTAAAAGTCCTCAAACTTTGGCGGAGGCCCAAACCTGGATTGATAACTAACTCCGGGAGCGTTATAAGTATTAGCCGTAAATCGTATAATCTCAGCCCAGTGTTTTTTCGGTATCATAAATGCCTTGCCGATCGACGAAGGTATATAACGACGTAAGGCTGTCTCAATCCCCTTCTCGTTCCCCGAAGTCTTGCCTGCTATAATCAACTCGCGCACCTTATAAGGTAAGTGATGGAGATTGATGCCTTGATAATACATATGGTTATCACTCTTACGTGCTCGCTCGCGACTTACGAAGCCAAGAGGGAAAAAATCGTACTCAGCATAAAAGTTAGCTGGCTTATTCTCGGATTCCTTCCAAATATAGCTAAACGCGTATAAGTGACCTTTCTTCAGTCCCGTTTTTCCAACTGGCAATCCTACTTTGCTTACGAATTGAAGGTAAGGTTGTAGTCTTCTGTAATCATTATTTGTCATCTTCATCTTCTAAAATACTCCGATTTGTAAAACTATAAATAATAGTAAAGAGTCACTCAAAGACACTCATTAGTATTTAGCGAATATCAAAACGAGGTAAAATGATGAAATTGACAGAAGCAGCAAAAAAGTTAAACGTAACAATCCAAACAGCCCATAAGTTGTTTAGCGAAGATAGAAAGCAAAAGACTAAGTTAGGCGGCTGTTGGTACATAACCAACCGTGGTTACCAACTTCTTGATGAGCTAACCCCGGACAGAAAGGCAAGGACAGTAACCGAAGCAGCCAACTACTGGTTGGAACAGGATGACCAAGCAGATGACAATGTAAACGACACTCAAGTCAACGATAAGGCTATTGATACAAAACTTAGTGAGCTAAGGAACTGCCTTACTGACCTGAAAGACTTACTTCAAGGCAATCCTGAACTCGCGGAAGAGATTGATGGGATGGTAACCGATAGCTTGTCAGTTGCCGATTTAGTTCTAGGTATTGACGAACTTAGAGAAGGAGGAGAAAATGACTAAAACAGAACTCAAAAAAGCAGCGTTAGAACTTGTGGAATCATTGATTGACGAAAAGATAGATAAGGCAATATCCAAATCTAAGCTTGATAGTTATATAAAGGAAAAGTTTGACGAGCTTATAGAAAAGAAGATCAAACACGACTTTAGCAAAATGAGACCTGAGAAGTTAGATGCCTTACTCAAGGAGGCTGAGGAGTTTTCCGAGGACTGGAAGACAGGTAGAGCTGTTAGACAGTCATCACTAAAGGCAGGGAGATAAAAGACAATGAGTGTAAAAGCATATATAAGCGACTTCGCTAAAAGAATAATTCGTGAAGCTGAAGAGACAGAAGTCATAACGCGAGATATCAAAAAGGTAGTTCAGGCGGTTATTGACGGATTGAAGGGAACCGAGAACGACGAACAGATATTGAGCCAGATAAACAGGGCGCTTTTGGATTATGCCAGCACCAATCCCGAGGTCAGCCTGGACTTGGCGAAAAAGATATTTGCCGATATGGCAATGTCTAAAGAATGGGACGAATTAGCAGTTGAGACTGATGACGAGCAGGACGAACTGCTTGAGGAGGAGCAGGACGAATACCCTGAGTGGATGACAAAGGACCTTGACAAAGCCATCCGCAAAACCTTTTACAATATTGACTTATCGGACATTGTAGCCGTAAGTCAGGCGCTTGCCGACGTGATGGCAAAGGCAAAAGGTATCAACGACACACTTGAGGAACCATTTGCCGAAAATGAATGGATGGAGTTCGTCAAGCAGCAGATTGCCAAGTTGATTACTCCGGAGGCAAAGCCAATGGCAAAGCCAATGGCTGAGTTTAGAACCAAAGGCACTATGAAAAAGAGACTGAGGAAGGAAAGCACTGAGGCAACTAGTGCTGGTTCGGATAAATTGCCTCAGTCAGTCAAGGCTGAGATTAGTAAGGCAGTCGTCCAGATTGTAGACTTTAACCGAGACAGTGACACCGAGGACATATACAGTGCGATTGTTGAGTGGATGGAAGGTTGGCTTCGCGAGAATGATTACTCAAGGTCCCCGGTTGTAGAATACATTGACGAGATACTAAAGCAGATGGGTATTGATTCCGAAAATGAGTCATTGCCGAACAATGAATCATCGCCGAGCAATGAAGAGTATGCCGAAGAGTCTGCCATTTACCGTATATACCGTAAGTCAGCTAGCTATTTTGCCGAATAAGTTTGCTCAGTGTTGAATATGCCCTTTGTAGGGTAAAGCTCCTTAACAATGGTGGTGGATGTGTGAAAATAAACTCAAGTTGTGCCCGTAAATTCCGCAACTGAGCTCTCCTGTAGCATTCACCACCTTTTTTTATATCGTATTGAGAATCGAGACCTTTTCACGCAACTTTTCTGCGTCTACCTCAATAAATGCCGAAAGTATCTTTGTGGAAACCTCTTCATCTATGTTCAAAATGGATTTCTCACGGATACTATATAGAAAATCCCTTATGAATCCTTCTCTTGCCGATGCCGATGATTCGCAATAGTTGTTTACAAAGGTGAACCAAATATTATCAATGTCGAGAACGGATGAATGACTGATCCATCCGAGAACCGTTTTCGGTCCTTGGATAATACCTTGGTATCTCTCAGAATTATTGTGTATGTCTCGTTGGTTGGTTCTATGTACATAACCGAATTTTCCCGGCATATTTGGATTCTCTGAAAATATAATACAGGGGAGTGGTGGCATTGTAAGGCATTGATATAGAATAAGATAAGAGCATAGGAAAGGTTCGTGATAATTCGGGAAAAATTAGGACCTATGGGGACTGTATATTTAGGTCCTTCGGAATGTCAACGTAATTGCCTATATGTCAACGAGTTATATATATTCTTCAGTCTCATTTTATCATTTCCCATATAGAATCTCCTTCTATGTGCCTTTCCAATCAAGATACATAATATTCCGTGCTACTTTTAGAATCATCCCCAAAATGCCTCATACAATCCAGAATCAACAGTCCTGCCTTGACAATCGCGAAGGCAACTGTTATACTTAGAGCATTAGATAAAAGTGTAACATTTTTGGAAAGGTGGATTGTGATAAATTGATAAATAATAGAAAGTTCTTCCATCGCGAGAATCGAGGTCCTTTCGGCAATTGTCGAGAGGACCTTTTTTTATGCTCTCTATTGAATTGTCAGATATTTTTATCGGAGCACTTGAAATAATGTATGTAATGTCTGTAATGTCTGTAATGTATGTAATATTACAGACATCATACATACATTGTCCGAAACTCCGCTAGGAAAAGACCTGATCCTAACTCATTGTCCGGTAAGGGTTTACAAAAGGTATTCAGCCAAAATTTACCTCTATTACATACATTACATACATTACTCCTACTAGTCAAGTAAAAATTTTAGAAAAAAGAAAAACAGAAAAAAAATAAAACGGGTATAGGAAAAAATGTCTGTAATGTCTGTAATGAACAGTTTATTTGGCTGAATGATCTTCATAACTTATTGATTGACAAAGCGTTATCTAACAACCTAAAAGGACCGAGGTCAAAAACAATGTCTGTATGAACTATGTAATATTACATACATTACAGAGTTCCTTCCGAAATTCTTCTTTCTCTTCGTAAATTCCGCAATTTTTTCTTGACCACCTAAGCACTTGACAGAACACAATATAAGATACTTTTGGTTGATGGTCACAATTTTTTCCTCACTTTTTGGGTAAAAATGCGATTCAAAAACTATAAATACTATTGAATACAGAAATGACCATTGACAAAGAAAGGAGGTGAAGAATGAGAAGAAAAGATTATACGAATTGTTCTCTCGCACTGAATCCGAAGGAACATAAACTTCATCAGCAAGTAGTAACAATACTGGATGAAGTCCGAAAAAACAAATTTGAGTTTGGAAGCAAAACGCAATTCGTATGCGAATCGATCATTGACCACTGGAAAAGAATATCAAAAAGAAAGGAAGAACAAATATAAGGAGGAGAAATTGTGATGGAAGAAGAAGGAAGAAAAAAGAAGAAAGAATTCTCTCTCGAAGAGAAAAGGAAACTGCTGAACTATGCCTATACACAATTGAGTACTACTTGGAACACAAGATTCGTTCTTTCCAAGTTGGAAGAAACAGATATGCCACTCAAGTATTGTATAGATACTAATACTTGGTATCAATGGTCAGGAGTACTCTGGAAAGAGATTGACGCAAATGAAGTAATCAATATTATATCAATGTTATTCGAGACTTACTTTCCTTTGCTGATCGAGGATATACCAAGACCACCGAAGTACTTACCACAAGATAAGACGACACTTGAACAGTTGTATTCAACAAAAGATTTTGCCCTTGAAGAGGTAAAAGATTGTGATATATCAACCACGGAAGGTCAAGAAAGAAAACAGAACTTAATCAGGTGTCTTCACGAAATCGAAGATAGAATCGAAGAGATAGAGCAAACAAAGACAAAGAGACCAGAGGACACGACCAGAAAGATATGTCCTTTGTATCAGTTGTACAAGGATACCAAAGATCGGTATTATAAGTGGCAAAACAAGTGTGCTTTCATCACTTGGTTAGAATCGACCAGAAAGCATCTAATGACCATTCCCGATGTAATGATATCGGATAGTACATTCAACCGCAACCCTGACAAATTGAACCTTCTAAACGGTACATTTGACCTGAAGTCAATGACATTCTATGACCACCGGAAAGAAGATTATTTCACGCAGATAATACCCTTCGAATATGAACCCGAAGCAACTTGTAATCTTTGGGACGAGTGTTTAGATGTATGGTTCCCGGGTAAAGCTGACATAAAAGAGTACTTACAAGAGGTAATCGGATATGCTCTTGCTGGCAATATGTCGCAAAAGAACTTTTGGTTCTTCTTCGGCAAGAAGGACACTGGAAAATCCACCTTTGTAAACATACTATCTCGTTTGCTTGGTGCTGGCAGCAACACGAACAATACGGAAAAATCATCATCCTATATGGGATTTCCACCGGAATCCGTTTTTGCTTCGCATTCCGACGAAGGAGCAAAGAGTATCAAACCATATATCCACAAAAGATTGTTGATTGCCACTGAGTTGACGAGTACAAACCGTTGGAATATACCACTTCTCAAAAGGTGGACTGGTGGTGATACAATCTCAGCAAGAATCCTTGGTCAGAACAAAAATTACGACTTTTACCCACAGTCAACGATAATCGTAACTGGAAACGAAAAACCAACTTCAAAGTCTTATGATGATGTGTTCTGGGATAGAGTAATCATTATACCTTTTGAAAATCCAGTGCCAAAGGAGATTATAGAGAAGCACAATTCCGATAAGGACAAAAGTACTTTCTATACTGCTTTCGATTCCGAAATGTCAGGTATTATCAACTGGATTATTGAAGGGTATAGACTCTTCAAAGAAAACGGATTGAAGAAGATACCGGATTATATACAAGAAATGTGCGCAGAATACAAGAACGAAAGCAACCCACTTCAGCGATGGGAAGAAGATTATGTGTCAAGAGATACGAACAGCAAGACCTCGAAAAAGCAACTATGGCACTCTTATATAAATTGGTGTGTCGAGAATCAGATTTCCACGCAGGACCGATTGAACTCAAAAGAGTTTTGGTCATTGTGTTCAAGACAATACAAGTTTGAACGCAAGGCAGGAGATACGACTGATTACATTTACAACTTCCACTGCCATAATTCCGGGTCGAACAATCCGATTGAAGATGATTATAGCAATTGCCAATTTACGAACCACCCAAGAAGAAAGAGAGATGTTCCGTTTACCTAACAAAATGGAGAAAGAAAATGAATAGTGACAAGGAAATTCTAATACAAAACATTCCAGCAATTCTAAATGCGGACTGGAGCAAGTCAAAAACATTCCGTGAAAATATACCTCTCGTCAGGGGATTCCTGGACTATTTGAAGAACAGTCCAGAAAGATCAATGATGAAGGATTTAGTACTTTACCAAAAAACATTGATGGACAAGGACGAGAAGATACTCGTTTGGTGGATTGCGAATTATTTGTTCAACTCGGAATATTGCTGGAATAACGAAAAACATTCATTCAAACATATAGAGACCGAATATGATGTACTGAGAAAACATAAGAAGAAGAAGATAAGGGGAAGAAGATATGAAAACAGAAGCAGAGGACAACAAAACCAATATAGAAAAAATCACTATACCAGAGTTACGCATTTTTCCGACAGAAGAACCGGATAAGGGTTATCATCTTTGGAATTTGGACTTATCGAACTTTAGAATAGTCGATGGTGTCTTTGATTATCAATCAGTAAGGAAGGAGTACGACCGTTTGAAGCGGATAATAAAAAAGGGAAAGGTTGTATATACGGCGAGAATACCAAAATATCGGGCACGCAACGGTAAGAGGGCAAAAGTTAACTGGGAAGATATGAGTGGGGCTTCAGATTATCTTTACATTGGAAGTAAATCGAAATGCGATAAACTGGTAAGTCTTATTCGTCAGTCCCAAACAGATTATCAATCCAGGTTGACTGAAAAAAGTAAGGATTAGAACCACGGATGTAAATTTGAATGCTCCTTTATGTCAAATTTTTTCTCTAATGTAAGGAATTTACCTTAC
>Ga0081528_100598_pt1 | contig 14945 bp, 11 predicted proteins | sample HotLakmasection4_FD_71011 | JGI IMG/M metagenome (GOLD analysis project Ga0081528, IMG submission 71011) | Hypersaline microbial mat communities from Hot Lake, Washington, USA - Section #4 (SPADES assembly) (version 2) | ecosystem: Environmental > Aquatic > Non-marine Saline and Alkaline >...
CTGTTAGCGAACGCCTATCACAATCCCCCCCTTTTCGTAGCCGGAAGCCATCAGTTCCCGCTCGAACCGCTCAAAGCTGGGCAGGTTCATCCCGCGGATATGAATATAACCCAGCCGACCGTTTGAATACTCCTCGGTGAGTTCACGGCGATCAGTAATCCACTGCTCATATAGCTGATTTCCTATGCTTGCTGCCGGACGAATGACAATTTCACGCTCATCCCCCTCAGAAGAGGTAACGTTCAGCAGTACCTCCTCGTCCGATTTTTGCTCAAAATGGCGGTAAAAATTATCTCCCGACTCTATTTCCACCCCGTTTACATGAGTAATCACATCCCCTGCATAGAGCTTGCTCTGTTTGCGGTCAGCCGGTGTATCCATGATAACGCGGGTTACCTCCATACCGCTTTCGAGAGGAACTACTTCGGCGCCGAGCAGACCTGTCTGCTTTCGCTGCGTTTCATCACGGTCGGGACCATACATGCCCATATGGCTTGCATTCAGCTGCCCCAGCATCAGGTTAAACACGTACCGGAAATCCGTGAGCGTGGATGTTGCCAGCGCCAGTGGTTCATACTGCTCCCTGAGCCCGGTAAAATCCTGACCGTGAAAATCGGGGTCGTAAAATCCTCTGTTCAGAATGTCCCAGGCCTCATCAAACATCTGCCGCTTTTCAGCCTCAAAATCGCGTTTATAACTCGCACTGAAGGCCACCGTTTCAGCTTTATCCGAACTGGTGTCGAGCATAGCCAGGCGACCGTTCGATACGTAAAAGAGGTGGTGATTGCCACCCGCAAGTCTCAGGCCATAAGGAGATACTCCGCCGGATGTAACCTGAGACAACTCGCTTCCGTCGGTTTTTACCTTATAAATTTCTGATCGGCTCTCGGTCAGTGATGAAGAGACAAAATAGACATGCTCACTTTTACCGTCGAACGCCGGATTTTGCTCATTGCCGCTGTCATTGGTAAGCTGCACAAGCCGGTTGTGAATACCATCGAGATCGATGACAACCTCCACTTCGGCTTCGGCCTCTTCATCCCCATTCTCTTCAGATGCATCCTCAGAACTCTCATCTTCAAAATAGAGGCCCTCTTCACGGTCTCTCTGCGTTTTATCCCAGTCGTCTTCAGTCAGCCACGCCATCCAGATGTCGTAGTCCTGATTGTTCCGCTCACTGATAAACGCCAGCATTTTACCATCGGGGCTCCAGACCGGTGAACCGTCTCCCTTGGGATGCATGCTTACGTTCACAGGATCGCCCTCGCCATCAGCCGGGCGTATAAATATTTCACTGTTAAAATAGAGATCGGGCTGCGAATAGGCGATCCATTCCGAATCGGGGCTCCATGCCACATCATCGGGCAGACTCCACCACTCATCATGCCAAACCTCACGGTTTTCAATTCCACCATCAGCGCTGATGTCGGCAACAATCCATTCCGCGCCGCTCACATAGCTTATTTTCGATCCGTCCGGAGAAACTGCAATACCGCTCTCATCCGCTTCTGTATTGGTAATCTGACGCAGATCCTTTTTCAGCGTTTCCACCAGGCTTGGCTTGTTATCATCAGAAGAAACAGCCATGTAAATTTCGTAATTATCGGAGCGGTCGGAGGTAAAAACCAGCGTAGAGTCGTTTATCCAGGCCGCATCCCTGTCGCGATATGCATGTTCCGAAATATTTTTGGTTTTAGATTTCTCCTTATCGTTCTCGGTTACAAAAATTTCCCCGTCAATCTCCAGTGCCGATTCGCCGCCGCCCGGGTTCACAGCAAACCCGCTCAGTCCGTTTGACTTGGACTCATACACAACGGGATCGAACCGGAAATCGCGATTATGAACCGTTTCTATTTGTTTTGACGCGCCCTCAGCATCTACATGAACCAGACGGGCGCCGGATGTGTAGATCATGCTACCGTCACCGGCCACATCAAAATGGCGGATTCCAAACTCCTCCTCGCTGGTCAGCTGCTCGCCGATCACGGCCTCTCCATCGCCGCGAACCGTTATTTCGTGGATATTGTAACGGCCGCTTCGCGAGCTGATAAAACGAAGCGTGTTGCTGTCTACCCATCTTGGCATGTAATCGTTACCGTTAAACGTGGTGAGCTGGATGTATTCCCCAGTTTCCGTGTTCATCAGCCAGATATCGAGATTGGCGGAGCCCCGGTAGGCTTCCCGCTCAATTCTGCAGGATCCCCGAACCATGGCAATCCATTTCCCATCGGGCGACTGGGTTGCAAAATCAGCAAAGGCATCGGAAGCACGAACAGGGGTTCCACCGCTTGCGGGAACCGTGTGCACTTCAGCATCCCACTCAACGGCATTAAAATCTCTTTCTGATGTGAAAATCAACGTATTTCCGGACCAGTCCGTCAGCTGGTCACCGCTGCTGCGATAGGTTATCTGCTCAACAGATCCATTCGGCAGCGACATTGTGAAAATATCAGCGTTTCCAAAACGGTTGCTGGTAAAGGCGATGGCTGATCCATCATCATTAAAAAGAGGGCCGCTGTCGTACGCTTCGTGGATCGTCAGCCGGCTGGGAACGGTATTCTCCCCGTTCAGCCCGAGGTGCCAGATATCACCCTGCCACGAATAGGCGATGGAAGAGCCATCGGGGGAAATGGCCGGGTGCCGGATAATTTCCTGTGCCGACAGAGGAGCTGTAAGCAGTGCAGTAAAAAAGATGAGTAGCGTTAGTTTTACGTAGCGATGAATATTCATAAAAGTCTAATTTTTTGTTTGATGAGTGATATAAAATAATATTCTAAAACGTAAAACGCTTATCTCTTTTAGTGCCGCGTGACCTCTGGGAGAGTATGGAAATTTTGGGTTTATTAGAAAATTTTAATTTTATATTGGATCTTTCCCTCTTTTGAGTTATATATGTTTCATTCTTATCTATTAACCAATAAAACAATCAATAACAATGGGAAAACTATATCTCAAATTATCTCTTATTCTGTTCCTTGGCATAGCGTTAGCGTCCTGCGACTCGTCAATCGTTGATCAAAGTGCACCTTCTGACCTTCACAGCGGCGCTGCTGATCAGCAGTTTGCGACTAGCGAAACTGACATCATTGAAGGTGAATATTTGATGCTCTTTAAAGGCAACAAAATTCCAAAAAACTTTGAAAGAGATGTCGAAACAGCCGGCGGCACCATTATCTATCAGCACGAATCCGGTTTTGCCTATGTAAGCGGCCTTTCCGAAGAAGCAGCTTCAACATTCAATGCACGTAAAGATATCGCTGACCTTGCCGCAAATGAGTCTTTTTCTCTCAATATTCAGGGTGAACCTGTTACCATGAATGCCGATTTGGGTGTAAACTCCCCTGAAGACCCTGCCGGAGCCTTTTTCTTCGCCCGCCAGTGGCACCATCGGGTTATTGAAGCAGACAAAGCCTGGGACGCAGGACTTTTAGGTGATGAAGAAGTTACGCTGGCCATCCTCGATGGTGGAATCGACTATACCAATCTGGACCTTGCAGGTCTTGTCGATCTATCCCGATCCACATCTTTCGTTCCCTCCGATGATGCGCTGGTAGACCAGTTCTTTCCCGGACGCGACTATATCACAGATCTTCAGTATCATGGAACGCACGTAGCGGCCACTGCTGTAAGCAATGGTGTAATTGGAGCGGGAGTTACATCAAAAACAACGCTGACCGGTATCAAGGTCTGTGATGTATTTGGTGACTGTAATTTTGGGGCCATTTTCTCTGGTCTGTTTCATGCCATAGATACAGATGTGGACGTGGCAAACATGAGCCTTGGCGGTGCTTTTGCTAAAGCTGGTAACGGACGATTTGTAGGCTTTATCAACAGCCTGATGAACTCCGTTCGCAGAGCAGGAATTACCGTCGTGGTTTCTGCCGGAAATGCGGCAACAGACCTGGATAAAAACGGTAATCTCTACAGTGTTTTTTGTGATTCGCCGAATGTGATTTGTGTGTCCGCAACCGGCCCTACCGCCAGTGCAGGGATCAACGGCCCGTGGACAGATGTTGATGCACCGGCCACCTATACTAACTTCGGGCGGTCAGCCATTGATGTGGCAGCTCCCGGTGGCAACACGGGTGCGCCTGTTTATGCAACATGCACACAAACCAGTCTTGCAATACCCATTTGCCAGACTGGTAACTTTATTGTAGGCATCTCAGGTACTTCCATGGCTGCACCTCATGTTTCCGGTCTGGCAGCACTATTGGTAAGTCAGGGTGTAGACAAACCGTCTCAGGTAAAAGCCCGAATTCTGCAGTCGGCTGATGACCTCGGGCAGAAAGGCACGGATAAATTCTACGGAAAAGGTCGTATCAACGTGGCGAATGCCTTGGGCCTGTAAAGCAGAGTTTGTAACGTTTTAAATTTCGTGATGTAAATCATAAAAGGGTGACTGTAATAAAGTCACCCTTTTTTTTGAACCGTCGGGAATGATGATACCCGTCACCTTCTTTATAGATCCTGGTCCGTTCATGGGAACAGGGATCAATCTGAATTGCCTTTTCCCGGATCCCGGAGGGATCAACGATGAATAGCCCCCCGGCACACCTGCCGGGGGGTAGAAGATGGACAGAAAAATGAAACCCCGAATGGGGTTTAATGACTGTGGTGCTGCCCATTAATCGATAAGGCAATCTTTGGCAAAATGTGAATATGGGCAATCGCTGATTGCTCGTTACAGGTTTTTGTTTTTTTGGATTGCGATTCGTGTGCAATACGGGATCATTGAACCCCATTCGGGGTTCTGTGGATGGGCTTTGCCTGTTACCCCCGGCAGGTGTGCCGGAGGCTAATCAACTGCTACCCCTGTTGGGGTAGGGTTTTGTGGAAACTGCCATTTTGAAACCTGCGAAATTTCCGCGGTGGAGTAATCGAAATCTACCTTTTTTTGGGATAAGGTTTTTTGTTGTGAATATTGTTGTCCTGAACATTCAATGGAGGAGTAATTTTGAGTGTGATATAGTTTCTTAATAAATAATCAGCTGATGAATATCACGACTGCGAAACTGCGTTAAGATTTAAAGTTGACGAATGGATTTTTCAGTTTTGAGGGTTGTGGATCCTTGACAAAGTAGTCGTTGCAAAATTTCCTCATCTTGAGTAGGCTCATTTTTAAATCCGTCAGCTGACGGAAAGTTCAAGGGGTGGTGGTATTTAAATCAAACATCACAGATCGGATATCTAAGATCGTGCATCCTTTCTCGTCTTTCAGGGGTTAACATGCCAAAGCATATATTTTGGGGCCTTCGGGACGGAGTACCGCAGAAAAACCCCTCTGCATCTCACCAGAGTGTTGTTCGCTTCGCTCGGAGCCCCTTTAGAAAGAGAGAATTATCACTACACATGCACAACCTTTTGGGCTTTCACTGCTCACACCTTAAGCCACACTTCAGTCCTTATTCTTTGCATACCTCAGTGTCCCCTCTGCGGCACAAGGTTTATGTTCCATTCCTTTGAAAACCAGTAGAAGAGATGGCTGCCAAGCCATCAAGCCCCATCGGGGCGGCAGGCATCGTAGCCCATGGTAAAAAAACGAGCCTCGCGATGTTTTTGCAACCATGGGATAAAGGCAGCGTTCACATCCGGCCCCGAGGCAATTGTCTTTTCAGGGACTTCAAACTTGGTCGAGGGGCAGCGCTACCAGCCTTTTAAAGATCTCTCGCAGATTTCGCGGAGAACCTCAGAAAAAACCCTCTGCATCTCACTAGCGCGTTGTTTGCTTGGGTCGGGGCCCCTTTAGAAAGAGAGATTTTTTAGTATACATGCACAAACGGTCAACTACGTCAAAGACGTCGAACACCAAATTACGCTAGCGCCAGTAATGAGTAACGGACCAGCGGTCCGTTGTACTTTTTCACTTTTGCCTTTTGGCTTTTCACGACTCACGTCTATTCCCTCACCCCCGCCAGCACCTTCCATGCCAGAACACCCGCAGCCACCATAAACGACGGGATAATGATAATCACCGGAAAGATCTCTTGCCCCAGCAGACCCATCGCCACGATTTTTGCCGTCAGCGCCATCATCATCAGGGTAAGGAAAACGAGGTATACGGGCGCTAAGAGGAACCCCATCGGTTTGCGTTTCAGAAAAAGAATTGCTGACACAAAACAGAGCGGCAGCAGCAGGGCAAGATCCAGCCCCTGTACAATGAGCGTGGTATAGTGTTCGGTTTGAAGCGGTATCACCGATCCATCCAGCAGCGGGGGAACCACCACGCCCAGCCAGAGGAGAGCTATACTCACGGTATTAAAGATCAGAAATCCGCCGGCCGTTTTCACCGGAACCGCATCAGAAAATTTCTCCGGCAGGGTATCTGTCTCAAACGACATCAAGCAGAGTGCAAATGCAAAAAACGAGGAGCCAAGCAGAACCACATATGCCAGAAACAGCACGTTGTACATTCCCATAACCAAATAAAAGAGATAGGTAACCAGGAAGTAGCCCAGTATGCCCGAAAGCAGATATCTAGCCCTCAGCGATCCCCTGTTTGCAAATACAAACGCGATCAGCAGCGCCGGAATGGCCACAAAGAGCGTTATCACGTCCTGCGCAATTCCCTGGGGTGCCACGTCGGCCGACATATGCCGGTACACTCCTGATCCATATATCTCAACCGTTTCACCCCGGATGGACTCATACTCATAAGGGCCCGGACCGCCCGAGGAAAAAATACCCGTAGCCGCAGAGATACCGGCCAGTACAGTTATGACACCAATGAGTGCCGCTATTTTTTTTGAGTATTTCATTGTAACGTCATCGTTTCTTCATTGGCGGCTGCCTGCTTCAGCAAATCCTCCAGGTAAATATCTTCCTCCATCACCAATTCACGCCAACCCGGTTCCAATTGATCCAGAACCATTGCCTGGAGCATCCCGCCATAGTAAAAACGGCTCTCCCCATCTCTTCCCGCTGCTCTTGAAACCTCAGAAATCTGGCTGGACAGATAGCTCTCCTTGTTTTCATACATTTCAAAATCAGATGCCGACCCGGCAGCCTCAACGGGCGAATAGGAGTCTGAGCTTGCGGCCAAAACGCCAATCTTAAGCTCCGTATATTTTGCCAGACCCTCAAGCCACTCCCTCTTCTTTTCGTATTCGATGAAGGAGTTTTCCAGTCCTGACTGCTCCCGCCTCTTCTCTCTTGCCTTCATGAACGCTTCTGCCATCTCCATCCGCTCTTCCGGCGTAACTGCCTCAAAGGCCCTAATCAGATAGTCCGTTTCCTTTTTCCATCCGCTTCTGTTTTCGGGCCTTCCCCAGGGGTAGTCGCCAGACATCCGCGCTGCACTCTCGGAATCAGCAAATTTATCGAATGCCGCGGTGGCCTGATACGCGTGAAATCCCTCGTGTATAAGACCCGTTACATAGTTTTCAGCGTCTCCCATTATCAGGTTCCAGAAAACCTTATATGGAAATACCAGGTTGACAAATGGCGGAAGCTCATTTTTGAATCCATTATAAAACGACACCTCCGCATACTCTCTCGTCTGCATGGTACTCACCCATTCATCCCCGACTTTCACCGTAAAATTTTCCGGAGTAATATCCGGGTTGGGAAGCTGCTGGCGATAATAAGCTGTACCGAAAAACTGATCGTCTGCGACAGGCTCCCATTCTGCTCCCCGCTCCTCGCCACTCGGCATCTTTACCCAGCCCGGTTCAGGATGTTCTAATCCAATCAGAAAGGCATACTCCTCGTTATAAACAATGGCCGGTACCACAATGTCGTATCCGCTCCATAATTCGCCTGCGATCTCTTCCTGAAGGTTGAAATATTCGGCAAGATATATTTTCTGATCTTCTGTCAGCTGTTCAGTTACCGCAGATGCCTCGGGCAACGTTGTGTTGTACAATCCTGAAATTAGAAGGGCTGCCAGAAAAATAAAAGCCAGCCATTTTAATCCTTTTAATACAATTCTCAAGATTTTCCTGATCCATTTCATAACTTTTTTCCTTTAGTGATTAAAACGCCTCTCCAAATGAGAGATAAAATCCCGTTGTGTTTTTTCCGATACCAAAATCTGCCCTCAGGTGAGTCGTCTCCTGCCTGTTTACATTCAGCCTGAGGCCTGCCCCGGCACTAAACTTCACTCTTTCAGCAGAAATAGTGCCAAATCGATTCCAGACATCCCCTCCTGCAGCGAACGCCGTGAATCCAAATCTGCCAACCAGATGCTGTCGGAATTCGAACTGAACCTGGGCTGAATTTTGTGCCCGGTACCGTCCCAGGTAGTAGCCCCGGCTGATGCTCTCCCCGCCCATCGTCGAAAGCTCCGTAAAAGCGGGATCACCCCCGGTAAGCCTCACTACTCCCTGCAGTGCCAGTACCGAGGTTCCGTCCGTTCCGAAATTGATGTATTTACGCGCATCGGTTAGCAGCGCTACGTATGCGTAATCCGTTCCCAGTGCTCCCGGATAGGCCATCAGCGCGATTTCTGCATAGTGGTGTTTTGTGGGGGTGATGTTGCTGTTTCTTCGGTCGTGCCTCACAATCAACCCCGCCCCCACGGTTCTGCTTCCGTCGGCACCTCTCAGTTTCGGAGACTCCATCTTTTCACCATTCAGGGTTCGAAAAGTGATATCCCGAACGGTATTCAGGCGAACGACCGGCCCTGCAAAGAGGTGCGATTCCACCTTCTTCAATACGGCCTGCTCAAAATTCAGCTCTGTAAACAGAATTTTTACTTCATCATCCCTGGTTGTTGACGGACCCACTCCCCAGAAGCGATCGGGAAAGTAGGTGCCGTAAACCTGGCTGTTAAGAATCCACTCTTCATCGGGCAAAATGAGGTCTGCGGCAAAGCTGGCCATTACCTGCTGATTGAGCGTATAGATACCTGAAAAAAAGATCGCTGAGGAGCGAGTTTCCGGACCTGCATCACTGATTTTGAACCGGGGTGCTACCAGTCCTCCAAGCATAAGCCCTGTTTCCGGTGTGGAACCAAATACCGGCAGATAGAGAATACTGTTTTGATAGATTGTGGAATCCGCATCTTCAGCGGAAGTGTGTTGAGCGTGCAGCCGGTCAGTTCCACTCCACACCGCAACCAACAATCCAAACGTGATTGCAGCTACTCTCAATCCGGCGATCCGGCACTGCTTTCTACAGTCCATAGCGACAAATCCTTCTTGATATCCCTTTTCAACTATGCAAGTTATTGAATAGCAGCCTGTTCATTTATAGGAGAAACCCTGATTCTTTTCTGGCACCCGCTCCACAGTATTCTTATTGCCCGATAAATATGCGTACCTTACCGGCAAACGAAACAAACCTTTGATATGAGAAACGACGACGTTATAAAAAGTATCCGATACATCCTTAATCTGCCCGACGCCACCATTGCCGAAATTCTGAAAAGTGCCGGATATCAGCCCAAAAGAAGCGAAATTGAGTTTATTTTTGATGAGAGCTGGCCCGATGGAGAGAAACCCGATACCACACACGAACTTACCGCCCACTTTCTCGACGGCCTCATTTACCACAGGCGCGGAAAGAGCGACAAACATCCGCCGCGTCCCATTACCGTGCCCATCACCAATAATGTCGTGCTCAAAAAATTGCGTGTGGCCTTTAAACTGCGGGAAGAGGATATAATACGACTGATAAAAAAAGGAGGCTTCGAGATGTCGGCCTCAGAGGTGAATGCACTGTTCAGAAAACCGAAATCGCGAAACTTCAAAAAGTGCGGCGATCAGGTTCTGAGATATTTCCTGAAAGGACTTGCAATGACGCACAGGAAGTAGGTTTGGTAAGCGACAAGTGTGATTTAAGATTAGATACGGTCTGGCGCTTCAGACACACCCCTCGGCTGAATGAACAACGCTGCGCGTTTTCTTTCACCCTTTTCCCCTCTGCCAGAGGGGATGTCAGCACCTCTCCTCTTCAGAGGAGACAGATGGTGAATCCCGACTGCTGTCGGGAGGAATCATCAGAGGTGTGTTGGTTCGCGGGTCGGAGCTGGATTTGTGATGAGGGAATGCAACCCAGCACAGCGCTTGCGACACACCCCTCGGTTGAATGAACAGCGCTTTGCGCTTTCTTTCAATCCTTTTCCCCTCTGCCAGAGGGGATGTCAAGGCCTCTCCTCTGAAGAGGAGACAGACTGCGGAGCGTTCAGTGGAGCAGTCAGAGGTGTGTTATCGCGGGTTGGAGCTGGATTTGTGATGAGGGAATGCAACACAGCACACCGCCATGGACACACCCCTCGGCTGAATGAAGAACGCTGCGCGTTTTCTTTCATCCTTTTCCCCTCTCCCAGAGGGGATGTCCATACCTCTCCTCTCGCCTCACCGTTTTCCCTGTACTAGCCCCCTTCAATTGCCTATCTTTAAAAGTCTCAGTTAAATCAACATTTTATTTCCATGGATATCGCATTTTTCAGTACCAAAAAGTATGACCGTATTACCTTCAATCAGCAGATTGAAGAGACGCCCCACACCATCACCTATTTCGAGGATGTCCTGAGTCCGGAAACCGTTGCCCTGGCGAAGGGTTTTAAGGCGGTTTGCGTGTTTGTAAACAATCCCGTGGACCGCAAGCTGATGAAGATGCTTCACGATATTGACGTGGAAGTGATTGCGCTGCGTTCGGCCGGGTTTAACCATATCGATCTGGAAGCCGCCAAAGAGTCCGGAATAAATGTATACCGTGTTCCCGCCTACTCACCCGAAGCCGTGGCAGAACATACCACAGCCCTTATCCTCACGCTGAACCGCAAAACCCACAAGGCGTATAACCGCGTTCGTGAAAACAACTTCTCACTCGAGGGGCTCACCGGTTTCAACCTCTATAAAAAAACCGTTGGGGTGATCGGCACGGGAACGATCGGGGCAGCATTCTGCAAAATTATGCAGGGTTTTGGATGCAAGGTAATTGCGTTCGATCCCTATCCGAATGATGAGATAAAAGAGATGGGCGTAGAGTATGTGGAAAAAGAGGAACTGTTTCGAGAGTCGGATATCATCTCCCTTCACTGTCCGCTGCTGCCGCAGACCAAATACACCATTAATCATGATGCCATTGAGATGATGAAGACGGGCGTGATGATCATTAACACCAGCCGGGGAGCGCTTATTGAAACCTCCGCGGCAATTGAAGGACTCAAAGACGGCAAAATCGGCTATATGGGCATTGATGTGTACGAACAGGAAGAAAATCTGTTCTTCAAGGATCTCTCCGAAATAGTAATACAGGATGATGAAATCGCAAGGCTGATGAGCTTTCCCAACGTGCTGATTACCGGGCACCAGGCATTCCTGACGGGAGAGGCGCTTCATGAAATTACCAAAACCACGCTCCATAATCTCACTATGCACGAAAACGGCGAGGATGTGCCCAATCGAGTGAGTGTTTAGTGGAGTCTTGAGTAGTGAGATGGGGAATTTATGTGGTAAAATGAAAACAGATTGAGTTCCGGCACAACATGTCTCCCCTTCTCAAGGGGCTCCGAGCGAAGCGAACAATACGCTAGTGAGACACAAAGGGGCCCGTCATGTGAATTAAAACCCAATCTTAAGGTTCCAAATCTCAAATTCCAACATTCAAGCCATAAACATACAATTCCGGATCATTCAAAATACAATTAGGGGTATCCCCCCTTAAATGCTGTATACCCTATGGAAGCGATATATATTTATAGTAACTTACGCATATAATATATTCATCAGTTTTGCGCGCTCCCGGAACGATTTGGTAAAAAAAATCAATTAAAAAAAAGTGAAGAAACTGTCCCTGTTTATAGTAGAAGACGACGTTATACAGCGTTTTGTGCTCGAAAAAATGGCTGAAACGATCGGTCTGCACGTTAATGGCTCTGCCGATGACGGTGAGGAAGCCATTGAGGATATTACGCGCCTCAGGCCCCATATCATACTTATGGATATCAACCTGAATGGCAGCATCAGCGGTATCGAAGTGGCCCGAAAGGCTCTGAAAATCTACAAGCCCTCGATAATTTTTATCACCGCCAACAGTAACAAGAGAGAAGAGACCCGCCTCCGCGAACTCGACTCCTACCATTTCATCACCAAGCCGGTTTCCTACCAGAAGCTGCGCTCCGCCATCGAGGCCGCCTCACAAAATCACAACTCTGAAGAATAAGCGCTGACCGGCGGATATCCCCTTACACTCTTGATTTTTGCTAATGATGCCGTGGTGGGTGGAGGCAAAGGGCAAAAGGCAAAAGTGAGACGGCAGACGGCAGACGGCAAACGTGAGACGGCAAACGTGAGACGGGAGCAGGGAAACTAAAAACTCAGACCTAAAAACTAAAAACTTTCCAAACTCCGAATAGCATACAGCTCTTTCACAATTTTAGTCGTTTTTTGGGATTGTTATTCATCAGATGGGCTTTAGTTTCGAATAACACGTATTAATATACCGCGGGTGACCCCTCAATCCCAAACCGATTTCTCTTTGTATAGGTAATATTAGGTGATGTTTGATGAACATCTGTCTATAGCTTTTTTACAGCAGGTAAAGAGGTCTCATTATTTCTGATCTGGTGACACTCCAGGGCTGCCGAATGCCTCACTCCTCCCTGGTTTTGTGCAAATGAGACAGTGTTGGGTGGAGTGAAAAAGGCAAAAGGCAAAAATGAAAAATCAACCGCACCGAAGGATCGGGGCAAGCGCCGGCGTTGAGGAGCGCGGAGGGATACAGCTCTACAGGTTATTGAGGACGGAAAGACGTTGGCAAACGGCAGACGGCAGACGGCAGACGGCAGACGGGAAAACTCAAATTCCAAGCTCCAAAATTCAAATTCCAAATGCTGAACCTTAAACTTGGAACCTTAGACCAGGAACCACGAACCACCACCCCTTCCCTCTCTATATAAACAGAGAGGGATATAATGTCTAAATTATTTAAGCTTGTTTTCATCGGTTTTCACTTTTTGGGCAGCCTCAATTTTGCCAACCTTATTCAGGCATCTGAACCCTGAACCTATTTCTGAATAATTCCCGGCCTTTGTGTAGATTATCCAAAGCTGCAGCGGTGCTGTAACTGCAACTGTAAATGTAACTCCCTGTAAAAGTCTAATCCCCGCGAGTCGTTTTATTTTGACCGATCAAATCATTCTTGGCGCCATCTTATTCATCATGCTGATCTTTTTCGTGATCGGCAGACCGCGTTATGATATTGTTGCCATTTTCGGTCTCATTGCCGCTACCCTGTTTGGCCTGGTTCCGGGTGAGGAGGCGTTTCGGGGATTTGCGCATCCCGCCGTGATCACCATCGCCGCCGTACTTATTTTAAGCCGCGGACTGATCAACCAGGGAGTGGTGGACATTATCTCGAACCGCCTTGAATACCTGGGCAGCAATCTCACGATACAAACCGCAGCCATTACAACGCTGGTTGCCGTCTGCTCAGCGTTCATGAACAATGTGGGTGCCCTCGCCCTGTTCATGCCGGTAGCCATTCAGCTTGCCCGCAAGTACGATCGTCCCCCGTCACTTCTGCTGATGCCGCTGGCTTTCGGCTCGCTCCTGGGCGGACTCATCACCCTCATCGGTACGCCGCCCAATATTATTGTGGCCGGTTTCAGGGAAACTGCAGCTTCTCCCCCCTTTGGGATGCTCGATTTTGCATGGGTGGGGATCCCGGTTGCCATTGGCGGCATTTTGTTTGTCACGTTTTTCAGCCGCTTTCTGGTGCCGGTTAGAAAAGGGCAAACCAGCCGTGAGGATGTCTTCCGTATTCAGGAGTACACCACGGAAGTAAAGGTGCCGATCGGGAGTAAGCTTGCCGGACGCAACCTGGAGGAGTTCAGAAATCAAAAAGAGAGAGACGTGGTTATTGCGGGAATCGTACGCAATAAAAACCGGATTCTTTCACCCTCACGCTCCGAAAATATCGAGGCCGGTGATACGCTGATTGTGGAAGCCGGAACCGAAGAGCTCTCTAAATTTCTCCAGCAAAACGACCTGAAGCTGAAAGGAACCAAAAAGCTTGATGAGGACCAAATCGATTCCGAGGAGGTTCGCATGGTGGAAGCCGTAATTATGCCCGACTCCTTACTCGATTCAAAAACGGTGCAGGAAATCGATCTGCGATGGAGGTACAGCGTTAACCTGCTGGCGGTAGCCCGGAAAGGGAAGCGCATCATCAAACGGCTTTCTAATATCCGGTTTGAAGCGGGTGATGTGCTTCTGATTCAAATTCAGAAGGGGAATCTGCACGACACCTTTCAGCAGCTGAACCTTGTGATGCTGAATGAACGGGAGATTTTTTTCAATAAAAAACGATATCTGATGGGTGCGCTGGGCATTTTTGCCGCAGCGGTCATGCTCTCCAGCCTGGACCTGATGCGAATTGAGATTGCCCTGGCCGGTGCCGCGGCCACCTTTGCACTTTTCCGATTCGTTAAGCTTCGCGAACTCTACCAGTCGATCGACTGGCCCATTGTGGTGTTTTTGGGGGCGATTATTCCGGTTGCAGAGGCCCTTCAGCCCACCGGCACGGCCGACCTTATCTCCTCAGGGTTACTGGAATACAGTGATCGGATGACCCCCGCGATGATTGTGGGCGCGGTACTTCTCACGACGATGATGCTGGCAAATCTTGTCAATAAAGTGTCTGCCGTACTGATGGCGCCTATCGCGATAACTATGGCAGAGCATCTTGGAGTGTCGGCCGATCCCCTGCTGATGGCGGTATCGATCGGGGCGACATGCGCATTCCTGACTCCGCTCGGCCACCAGTCCAATATCCTCGTGATGGGCCCCGGCGGCTACGAATTTACCGATTACTGGAAGCTCGGCCTCCCCCTTTCCATCATCGTACCCGTAATTGCTGTGCCCGCCATTTTATGGGCATGGCCGTTTTGACTGAACCTGTCGAAGATGGGGAAGTAGGGCAAAAGGCAAAAGTGAGACGGGAGACGGCAGACGGCAGACGGCAGACGGCAGACGGCAGACGAAAAATCTCAAATT
>Ga0081528_100599_pt1 | contig 14944 bp, 15 predicted proteins | sample HotLakmasection4_FD_71011 | JGI IMG/M metagenome (GOLD analysis project Ga0081528, IMG submission 71011) | Hypersaline microbial mat communities from Hot Lake, Washington, USA - Section #4 (SPADES assembly) (version 2) | ecosystem: Environmental > Aquatic > Non-marine Saline and Alkaline >...
GGCCCCCCCGCGTGGGGGGGGCTCTCGCCCTGCCGCCGCGGGTCGGCGCGATGGAGATCGACATCGAGCGGTTGGCCGCCTACGCCGAGCCGATCGTTCCCGCCCCCCGTGTCTCCACGTTCCCGCCGGCTCGCGAAGACCTGGCCTTCGTCGTCGACGAGCACGTGCCGGCGGCCGACCTCGCCGAGGTTCTGACGCAGGCTGCGGGAGAGCTGATGGAGCAGCTCTGGCTCTTCGACGTCTACACCGGCCCGCAGGTGGGACAGGGCCGCAAGAGCCTCGCCTACAACGTGACACTGCGGGCGCCGGACCATACGCTCACGGTGGAGGAGCTGTCGCGGGTGCGCTCGGCGATGGTCGAGGCGGCCTCCGAGAGGCTGGGAGCGGAGCTGCGTGGTGGCTGAGGCGAGCAGGGTGGCGCTGGTCACCGGTGGTAGCCGGGGGATCGGGCGCGAGCTCGCACTCGGGCTGGCCGGGCACGGGCTGGCCGTCGCCGTCCTGGGTCGAAGCCTCGACTCGCTGGCCGAGACGGTCGACGGCTGCCGCCGTGCCGGTGCCGACGCGCTCGCGGTGACCGCCGACGTCCGTGACGCCGGGTCGGTGGCCCGCGCCGTGGAAGAGGCCGCCGACCGCCTCGGCACCGTCGACCTGCTGGTCAACAACGCGGGGACGATCGACTCCGACGAGGTCGGGTTCGCCGACGCCGACCTCGACGACATGCTCGCGGTCATGGACGTGAACCTGCTCGGGCCGATGCGCGTCATCCACGCCGTGCTTGCCGGCATGCGTGGCTCCGGGGCGGGGCGCATCCTCAACGTGAACAGTGGCATGGCCTACCGGCGCGGGGCCGCCTACACCGCCTACTGCGTGTCGAAGGGCGGCCTGGGACGGCTGACCGACTCCCTCGCCCACCAGCTGGCCGACGACGGAGTCGTAGTGCTCGACGTCAGCCCGGGCCTGGTCCGTACCGACATGACCGAGAGCATGGCGATGTGGCAGGAGATGGACGACCCGCCCTGGGGTGAGGCGGCCGACATCGTCGGTGTGGCGCTGCGACTGGCCGACGGGGATCTCGACGAGCTGTCCGGACGATTCGTGCACGCGGCGAAGGACGACCTGGGCACCCTGCTGGAGGTCTTGCCCGGCGACCGCGACGCCCGGACGTTCGGGCTGCACACGTACGGCTCGCCCGGCCCCCTCGGCCGGCCCCCCCCCCGCCTCCCCCGGGTCGCCTCGACCAGCGCGGCGGCGGTGTCCTCGTCCGGCGGGACGATCTCGCCGCGCCGGTGCCGGGCGTGGAAGGGGGTGCCCGGCTCGATGGTCAGCTGGTAGGCGGACAGGTGGTCGCCGGCGTGCGCCAGCGCCCGGCCCAGTTCGGCGCGCCAGCCGGCGACCGTCTGCCCCGGCCGCGCATAGATCAGGTCGAACGAGAACCGGTCGAACAGCCGCGCCGCCAGCCCGACCGCGGCCAGCGCCTCCGCCGCCGTGTGGCCGCGGCCGAGAAACGCCAGCGCGGCGTCGTCCAGCGCCTGCACGCCCAACGACACCCGGTTGACCCCGGCGGCCCGGAAGCCCGCGAACCGGCCGGCCTCGGCGGAGGTCGGGTTGGCCTCCAGCGTGACCTCGACGTCCGACGCCACCGGCCAGCGCGCCGCGACCCGGTCGAGCACCGCCGCCGCCGTCTCCGGCGCCATCAGCGAGGGCGTGCCGCCGCCAAAGAACACCGACGTGACCGTCCGCCCGGACGTTTCGGATGCGAAATGATCCAGCTCGGCAAGCAGCGCGGCGCGCCAGCGGTCCTGGTCGATCGTTTCGCGGACGTGGGAGTTGAAGTCGCAGTACGGGCACTTCGACCGGCAGAACGGCCAGTGCACGTAGACCCCGAAGCCGGCCCCGGCCGCATCGCCGCGCCCGGCCGCGGCGTCCGGTGCGGCGCCGGCGCCGGCCCGCGCCACCGCCGCCGCGGTCACGACACGAAGCAGCGCGCCACCAGCCGGCGGAAGGCGTCGGCGCGGTGGCTGATGGCGTGCTTGCCCGCCGGCGCCATCTCGCCGAACGTCTCGTCGCGGCCGTCGGGCACGAAGATCGGGTCGTAGCCGAAGCCGCGGTCGCCGCGCGGCGGCCAGACCAGCCGGCCGTGCACGGTGCCCTCGACCGTCTCGCAGTGGCCGTCCGGCCAGGCCAGCGCCAGCGCGCAGACGAAGTGCGCGGCGCGGTCCAGCTCCGGGCGCGCCTCCAGCATGGCGTTGACCTTGGCCATGGCGGCGGCGAAGTCGCGCGCCCCGTCCGGCTGCTCGGCCCAGCGCGCCGAACGGATGCCGGGCGCGCCGCCCAATGCCGGGACCACCAGCCCGCTGTCGTCGGCCAGCGCCGGCCGCCCGGTGTGCCCGGCGACGTGGCGCGCCTTGAGCTCGGCATTGGCCCGGAAGGTCTCGCCGGTCTCCTCGGGGTCGTCCACGCCGGCCTCGCCCGCGGACAGGACGTGCGCGACATGGGACGCGAGCAGGTCCGCGATCTCGCGCACCTTGCCGGGGTTGTGGCTGGCGATGATCAGGGTGTCGCCGTCGAAGCGTCTGGCCATGCCGAACAGATACGGCCGGCGCGCGGCGAAATCAAACGGCGCTGCGGCGGCGGCGCAGCGGCGCCACCTTGGGCGGCAGCGGCGGCGGCGTCACCGCCAGGCGCAGATAGGCGCGGTCGTCGAACGACACCTGGCCGGGGCCGAGCCCCTTGGTCGTCGGGTGCCGGCTGATGCACAAGGGGTCCTCGGCCAGGATGTCGGCGAGCCGCCGTTCGCTCTCCGCCAGGGTGGCGCGCAGCTCCGGATAACCGTCGCTGGCCAGCACCACCTCCGCCGCGGCCTCCGGCACCGGGACGACCTCGACGAAGCGGTGCGGCACGGGCGTGCCGTCCAGGCAGCCGTAGGCATAGGGGTTGTTGTCGTCCCGGTTGCTCAGCGCCCGCTGGGCGCGCAGCAGCGGGCGAATCAGCGCGCGGCCGGGGTCGTCGGCGAGCAGCGCGTCGATCGAGGCGCCGGCGGCCAGCAGGCTGTGCAGATGCGCCGAGCGGGCCCCGATCGCCGCCAGGTCGACCAGGCTTTCCGGGTTGTCGCCCTCGCCGTCGATCAGGAAGGCGCAGTCGCCGATGCGCCAGACCTCGTGCCGCGCCACCGAGTACGCGACCAGCGACAGCGCCGGCCGGCCCGCGCCCGGTCCGCTCGGGGTGGCCGCCGCCGCGGCGCGCGCCAGCGCCGTCGTCAGCCGGTCCACGGCGGTGCGGGCGTCCGCTTCGGCCGGCAGCGCGGCCAGGGCCCCCGCGCAGGCCTGCACCGCGAATCGGCCCGGCGCAAGGCCGTCGAAGGTGACGTCGTGATTGTCGGTGGCCCCGTCCAGCACGGCGGCGAAGGCGTCGCCGACCACGATCAGGTCCTCGCAGCGGTCCGGGTCGCCGTGCTTGCCCACGACGAATCGCTCGACGACGCGCAGCCGGTTTGCGGGCATCGGTAGTGTCATCGTTCGGCGCAGATCATCTCGGTGGCCGTGTCCTGAGGCGCGTCGCGGGACGGTCGGCGTGCCGGCCGCATCCCGATCAAGGGGGCAGATAGATGAATTGTCAACCCATCTGTCTCTTTTGGGACATCTCACTCGCCTTTTCGAAAGTGTCCGGCAGCCCCTGGGCCGTGCGCCTCAAGCAGCGCACCAGGAACCCACCGCACTGCCATCGGGTTCGCCGCTGCCGGGGGACTTGCGTGGTGCGCCGTCCGGCCGCTACATCGGCAATCATGATGCGCGCGTAGGGGCGTTCGCGACAGGGTTTATCCGAAAGAACGGGAGGGTGCCGATGAAGGTCGCGTTTATCGGCCTGGGCGTGATGGGCGCGCCGATGGCCGGGCATCTGGCCGCCGCCGGTCACGAGGTCACCGTCTACAACCGCACTGCGGACCGCGCCGACGCCTGGGTGGCCCGCCACGGCGGGCGGGCCGCGGAGACGCCGGCGCTGGCCGCGCGCGGGGCCGACATCGCGTTCACCTGCGTCGGCGACGATGCCGACGTGCGCAGCGTCGCGTACGGCGACACCGGCGTGCTGGCCGGCCTGCTGCCCGGCACCCTCCTGGTCGATCACACCACCGCGTCGGCCGGCCTGGCCCGGGAACTGGACGCCGCGGCGCGCGAGCGGCAGGTGCGCTTCCTGGACGCGCCGGTCTCCGGCGGCCAGGCGGGGGCCGAGCAGGGCCGGCTCACGGTGATGGCCGGCGGCGACCCGGACGGGTTCGACACCGCCAGGCCGGTGATCCAGGCCTATGCGCGCGCGGTCACCCTGCTGGGTCCGGCCGGCGCCGGCCAGCTGACCAAGATGGTCAACCAGATCGCCATCGCCGGCCTGATCCAGGGCCTGGCCGAGGCCCTGAACTTCGCCCGGCGGGCCGGGCTGGATGGCGACCTGGTGGTCGACGTGATCTCGCAGGGCGCGGCGCAATCCTGGCAGATGGACAACCGCGCCCGGACCATGCTGCGCGGCGAGTTCGACTTCGGGTTCGCGGTCGACTGGATACGCAAGGACCTGGCGATCTGCCTGGACGAGGCCCGCCGCAACGGCGCCCGCCTGCCGGTCGCCGCCCTGGTCGACCAGTTCTACGCCGCCGTCCAGGCCAAGGGCGGCAACCGGTGGGACACCTCCAGCCTGATCCAGGCGCTCAGGGACGAGTGACGGCGGCGGGGGCGGCGGTCCGGCTGCCCGTCGGCGGCCGGTCGATGCGCCTTCCTCTTGATGCGCGGATTATATTCCTGTACCGTCGGCCCGACCTGACCGGAAGCGGGGGCCGCGGACATGCCGGGAACCATCGGGCGGAGAAGGGTGCAGGAAGCGGTCGGTGGCGATCGCGCTGCGGGGCCGGCGCGTCCCCGGCCGGCGCGATGCAACGCCGGGGATCCCGTTGCAAACGTTGCACGGGCGGGGAAAGGCCAGCCGGATCAACGGCTTGCCGTGCAACGGCGAGGGTTGCGCCGGGGCTGCACCAGGGCTGCACCGGGCTGCGCCGGCTGCGGCCAGTGCAACGCCCCGAGATCCCGTTGCAAACGATGCACGAACCGAAAAAGGTCAAGGGCAGCAACGCGATGCCGTGCAACGGGGAGGGTGCGCCGGGGCTGCGGTCGCGCTGCACCGGCCGATTGCGCGGGATCGGCGCGCTGGCGGGCCGCTAACCCTTGCGCGCGGCCAGGGTGCCGAGGCGCAGGCGCAGGGCGTTCAGTTTGATGAAGCCCTCGGCGTCGCGCTGGTCGTACACGGCGTCCTCCTCGAAGGTGACGTAGTCCGTGTCGTACAGGCTGTGCGGGCTCTTCCGGCCGGCGACCGCGACGCTGCCCTTGTACAGCTTCAGGCGGACCGTGCCGGCGACGCGCTCCTGGGTCTTGTCGATCAGGGCCTGCAGCGCCTCGCGCTCGGGCGCGAACCAGAAGCCGTTGTAGATCAGCTCCGCATAGCGCGGCATCAGCTCGTCCTTCAGGTGGCCGGCGGCGCGGTCCAGCGTCAGCGACTCGATGGCGCGGTGCGCGGCCAGCAGCAGGGTGCCGCCGGGGGTCTCGTACACGCCGCGGCTCTTCATGCCGACGAAGCGGTTCTCGACCAGGTCGATCCGGCCGATGCCGTTGGCCCCGGCCAGGTCGTTCAGCTTGGTCAGCAGCGCGGCGGGGCCGAGCCGCTCGCCGTCCACCGCGACCGGGTCGCCGCGCTCGAAGTCGACCTCCACATAGGTCGGCCGGTCGGGGGCGTGCTCGGGGCTGACCGAGCGGGTGAACATGTCCTCGTCGGGCTCGACCCAGGGGTCCTCCAGCGCCTTGCCCTCGTAGGAGATGTGCAGCAGGTTGGCGTCGGAGGAGTACGGCGGCTCGCCGCGCTTGTCGCGGGCGATCGGGATCTGCCGCGCCTCGGCGTACTCCAGCAGCGTGCGGCGGCTGGTCAGGTCCCACTCGCGCCACGGCGCGATCACCTTGATGCCGGGGTTGAGCGCGTAGTAGGCGAGCTCGAAGCGGACCTGGTCGTTGCCCTTGCCGGTCGAGCCGTGGCACACGGCGTCGGCCCCGACCTCGGCGGCGATCTCGATCTGGCGCTTGGCGATCAGCGGCCGGGCGATCGAGGTGCCGAGCAGGTAGCTGCCCTCGTACAGCGCGTTGGCGCGGAACATCGGGAACACGAAGTCCCGCACGAACTCCTCGCGCAGGTCCTCGATGTAGATGTGCTCGGGCTTGATGCCCAGCAGCTCCGCCTTGGACCGCGCCGGCTCCAGCTCCTCGCCCTGGCCCAGGTCGGCGGTGAAGGTGATGATCTCGCAGCCGTACACGTCCTGCAGCCAGCGCAGGATCACGGAGGTGTCGAGCCCGCCGGAATAGGCGAGCACCACCCGCCTGACCTCGCCATGCCTGCCGCCGCTCATGCCCGTCGTCCCTTCGTCGTCTTCGCCTGTCGTGCGGCCCGGACCGCGCGCGGGCGGACACTAGGGCGAAAGCGGCCGGGCGACAAGCGCCCGCCGGGCGGCGCGCGCGGATCAGATGTCCAGCCCGTCGCTGCCGGTGAAGGTGCGGAACACGGCGGCGCCGATCAGCTGGGTCACCCGGACCCCGTCCTCCGACAGGGGCGCCACCACGCGCTCCACGTTCTTGTACTCGTCGCGCAGGCTGCGGTAGCTGAACCCGGAGTGGCGCGGCCGGCCGTCGCCGGCCACCTTGGCGAACTCGGCGTGCAGGGCCATCGGGCGGGAGATCGGCAGCTCGGTGGTCAGCCGGCCCTTGAACTCGAACCCGCTGCGCTCGACGACGAGGGTGCCGGCCAGCCGATAGCGGAAGTCCAGCGGGTCGTGCTGCACGTCCAGCAGGATCAGGTGGGGCAGCACGGTGTGCGGCATGTCGATGGGGTCGATGTCGCCGCGGCGGGGCATCGGGCGGTCGCCGCACACGCGCCGCCAGTAGGCGAAGAACGCACGGAGAATCGTGTCGTCCACCTGCTCGGCACGCTCGATGATCCGCGACATGGCGCTCGCCCTGAAGTTCCCGCGAGGCCGATGCTATTTACGATGTCAGAATGCGTAAACCGAAAACAATTTGATGCCGCTCTCGCGTCGCCCGGCACCTGCGATCCCGGCCGGCGGCACCGGGTGCAGAGCCGCCGGCCGGGACCCCCGCCGGTACGGCGGGGGGCGGGGGCCGGGGCCGGAGGCGGGGGAGGCGGGGGGGGGCCACCGTTCACCCGAGCCCAGACGGGGGGGGCCCGAGCCGATGATCGCGACCAGGCAGACCCTTCCGCCCACCCGGCGTTCGCTGACGCACAAGTTCTCCGTGGCGGGCCACGAGGGATACCTGACGGTCGGGCTGCACGACGACGGGCGCCCCGGCGAGATCTTCCTGAAGATCTCGAAGGAGGGCTCCACGGTGAGCGGGCTGTGCCAGGCGTTCTGCCGGGCGTTCAGCCTGGCGATGCAGTACGGGCTGACGGTTGAGGACGCGGTGAGTCGCTTCAAGGGGATGCGGTTTGATCCGCAGGGCCCGACGTCGAACCCGGACATCCCGGAGGCGGCGAGCCTGATCGACTACATCGCGCGCTTCCTCGAGCGCGAGTTCGTCGACCGCGGGACCGAGGACCGCGGCCGCTAGGCGGCGCGGGTGACCAGTTCCCAGAAGTCGAGCAGCTTGGCGGCGGCGGAGAAGGGATCGCGCGAGAGCGCGGATTTCGGGACGTAGGCGCTGGCGCCCGCCGCGAGGCACCGGCGGACGTCGTCGTTGTGCTCGGAGCCGCTCAGAACGAGGACGGGGATCAGGGCGAGGGAGGGCGTCGCGCGCACGAAGCGCACGAGCTTCTCGCCCGAGTGCTCGGGCATGCGGAAGTCGGTGATGATGAGGTCGGGCCGGAAGGGTCCCCCCTCCACGCGCTCCCCGAAGTGGAGCAGCTTCACGGCCTGGGCGACGGATTCGACGGCGCGGACGCTGGCGCGGCCGGTCCTCTCGAGCGCCGTGGCGAGGAGCTTCTGGTGCAGCGCGTCGTCGTCGACGATGAGCACCCGGAGGGCGGCGTCGATCCCGGGCTCCCGCGGCGGCGGCGGCTCGGCGGCCGAGCCGGGCTCGTGGAGCACGGTCCGGTTGCGACCGCTCTGCTTGGCGCGGTAGACCGCCTCGTCGGCGGCGCGGAGGAGCTGGGCGGGCTCGGCAAACTCGGCGCCCGTCCTTTCGTCCTGGATGGCGACGCCGACGCTCACGGTGACGGGCAGGACGTCGATCTCGGCGGCGTCGCGCACGTCGACGGGCGTCGCCGCGATGACGGCGCGGAGCCGTTCGGCGGCGTCGGTCGCGTCCTCGGCCGTCGCGCCGGGCAGCAGCACGGCGAACTCCTCGCCGCCGTAGCGGTAGACCGTCCCGCGGTCGGCGATCGCCTGCTTCATGCGCGCGGCGAGTTCCACGAGGACCGCGTCGCCCGCCTGGTGTCCGTGCGTGTCGTTGACGGCCTTGAACTTGTCGGCGTCGACGAACGCGACGGCAAGGGGGGTCGCTCCGGCGCGCGCGGCGTCGAAGGCCGCGTCGAGGTCGCGATCGAAGGCGGCGCGGTTCATCGCGCCGGTGAGCCCGTCGGTGAAGCGCTCGATCTCGAGGCGGGCGTGGCTCTCGCGGAGGCGCGTCGCCTCGCGCTCCTGCTCGACCTGGATCAGGAACTTCTGCTCCTCGGCCTCCGCGAGGATGGTTCCGACGTTCGGGGGCGCGCCGGTGTCGAGGTCGAAGAGTCTGGCGAGCGAGAGCGTCTTCGGCTTGAGCTCCTCGAGGAGCGTCTCCACCTCGCCGCCGCTCATCCGGAGCCAGCGGTGGGCGAGGGTCGAGAGCCCGCCGATCGCCGGGCCGCGCTCCTCGGAGCGCTCCGAGAGCGCGTCGGCCGCGAGCGAGGCCATGATCGCCGCGCGCGTCAGGTTCGACGCGCTCTCGCCCGACCGCGCGTGGTGCAGGCGCACCGCGTCGGCGAGTTCCTTGGGCAGGCGCCAGCTTCGGGCGAGCTCCGCGCCGATCGCGGCGTGGTCGACGCCAAGCTCCTCCCGCTCAGCCCTGGCGAGGTCCGCGTGCGCGCCCGCGCCCGAGACCACCCGGGCGTACCCGTCGCCGAGCGCGATGGAGGCCGCGAGCGAGCCGATGTCGCGCAGGAGCGCGGCGAGGAAGGCCTCGTCGGGATCGCACCCGACGAGTCGGCTGGCAAGCAGCCGGGCGGCGACGGCGCCGTAGACGGCGCGACGCCAGTGCGCCCTGAGGTCGAATCCCTCCGCGCCGTCGGGGTTCCGGAAGGTCTCGACCAGGCTGAAGCTCAGGACGAGCGACCGAACAGTGTTCATCCCGAGGTAGTTGATGGCGCGCGCGATGTTCGGGCAGGGGGAGGAGAGCCCGTAGAAGCTCGAGTTGATCGTCCGGAGGATCTTGGCGGCGAGGGCCTGGTCGAGCTCCACGCACTCGGCGATCGAGGAGAGCGACGCCGAGGCATCGCGCGTCAGCTCGAGGATGCGCATCGCGACGGTGGGGAGGGTGGGCAGCTGCGCGCAGGCGGTGATCCGGCGGAGCGTCTCCTGGGTTTCGGGACCCGGTGTCGCCAACTCATCCAGCGCCATCTGGCTCCCCTCAGGCCCCGGGGCTCTCAGGCGAGCCCTTCGTCCGTTTGAGGATCGGCCGCCCCGGGGGGCGGGTTCACCCGGAATCGGCGGTCTCCCGAGACACGCCCGGCGAATCCGGCGCCCCCGGCTTCACGAAGCCACTCGCGAGCGCGACCGGCCGGTCTTCACTCGCTCAACAAGGCCAGGGGCCTGAACTATCGGGCCCGCCCAGCACACACGAAACGCAATGCAAGGGAGACCGAATATGCACCGCTTCATCACCACGCTCGCCGTCAGCTCGCTCGCCGTCGCAGGGACCGCCTTCGCCGGCGGGGCCTGCTGCGGGTCCGCGGGCGCCCCCGCCGCGCGCCCGCGCTGGCCCGCGCGCCCCGTGCCGGTTCAGCGCCGCGACGCGATCCTCACCTTCGCCGCGGTCGCGCTCGCCCACGCCGCCGTCGGGCTCACGATCCTCCTCGTCGGCTGACGCGCCCGGACCCTCCGTTCCCCCGCCGCCGCGGGTACGATCGCACCATGCCAAGCCACGACGGAAAACCCCTCTGGTTCGACGCCCACCTCGACCTCGCCTCCCTCGCCGTCGGCGGGCGCGACATGACCGCCGCCGACCCGCTCGAGGCCGGCGGCCCGCACCAGCCGGGTTCCGTCACCATCCCCGCGCTCGTCGCCGCGGGCGTCCGCTGCGCCCTCGGCACGATCTTCACCGAAGCCGAGGGCGACGGACCCGAGGGCTACCCCGCCGGCGACGCCGAGACCGCCCACCGCCGCGGCCGCGCCCAGCTCGAGGCCTACCTCACCTGGCAGGACATGGGCCTCGTCGCGATCGACCTCCCGGGCGCCCTCCGTCAGGACCACCACGTCGGCGAGATCCGCGGCGGCATGGGCGTCACCGAGATCGTCCCGCACCCGCCCATCACCCAGCTCGACGCGAGCAAGCTCCACCTCGGCGTCCTCATGGAATCCGCCGACCCCATTCGCTCGCCCGAGGAACTCTCCTGGTGGACCGAGCGCGGCCTCGTCATGATCGCCATGGCCTGGTGGCGATCCTCCCGCTACGCCGGAGGCAACGGCCACCCGGCCGACGGCCTCACCGACCTTGGCCGCGAACTCGCGGACGCCATGGACGAGCTGAACGTCGTCCACGACCTCTCCCACCTCTCGCAGAAGGCGACCGGCCAGCTCCTCGAGCACACCAGCGCGCTCGTCGTCGCCTCCCACTCCAACGCCCGCGCGCTCATCGAGCCCGCCGACGAACGCCACCTCGCCGACGAGACCATCCGCGAGATCGCCCGCCGAGGCGGCGTCATCGGCGTCAACCTCGTCTCGAACTTCCTCCGCTCGGGCCTCGCCCGCGACGGGCGCGAGCGCGCGACGATCGACGACGTCGTCCGCCACGTCGAGCACATCGCCGCCGTCGCCGGACGCCGCGACGCCGTCGCCCTCGGCTCCGACATGGACGGCGGCTTCTCCCGCGAACGCCTCCCCGAAGGCATCAGCGGCCCCGTGGACCTCGAGAAGCTCGCCGCCGCCCTCCGCGCCGCCGGCTGGACCGAGTCAGACATCGAAGGTTTCCGCTGGAAGAACTGGGCCCGCGTCCTGACCGAAAACCGGGCCGCCGCGAAGGCCTAGGCCTTCCGCCGCTCCCGACTCCGCCTCCCGCTCCCCCGGGGCAAGGGCTCCGATCTCTTTAAGCCTCGCTTGATGAGCTACCTTCCCAATATGGATCTTAATCAATTCATCAAGACACGTCCGCGCCTCTATCACCTCACCGCTCGTTCCAACCTCGACCATATCCACGCCACTGGCCGCCTCTATCCCGCCGAGCACTTCTACCGAACCGCTGGCCTGCTCCATCGGAACCGAGAGAAGCGCACAAGTCTCGAGCGCATCACTGCAACCGGCGCCACGATCACCATCCGCGACCAACAGCCCCTTCACGAGAAGAACTGCGATCTTCAGGAGGGCTGGTCCTTCGCCGACCTCGTCGAGCATCTCAATCGACACGTCTACTTCTGGCCGGGGACGACCGAGAAGCCGAACCCCTACGGACGGCGTCATTTCAAGCGCTACGCGAGCGAAGACGCGGTCGCCCTCGTGTGCGAAACCGAGGCGGTCTTCGCGGTGAACGCGACGCCCGGTCCGTGCTTCTCTCGTTACAACTCGGGATCGCCACGCTGCAGCGGAGGGCGCAGATCGCCTCGGGGCGTCGACACATTCCAGCCGCATCACCGCTGCGACTTCACTCCCGGAAGCGTCGTCGAATGCACATTCGCGGGAGAAGTGTTAGTCCCCTGGAGCGCAGTCTCCATAGCCGACCACCGCTGCTTCGCCGCCAGCTAAAACAACCCCATTTGCACGATCGCCGCCGCCGGCGCCGCCGTCCTCGCCCGGCGCCGCTCCCGCCGCCGCCCGCGCAGCTCCACCCACCCCGTCGGCTCGTGCTGCGTGCTCACCGTCACGCGGTACGCCGCCCCGCAATGCCCCGCCGCCGCCAGCTCCCGCGTGTTGCACTGCCGCGACAGGTGCAGCAGCACCACGTGCTCCGTCGGCCCGATCGCCCGCACCGCCGAGCAGCACTCCGCGTTCGAGAGGTGCCCCGCCCCGCCCATGATCCGCCGCTGCAGGAACGCCGGCCGCCCCGACCGCCGCTGCATCTCCGGGTCGTAGTTCGACTCGATGGCCAGCGTCTCCACTCCCGCCAGATGCTCGATCAGATCGTCCCGCACGCGCCCAAGATCCGTCGCGAACCCCAGATCGTGCGCCCCATCGCCGTCCTCGATCGACAGCCGAAACGCCGCCACGCCGAAGTCGTCATGGTCCATCAGCGCCGCGTGCGCCGTCCCCACGTTCGGCAGCCGAAACGGCTCATCGCCGAACAGCTCCGTCCGCGTGTGGTACAGCAGGTGCTGCCGCCGCGCCCGCGAGAGATGCCGCTTGTGAATCCGCAGCGTCGCACGCTGAAGCAGCGCCTGGCTCCACGCCGGCGCGCAGTGATCGCGATCCAGGTGCGTGAACAGCACGTCAGTCACCTGCCGCAGATGAAACCCGAGCTTCCCAAGCCGCAGCGCCGTCTGCCGGGGCGAAAGCCCCGCGTCGATGAGCACGAGCCGCGCCCGCGCCCCCTCGCCAAACGCCAGAACCGTGCAGTTCCCGCTCGACCCCGACGCCAGCACGCACATCCGCGCGCCCCCGCCAACCGCCTCCATGCGTGACGAATCGCTCATGCCGCCCAACATACCGCCGCGCCGCTCGCCCGCCCGACGCCGACGCCATTTTCCGCTTGCACGAACCGCCCCCGCAACGACGATGAGGCGGAATCGGAGAAAACCATGACCTCCGCCCATCTCAAGGTCCTCTTCGCCGTCGCCATCCTCGCCCTCGGCGCCGTCATGCTCTGGATCGCCGTCAGCTCATCCAGGCGATCCGCGCCGCCGCCGCCAGAGACCGAATCCTCCGAACGTGCCTCACCCGAGGCTCCCGCCCCGCACCCGCACCTGCTCACGTCGGCCGAGATGACGTTCGACGCGCGCCCCACGGAGGCCACCGTCGACGAGGTCGCCGAGGACGCCGCCGAGAGGCTCATCGACCTCGCCGAATCCTCCCTCGAAGGCGCCGCGTCGCTCGACTCCGCACGCCTCTACGCCCTCGCGGGCGCCTACGAGCGCCACCTCGCCGCCATCCTTTCGGGCGACCGCGACCGGTGGCTCGCCTTCATCGACTCAACCGGCGCCGCGTGGGCCTCAGACGCCGATCGCCCCACCCGAGAAGACGTCGCCGCCGCCCAGGCGTTCCGCCTCGCGCCCATCTCCATCGCCGACCTCGCCCTCCGCCCCCTCCACCTCGCCGGCGAAGAGGTAGAGCACCCCTTCTTCGCCGGCGGCCGCCTGAGGCCGCGCCTCCGCGGTCCTTACCCCGCCCCCGCCGATCTCGCGTCGGAGCGGATCGACGTCTACGAGGTCATTCTCCCCGCCCAGGTATCGAGCCCCCGCGATAGCGCGGACGGACAGAAGCTCAACCTCGCGATCGCCTACTGGTGGTCGCGCGAGCGATCCCGCTGGATCCCCTTCGACATGACCGCCTACAAGGACGGCGGTGCGACGACCGTGTCCTTCTTCTTCTAATCTCCATCCATGCGACGCGCCGTCACCATCATCGAACTCATGATCGCCCTCGGCGTGATCGCGATCCTCCTCGCCATCCTCCTCCCCGCGCTCGTCAGCACGAAGGAGTCCGCCGCCGAAGTCGCCTCCCTCGCCAACCTCCGCTCCATCGGCCAGACGATGACCGCCTATCAGAGCGACCACGATGGCGCGTTCCTGTACTACGAGCCGGGCGCCCGCCTCTACAATTTCCCCGAACTCGTCGACTCCGAACACGCCATCTCCTACGGCACGCACAACTGGCAGTTCCGCGACCACTGGCCCGCCCATCCCCGCGTCCACGCGCTCTTCCCCTGGGCGGAGCACTACGAAACATGGCTCTCCCCCGGCGCCGGAGACGCTCCCGAGCTCGCCCCATGGCAGGGCCGCGATGGCGACGTCGTCACGTGGCGCAAGCCCTCGTACCACTACTCCAACACCTTCTACAACGACCCGAGCGTCTGGACCGACAGCCCGCCGGCCTTCGGCGAATGCCACCACATCATCCGCGACTCGGACGTGGCGTCGCCCGCCGCCAAGGTCGTCTTCTGGGACGCCGAGCGGGCGTACCTGCGGCCCTATCCAGAAGCCGCCGACCCCCGCCCCGTCCTCTTCGCCGACGGCTCCGCTCATCTCAGGCACGACGCCGACGCCACGCCGCCCGTCGCCAATCCCTACTGGCCTCGAACGCACGTCTATAACGACACCCCAAACGGCGTCCACGGGCGCGACTTCTAACGTTCCTCCCGCCGCCGCTCGCCCGACACATCCGGGATCTGCGAGAACGCGATCCGCACCCCGGCGCCCTCCTTCGCCTCCTGCAGGCTCGCGAAGTACGCCGCGTTCGTGCCGTATTTCGCGTTGATCGCGTCGAGCGCCTTCGACACCCGCTCGCGCTTGCGGGAGGGCTCGAAGAGCGCCGCCGTCGCCGACTCCGCCGTCGCCAGATCCCGCAGCGCCACGCTCACCGCTCGCGGCGCTCCTGCCGGCTTGTGCCACCACAGCTCCGCGAACGCTTCCATGAGCGTCGGCGTGTCCTGTACGCCCGGTAGCTTCGCCTCGCGCTTCCACTTCTCGCGATCAGTGAACGCGACCGACAGGTACATCCGGTGCGTCCACCGCTCCATCGCCCGAAGCCGCACCGCCGCCTTCTGCACCAGATGCGCGGTCACCGCGCGGGCGC
>Ga0081528_100601_pt1 | contig 14853 bp, 16 predicted proteins | sample HotLakmasection4_FD_71011 | JGI IMG/M metagenome (GOLD analysis project Ga0081528, IMG submission 71011) | Hypersaline microbial mat communities from Hot Lake, Washington, USA - Section #4 (SPADES assembly) (version 2) | ecosystem: Environmental > Aquatic > Non-marine Saline and Alkaline >...
CGTCGGCTCGCCCTTCGACTCCCCGAAGCAGGGGATCCTTTACCCCGCCAGGCATCTGCCTCGACCCGGCCGCGACGGCATGCAGCAGCCGGTGCTGGACGAGATCATCGAGCTCGTCGGAGCAGCCGGTGGCCGGACGCTTGGGCTCTTCTCGTCCCGGCGAGCAGCCGAGACCGCTGCGGTGAGCGTTCGCGAGGCCCGGCCCGAGCTGACCGTGCTGTGCCAGGGCGACGACCTGGTGCCGACGCTGGTGGGCAAGTTTCGCGACGACCCCAGCGCGTCGCTGTTCGGGACGCTGTCGCTGTGGCAGGGCGTTGACGTGCCAGGGGACACCTGTGTCCTCGTGATCATGGACCGGATCCCGTTCCCGCGGCCCGACGACCCGCTGATGTCGGCGCGTCAGCGGGCCGTGGACGCCGCGGGCGGCAGCGGCTTCATGACGGTGGCCGCCACGCATGCGGCGTTGCTGATGGCACAGGGCGCCGGACGGCTGATCCGCTCCACCCAGGATCGTGGCGTGCTGGCTGTTCTGGACTCCCGGCTGGCCACCGCACGCTACGGAGGCTTCATCCGGGCGTCGCTGCCGCCCATGTGGGCGACCACCGACCCGTCGGTTGCCCGGGCGGCGTTGAGGAGGCTGTCGGACGGTGTGCAGGCTGCACCGCCAGAGCACGCACCTCAGCCTTAGGCGTCAACCGGCTGCGTCAACCGGCTGCATCGACCAGCTGGGCGCGCGCTTCGCGGACGGGGAACGACGCGGTCGACGTGTAGACCAGGGGCGCGATGTCGACGGCGGGAAGCCCAGGGACGGTGACGTCGCCGGTCCATGCCACCGTCAGGGTGACGGAACCCTCGCCACGCGAGGCGAACACCGAGTGCACGTAGTGGTCTGGAGTCGCGCTGGGGCTCAAGGCTGGGGTGTAGGGCTGACCGGGCCCGGCCGAAGCCGTCCCGTTGCTCCACCGCCATGTGTAGGCAGGCGTCGCGCGGATCCGGCCCGGCAGCGGCTGCTCGATCTGCAGCGTGACGTCGCCGGGGTCGTTGGTCCAGGCAAGGACGGGAAGGTTCACCAGGCCGCCACCCTCGGGGGCCAGCCGAAGCTGTGGCTCGGCGATCTCGCGGTACTTGTCCTCGATGATGCCGCGGACCTCTGCTTCCACGTCCGCGAGATCGACGCGCTGCTCTCCCGGGATGCACTGGCTGCCGGCCAGTTCCCAGTCCTCGCCGGGCGGGCTCGTCGGACGCGAGAAGACCCAGAAGTTGACGCCGGGCTCGCCACCGGGAGCCGTGCACAGGGCCGCCAGACAGGCGTCTCCGCTGCCGCCCGGCGTGTTCCCGTCGCACGTCGGGACATAGCTCCACTGAAGCTCGGGACCTGTCGTCGTCGCCTGGGCGAAGGATGTCGGCGTCTTGAAGAATGCCTGCTTCGTGGCCGAGTAGTACCACCCGACCCCGGAATCCGTCGTGTATGCGCTTCCGCCCGTGCCCCAGGTCTCATCCGCTGCCCAGGCAAGCCAGGGAAGGAGCAGTGTAAGCACGCTTCCTAGAGTCACCAGGGTCACTCGCCGACTCACGACAGTTCTTCACCTTGGACGATGAGCCACTCGCCATTGGGCTGCTCGTTGAGTGTCCATACGAATGTCGCGTTCGTCCATCCCGGCACCGCCTCTATGACTTGGCCGCCCGTATCGACGAGGTTGACCGGGGCGAAGTCGATCACCGCAAGAATGACGACCTGCCCTTGAGACACGTCTTGAACGCTCGTGGTCCAGGAGGCGTATCTGTCCGAATCCGCCACCAGGCCATTCGATTGAGCCGTTGCGAAGTCTCTGCTTGCGTCAACGCACGCTGCGCAACTCCGTGAGTATGCGCGCTCGTGCTTCCCGATATCACCGCCCCTGGCCGCTGCATTCGCGCTGCCGAAGTACGCCTCAAGTGCGGCGATCGCCTCCGTGGCGGCTGCCTCCGAGTCGGCTGTGGTGGGCGACGGGGCTTCCTGGGAGACAACCGGTCTTGGCGTATGGGACGGTGAGTCGATAGCCGTGGGGGTGGCCAGCGACTCGGGCTGAGCAGGTTCGCTGCAGCCGGACAGGGCCACTACCAGCGCGAGCAAAATGCCCGATATCCCCGATATCCCCCGCATAGTCCGTAGGGTACGCCGAGTCCAGACTCAGGACAAAGCCACGTCCACAGCCGCTACACGCGGCGAAGTACGGCGGTGACCTTGCCCAGAATCTGCGCGGCGTCTCCGTCGATGGGCTCATACGAGGGGTTCTGGGGCATCAGCCAGACATGCCCGTCCTTGCGCTTGAGCGTCTTGACCGTGGCCTCGTTGTCGAGCAGTGCCGCGACGATCTCGCCGTTCTCGGCTGTCTGCTGCTGACGGACGACGACCCAGTCGCCGTCGCAGATGGCGGCATCGAGCATCGAGTCGCCGACGACGCGGAGCAGGAACAACGTGCCCTCCCCGACGATATGCCGGGGAAGCGGGAAGACCTCTTCGACGAACTGCTCGGCCAGGATCGGTCCACCTGCCGCGATCTGCCCAAGCACCGGGACGAACGAGGGGTCGGGGCGGTTGTCGCCCATCCCTGTGATGTCGACGTGCTCCTGGGGTGGGGCAATGATCTCGAGCGCCCGCGGTCGATTCGGGTCGCGCCTGATGTAGCCCTTCGACTCCAGCGTCTTGAGCTGGTGGGCCACGCTGGAGGGGCTCGACAGTCCGGCCTTCTCTCCGATCTCACGCATGCTCGGTGGGTAGCCGCGGTCGCCGATCGCGGCCCTGATCACCTCGAGGACCCGGCGCTGGCGCATCGTCAACGTTCGGATCTGCTCGCCTTCCGGCAACTCGTGAACCGAGCCCTCCTGCTCGTCCAGACCCACGGTGCACCCCTTTCGTGACGCGAGACCCCTTCTCGCCGCCACCATCAAAGTAGGCCTTCAAAGGTCACAATTCAAACACCTGTTCGAACGTGTCTCGACTTTGTCGGAGGCACCCGGTACAACTCGTACAGTCGTTCGAATCGAACACACGTTCGTCACCGAAGGAGGACCACGATGGCTCTCGCCACTGCAGTCGCCCCGGCCCCGGCCCCGGCCGCGATGCCGATCGCCGAGCCTGCCCCCGCCGTCGGGCGCCCGCACCCGCGCCCGCGCTCGACTCGGCCCAGCCGGCCGAAGGTGGGACCGGTCGGCCGCAGTCATCATCCGGCCTCTGCCGTGACGCCGGCACGGCTGACCCGGCGTGGTGTCGCACTCTGCTGGACGCTCGCGGTCCTGGTCACGGTGGGGATCGCCTTCGGGCTGCTCCACGGCATGCAGCCCTCGACTCCGCGGGTGGTCGGCACGCAGTCCGTCACCGTGCACTCGGGCGAGTCGCTCTGGGCGTTGGCACAGCAGGTCAACCCGGCAATCGACGCCCGCGTCACGGTCGCTGCCATCAGGGACGCCAACGGACTCGGGCCGGTCTCGATCGTGCAGCCTGGGACCACCCTGGCCGTGCCGGTGTACGAGCCGGCTCGCTAGCGGCGACCTCGAGCGGCGTTAGGGCGCGACACGCATGCGACTCGCCGGTTCCCGGATCGGCGCGAGTGCCGTGACCTGCGTCTGAGCGTCTGCCCCGAGAAACCTTGGGTATGTCACTTGCGAGTCGGGCCGAAAGGCAATACGTTCCCTACATCTAGTAGTTACAGGCATGTAAGTCATCCACAGATTGTGGTCGCTGCCCACAGGTTGTCCCCAGGGTTCACACAGGTTCATCCCCAGGACAACCGGCGGGCGGGCCACGAGGCGACAGCTCCTGGAGGAGGTGCGGACCCCGTGCAGTGCCCGTTCTGCCGTCACCACGACACGCGAGTGCTCGACAGCCGCGCCGCCGACGACGGTGCCGTGATCCGACGCCGGCGCCAGTGCCAGCAGTGCGACCGACGCTTCACCACCGTCGAGCAGGTGTCGCTGGCTGTGCTGAAGAGCTCGGGAACCACCGAGCCATTCAGCCGCGACAAAGTCGTCGCGGGAGTCCGCAAGGCCTGCCAGGGGCGCCCGGTCAGCGACACCGACCTGGCGAGGCTCGGCCAGCAGGTCGAAGAGGTCATCCGGGCGACAGGGGCGGCCGAGGTCCCCAGCCACGAGGTCGGCATGGCCACCCTGCCGCCTCTCCGAGAGCTCGACGAGGTGGCCTACCTGCGATTCGCGAGCGTCTACCGCTCGTTCGACTCGTTGTCGGACTTCGAGAAGGAGATCGCCCTGCTGCGAGCGGACCAGGGCGACTCGTCGAGCGACACCGCCGTGGCGGCGTCACCACCTGACCGCAGCTAGCGGTCCCACAGACGTCCCGGGCGGGGTGGGGAGGGGAAGCCCCGCCCCGTCTGGGACACCCAACCAGGTCAGCGGAGGAGCAGCAGATGACGGAGACGACGCACGGGGCAACCCGCGGGCGGAACGGGAAGAGTGCGAAGAAGGGGCTCACCATCGCGCGGATCTTCACCACCCCGGACGTCCACCCGTACGACGAGGTCAGCTGGGAGCGCCGCGACGTCGTTCAGCGCAACTGGCGGACCGACGAGCTCGTCTTCGAGCAGCGCGGTGTCGAGTTCCCCGACTTCTGGTCGGTGAACGCGTCGACGATCGTCACGACCAAGTACTTCCGCGGCGCCGTCGGCACCGAAGCCCGTGAGTGGAGCCTGCGCCAAGTCATCGACCGCGTCGTGAAGACGTATCGCGCAGCGGGCGAGGAGCACGGTTACTTCGCCACCACCCAAGACGCCGAGGTGTTCGAGCACGAGCTTGCCTGGATGCTGCTGCACCAGGTGTTCTCCTTCAACAGCCCCGTCTGGTTCAACGTCGGCACCAGCGCCCCTCAGCAGGTGAGCGCCTGCTTCATCCTGTCCGTCGACGACCAGATGGACTCGATCCTCAACTGGTACAAGGAGGAGGGGCGCATCTTCAAGGGCGGGTCCGGCGCCGGCCTCAACCTCTCGCGCATCCGCTCGTCGAAGGAGCTGCTCTCCTCCGGTGGGACGGCGTCTGGCCCCGTGTCGTTCATGCGTGGCGCGGACGCCTCCGCCGGCACCATCAAGTCCGGGGGAGCCACCCGGCGAGCCGCCAAGATGGTCGTCCTGGACGTCGATCACCCGGACATCGAGGAGTTCGTCGAGACGAAGGCACGCGAGGAGGACAAGATCCGCGTGCTCCGCGACGCCGGGTACGACATGGACCTCGGCGGCAAGGACATCGTCTCGGTGCAGTACCAGAACGCCAACAACTCCGTGCGCGTCTCCGATGCCTTCATGCGCGCCGTGCAGGACGACAAGCCGTTCGACCTCACCGCCCGTACCGACGGCTCGACGGTGGAGACGCTGCAGGCCAAGTCGCTGTTCACCAAGATCGCCCAGGCGGCGTGGGAGTGCGCCGACCCCGGCATCCAGTACGACGACACGATCAACGACTGGCACACGACGCCGGAGTCGGGTCGCATCAACGCCTCCAACCCCTGCAGCGAGTACATGCATCTGGACAACTCCAGCTGCAACCTGGCCTCGCTGAACCTGCTGAAGTTCCTGCGCACCGACGACACCTTCGACGCCGAGACGTTCGCCCGGTGCGTCGAGCTGATCATCACGGCGATGGACATCTCGATCTCCTTCGCCGACTTCCCTACCGAGGCGATCGGCGACACCACCCGGGCCTTCCGCCAGCTCGGCATCGGCTACGCCAACCTGGGCGCGCTCCTCATGGCGTCCGGCCTGGCCTACGACTCCGACGGGGGGCGTGCTCTCGCCGCGGCGATCACCAGCCTCATGACCGGGACGGCATACAAGCGTTCGGCAGAGCTCGCCGGGGTCGTCGGCCCCTACGACGGCTACGCCCGCAACGCCGAGTCGCACCGGCGGGTCATGCGCAAGCACGCCTCGGCGAACGACGGCCTGCGCACGGTCTCCGAGCTGGATCGCTCCGTGCAGACCGTGGCCACCCGGGTGTGGGACGAGGGAAACAAGCTGGGGGAGAAGCAGGGCTGGCGCAACGCCCAGGCCAGCGTGCTCGCCCCGACCGGCACCATCGGGCTGATGATGGACTGCGACACCACCGGCATCGAGCCGGACCTGGCGCTGGTCAAGTTCAAGAAGCTCGTGGGCGGTGGCTCCATGCAGATCGTGAACCAGACGATTCCGCGTGCCCTGCGCAAGCTCGGCTACACCGAGGAGACCCTCGAAGCGGTCGTCGAGCACATCGCCGAGCACGGCAACGTGGTCGACGCCCCCGGGCTGCGCCAGGAGCACTACACGGTCTTCGACTGTGCGATGGGTGCTCGCACGATCGAGCCGATGGGGCACGTGCGCATGATGGCGGCGGTCCAGCCGTTCCTGTCCGGCGCGATCTCCAAGACCGTGAACCTGCCGGAGACGGCGAGCGTGAAGGAGATCGAGCACGTCTACTTCGAGGGCTGGCGGCTCGGCCTGAAGGCGCTGGCCGTCTACCGCGACAACTGCAAGGTCGGCCAGCCGCTGTCGGACGCCAGGGCGAAGTCGAGCAGCACGACCGCTGCCACCGACAAGGACGTCGTCGTCGAGTACCGACCCACCCGGCGTCGCCTGCCGAAGTCTCGACCGAGCCAGACGCTGTCGTTCGCCGTGGCCGGGGCCGAGGGCTACATGACGTCAGGGTCCTACCCGGACGACGGCCTGGGCGAGATCTTCCTGAAGATGAGCAAGCAGGGCTCGACGCTGGCCGGGATGATGGACGCGTTCTCCATCGCCGTGTCGATCGGCCTGCAGTACGGCGTTCCCCTGGAGCAGTTCGTCTCGAAGTTCACCAACATGCGGTTCGAGCCGGCCGGTATGACCGACGACCCCGACGTCCGGATGGCTGCGAGCGTCATCGACTACCTGTTCCGCCGGCTGGCGCTGGACTACCTGCCGTTCGAGTCCCGCTCGGCCCTGGGCATCTACACCGCCGAGGAGCGGGCTCGCGCGCTCGACACCGGCAGCTACGCACCGATCGACGACGACGTGCAGGACGTGGACGTCGAGGGGCTCGCCCAGTCGGCACCCGTCGACCAGGCGCCGAGCAAGCCAGCGGCCGCCCACATGGCCGAGCCGGCTCCGGCTGACGTCCACACCTCCACCGAGCTGCTCGAGGCGCTGCAGGGCACGAAGGCCGATGCTCCGCTGTGCATGACCTGCGGGACGAAGATGCGCCCGGCCGGTTCCTGCTACGTGTGCGAGGGCTGCGGGTCGACCAGCGGGTGCAGCTGAGCTCATCCGGCGAGGTCCAGGCCGTCGACGCAGGCCTGTCCCGAGCATGACCAGTGCTGGCGAAGCCACTGGCGACTCGAGGCCAGGCGCAGTCGACGCACGACCGCGACGGGGTCGCCGAGCGGGAGGCGCGCCGCCACCGCCCGGTCGTGGGTCAGCGCGACGTGCAGCGCTGCCTGCGGCCGAAGCCGTAGCGGACGGCCGTTTGTCGTCAGTACCCCCCAGATGGATCGGTACAGCCAGAAGCGAGGCGGCGTGGGTCCGTCCAGCACGCTCAGCGGGTAGCGCTCGATGCTGGCGCTCCGGCGCACGTAGTTGGGCTCCGACGCGTCCAGTGCGGCCAGCTGCGCGCGGGTGAGCCAGGCCATCACGCACCGGGCGGCCCCGTGGCGATGCTCCAACGGAGTAGCCGCCACGTAGCCACCGAGGCTGACGTGCGCGGAATGGGTCAGCACCAGGCCAGTGACCAGGGCGGGGAACAGCGGGACGACCGGTGACACGTCGGCGACGCGAAGCTTGGCTCGCAACGTCGTCGCGGAGCCGTTCGACCCGAGGGCCAGCACCGGGGTCCGAGCCCCGAGGTCGATGTCGCTGATCCGCCCCGGTGCGTGGTCGAGATCGCCCAGCAGCATCGGCTCGCGAACGGTCGCTCCGGGGTAGGCGAGCGCACGCGTGACCGACGCGGACAGAAGGCCGGCGCCGGCCGAGGTGGGCATCGCCGAATCATGACGCACCTGTGGATGGCCTGTGGACATGACTCGATTCGCCTGTGGGTGAGGTGTGGAGGGATGCCGGATCTGCCTGGACGGGCTGGGGACGGCGCTGGGGACGGCGCGAAGTCCGGCAGCCATGGACGGCCGGTCCCTTGGACGAGGTCGGGTCGCCGACTAGACATCGGTCGTCACTGACAACGGCTCACGGGATCGGGAGGCCGCGCCAGCCGCAGTGTGAGACTGCACAAGCGACCGCGGTACCAGGTTCGGGGTCCGTCTCCTCGTCGAGGCGGCCACGTGTGCACGGCCCGGTGGCGACGAGGGACGACCAGCCCTGGTCAGAGTGCTGACTTGCCCGCTCCATCTCCTACATGGAGCGGGCAAGTCGCATCCTCCCTGCGCGCGGAGCCGAATCCGCGCCGACACTCCGATGGCACCGTCATCGAGGTCACCATCCCTCGGTTCGAGTCCTTCGGGTTGGTGACGGACACTAGGGCGGTGAGCCGACCCGCCGCCCCTGCCCCCTCCGTCCCCTCGTGGTTGCTCACCACGTACCGAGTATTCGCCTACCTGACAGGTGTGCTGCTCGTCACGCTCACGGTGGCGCTCGTCGCGCTGCTCGGGACCGAGCCGAAGCCCGAGTGGTACGGCATCGCGTGGACGCTGCACGGTTGGGCCTACATGGGCTACCTCGGCGCCGCGTTCGCCATCTGCTTCATGATGCGCTGGAGCATCGGCCGCACGATCCTGGTGCTGCTCGCCGGCACGGTGCCGGCCATGTCGTTCGTCGCCGAGCGGTGGGTCGTGCAACGGGTCGACGTGGCCGGCACTGACGCCGCCACCGTCAGTCGCTGACCTCCTCGGCGCTCGTGGTGATGGCCGTGCCGCCACCGCTGCCGGAGACGGCGATCTTGCGCGGCTTGGCCTTCTCGGCCACCGGGATGAGAACGGTGAGCACGCCGGCGTCGTAGTCAGCGGTGATCGCCTCGGCGTCGACGCCGTCGCCGAGGGTGAGCTGGCGCATGTAGGAGCCTGCGTAGCGCTCGCTGAGGATCCAGTCCAGGTTCTCGCCCTCGGGAGCCCCGCGCTCGGCGCGGATGGTGAGCATGCCGCTGTCGACGTCGATGTCGATCGAGTCCGGGTCGACCCCGGGCAGGTCGACGTGCAAGACGAACCGGTCGCTCTCCCGGTAGACGTCCATCGGCATGAACCTCGGGGCTCGTCCGGTACCGGCCGGGGCGAGCACCTGCTCGGCGATCCGGTCGAAGTCCCTGAAGGGGTCGAAGCGCATCACTGCCATGACAACCTCCATTCATCTGCGGTGGCTGCCCGCCGCCTTGGTGGGCAGCTGGTGTCAGTTCAACTATTAGCACTCAACGTGGCCGAGTGCCAGGCGATCTGGGGATGGCTCACCACCACTGCTGGGGGTACTGGCGGTCGCCCAGCAGCCATGGCCCAGCCGTGCCCACACCAGGACGATCACGGCCACGCCCAGCCTGAGTGGCAGGGCGAGGGCGGCCTCGACGCCGTCGAGGCTGGAGCGGCTGGCGACGAGTGCCGTGGCGACGGCGGGTGGGTGCATGGTGCCTGGGGTGTGCATGAGCAGCAGCTCAGTCGCTCCGAGGGGTCGTCGAGCACCACATGACGCAACGGGTGGCCTGGCTTTAGGTCCACGAGTCACCTGTCGATCGGCGTCAGTGCCGCCATTCCGGCACCCGGGGTGACCTCTGGCCCTGCCGTTCGGCCCGTTTCTCGGCAACGCTGCAGGTCATGGCCACTCCGGTCGTCGTGGAACGGGCAGTCATCACCGTCGAAGGGCTCGACCAGCTCATCGGTGTCCTTCGGGACCGAGGATGGAGCGTTCTCGGTCCCGTGGTCCGCGACGGGGTCGTCGTCCCGGGTCCGGTCAGTGGCGTCGACGACCTGCCGACAGGGGTGGGCGACCACCAACGCCCGTCCAGCTATCGGCTCCGCCAGCGCGGCGACGACGCCCTCTTCGGCTACGCCAGCCCCGCGACGTCCTACAAGCCGGTTCTGCTGCCTGAGCGCCAGCTGCTCTGGCGGGGCACCGCACGCCCTGACGGGTTCGACATGGCGCGCCCGGACGACGCGCCGCAACGTCGCGCGCTGCTGGGCGTACGGTCGTGCGACCTGGCAGCCATCCGAACGCAGGACCGGGTGCTCGCACACCGCTGGAAGGACCGTCCAGCCACCGATGTCGACTACCTCGCCGCCCGCGAGGCCACCTTCGTCGTCGCCGTTGCCTGCGGGACGCCGGCCGACACGTGCTTCTGCACCTCGATGGGCACCGGCCCTGCGCCCGGCGAGGGATACGACCTCGCTCTCACCGAGGTTCTCGACGGCGAGCACCGCTTCGTGGTGACCGTCGGCAGCGAGCGCGGCAGCGAGGTGCTCGCCGACGTCGAGCACACGCCCGCCGAGGACGACGACCTAGCCGCGGCGCAGGCAGTTGTGGACGAGGCCGTAGGCGCCATCGAGCGCCACCTCGACACCGAGGGGCTTGCGCGGCTGCTGGACGCTGAGGTGGAGCACCCGCTGTGGGAGGACGTGGCGCAGCGCTGCCTGGCCTGTGGCAACTGCACCGCGGTGTGCCCCACCTGCTTCTGCACCTCCGTGGACGACGTCAGCGACTTGTCCGGGCAGCACGCCGAGCGCTGGCGGGTCTGGGACTCCTGCTTCACCGCCGGGTTCTCCTACGTGCACGGCGGTCCGGTGCGCTCCTCGACCGCATCGCGGTACCGCCAGTGGATGAGCCACAAGCTCGGCACCTGGCAGGCCCAGTTCGACAGCTCCGGCTGCGTGGGTTGCGGGCGGTGCCTGACCTGGTGCCCGGTCGGCATCGACATCACCGCCGAGGCACGCGCGCTTCGCAGCACCGCACGGACCGTTCGACGGGAGGACTCGACGTGACCACGACCACCGACGAGGTACGCGACCTGCTGGCCACGCACTGCTTCACCCGGGACATGCCCGACGAGTACGTCGAGCGCGTGGTGGCCCATGCCGAACTCGTCGGGGTGCCCGCCGGCACGACCCTGTTCCGGGAGGGCCAGCCGGCGCAGCAGCTGTACCTGCTCGTCGAGGGCCGGGTGTCGATCGAGATGCACGTGCCCGGTCGCGGGGAGCAGGTCGTGGACACCGTCGAGCCGTGCGAGACGGTCGGCTGGTCGTGGCTCGTCCCGCCCTACCGGTGGTTCTTCGACGCCCGGGCCACGACCGACGTGCGGACGGTGCAAGTGGACGCCGCCGCGTTGCGCGCCCTGGCCGAGGACGACCCGGGCTTCGGCTACGCCCTCATGCGCCGGGTCGCGGCCGTCATGCTCGAACGGATGCAGGCCGCCCGCCTGCGCCTGGCCGACGTCTACGGGAACCCGCAGCCGTGACCGCCGCCAGCGCCGCCACCGCCGCCCCAGCGAGCTCTGCGTTAGACCTGCGGGAGTTCCGGGTCACCCAACGCCGGCAGGACACCCGCGACACCGCGACGCTGTCGTTGGCACCGCTGTCCGGGCACCCCCTGGACTTCTCCGCCGGCCAGTTCACGATGGTCTACGCCTTCGGGGTCGGTGAGGTGCCGCTCAGCATCAGCGGTGACCCGGCAGGCGGCAAGCCGCTGCTGCACACCATCCGCGACGTGGGTGGAGTCACCCACACGCTGACCCGGCTGCGCCGCGGCGACGTCGTCGGCATCCGTGGTCCCTACGGACACGGGTGGGACGTGACCGACGGTCGGGGCGGGGACGTCGTGCTGGTGGCCGGCGGGATCGGGCTGGCGCCGCTGCGTCCGGCGCTGCTGCAGATCCTCGCCCACCGCAGCGAGTACAAGCGCGTCGTCCTGCTGTACGGCACGCGCACCCCCGAGGACGTCCTCTACGCCGACGAGCTCGAGCACTGGCGCGGACGCTTCGACCTCGAGGTAGAGGTGACGGTCGACTACGGCCCGCCGCAGTGGCGTGGCAAGGTCGGGCTGGTCACCAGCCTCATCCCGCGCGCCGGCTTCGACCCGTCGACCACCCTGGCGCTGGTCTGCGGGCCCGAGGCGATGATGCGCTACGTCGGCTCGGCCCTGGTCGATCGCGGCGTGCCCCGCCGCCGCATCCGGCTGTCGATGGAGCGGGCGATGGACTGCGGCGTCGGTCTGTGCGGGCACTGCCAGCTACGCGAGCTGTTCGTCTGCGTCGACGGACCGGTCTTCGGCTACGACCGGCTGGAACGACTGCTCTGGCTACGAGAGGTCTGAGAGATGACCACCACCACCCGAGAACCGACCCGTCGACGCACCGCTCGTCGGCCCAGGCGGCCGAAGCTGGCGGTCTGGAAGTTCGCCTCGTGCGACGGATGCCAGCTCTCGCTGCTCGACTGCGAGGACGAGCTGCTGGACGTGGCCGAGGCCGTCCAGGTCGCCTACTTCCCCGAGGCCACTCGCGCGGTGGTGCGGGGTCCGTACGACCTGTCGCTCGTCGAGGGCTCGATCACCACGCCGCACGACGCCGAACGCATCCAGCAGATCCGGCGGTCCTCGAAGCGGCTGATCACGATCGGGGCGTGCGCCACGGCCGGTGGCATCCAGGCGCTGCGCAACACCCGTGACGTCGCCCAGCTCGCGTCGGTCGTCTACGCGCGTCCGGACTACCTCGACGTCCTGGAGCGCTCGACGCCGATTCGAGCCCACGTGACCGTCGAGGCCGAGCTGCGTGGCTGTCCGGTGGACAAGGGGATGCTGCTGGAGGCCGTCGCTGCCGTGCTGCACGACCGCAAACCACGCATCCCGCTGAGCAGCGTGTGCAGCGAGTGCAAGCGTCGCGGCACCGTCTGCATCGCGGTGGCGCACGGCACGCCGTGCCTCGGCCCGGTGACCCAGGCCGGGTGCGGCGCCCTGTGCCCGGCTTACGACCGGGGATGTTTCGGCTGCTTCGGGCCGTACGGCTCGGCGAACACGGCCGCGCTCGCCGACCACCTGCGCGCGCAGGGCATGCCGGCAGATGAGGTGGAGCGGCTGTTCGCCACGTTCAACGCCGCGGCACCCGCGTTCGAGGCGGAGGCGGCCCGCCAGCGTGGCGAGTCGGCGGAGGTGTCGCCATGACCCGGGCGCGCAGCCTCGACGTGCCCGTCCTCGCCCGAGTCGAGGGCGAGGGGGCGATGCACGTGCGCATCCGCGACGGCAAGGTCGACGACGTCCGTCTGCAGATCTACGAGCCGCCGCGATTCTTCGAAGGGTTCCTGCGCGGCCGCGATGCCGCCGAGGCTCCGGACATCACCGCACGGATCTGCGGCATCTGCCCCGTGGCCTACCAGGCCGCCGCCTGCAACGCCGTCGAGGCGGCCCGGGGCGAGACGGTCACCGATGCCATCCGTGCGATGCGGCGGCTGCTGTACTGCGGGGAGTGGATCGAGAGCCACGCGCTGCACATCTACCTGCTGCACGCCCCGGACTTCCTCGGCTACCCGGACGCGCTGAGCATGGCGGCGGACCACCGCGAGCTCGTCCAGCAGGGGCTGCGGCTGAAGAAGACGGGCAACGAGCTCATGGAGCTCGCCGGTGGCCGCGCTGTGCACCCGGTGAACATCAAGGTGGGCGGCTTCTACCGCTTCCCGACGCCTTCGGAGATGGCGCGTGCCCGGGCGAGTCTCGACCAGGCTGCCGCCGACGCCGAGGCCACGCTGCGCGCTGTCGCCGCGTTGGCTCTGCCCGATGTGCGGATGGACTACCACTTCGTCGCGCTCGACCCGGAGAACGGTGACTACCCGCTCGAGGACGGCCGGTTCGTCCTGTCCGGTGACGGCGTCGGCGACCCCGACCGCTTCGCGCTGGACCTCTTCGACGAGCGAGTCGTCGAGCTGCACGTGGAGCACTCCAACGCCCTCCACGCGCGCCTGCACGGCGTCGGCTCCTACGTCGTCGGTCCGCTTGCCCGGTGGGCGCTGGTCGGGGACAGGATGACCGGACGGGCTGCGGCGCTCGCCGCTGAGCTCGACGTCGAGCGTCCGGTACGCAACCCCTTCGCGTCGATCGTGGTGCGCGCCCTCGAGGTCGTCTTCGCCGTCGAGGAGGCGCAGCGCCTGCTCGACACATGGCCGGGCGATCCGGGGCCGTCCGGCGTGGACGTGCCGCGCGGCCCGGGCGTGGGCTACGGCGCCAGCGAAGCGCCACGCGGTCTGCTGGTGCACCGCTACCGCCTCGATGACGACGGCCTGATCCGAGACGCCCGCATCATCCCGCCGACCTCCCAGAACCAGGCCCAGATCGAGGCCGACCTGCGGGCGTTCGTCGAGGACCACCTCGATCTCGACGATGCCGAGCTCACACGTCAGTGCGAGGTCGCGATTCGCAACTACGACCCCTGCATCTCGTGCGCGACGCACTTCCTGCGCCTCCACGTCGATCGCGGGTAGCCGCAACGTGAACGTCCCGCTCGTCGTCGGCGTCGGGCACCCGGACCGGGGCGACGACGCCGTGGGGCTGCTCGTGGCCGAGGCGGTAGGCACCGCTCGGCCCGACCTCGACGTCCGGCTGCTCACCGACCCGCTCGCACTGGTTGACCTGCTGCCTGTGGTCGAGGTGGCGGTCGTGGTGGACGCGGCCGTCACCGGTAGCCCTGCAGGCACGGTTCACGTGTTCGATGCGACGCACGCCCCGCTGCCTGGTCTGCAGCCCGGTGGGCTGGCCAGCAGCCACGGGTTGTCGCCGGGCGACGCGATCGAGCTGGCACGCGCCCTGGGACGCATCCCGGCCCGGCTGGCAGTGGTGGCCGTCGAGATCGATGCCGTCGACCTGGGACAGCCACCGCAGCCGGCCGTCGTCGCTGCCGTCCAGCACGCGGTGGCGCAGGTGCTGGCGCTCGTGGACGCCGAGTCCTCCAGCAACTGAG
>Ga0081528_100606_pt1 | contig 14654 bp, 9 predicted proteins | sample HotLakmasection4_FD_71011 | JGI IMG/M metagenome (GOLD analysis project Ga0081528, IMG submission 71011) | Hypersaline microbial mat communities from Hot Lake, Washington, USA - Section #4 (SPADES assembly) (version 2) | ecosystem: Environmental > Aquatic > Non-marine Saline and Alkaline >...
CTCGCCCATCGGCTTGCGCACTTCGGTCACTACGAGGACGCGATGCTCGCCGACGACCCGTGGATGGCGCACTCGCTGCTGTCGGTGCCGCTCAACCTGGGACTGCTGCATCCCCTCGACGTTGTGCGGGCCGCCGAGCAGGCGTACGAGAACGGACGCGTCGGGCTGGCGTCGGTGGAGGGTTTCGTCCGCCAGGTGATCGGCTGGCGGGAGTACGTGTGGCACGTGTACTGGCACACCGACGAGCACTACCGCGAGCGCAACGCGCTGGAGGCCCACGAGCCGTTGCCCGACTGGTTCGACTCCCTCGATGCCGACGCCGTCACGGCACGATGCCTCGCGTCGGTGCTGGCCGGCGTGCGGGACGAGGGCTGGGTGCACCACATCCCGCGGTTGATGGTGCTCGGCTCGTGGGCGCTGCAACGCGGCTACGACCCGGCCGAGCTCACCGACTGGTTCCACCGGTCGTTCGTCGACGGATACGACTGGGTGATGCTGCCGAACGTGGTCGGCATGTCCCAGCACGCCGACGGTGGGCTGATGACGACCAAGCCGTACACGTCCGGGGGGGCCTACATCGCGAGGATGAGCGACTACTGCGGCCGATGCCCCTACGACCCGAAGGTGCGGGTGGGGGAGCGCGCGTGCCCCTTCACCGCCGGGTACTGGGCGTTCCTGCACCGCAACCGGCAGCGACTGGGCGGCAACGCCCGGATGGCCCGCCAGCTGCGGGGCCTGGACCGGCTCCGTGGCCTGGCCGACGTGCTGGACCAGGAGTCGTTGCGAGGGTCGCGGGCCCTATGACCGGTGACCTCAGCCAGCTGGAGGCCGTCTTCGTCGTCCTGGCCGGTTTCGGGGCCGGAGCCCTGAACGCCGTCGTCGGCTCCGGCAGCCTCATCACCTTCCCGACCCTCGTGGCGGTCGGGCTGCCGCCGTTGACGGCCAACGTCAGCAACACCGTTGGCCTCGTCCCGGGCGCCGCGGCCAGCGTCTACGGCTACCGGCGGGAGCTGACCGGCTTGCGCCCGACGTTGCGGCACCTGCTGCCGGCGACCGCGCTGGGGGCAATGTCCGGCGTCGTCCTGCTGCTGCTGTTCCCCGAGACCGTGTTCGAGGCCATCGTTCCTGCGCTAGTGGGCATCGCCGTCCTCCTCGTCCTTCTCCAACCGTTCGTGGCCCGGCGCGCGGCCGTGAAGGGCCCGCGAGTCGGGACGGCACGGTGGTTGTGGGCAGCGGTAGGGCTGACCGGCGTGTACGGCGCCTACTTCGGTGCGGCCCAGGGCGTCCTGCTGATCGCGGTCCTCGGGCTGGGAACGGCCCTACACCTCCAGCAGGCCAACGCGGTGAAGAACGTGCTGGCCGGCTCGGCGAACCTGGTCGCCGGGATCGCGTTCGCCGTCGTGGCCCCGGTCGACTGGACGGCGGCGTTCCTCGTGGCCCTCGGGGCGTCGGCGGGCGGGCTTCTCGGCGCGAGGTTCGCCCGGCGGCTGCCGACGCGTGTGCTGCGCGGGGTCGTGGTCGTCGTCGGACTGGCAGCCCTGATACTGCTGCTGGCCGGGGGTTGAGGCTGGGTTCGGGGGTGTCGCGACCCGAGCCGATCTAGGGTTGGCTTCATGGGGCTGAAGGCGGCGTTGGCGGCAGCCAACTGGCGGGACAAGGCAGTCTCCGCCGAGGACGCCGTCGCGCTGCTGCCCAAGGGTGCCAACGTCTTCATCAGTGGCGGTTCCGCGACACCGGTCACCTTCCTGGCCGCCCTCGAGAAAGCCTCCCTCAAGCATCCTGGTGTGCGGCTCTACCACTTCATGACGCGCGAACGGGCAGGCGAGCCGCGTCAGGCCTCGCTGCGGCATCGGACGTTCTACGTGTCGCACGACATGGTCCCGCTGGTCGCCAAGGGCAGCGTCGACTACATCCCGATCAGCCTGCGCGACGTCCCGCGCATCCAGCGTGACGGTCGGCTGCGCATCGACGTCGCGGTCATCCAGGTCAGCGAGCCGGACGCCGGCGGGATGTGCAGCATGGGCACCTCCGTCGGGTTCGGTCGGGCCATGATCGAGGCCGCCGCCCTCGTCATCGCCGAAGTCAACCCGGCGATGCCGCGCACCCGCGGGGACACGCTGGTGCCCTTCGACGGCTTCGACGCCGTGGTCGAGGTCGAGCCGGTGCTGCTGGAGTACGAGCCCAGCCGTGAGCTGGACGGAGCGGTCGTCGACCTGGCCAAGTACGTCGCCCGGCTGGTCCCCGACGGGGCGACCCTGCACACCGGTCCCGGCCTGCTCATCGCCGAGGTGCTCGCCCGCCTCGACAAGCACCGGGACCTCGGCGTGCACAGCGACGTCATCACCGACTCGGTGCTCAACCTGGTCGAGGCCGGCGTGGTCAACGGCCGGGTGAAGTCGATGTCGCGGGGACGTGTCGTGGCCAGCTACGCGCTGGGCACCCGCAGGCTCTACGACGCGATCGAGAACAACCGGACGTTCGCGTTCCGAAGCATCGAGGACATCAGCGACCCCGCCATCTTGATGCGGCAGAACCGAATGGTCTCCATCGTGCACGGGTTCTCCGTCGACCTCACCGGTCAGGTGTGCGCGGAGTACCGCAACGGCACCACCTACGGAGGGGTCGGGTCCACGGCGGTGTTCCACTACGGGGCGGCACGCTCCCCGGGTGGGAGGGCCATCGTCTGCATCCCGTGCCGCAACGTGCTCGGCGAGTCGAACATCAAGCCGTTCCTGGGTCCGCACGAGCCGGTGACGATCCCGCGATACGAGTCCCACTGGGTGATCACGGAGTACGGCTCGGCGTATCTCTACGGGTTGACCACCAGGCAGCGGGCGATCGCTCTGATCGAGATCGCTCATCCCGACGACCGCGAGACCCTGCTCGCCGAGGCGAAGGCGCTGGCGTTGGTGCACGAGCACCAGGGCATCCGCAGCCGTCGCTCCTACCCGGTGGACGAGGAGCGCACCGTCACCCTCAAGGACGGCAGCGACGTCCTCATCCGGCCGACGAGGTCCACGGACGTGGGTCTGCTGCAGGACCTCTTCTACCGCCTCGACCCCGAGGACGTCCGCACTCGATTCTTCCGCAACCTCTCCGCGATGACCCATCAGATGGCCGAGCACTTCACCAGCGTCAGCTACTACCGCGAGATGGCCTTCGCCGCCGTCGTCGGTGACGCCGAGAGCGAGCGGGTGGTCGCGACGAGCTCCTACTACCTCGACCCGTCCACCAGGCTGGCCGACGTGGCCTACATCGTCGACCCGGACTTCCAGGGCAAGGGCCTGGGCACCGCGATGCACGAGCGGACCGTCCAGTACGCCATGGCCAACGGCGTGCGCGGCTTCACCGCCGACGTGCTGGACCAGAACGGCGCCATGATCGAGGTGTTCCGCCGAGGACCGGGCACGCTGCACACGAGGACGCGCTACGGGGTGGTCGAGTTGCAGCTCGACTTCGACGAGCTCGACTCGGTGGCCGCCGACCTGCAGGTCGGGGTGTCGGGCTGAGACATGGCTGATGCCGTGTCGGTCGGCTCGGCCGACGACCCGCGGCTCGACGACTACCGGAGCCTGCGTGACGTCACGCTGCGCACGAGCCTGGAGGCCGAGCACGGTCTCTTCCTGGCCGAGGGCGAGAAGGTGATCCGACGAGCAGTCGCTGCGGGATATCCGGTGCGCTCGCTGCTCATGGCTCCGCGCTGGGTGGAGTCGCTGGCCGACGTGCTGGAACACCTGGACGTACCGATCTACGTGGCGCCGGAGTCGCTGGTCGAGTCGGTCAGCGGGTTCCACGTGCACCGCGGGGCGCTGGCGTCGCTGCGCCGGCGACCGCTGCCGAGCGTGGAGTCGGTGCTCGCCGACGCACGACGTGTGCTCGTGCTCGAGGACGTCAACGACCACACGAACGTCGGGGCGATCTTTCGCAACGCTGCGGCGTTCGGCATGGACGCGGTGCTGCTGAGCCCGCGCTGCGCCGACCCGCTCTACCGCCGGGCGATCAAGGTCTCGATGGGGGCGGTGTTCTCGGTGCCGTACGCACGCATCGAGGACTGGTACGCAGGTCCCGACCTGCTACGCGAGTCCGGGTTCCAGGTGCTGGCACTCACGCCGGCCAAGGACTCGACAGCGATCGGCGAGGTCTCGGCTACTGGCCGGACCGCGCTGTTGCTCGGGTCGGAGGGACACGGGCTCAGTCATCGATGGATGGTGGCCGCCGACGTGCGGGTGCACGTCCCGATATCGGCACAGATTGACTCGCTGAATGTTGCCGCGACCTCGGCGGTCGCGTGCTACGTCGTCACTCACGGTCCGGCTAGTTGACGAATCAAGCAGAAGAGGCGATTCGTGGCCCACCGCCTCAGCTGACAAGGACGACCCATGCGTCGTTCGTTCCCTCCGATTGCTCTCGCCTCCGCCGCCGCACTTGTCATCGGTGGCGCGGGACACTAGCCCGCAGCAGATCACTGTGGTCGAGACGTTCTACGGGATCGGTGACCCGAGGTTCAATCGGCTCTGATCCACTCGCTTGTCGAAGCGCACTTGACGGCAACGCTCGAAAGTGAGCCGGTCAGACGATGTCAAAGGGCGAGAATTGCTGACATGATCGGTCCTCCAGGCCACGTCGAAGGAGTCCCACGCATGCGACGCATCATCGCCCTCATGTCATCGGCATTGCTCCTCGTTCTTGGCGGAGTCGTTGCCGCTGGCCCCAGCACCGCCGAGGAGACCGTTGTCGTCGGAGGCCTGGAGGACAAGGGCACCATCACACTGAGAACCGGCGTGCGGTCGTCCAGCAAGAAGATCGTGTACCGGGATGCCGCGGGGTCTGTCGTCGGCAGGCAGTCGATCAGCAACGGATGCACGAACCCTGTCGAGCCCGGCGCCCTGCTCATCGAGGGCAGTCCCGAGACGGCGTGCTTCGGCAGGCTGGGCTTTGGGGTCGGGTCCGGCGGTTGGCCTTCTTTCCTGCGGCCGAATGTCACGGGTCTGGAGTCACTGTCCCTGTCCTTGGCCGGTCCCGCCGCGGACCTCGAGTTCTCCGCCTTCTCCCTGGACATCGAGGCGATCAACCACTCTGGCCCCCCAGTGGTGATGGTCCAGGCCTACGTCGACGGAGTCTCGGTGTGGCAGGACGAATTCACCCTCACCACGCGCGTGCCGGGAGTTCTGCTGCCCAACTACCGGATAACGGTGCCGAAGGGCGCCTTCGTGGCCGACACTCTCGTGCTGAGCTCGGGCGACGGGACGACTCGGTTCCAGCTCGAGGGCGACACCGGCACTGGCTCGACGTTCTCCCTCACCGACATCACAGATCTGGTGGAGTGCGGCGACGAAGGCGGGGCGAGCAGTGCGGGGGCAGAGCTGAGCATCGGGGGCGAGGGATGCGAGCCCGAAGCGGTGTTCTTCCGGTTCGACCCGGAGAACAACGAGGTGCTTGTCCTCAAGGACCCGTCGAGCAACGAGTACCGACTCACCGTTCCCTGGACCGAGCCGGCCACCTACCCCGTCACCGCCACCAGCGTCGACTACTTCGACGGCGCCGGCTCCAAGCCGATGGTTGTCTGTGCCGGAACGACAGCCGAGCCGACACTGCCGAAGGACCAGATCCTGGCGACGGTCGAGGAGGACGGGTGGTGCGTGGCCGGGCAGGGCTTCGAGCTGCTCGGTGGGGGCACGATGCAGGTTACCGAGGTCCTCTACGGCAAGGGTGACCCTCGCTTCAACCGAATCTGAGAGGAGGACCGTCCGGTGGTCGCGCGATCAGCGGCAGCCGGAGGGTTCCAACACCTTGGCGACGATGGTGTCGATACGCTCGGAAGTGACTCCCAGCGAGGCGAGCTCGCCCACCGCCCGATCGATGAGCGCCTCGTCGGCGGTTCCTCCGGACAGCTGCGCGAGTTCCTGGGATGCCACGAGCAGAAGCGCGAGCTCGTAGCCCAGCCCGCCGGCGCGAGCCTCCGCCACGGCGGTGTCGATGGCCGCCCGCGACTCGTCGAAGCGCCCCAGCCGCGCCAAGGCCCGGCCACGTACGCGTTCGGCAGCTGCCGTGTAGACACCCGCGTCGCCGGCTGCAGCGCTCAGCGCAGACTCGAGGATGTGCAGTCCGTGAGCCGCATCCCCAGCATCGACCTCCGCCTCGGCGAAAGCGGTGGCCAGGTCGACCGCGTCCGTTGGGGTCGTGCCACCGACTTCGGTGATGAGGCGGGTCATCACTTGACGGGCTTGCTCGGCATCGCCTCGGATCGCTGCCGCCCGTCCCAGCTGGCTCTCGGCGAAGATGGCGCCTTCGGAGTAGCCCACGGCTCGTAGCGTCGTGAGAGCCTGGCCGAGCACTGTCGTCGCCTCGTCCAGGCGTCCCTGTGCGACCAGCAACTCACCGAGGTTGGCCTGAGCCAATGCTGCGGGGACGACGTCTCCAGCCCGCTGCGCTGCCTCGGCCGAGGCCTCGTACAGGTCACGAGCCTCGTCCCACCGGCCCTCGAACCACGCCATGGCTCCGAGGTTGCCGGTGATCGCCGACTGGTCGGCCAGATCGCCTCGCTGCTCGTGGATCCGTAGCGCCTCACGCAGATGGATCTCGCTCTCCGTCCCCCCGAGCATGAGCTCGGCAGTGGCCAGGGCGTTCAGCGAGCGGGCCAACGCCTCGTCGTCTCCTGCCGATCGAGCGTACTCGACCGCGTCCCGAGCCTGAGCTCGTGCGGCGTCGAACCTGTTCTGAGCCAGAAGCACGGTGGCCCGGATGGAGGCGACCGCAGCCATGGCGCCGATACCCTCCGTGACGGAGGAGCCGGCGGCAAGTCGCTGAGCACGAGTCAGATCGCGGTGGGCTGCGGAGTAGTGGCCCGCACGCTCACGGGCTCTGGCCATCGACGTGATGAGGGCGACTCGCTGGGCCGAGTCCTCAGCGACTCGCAGGGCCTGCTGGTAGGCCTGTAGCGACTCCTCGAACCGCCCCGCCTGACGCCACACGTCTCCCAACGCCCGCCAGGTGTCGAGAACCTCGCCACGGTCGATGTCGGGCAGGCGGCGGGCTGCGTCGAGGGCCCGTTGATACTGAGCAGCCGCCTCGGGATTGGCGAAAGCCTTGCGGGCTTGGTCGGCGGCCTGTCGGCTCCATCGCCACGTGCTGCGGTAGTCCCCACCCATGGAGTAGTGCAAGGCCAGGCTGTCGGCGTAGTCCTCCGGCCGGTTCCTGGCGCGACGCAACGTGGACTCGGCCGCGCGCTGATGGAGCTGTCGACGCTGCTGGTACGGCAGGCTGTCGTACGCAGCGTCGCGCAGCAGCGCGTGGCGGAAGCGCAGCCGGCCGTCACCGTCCTGCTCAAGGATGTCGGCCAGCTCCTTGCGCGTGGCCTCGTCCATGGCGCCGTCCCCGGCGTCGAACAGGTCGTTGAGGACGGCCGATCGAAACGAGCGGCCGAGGATCGAGGCACGTCGGACCACGCGCCTCGCGAGGGGAGGAAGCGCATCGATCTGAGCAGCGACCATGCCTTCGAGAGACTCTGGCAGCGAGTCGATGTCGCCGTGCTCGCGCAGGTTGCGCAGCGTCTCTTCGAGGAACAGCGGGTTGCCACCGACGCGGCGGACGACGACGTCGACCTCATGCGGGCGCAGTGGAGCAGCGGCAGCGCCCTGAGCCACGAGCTGGCGCAGGGTCTCATCGTCGAGCGGCTCCACCTGAATGACCTCTCCCGAGGTCGGGCGGTAGCCCTCGGCCACGTCTCTCGCCGCGTTCACGACCAGCCATGGGTTGGTCGTCGTCTCCCGCTCGACACGTGCGGCGAGCGACGCCGTCGCCTCATCGGAGTAGTGCGAGTCGTCGAACGCGATGATCAGCGGACCATCGACGACAGCGTGGATAAGGTCAACGACTGCGTCGGCGGTGCGGTCCGGGCGGAACTTCGGGTCAAGGTCTCGGGTGGTGTCAGTGGGGTCGAGGGGGATGCCGAGGACATCGCCGACCAGCGGCAGCCAAGGCAGGAGGTCAGGGGCGAGACGGTTGACGGCGAGGACGAGCGTCTGGGCGAGGCCGTCCTTCTGGGCGACCGACAGGCCGAGGAGTCGGCGTAGTGGGTCGCGCACCGGTCGGTACGGAGTCGCGGCTCCGTACGGCTCCGCGCGTGCCTCCATGACTGTCGCCCTCACCGCATCGGTCGCACGAAGGGCCTCACGCAGCAACCGAGTCTTGCCCATGCCGGCATCGCCGAGCAGGGCGAGGGTGCGGCCACGGCCCGCGGAAAGATCTGCGATCGCTTGCGTCAGAGTGGCCAGCTCGCCGTCACGGCCGAGGAAGGGCAGCGTGCCGAGGCCGCGCGGCGGCCGCGTGCCGGTCTCCTCACCGACCTGGTAGGCCGTGACCGGCCGGGACTTGCCCTTGACCATGAACGGCTCGACCGGTTCGGTGGCGAACAGGGTCTGGGCGTTGTCGAGGGTGGTGGGGGTGGCGAGCACCTGGCCGGGGTCGGCTTTGGCCATCACGCGGGCGGCGAGGTTGACGGTGTCGCCCATGACGGTGACGGTGGCGCGGTCGGGGGAGCCGATGGCACCCGCGAACACGTGGCCGCGGTTGAGTCCGGCCCGCACGTCGATGGGCCAGCCCTCGGCGAGGCTGTGCGTCACGACGTGGCGAGAGGCGCGTAGCAGCCGGCCCTGGTCGTCGTCGGCCGTGGTCGGGAACCCGGCAACCAGGATCACCTTCCCGCCGTCCTCGGCCAGGTCGGTGGCCAAGAAGGTGATGCCTTCGGCGTAGGCGCACTCCTGCACGGCCGACACCAGCAGGTGCAGGGCGTCGGCGGTGGCTTGGTGGCCCTGCTGCTCGAGAAGGACATCGATGCCGGTGTAGCGGACGAAGGAGACCCCGACGGTGCGGTGCTCGGACTCCGGGCTGCCGGCCGAGAGCAGCTCACGCAGGGCGTTGGGCACGAACCTTGACACATCCCGGTCCCCGAGGGTCCGGACGCCGGTGTCGACCGGCTCGGTGTGGGCGCGTCGCCACCGCAGCAGGTAGCCCGGCCCGAGCGGGTCGCCCACCGCCCCGGGCGGCAGCGTGGCCGCGGTCTGCGGGCCGATGAGGATCTGCCCGGCGCTGGCCGCTGCCTCCATCGACGCCACCGCCGTGGTTGCCGGGCCGACGATCACGAGCTCCCGGTGCGACGTGCCGACCAGGAACAGGTCGACGGCACCGGAGTGCACGCCGACCGACATGCGCAGCCGAAGCCGTCCGGCCGGGCCCGGTGTCTTCGCCGTGGCTGCCAACGCCGAGCGCATCTCGACCGTGGCGCACGCCGCCTGCACCGCGTGGTCCGGCCCGGTGAACAGCAGGAACAGCGCGTCCCCGCCGAACTTCAGCAGCGTGCCACCCCGGGCGGCCGCCAGTCCCAGCATCGTGCCGAACACCGCGTTCAGCACGTCCGTAAGCTGCTCGGCACCCACCTTGCCGCGCTGGGCGAGCCGTTCGGACAACGCGGTGAACCCCGACACGTCGACGAACACCAACGTGCCGTCCACCTGACGATGCAGCGGCACAGCCGCCAGCGCATCCCCCGGCCAGCGCAGGGCGGCCCCAGGAACGTAGCGACCAAGCTCCGGCACTCGCATACTCTGACCTATCCCGATCAGGACGGCAGCGCGTTCAGGCCAGATTCGTCGACGAAGTCGCAAGCCGGTCCCCCGTCAACGGCCTGCATGCTGGTACCGGTCGTCTCTGCCCGAGTGTTGGTCGCGTGCCGGGCGCCGTTGCTACTAGGGTCTAGTGACCGTGTCAGCCCCCCATGTCTGGACCTCGGCAATCACGCAGAGCCTCGGTGACTCCCTTCAAAGCTTCCCTGAGAAGTTGTTGTCGAAGGGAGACTACTTGGTCAGGGACGGTGAGACCGGACAAGAGGCCTTCGTGGTGACCTCGGGACTCCTCGAGGTGCTGGCCCCGGACGGCTCGACCCTCGGCCGCGTCGGACCCGACCAGCTGGTGGGGGAGTACGTCGCCCTGGTGGGCGGGGAACGCACGGCCAGCGTCCGCGCGGTCGAGCCGACGGCCGTGCGCGTCGTGGACGCCGAAGCGCTGGATGGGCTGCTGTTCGCCGACCCGGGACTGGCCGACGCCGTGCGATCCGAGTCGGCTCGCAGGATCCAGGACACGCGCTTGCGTGAGGCTCTGGCGGCGATGCTCGGCAGCGATGCCGAGGCGGTTGTCGACGACCTGGCTCGACGCGGAACCCGACGTCGCCTCGACGCCGGCGAGGTCCTGTTCGCTACCGGCGAGCCGGCTGACTCGGCGTTCGTCGTCGTGAGTGGACGCTTCCGCGAGGTCGCCGCGAGCGACCCCGCCCACTCGACCGGCTACCTCGCCGCCGGCTCCATCGTCGGCGAGGAGGGGCTCGCCGGGGGAGAACGGCGCGTGACGATCGAGGCCGTCCGCGACTCGGTGGTGCTCAAGGTCAGCGCCGACCACTTCGCCGGGCTGCTCGTCGAGCATCCGCGCGAGGTCGCACCCCTCGCCCTCGGCCTCGCCGCCGGCGTCCGACCTCCTCGCCGCCTGCTGGACCGCACCATCGCCGTCGCTGTGACGGCCGACATGAACCCCCGGCAGGTGACGAGTCGGATCGCTGACCGGCTCGCTGAGATCGGGCCGACGCAACACCTGTGGAGCGCCCGGGTCGACTCGATCCTGGACCGTCCGGGTCTCGCCCAGGCGTCCGACCGCGGCCCGGGGGAGATCCGGCTGCTCGAGTACCTCGCCAGAGTGGAGCACGACACCTGCTACCTGGTCCTCGAACCCGATGCAAGCATGACCGCCTGGTCGCATCGGGCGCTGCGCCAGGCCGACGTGCTGGCAGTTCTCGCCAGCGCCGTCCCGGGACCGGACGAGCAGGAGCGCATCGACGACGTCATGGGCCACGCCGGTCCCCGGACGCTGCGTGTGCTCGTCCTCATGCAGTCCCCGGAGGCGGACCGTCCGCGGGGCACGAGCGAGGTGATCGCCCGCTTCAGCGCCGACCACGTGCTGCACGTCCGGGCCGGATCGGTGCCCGATCTTGCGCGAGTCGCCCGCACGCTGGCCGGCCGGCCTGTCGGACTCGTCCTGGGTGGTGGTGGTGCGCGGGGATTCGCCTCGCTCGGGGTGTACCGGGCGATGCGTGCGCTGGGCATCCCCGTCGATGCGGTGGGAGCGACGTCCATCGGAGCCCCGCTCGGGGCAGGGATTGCTCTGGGGCTGTCCCCCGACGAGGTGACGTCGGAGGCGGAGCGGCTGTTTCGCAACGTGCTGGACTACACGTTGCCCCTGGTCTCCCTGCTCAAGGGCGAGCGAGCAGCCGAGGCGATCCGGGCCCGCTTCGACGGCTGGGAGGTCGAGGACCTGTGGTTGCCCTTCTTCTGCATGTCCACCAACCTGACGCAGGGGCGGGCGCAGATCCACCGCAGCGGCGACGTGCCCACCGCGCTGCGCGCGTCGGTGGCCATCCCGGGTGCCTTCCCGCCGGTGCCGTTCGGTGACGACCTGCTGGTCGACGGCGGCGTCACGAACAACCTGCCGGTGGACGTCATGCGTCGGCTGTTCCCCACCTCGGAGGTCGTCGCGGTCCAGGTGGCGCCGGCGAGGGGACCAACGGCCAAGGCCGACTACGGGCTGTCGGTGTCGGGTTGGCAGGCCATGAAGTCGAAGGTCGGACGTGGCCCGCGCTACCCGGGGATCGTCGCGGTGCTGATGCGGTCGATGATCACGGGCTCGCTGGACCAGCAGGACGCCGCGATCAACAGCGGCGCGGCCGACCTGCTGCTCGACATCGACATGCGCGGCATCGGGCTGCTCGACTTCGAACGAGTCGTCGAGGTGGCCAACCTCGGCTACGACGCCGCGATGCCGATGCTGGAGGCCTGGCTCACCGAGCGCCGAGAGGCGGGAAGGGACGTGCCCGGTGTGGCTTTCTGACCGTTCGTGACCTGAGCTTCCGAGCCGTCCGATTCGGCGTGGTGACTGTCGGTGTCGCGCTGGTGCTCACCCTGCTCTACCTGATGACCGGACTCATCGAGCAGTTCAACGAGGAGCGGTTCCTCACCACCGACCAGCTGGGTGCCAGCCACTGGGTGCTGCCGGAAGGCGTCTCGGGCCCGTACACGTCGTCCTCAGCGCTGACGGCCGACCAGGTGGCGGCTGTCGAGGCGAGCGGTGCGTCCGCGGAGGTCGTCGTCGCCCGTGGGAGTCTCAGCATCGACGGTGAGACTAGCGAGGCCATCGTCATCGCCGGCGACCCCGGCGGACTCGGCATGCCCGAGCCGTCGGAGGGCACACGGCCGCAGGCCCGCGGCGAGGTCGTGCTCGACCGCGGCTCGGGTGCCGTTGTGTGGGACGAGGTCGAGCTGGGCGAGGACCGCTACACCGTCGTGGGGCTCACCGACGACACGACGATCCTGGCCGAGCTGACCGGCACGTTCCTCAGCATCGACGACGCCCGACGGACCGTGTTCGGCGGAGTCGAGGTCACCAGCGCGCTGCTCCTGGACGCCGCGCCCGTGACGGTGCCCGACCAGGCTCAGGTGATCACCACCGAGGCTGCCGCCGAGGACGCGCTCGGACCCCTGGAGAGCGCAGTGGCCTCCATCGACCTGATCAGGGTGCTGCTGTGGATCGTCGCGGCCATCATCATCGGGGCGGTCATCTACCTCTCGGCCCTCGAACGCAGCCGCGGCTTCGCGGTGCTGAAGGCCATGGGCGGGCGCAACCGTCAGCTCGCCGGCAGCCTCGCGCTGCAGGCGGTGCTGGTCGCGCTCAGCGGGGCTGCGCTCGCCACGGTCTTCCAGCTGCTGCTGGTGCCGGTCTTCCCGCTGACCGTGCGGGTGCCGCTGTCTGCCTACTGGTCGATCCCGTTGGTGGCTGTCGGGGTGGCGCTGCTGGCCGGATGGGCCGGCATGCGCAAGGTCTCGCGAGCCGACCCGGCGACGGCGTTCGGAGGTGGCGCATGAGTGGCGGTGTCCAGGTTCGCGACCTGGCCGTTGAGCACCGACGCGACGGATACACGGTGCGACCGTTCGAGAACCTGTCTGTCGGCCGAACCGGGTGAGCTCGCCGGCTGCTCGGCCCGTCGGGCTCGGGCAAGACGACATTGCTGTCGTGCCTCGGTGGCATCATGACGCCGGCCGCGGGCAGTGCTCGACGACGCGTGATCAGGCGCTACGCCGAACCGACTCGAGCCCGAGGATCGGTACGAGCCGTGCCTGACCGCACCGGCTGCACATCAGCTCGTCCTCGGTGTCGTCGGCGTGGTCGAGCGCCACGACGGCGATGAACTCGCTGTCGTCGCCGCAGACCACGCACCCCATCCAGCGAACCTCGTCACCGTCCATGCTCTGACGGTGCCATGACGCCCCTGCACAACGGCGTCTGCCACGCCGGTGCGTCCAACTCGTGGCATGACGCGGCCGTGGGCGGCATGATCAAGGTGTGCAGACAGTCTGGAAGGGCACGATCTCGTTCGGCCTGGTGTCGATACCGGTCAGGCTGACGAGCGCGACCGAGCAGCGTGACGTGTCGTTCCGGCAGGTGCGCCAGAGCGACGCCTCCCGGGTGCGCTACCGCAGAGTCGCCGAAGCCGACGGCGAAGAGGTGCCCTACGTGCAGATCGCCAAGGGCTACGAGCTCCCGGACGGCGGGATGGTCGTGCTGACCGACGACGACCTGGCCAACCTGCCGGTCTCGTCCAGCAAGGCCGTCGACGTGCTGCAGTTCGTCGACGCCGCCGAGATCGACCCCGCCGCCTACGCCAAGCCGTACTACGCCGTGCCGGCCGGCGACGTGAAGCCCTACGTGCTGCTGCGCGACGCCCTGGCAGACAGCCACAAGGTGGCCGTGGTGAAGCTCGCCCTGCGCAGCCGCGAGCGGCTGGCGGTGCTGCGCCCCTCCGGCGACGCACTCGTCGTCCAGACGATGCTGTGGCCCGACGAGGTGCGCGCCGCCGAGCTGCCCGACGAGGTGGCAAATGTCGAGCCGCGCAAGCAGGAGATGGCGATGGCCGAGTCGTTCATCGACGCGATGAGCGGCGAGTGGGATCCCGACGCGTACACCGACGAGTACCGCGAGGCCTTGGAGGAGCTCGTCGCGTCCAAGATCGAGGGACGCGAGGTCGTCACGCCGCCGGAGACGGAAGGCGAGGAGGCCGAGGTCGTCGACCTCATGGACGCCCTGCGCAAGAGCGTCGAGGCCGCCAAGGAGCGCAAGGCTGCCTCGGGCTGAGCCGGTCAGCGGTGGGGCCGGCCCCGAGCATGATCGCAGGCTCAGTCGAGCAGTGTGAGCAGGGCGCGGGGTCCGACGCAGCGGGCTCCGAGAGCTGCGACCCGCGCCCGCAGCTCTCGGTCGGCGGTCACCACCGTCACGTCGTGGCCACGGCCTGCCGCGCTGGCGACCTCGCCAACGACGGCGTCGTCGCCGGACGCCGGTGCCTCGACCACCTGCAGCGTCGCCGGCGCCTTCGCCCCGCGGGCGCTGCCCTCCAGGACGACGACCCAGTCGGGCCAGGCTGCGCTCCTGCCCGGTACGTCTGCCAGCAGGCCATCCACCGGTGAGACACCGCGCGAGGCCAGCATCTCCAGGGCGTCCAGCAGGCGTTGAGCGGCTCCGGCGCGGTCGTTCCACCAGCCGTCCGGGCGTGAGCCGACCACGTT
>Ga0081528_100611_pt1 | contig 14434 bp, 12 predicted proteins | sample HotLakmasection4_FD_71011 | JGI IMG/M metagenome (GOLD analysis project Ga0081528, IMG submission 71011) | Hypersaline microbial mat communities from Hot Lake, Washington, USA - Section #4 (SPADES assembly) (version 2) | ecosystem: Environmental > Aquatic > Non-marine Saline and Alkaline >...
CCCCCCCCGCGGGGCAGCACCCCCCGTCGCCGAAGCCCCAGGCCCGGGTGTCGCCGCCGCCGCGCCCGGACCCCGCCGTGACCGTCGCCTCGTCCACCTTGCCGATCTCGCCGTCCCGGGCGACGACGGAGTAGCCGATGAGGTCTCCTCCTCCGACGTCGACGTCCTCGGGGTAATCCCAGGCGTTCCATGTGTCGTTCATCGCTGCCTCCTCGAGGGCACCTGCGGAGCTGTACGTGTGGTGGCTGTACGTGTCGGGGTTATGCATGTCGCTACCCGACAGCCGCCTGCCCATACGCACCGCTGCGCAGCGGCGCGCCGGCGGGTTCACCCGGACGTGACGCGCTTCCCCGCGCGCGACACCGGCTGTCCCACCATGGTCCGGACAGCAGCGGATGATCCGCGAGGTTCTCTCCCTCGCGCGTGGTGAAGGAGCGTTCGGCATGGCCGACAGGCGGTGGACCGTGCGACACGTCGTCCTGCTGGCGGCCGTGGGCTCATCGCACTGGTCGTTCTCCTGGTGGGCTACGGAACGCCCCGGGTCGTCATGATGCACAACCCCACGGCGTTCCCCCGGCTCGGCCCCGGCACCGCCCCGCTGGCCGTCGCCGGGCACGCCCACTGCGGTCAGATCGCGCTGCCGGGCTTGCCGTCCTGGTCCTACCTGACGCTCACCGAGCAGGAGAGGGTGGTCGTCGACGGCTTCGCCACCGCGGACTACGGCTCGGAAGGCAACCGGCTGTTCGTCATCTGCGGGATCGGCTTCAGCCTCGCGCCGGTACGCATCGGTGCTCCACCGCAGGTGGAGTACATCGAGCTCACGCCGGTCGACATCCCCGACGTAGGCGCATGGGACCTGGCGATCAGGAGGCTTGCGCTGCCAGTGTCACGATGTGCGTGACCAACCGCTGCGGATAGTGGGGGTGGCGGCCGAGAGGTCCACCGTCGCCCGCCACCGGTAGGTCGTGGGCCAGGTGCGGAAGACCCTCAGCATCGTGAAGACAGCGGACGCGATCACGGGCTGGCGACCGGGTCGCCACGGCTCGTCGATGTCGATGCCGAGCTCGACGGTGTCAGCGGCCCGGCGGGCCCACCACGCACCGCCGAGCTGGACACGGCCGTCGACGCCGGCGGTGACACGGCCGGACACCGAGGATCCCGGCGGCAGGTCGGCAACGTCCGGGAACGGCGGGTCGTGCTCGATCGTGAGGGTGTGCCCGGCACGGGTCACCGCCAGGGCCCTCAGCTGGTCTCGATCGTCGGTCACGGCCGGACCGTCGGCAGCCTCGTTCCACAGCGCGGTCATGGGCGCGGTGGCGTAGCGGGTCAGACGCCACGGGACGCCTGCTCGCACCACCCTCCGTGGCTGGCCGTCAGTGGCGACCTCCACGGTGGCGTTGCGCCAGCGCAAGAACCCGATCTCGCCCATCCAGAAGAAGGGGAAGAACCGTGGCCGGGTCATGGCGTGGCCGGCCGGGGCCAGCATGTCCGCCTTCCACCTGGGTTGCGCCAACCGCTCCCTGATTCGCATCGTCAGCGTCCGGCCGTCGGCCAACGCAGTATCCAGATCCAGGTCGACGCCGGCGCCGTCCACCTCGAAGCGGGCACGCTGCATCCGCACTTCGTTGAACGACGCGATCCCTGCGGCGACCTCGTAGTCCTCGGGCGGCAATGACACCCGCTCGTCGACGTAGACGTCCGTGGTGGAGTCCTCACGGCGGATCGCCAGGAGCACCAGTCCGCGCCCGGTGCCGGGGCCGTCGACCCACTGCACCTCCAGATCTGCATACACCGGGTCGTCGGCCAGCGAGATCAGCAGCAGTCGGCGAGGAGACGTCAGACGCAGCGAGAACGGCACGATCACACCACCATCACACCAGCGCCGAGACCCAGTGGTCGGGTGTCGCGACTAATCGTGTCCGGCCCGGGTACCGCCAACGCATGTCCAACGCGCGGAAGGTCGCTGTGCCGCGGCCCGTCGGAGCGGTCAGCGCCGTTGTGCTGGAGGCGATCGGCACTGGTCGGTCTCCGGGGGCGGAACAACGCCGAGGCGTCGCGAAGCGCCTGGACGACGTTGCCGACCCGGTCACCGACCATGACCTCCAGCTGGCTCTGTTCGCCGCCTACTCGCTGCACTACGGCCACTTCGCCGAGGCCGACGCACGCACGGAGTGGGACCCGCAGCTCATCGCCGTGCGCAGCGCTGTCGAGGAGCGTCTGCTGGCGTCTCTCGACGGTCTCGCTGTGCCGGAGCCCACCGCCGAGGACGTGCCGAGCAGGTTGCGCGAGCTGACGAGCCGCACCTGGGGCCCGTCCATCAGCTCCTACCTGCTTCGACGCGCGAGTGTGGAGGAGTTCCGCGACTACGTCGCACAGCGCTCGGTGTACCAGCTGATGGAGGCCGACCCACACACCTGGGCCGTGCCGAGGCTCGTCGGGCGGGCGAAGGCTGCGCTGGTGGAGATCCAGGCTGACGAGTACGCCGCGGGACGGCCCGAGCGGATGCACTCGCGGATGTACGCGGCGATGATGCGTGCGCTCGACCTCGACGACCGGCCCGGCGCATACGTCGAGGCGGCGCTGCCAGAGATGCTCGCCGTCACCAACCTGATGAGCCTGTTCGGCCTGCATCGTCGGTGGATCGGCGCGTTGGTGGGACAGCTGGCTGCCTACGAGATGACCTCGACGACGCCCAGCCGCCGCTGCGCGAACGGCTTGCGACGCCTCGGCCTAGGAGCACCCGCGACGGAGTACTACGACGAGCACGTGGAGGCCGACGCCGTTCACAAACAGCTGGCCGTTGTGGAGCTGGCCGGCGGCTTGGTGGCCGCCGAGCCGGCCCGGACCCGTGACGTGCTGTTCGGCGCCGTCGCCTCTCTCACGGTGGAGGGCCGCTTCGCCGCAGCCATGGCCCAGCGTTGGGGTGTCGGTGCCGATGACGCGGCGGCGTGAAGGTACGGGCAAGCGCGGACCGGCGCCGGTTCCGGCCAGCATCACCGTCCACCTCGACGGGCCGCTGATCGTGCGTGGCGACGTCGCACTGGTGGGTTCCGACGGTCGGCCGATCAACCCCGGCCGAAGCACCTTCGCGCTGTGCAGGTGCGGGCGCAGCGCGATCCGTCCGTTCTGCGACGGCACGCACAGCGACCGGTTCCGGTGTGCCGGGCTCGACTCGCGCCCTGGCCGCCAGCAACTGCTGGAGGAGGGGGACTGACAGGCGTGCAGAGCCTGCGGCGCGGACGTTGGCGGCACGGGTCGGGCGGGCTCGGTGCTGGACCACCGTCGGTGACGTGACCAGGAGCATCGAGGTCGTCGAGCACGAGACCACGTTGCACGCGGTCCTCGTCGGTCGGGGTCGGGCCACGTCGCACCGTCTCGGCCCAGTGGTGGAGGTGGCCGACATCCTGGCTCGCACGACGTTCGTCCTGCGCCGACTGGCCACGCCTGGGAGTTCGGAGATGACCAGGCAGGGCTCCCGGTCGGCGCTGGACCGGCTGGCCGCTCGGCTCGACGACGCACTGATGGCGCCGCTACGCCGCCGCATCGGCGACGCTGAGCTCCTCCTCGTCCCGACGGCAGCGCTGCACTCCGTTCCGTGGTCGCTGCTGCCGACGTGTCGAGGTCGGCTGGTGACCCTGGCGCCCTCGGCGGCTCTGTACGTCAGGGCCGCATCCGCGCGGCCGGGCAGTGGGGCGCCCCGGTCGGCGGGAGCGCCGTGCCCCGTCGCAGCCGGCGGTGGCGCGGTCCGCAGCAGCGCCGTGCCGGCATCCGCGGCAGGGATTGCCCCGCCCGCCGGGGCGCCGACTCCGGGGCCCGACCGCCCGGCCGCCGATCCCGTTCCCGGCCCCGCCCCCGGCGCGATGCCCTGCGGTCCGCCGGTACTCTGCGGACCCGCCGTCCCGGGCAGCGGGCGTGCCCCGTCCGCCCCCGGAGCGACCGTGGGCAGAGCCGGGCCGCCCGGCACCGGAGCACCGGGCGCGCCGCCCGGGACAGGGGCGCCAGCTGCGGAGACCGGAAGGACGGGCTGTCCAACCGCGGGTGTGCCGGCCTGACCGCCCTGTGCCGGTGCGGCCACGCCGCCCGGCCCGGCCGCCGTGCCCGCCTGCGCGGCCGAGGCGGCTGCGGATGCGCCGGGAGGCGGGCCGGCCTGCGCTGCGGCGCCCGGCGGTCCCGGCACCGGTCGCGGTCCCGCCACCGGTCGCGCCCCCGCGGTCGGCAGCGGCAGGGACAGGCGGACCGTGACGCTCGGTTCGGCGACGCGCGGCGGGCCGGGGCGATGAGTGCGCGCCTCGGGCACCAGGACGGGGGCCGGCGGCGGCCGGCGCGCCAGTCCGGCCTCGGTCAGGCCGGGCTGGGGGGCGATCACGATGCTGACCGGCCGGTCCGCCGGCACCGCGCCGCCGGGGCGCACGCTTACCTCGCCGAACGCGGTGCGCACCGGCACCGTGCCGTCGGGGGCAGCGCGGCCGGCGGTGCCGGTCACGGTCAGCGCCCGCTCCGCCCCGGCCAGCCGGGCGGTCAGCTCCGGCGGCAGCCGGGTCACCTCGGCGCGCACGGCCTCGGCGGCGCCGCCCGTGCCGGCGGCTCCGGCCGCCCGGCCGCCCTGGCCGACGTCGGGCAGAGCGCCGCTCATGGCGGCCGCGTCAGGCGGTCGGCGATGGTGACCACGTCGCCGGCCGCGTCGGCATGGGGCGAGCGGGTCAGCAGCGGCACCTGGGCCCGGATCGCGTCGCGCACCAGGCGGTCCTGGCGCACCACCCCGGCCAGCGGCGGGCTGCGCTTGAGGAAGCTCTGGCAGGCCTTGAGCAGGGTGGCATAGGTGCGCTCGCCCTCGCGCCGGCTGGGCGCCATGTTGACGACGACGCGGATGTCCGCCGCCGGCTTCATCGCGTTGACCACCTTGATGAAGGCGTAGGCGTCGGTCAGCGCGGTCGGCTCGTCGGTGGTCACCACCAGGACGGTGCCGGACAGCACCGCGAGTTGGCGCACGTTGCGGTCGATGCCGGCGCTGAGGTCCAGGATCATCCAGTCGTACTGCCCGGCCATCAGCCCCAGGTCGCCGGTCAGCTCGACGAGCTGGCGCGGCGCCACCCCGGCCAGCCGGCCGCTGCCGGACCGGCCGGCGATGATGTCGAAGCCGCCATCGGCGAAGTGCTCGACGGCGTTCCTGAGCGTGATGGTGCCCTCCAGCACGGCCGCCAGGTCGCGCCGCGGCATCAGGCCGAGCTGGATGTCGACGTTGGCCAGGCCCAGGTCGGCGTCGAACAGCAGGGCGCGCTGGCCGCGCCGGGCCATGGCATGGGCCAGCGTGATCGAGAACCAGGTCTTGCCGACGCCCCCCTTGCCGCTGGCGACGGCGAGCGTGTTCTCGGCGGGGGCGACGACGCCGCCCGGGGCGGGGGCTGGGGCTACATCCTTCATGGCTCGGTTCCCGTCCGCTGGCGGCGACCGGCCTGCCGCTGCCGGGGCAGCAGCAGTTGAGCCAGGCTCACCGGATCGACCGGCGCCAGGCCGTTCATGATCCTGGGCGTTCCGCTGAATTCGGCAAAGCCCAAACCGCCCGCATAGGCGGCGGCGAGCACGCTGCCCAGGCGGCGGGTGGTGTCCATCCGGGTGACGACCATGCGGGCCGCGCCCAGCTCGCGGAACACCCGCGCCATGTCGCCCGCCTCCACCGGGTCGAGGCCGGCCGGCAGCACCAGGAACGGCTCGACCGCGCCGCCGGCCAGCAGCGTTGCCAGCGAGGCCAGGTCGTCGGTGTCCAGGTGGTTGCGGCCGGCGCTGTCGACCAGGATCATGTCCGACCCGCGCACCGCCGCCAGCCCGTCGGCCAGCGCGGCGGCATCGCCGGCCACCTGCAGGTCGAGCCGCAGCCCCTCCGTGAACGCAGACAGGTGGCCGATGCCGCCGGTGCGGTCGGTGTCGGTGGTCAGCACGGCGACCCGGCGGCCGGCGACCAGCCCGCGCGCCGCCAGCTTGGCCACGGTCTGGGTCTTGCCGGCGCCCGGCGGGCCGACCGGCATGACCGGGCGCCGCCAGGCCTGCTCGCCGAACGGAGCGAAGCGGAACATGTCGCGCAGGGCCGCCGCCAGGGCGGTGCGCGGATCGCTGGTCTCGTAGCCGCCGACCGCGTCCAGCAGCGGTTCGGCGACGACCGCCGGCAGGCCGTGCTCGCGGAACCCGCGGTAGACGACGTCGACGGGATCGACCGTCCAGCCGCCCGGCGGCGACGGGGCGGGCGGCACCCGCGGCGCCGGCGCCGGTCCCGCTGCCGGTCCCGCTGCCGGGTCCGCTGGGGGTTCCGGTAGCGGGCGCGGCTGCGGTCGGGCGGCGGCCGGGCCGCCCGGCACGAACAGGCCGGCGTCGCCGTGCTCGGGCACCGGCTCCTCGTCGATCGCCGCGGTGACGCTGACGCCGTGCTCGTCGTCCTCGCGGGTGGCGACGATGATGGCGTCGTCGCCCAGCTCCTCTCGGATCTGCGCCATGGCCGCCGCGACGGACTCGGCGGTGTAGGATCTGAGCCGCATGGCCCGTGCCCCCCGCTACCGGCCGGTCATATCTGCCCCAGCGTCTTGATCCGCGCCTTCGGGTGGATCTCGTTCTGGGACATGACCGTGGTGGTCGGCCGGAACCGCTCGACGATGGAGCGGACGTAGGCGCGGATCTGCGGGCTGGTCAGCAGGACGGGCGTCTCGCCCAGCATGGCCTGGCGCTCGAAGGTCTGGCGCACCGAGGTGATGAACTCCTGCAGCTTGCTGGGCGCCATGGCGAGCTGGCGGTCCTCGCCCTCGCCGATGACCGCCTGGGCGAACGCCTGCTCCCACTGCCCGGACAGGGTGATCAGCGGGATGTACCCGGCCTCGCCGGTGTTGGCGTTGCTGATCTGGCGGGCCAGGCGGGCGCGCACGTGCTCGGTAATGGCGTTGACGTTGCGGGTGATCGAGCACGCCTCGGCGATGCCCTCCAGGATGGTCGGCAGGTCGCGGATCGAGACGCGTTCGGCGAGCAGGTTCTGCAGCACGCGCTGGATGCCGCCGACGCTGATCTGGTTGGGGATGATGTCGGCGATCAGCTTCTGATGGTCCTTGTCCAGCTCGTCGAGCAGCTTCTGCGTCTCCGAGTAGGACAGCAGCTCGGGCATCTGGTCCTTGATCACCTCGGTCAGGTGCGTGGTGATCACGGTCTGGCAGTCGACCACCGTGTAGCCCTTGAACAGCGCCTCCTCGCGGTGGTTCGGCTCGACCCACAGGGCCGGCAGGCCGAAGGTCGGCTCGGTGGTCGCCTCGCCGGGCAGGCTGATCTGGTCGCCGCGCGGGTCCATGACCAGCAGCATGTTCGGCCGCACGTCGGCGCGGGCGCTCTCGATCTCCTTGATGCGGATCACGTAGGTGTTGGCCGGCAGCTGGAGGTTGTCCTGGATGCGCACCGACGGCATGACGAAGCCCACCTCGCCGGCCAGCTGGCGGCGCAGCCCCTTGATCTGGTTGGTCAGCGACGGCCCGCCCTCGGTGTTGATCAGGCTCAGCAGGCCGTAGCCGAGCTCCAGCCGGATCGAGTCGATCTGCAGCGCGGTGGAGATCGGCTCCTCGGCGACCGGCGCGCTGGCGGCCATGGCCTGCTGGCGGTCGCGCTCGATCTGGCGGTCCTCCGCCGCGCCGCGTCGCCGCGCTATGCTCCAGGCGATACCGCCGGTGACCAGGGCCAGGCCGACGAACGGCACCATCGGGATGCCGGGCAGCACCGCCAGCGACACCATCAGCAGCGAGGCCAGCGCCAGCGCCTTGGGATAGCTGCCGAGCTGGCCGAACACGGCCTCGTGCGCGGTGCCGGTGACGCCGGCCTTGGACACCAGCATGCCGGCGGCGACCGAGACGATCAGTGCCGGGATCTGGCTGACCAGGCCGTCGCCGACGGTCAGCAGCGTGTAGGTGCCGGCGGCCTCGCTCAGGCTCAGGCCCTGCTGCGAGGTGCCGATGATGATGCCGCCGATCACGTTGATGAAGGTGATCAGCAGGCCGGCGACCGCGTCGCCGCGCACGAACTTGGCGGCACCGTCCATTGCGCCGAAGAAGTTGCTTTCGTCCTCCAGCTCCTTGCGCCGGCGCCGCGCCTCGGACTCGTCGATCAGGCCGGCGGACAGGTCGGCATCGATGGCCATCTGCTTGCCCGGCATGGCGTCCAGGCTGAACCGGGCGGACACCTCGGCGATGCGCCCGGAGCCCTTGGTGATGACCACGAAGTTCACGATCACCAGGATGCCGAACACGATGATCCCGATGACGAAGTTGCCGCCCATCACGAAGTTGCCGAACGCCTCGATCACCGCGCCGGCGGCGTCGGTGCCCAGGTGGCCGTCGGCCAGGATCAGCCGCGTCGATGCCAGGTTGAGCGACAGCCGCAGCATCGTCGCGATCAGCAGGATGGTCGGGAACGAGCTGAACTCGAGCGGCCGGCTGATGAACAGGACGTTCATCAGGATCAGCACGGAGAAGGTGATCGAGATCGCCAGGCTGAAGTCGAGCAGCCAGCGCGGCATCGGCAGGATCAGCACCACCAGGATGGCGACCACGCCGAGCGCCAGCGCCATGTCGCCGCGCCGGGCGATGGCGGCGCCGATGGCGGTCAGCGACGGCAGACTCATGCCGCCGCCGGCAGCGCCTCCGGAACCGCCGCCCTGGTCGGCGCCGGCGGCGGCGGGAACGCGGCTGTCATCGGCCATGGCCGGTCTCCCCCGCGCGGGCGGTCAGCGGCTCACAGCGCCGCGCGCTCGGGCTCGCCGGGCATCGGTACGGCGACCCCTTCGTCCATGTACTGCTTGAGCTTGTTGCGCAGGGTGCGAATCGAGATGCCGAGGATGTTGGCGGCGTGGGTGCGGTTGCCGAGCGTGTGGTGCAGCGTCTCGATGATCAGGTCGCGCTCCACCTCGGCCACGGTGCGCCCGACCAGACCGGTGCCGTTGCCGGCCGCGCCCGCCGGTGCCGCCGCGCGCGCCTGCATCTGCGCCGCCGCGGCCGCCGGCCCGTCCGGCGCCGGGCTCATGCCCGACAGCATGATCGCGTCCGGCTCGATCACGTCGCCGCTGCTCAGCAGCACGGCGCGGTGCATCGTGTTCTCCAGCTCGCGCACGTTGCCGCGCCAGGGGTGGCGGTTGAGCTGGTCCAGCACCTCCGGCGCGATTGCCTTGCAGGCCATGCCGTTGACCTCGGCATAATGCCGGGCGAAGTGTTCGGCCAGCAGCGCGATGTCGAGCGGCCGCTCGCGCAGCGACGGCAGCCGAATGTTCATGACGTTGAGCCGGTAGAACAGGTCCTCGCGGAACGTGCCGGCGCCGACCTCCGCCTCGAGGTCGCGGTTGGAGGTGGCGATCACGCGGATGTCGACCCGGATCGGCTGGTTGCCGCCGACCCGGTCGATCTCGCGCTCCTGGATGGCGCGCAGCAGCTTGGCCTGCAGGCGCGGGTGCATCTCGCTGATCTCGTCCAGCAGCAGCGTGCCGCCGTTGGCCTCCTCGAACTTGCCGACGCGCCGCGCCACGGCGCCGGTGAAGGCGCCCTTCTCGTGGCCGAACAGCTCCGACTCGAGCAGGTTCTCCGGGATCGCCGCGCAGTTGACGGAGACGAACCCCGCCTCGGCGCGGCGGCTCTTGCGGTGGATGTAGCGGGCCATCAGCTCCTTGCCGGTGCCGCTCTCGCCGGTCAGCAGGACCGAGGCGTCCGACGGCGCCACCTGGTCGGCCAGGCGCAGCACGCGCGCCATCGCCGGGTCCCGGCTGACAATGGTGTGGCTGTCCTCGGCGACCGCCTCCAGCACCGCGGCGATCAGCTCGGCGTCGGGCGGCAGCGGCACGTATTCCTTGGCGCCGGCGTGGATGGCACGGACCGCGGCGCGCGCGTCGGTGCCGATGCCGCAGGCGACCACCGGCACGTGGATCCGCTCCGAGGCTAGGCTCTCGCACAGCTGCGCCACCGGCAGCTTGGCGTCGACCATGACCAGATCCGCCCCGCGCCCGCCGCGCAGGGCCCTGAGCGCGTCGTCGATCGTCGGCGCATGGGCCACCTTGGCACCGCGCTCCATCGCGATCTTGCCGGCGGTGGTGATGTGGCCGTCCAGGGTTCCGACGATCAGCAGGCGCATGGCTCTACCCTCGTTCACTTGGCGGGCCGCGCCGCGGCGGCCCGGACCGCGGCGGGTCAGCCGCGGTCGGACTTGATGATTTCGGTCATGGTGACGCCGAGGCGGTCCTCGACCACGACGACCTCGCCGCGCGCCACCAGACGGTTGTTGACGTAGATGTCGATCGCCTCGCCGACCCGGCGGTCGAGCTCCACGACGGCGCCGCGGCCCAGCTTGAGCAGCTGGTTGACCTGCATGGTGGTCTTGCCGAGCACCGCGGAGATCTGCACCGGGATGTCGTAGATCGCCTCCAGTTCCTTGGCGACGGGGGCGACCGGCATGTCGCCGCCGTCGTCGCCGCCGGACTCCAGGTCGTCGAGGTTGAGGTTCTCGCTCGTGGCCATGGCCATCTCCTAGCGTGGGGCTTTGCGGGCGGCGGTGCGGGCCTCCGGCCGGCGCGCGGGCGCCGGCTGCGCCGGTGCGGCCTCCGGCGGCGGCGCCTCCGGTGATGCGGCCTCCGGCGCCGCGGGGTCGGGAGCGCACGGGTCGGGTACCGCCGCCTGCGGGTATTCGAGCACCCGGGCGATCGCCGACTCGATGTCCTGCCAGACCCGGTCGGACAGGCGCTCGGCGCCGCCGTCGGCCCATTCGACCCGGCAGTCCGCGGGGCCCATGGCGGACTCGGCCAGCAGCACCACGTGGCCGGGGAACCCCAGGTCGTCGCCGGCGGCGTCCAGGCGCGCGCGCACCGCGTCGATGACCCCGTCGGACACCCGGATGACCACGCGCGGCTCGTCGGGCACGTCGCGCAGGCAGTCGCGGATCAGGGCCTCGACCTCGTCCAGGCCGTGGCGGCGCTCCAGCTGCGGCATCAGCTTGCGGGTGATCGCGAGCGCGATCTGTACCGCCTGCTCGGCCAGGACCTCGTCGGCGCGGCGCTGCGCGGCGAGCAGGTCGCCGAGCCGGCCGGCGACGCGGTCGAGCACCTGGGCGGCGTGGTTCTCGATCGTCGCCATGGCGGCGGAGCGGCCGGCCGCCTCGCCCTCGCCAAAGGCCTCGGCGCGGGCGACGGCAAGCTCCTCCTCGCCGAACGTCGGCGGCCGGTCCTGCTCGACCAGGCCGGCCAGCGCCTCCTGCTCGGCCCGGCGCGCGGCCTCTTCGGCCTCGACGCGGCGCCGCTGCTCGGCCTCGCGCTTGCGGCGCACGTCGTCGGGGTCGAAGGAGTTGTCGAACAGGAACTTGTGGACCTGAGCCATGCCGATCGTCCGTTAATAGACCAGCTCGTCCTCGCCCTTGCCCTCGGAGATCACGATCTCGTTGCGGGCGGCGAGGTCCTTGGCGAGCTGGACCATGTACATCTGCGCCTCGTCGACGTCCTTGAGGCGCACCGGCCCCATTGCGCTCATCTCCTCGCGCATGATCTTGCCGGCGCGCTCCGACATGTTGCTGAAGAACATCTCGCGCAGGGTCTCGGAGGCGCCCTTCAGCGCAACGACCAGCTTCGACTTGTCCACCGCGCGCATCAGCGTCTGGACGCCCTGCGGGTCGATGCGCGCCAGGTCCTCGAAGGTGAACATCAGCGCCTTGATCCGCTCGGCGCTGTCGCGGTTGCGCTCCTCCAGGGCGGCGAGGAACTTGTTCTCGGTCTGGCGGTCCAGGTTGTTGAAGATCTCCGCCATCATCTCGTGCGCGTCGCGGCGGGAGGTGCGCGCCAGGTTCGACATGAACTCTGTGCGCAGCGTGCGCTCCACGTCGTCGAGCACGTCCTTCTGGACCGCCTCCATGCGCAGCATGCGCATGATGACTTCCATGGCGAAGCTCTCGGGCAGCAGGCTGAGCACGCGCGCGCCGTGGTCGGCGCGGATCTTGGACAGGACCACGGCGACGGTCTGCGGATATTCGTTCTTAAGGTAGTTGGCCAGGACCATCTCGTTGACGTTGGCCAGCTTCTCCCACATGGTCCGGCCGGCCGGGCCGCGGATCTCCTCCATGATGGCATCGACCTTGTCCCTGCTCATGACCTTGAGCAGGAGCCGCTCGGTGCTCTCGAAGGTGCCGACCAGCGAGCCGGACGAGGAGATCTGCTCGGCGAACTCCACGCACAGCCGCTCGACCAGGGTGGAGCTGATCGTCCCCAGGTTGGCCATGGTGACGGACAGCTCCTTGATCTCCTCCTCGTCCATGAACACGAACAGGTGCGCGGCCGCCTCCTCGCCCAGCGACAGCATCAGGATGGCCGCCTTTTCCGGGCCGGTCAGGCTGCGGTAGTCCTCGCGTACGCGGATGCCTGCCATGTCAGTTCCTCAAGCGCGTGCCCCGGCCGACCGCGGTGCGGTCCGGCCGGTCATTCCTGATGGAGCCAGCTGCGGATGATGGAGACCGCCTCTTCGGGATGCTTCTCGACGATCTCGCCGACCTTCTTGATCGACGAGGCGCGCACCCGGCCCTCGACCTGGTCGATGTCGATCAGCGCGTCGAGCTCGGTCGAGCCGTGGCCGCCGTTGGGCGCGGCCAGTTCGGCCGCGGCCATGCCCGGCCCGGCGGTCATCGACGGTCCGGCCAGCGCGCGCTGCAGGCCGCTCTGGTCGGTCAGCAGCCCGTCGAGGTCGCTGGCCGAGGTGCCCTCGCCGCGGTTCGAGTCGAGCGCGCGGTTGAGCAGCGGGCGGACCACCAGCAGGATGACCAGGACGGCGACGATCGCCAGGATCGCCATCTCGGCGATGCGCATCAGGTCCTCGCTGGTCAGCCCCAGCAGCCCGGTCTCCGGCGTGCCGGGGAACAGGTCCTCGGCGCCGGTAAAGCGCATGTTGACGACCTCGACGGTGTCGCCGCGGCTGGCGTCGAACCCGGCGGCGGTGCGCACCAGCGCGGCGATGCGGTCCATGTCCTCCTGGCTGCGCGGCACGTAGGTCATCTCGCCGTCGGCGACGGGCTCGTAGACCCCGTCGACCATCACGGCGACCGACAGCCGGCGCACCGTGCCGCCCTCGCGCACGCGGCTCTCGGTGGTGCGGCTGATCTCGTAGTTGGTCGTCTCGCGGACCACGCTGGTCTCGTTGCGGGCGCCCCCGCCGCCGTCGACCGCGCCCAGGTCCTCGGCCTCGGGCAGGTTGCCGGCGACGGTCACCGGGTCCAGCCCCTCGCCTTCGCTGGAGGTCGAGTTCTCCTCGACGAACTGGGTGGAGCGCGGCACCTGGCCGTCGGGGTCGTAGGTCTCCGAGCTCACGGTGACCCGGTCGAAGTCCATGTCGGCGGCGACCTGGACGAGCACCCGGCCGGCGCCCAGCGAACGCGACAGCATGGCCTCGATCTGCTCGCGCAGCCGGCGCTCGTAGTCGCGGCGCGCCTGCTCGGCGGTGGCCACGCCCATCTGCGCCGCGTCGGCACCCGGCCCCTGGGCCAGCAGGTTGCCGTTGTCGTCGACGATCGAGATGTTGTCCGGCTCCAGCCGCGGCACGGCGGCGCTGACCAGGTGCTGTATGGCCAGGATCTGCTCGCTGCCCAGGCCGCGCCGGTCGAGGCGCAGGAACACCGACGCGCTCGGCTCCTGGGTTTCGCGGCTGAACAGCTCGCGCTCGGGCAGGACCAGGTGCACGCGCGCCTGGCGCACCTGGTCGATGGTGGCGATGGTCCGCGCCAGCTCGCCCTCCAGCGCGCGCAGCCGGTTGATGTTCTGAATGAAGTTGGTCGTGCCGAAGCCGTCCTGCTGGTCGAAGATCTCGTAGCCGAGGGAGCCGCCGGTGGGCAGCCCCTGCTGCGCCATGGCCAGGCGCAGCCGGTCGACCTGATCGGCCGGGACCAGGATGTTCCGGCCGTCGCCGGCGACCTCGTAGGGCACCTCCATGGCCTCGAGCTGGGCGGCGATCTCGCCGCTGTCGGCCATCTCCAGGTCGCTGTACAGCAGCGCCATGTCCTGCGACGACATCTGCGTCGTCAGGAAAATGAAAAAGCCGATCAGCAGGACCGCCACGCCGCCCATGGCGGCCAGGCGCATCGGGCCCAGGTTTTTGAGCGTCTGCAGGAAAGCGTTCACGACCGCCCCGCCCTTGCGGAAATCCCCACGCGGCGCAACCGTACGCGCGGCGGCATGAATGCTTGGTTAATCGGGCGGCAGATTTTGCCTAGCGCACCCGAAGGCGTGCGCCGGGCTTCGCAGGCTCAGCCCAGCCTCGCCCCCCCGTCACCGCTTCCCCCCTTCCCGTCATGTATGGACGGTCCCCCTTTGGCAAGGAGTTTTTGGCTGATCGGCACAAGCGTCTGGAGCGGTCATGTATCCGGCCTGTTTGCGCGGTCTGCATGACCGCCGGCCCCGATGGGTTAC
>Ga0081528_100613_pt1 | contig 14378 bp, 18 predicted proteins | sample HotLakmasection4_FD_71011 | JGI IMG/M metagenome (GOLD analysis project Ga0081528, IMG submission 71011) | Hypersaline microbial mat communities from Hot Lake, Washington, USA - Section #4 (SPADES assembly) (version 2) | ecosystem: Environmental > Aquatic > Non-marine Saline and Alkaline >...
CCTCGAGCACGGCGCGGCAGCCGGTCTCCTCCCACAGCCGCCCGAACAGCAGCGGCGGGCCGATGCGGCGGCAGCGCAAACCCGCGCTGTCGCCCGCCTCCAGCCGCGACAGGACCTGGCTGCGCTCGGCAAAGCGGCCGACGGAGGCCAGCAGGCGCTCGAGGTCGCCGCCGGCCAGCACCGCCTCCTTGCGCCCCAGGTTCTTGATGATGCGCTGGCGCGTGCGTTTGCCCTCGCGCACGCTCTCGACGAGGTAGAGGTAGGTGTAGCCGTTGATGGTCTTTTCCCGCACGAACATGGGGCATTGTCAGCGCAGGAAATGGGCAGAAGTCAAGTATTATAATGGATTATGTTGCATAATTTAGCACCACATTTTTGGGCCGCGCCGCAAGCCGCCGTCGATAAATCAAGCATTTGCGCGCGGCGTTCATGCTCTGTCCCGCGGGCACTGTTCAAGTCGGGCCTTGGTCCGTCCGCAACGCCGGGTCGCGCCCGTCTTGCCGGTCAGGGTCGTCCGGGTTCGCAGCGCCTTCGCTGCTGCCGGAACGGTCATACCGGACGGCATCGTTCAGGCGCGGCGCGATTCAACCGCATCGGCCGCCGACGATGGGGCAATTGAGTGATGTGCTTCCGCAATTGTCCACTGAAAGGGAAAGAAATTTAGAATTGTTTTTTACCAAAAACATCCATCACTTCTTTCAAGATTCTGCCACCGTTAAATGCACTCTTTGCGTCGACTTGTATTCGCCTGCAAAGCATTATCCTCGCGCCAGAAGGAGGGCCGCAATTTGTCGGATTTACATCAATTACTGCCAAACCTTGCCGGCTCGCTTCTCCAAGTGGCTCATTGATATGCCTGTCACGATAACCATAACCAATTATGATACAGACCTTCGCCGTTCTTACTGCCTTGGAGAACTCGGCATAAAGAGTGATAAACGGTTCGTCAGTTTGCAGTTTTAGGCCCGGGCCTAGAACCAGCTGCGGGGTTTTATCAATATCTGTAAAAAACTTGCTACGCCGCTGCGATATGACGAAGCTGTCCCTTTCCATTTCCATAAACCAATCCAAAGAGCCGTGCAGCTTATACAGATTGATGCCCGGCGCATTTGTTTCGAATAATGTTGAGTTAAATGTTCCGCCATCATAACTAAAGCCGGTGGTAAAATTAATACCTTTTTCTGTACAAGCATTCTCAACACAAAAGTCATAATTAAGTGTAAACACTTTAAGTCGACGATTACGCAATAAATCGACAAAGTTCGCGAGCTTTGAAAAGTAATGTGGCCCATAGCTTCTATCTTGGTGCCGTTCCCGGAACACCTCGCAAATCACATGGTTCGCAACCAATATCAACTTCGGGATTGCGTCAACAAGGTCACGTGGCAATTTTATGCAGACAAGATTCTTAAATGGAGGCCTTTGAGCTTCATTCAATAGTTTTAGCCATTCAAAAAAACTTCTCATAGTTGCGGTAGGCGTCACCATCGTATTTTCCAATAACGTCAAACAATTTAGAAAATGTTTCCTCTTTGGAATCTAGTCTCTCGTGTTTTGGTAAGCGCTGCCTGAATTCTTTAGTCAGACATTCCACCGCCGGCATGCCGGCATCGATAGACGCGCCGGCACCAAGAAGGAAGATAATGTCACCCATTCCGACCTCACGCTCATTGCCAAACGGCAATGTCACACACAATGGGCGAAATGTGGCGCAAGTCAATCAAAAAAAATGTTTCGACGCACTGCAAATCGTGGAATCTGCCCCGTCAGTGCTGCACGCAGAATCAAGAAACGAGTCCACGGGGGGGCGGCAAGAATGCCGCTCTCCCAGTGAACGCGGCCTAACCCGCCGCCGCCCTGTCCTTCGGTTCGTCCTGGTTGGCGACGTTGAAGCTTTCGCCGCAGCCGCAGCGGCTGGTTTCGTTGGGATTGTTGAAGACGAAGCGGGCGCCGAGGTCTTCCTGGACGTAGTCCATCTCGGTGCCGATCAGGAACATGGACGCGGTCGGATCGATGAACACCGTCACGCCCTGGTCCTCGATCTTGTCTTCGAACTTCTTCTGCTCTTCGGCGTACTCCATAAAGTAGGTCAGGCCGGAGCAGCCGCGGGTGCGCACGCCGATGCGCAGGCCCAGGATCGGCTTGTCGGCCTTGGCGATCAGCTCCTTGACCCGGTCGGCGGCGCGCTCGGTCAGCCGGACCGGCGGCGGCAGGGCGGTGGCCATGGTTGCTCTCCTTCTCCCCTGTTCGTCGTTCAGCCGAACATGTCCAGCGCCATGCGGGCGTCGTCGGACATCTTCGAGGGATCCCAGGGCGGATCCCACACCAGGTTCACGGTCACCCACTTGACGTCGTCGAGCGCCTCGACCGCGTCGGTGACCATCTGGGGCATCATGTCGGCGACCGGGCAGTTCGGCGCCGTCAACGTCATGTCGATGTCGACGTTGGCCTTGTCGTCGACGTCGAGACGGTAGATCAACCCCAGGTCGTAGATGTTCACCGGGATCTCCGGATCGTGCACGGTGCGCAGCGCGGCCACCACCTGATCGTACAGCGGCCCGCCGGCCGCCGCGTCGGCGCGATCGTCCTCGCCGCGCTCCTCGCGGACCAGGCGGACGAGGTCCATCGGCATCATGTTCATGAGCTCCTCCGGCCTCCGTTATTCCGTGCTCACGGTTTCCTTGCCCTCGATCGCGGCGTGCAGCGTGTGCCAGGCCAGCGTCGCGCACTTCACGCGGATCGGGAACTGGCGCACGCCCGACAGCGCGGCCAGCCGGTCCAGGTCGTCTTCACTCAGGCCGTCCGGCGCGGCGTCGGCCTCGCCGGTCGCCAGGTCGTGGAAGGCGCCCATCAGCGCCTCCGCCTCCGGCACCGTCTTGCCGCGCACCAGCTCGGTCATCAGCGACGCCGAGGCCATGGAGATCGCGCAGCCCTCGCCCATGAACGCGCAGTCCTGCACCAGCCCGTCGCCGTCCACCTTCACGTAGACGACCAGCGCGTCGCCGCACAGCGGGTTCTTGCCCAGCGCCTCGCGGTTGAAGTCGTCCGGATGGCGGCGGTTGCGGGGGTGCCGGCCGTGGTCCAGGATGATCTCCTGGTACAGTTCGCGCAGCTCGTCGAGCATCAGCCGAACAACTCCCGCACAAAGGTGAGCGCCTCGGTCAGGATATCGACCTCGGCCCGCGTATTGTAAAGGCCGAAGGACGCCCGCGCCGTGGCCGGGGTGCCCATCCACTCCATCAGCGGCTGCGCGCAATGGTGCCCGGCGCGCACCGCCACGCCCATCTGGTCGATGATCGTGCCGATGTCGTGCGGGTGGGCGCAGTCCATGGTGAACGACACGATTGCCGCCTTGCCCGGCGCGCGGCCGTGGATGGTCAGGCCGGGGATCGCCGACAGCCGCTCGGTGGCGTAGGTCAGCAGGTCGTGCTCGTGCGCAGCGATGGTGTCGCGGCCGAGCGCGGTGACGTAGTCGATCGCCGCGCCCAGGCCGACCGCCTGCGCGATCGGCGGCGTGCCCGCCTCGAACTTGTTCGGCAGCCCGGCGAAGGTGGTCTCCTCGAAGCTGACCGTGCGGATCATCTCCCCGCCGCCCTGGTAGGGCGGCATGCGGTCGAGCAGGTCCTCCTTGCCGTACACGACGCCGATGCCGGACGGGCCGTACAGCTTGTGGCCGGTGAACACGTAGAAGTCCGCGTCCAGGTCGCGCACGTCCACGGGCAGGTGCACCGCGCCCTGCGAGCCGTCGAACATCACCGGCACGCCGTGGGCGTGGGCGCGACGCACGATCTCCCTGGCCGGCGTGACGGTGCCGAGCACGTTGGAGCAGTGCGTGACGGCGACCAGCCTGGTACGCGGCCCGAGCAGCTCCTCGAACGCGTCCAGCAGGAAATTGCCGTCGCCGTCGATCGGCGCGACCCTGATCCGGATCCCGGTGCGGGCGCGCAGCAACTGCCACGGCACGATGTTGGCGTGGTGCTCCATCTGCGAGAGGACGATCTCGTCGTCCTCCTTCAAGGACGAGCCGAAGGACGCGGCGATCAGGTTGATCGCCTCGGTCGCGCCCTTCGTGAACACGATCTCGCGGTCGGAGGCGGCGTTCAGGAACGTGCGCACCGTGGCCCGCGCCGCCTCGTAGCGGTCGGTGGCCAGCATGCTCATGTAGTGCAGGCCGCGGTGGACGTTGGAATAGTCGTACCGATAGAAGTCCCGCACCGCGTCGATGACCTGGCGCGGCTTCTGGGCCGAGGCGGCGCTGTCCAGGTAGACGAGCGGCCGGCCCGGCTTGTTCGGCCGGTCGTGCACGGTGCGCGTCAGGATCGGGAAGTCCTGGCGCACCAGATCCACGTCGTAGCGGCCGGCGGCCGGGCGGGTCCGGGTGATGATCGGCTCGACCTGAAGGTTCATGTCGGAATCCTCTCGCCATGGGCGATCAGCCAGGCGCGCACCGCCCCGAGGAACTGCTCGCGCACCGGCTCGTCGGCGATCTCGTCGATGGTCTCGGCGATGAAGGCCTCGATCAGCAGGGCGCGCGCCACGTCCTCCGCGATGCCGCGGGAGCGCAGGTAGAACAGCGCGTCGTGGTCGATCTCGCCGGCGGTGGCGCCGTGGCTGCACTTGACGTCGTCGGCGAAAATCTCGAGCTCGGGCTTGTTGTCCGCCTCGGCGCCGGGCGACAGCAGCATGGCCTGGCTGAGCTGATAGCCGTCGGTACGCTGGGCGCCGCGGCGAACCTGAATGCGGCCCTGGAAGACGCCGCGCGCCTTGTCGTCCAGCACGCCGCGGAACACTTCGCGGCTGCGCCCGTCGGGCTCGGCGTGGTCGATCACGGTGGTGTTGTCGACTACCGCATCGCCGGCCACCATGTAGGCGCCGTTCAGGTGCAGGTCGGCGTTGCGCCCGGCCAGTATGGCCGCGCCCTCGTTGCGGGTCAGTGCGCCGCCCAGGGTCAGCACGAAGCTCTCGTAGGCCGCATCGGCGGCCACCGAGGCCAGCACGTGCGACAGGTGGACGGCCTGCGCGCCCTCCCGCTGCAGACGGTAGTGGCGCAGCTTGGCGCCGGGATCGACCGCGGCCTCGTAGGCGGCGACGGTCAGGCAGGGCGTGTCGTCGGCGCCGCCGTGATGCTCCACCACGGTCGCCCGGCTGTTGGCGCCGGCGACCAGCAGGTGGCGCGGGAAGCATGCCGCCGGCACGCCGCCCGGCTCGGTCCAGAACACCACGTGGATCGGCCGGTCGACCACCGCCCCGGCGTCCAGCGCCAGAACGTAGCCGTCCTGCATCAGCGCGGCGTTGAGCGCCAGGAACGGGCGCGGCTCGGCATCCGAAGCCTCCGGCACGGCCCGGCCCAGGCGCTCGGCGACCAGCGGGTCGTCGGCCTCGATCAGCGCGGCCAGGCCGCCCAGGCGCACGCCGGCGGGCAGGCCGCCCAGGCGCGACAGGTCGGGCCGCAGCCAGCCGTTGACGAACACCACGCGGTGGCTCTCGCCCGTCGCGGCGAGCAGGGTGTCCAGCCCGGCCGGGACGCCGTCCGTCAGCACCGGCGCCGGGGCCAGCGAGAGCTTCGACAGCCTGCGCAGATCGGTGTACTTCCAGGCCTCGACCTTGCGCGTCGGCACGCCCAGCCGGGCGAAGGTCTCCAGCCCCTGTGCGCGCAGTGCCTCGACCCAGGGCCGGCCGGCGCCGGGCAGGTCCGGCGGCGTGTCGGCGAAACCGGCCAGGAACGGGGCCGGCGCGGTGCCGTGCGGGGCGTCGGCGCGTGCTGCCATGATCGCCATGTCGTCTCCCCGTCAGGCCGCGGCCGCGATGATGTCGGCATAGCCCTTGGCTTCCAGCTCGTGGGCCAGTTCCTGCCCGCCGGAGCGGACGATGCGCCCGCCGGCCAGCACGTGCACGTGATCCGGCACGATGTAGTTGAGCAGGCGCTGGTAGTGGGTGATCACCAGCACCGACCGGTCGGGGCCGCGCAGCGCATTGACGCCGTCGGCGACGATCTTGAGCGCGTCGATGTCGAGCCCCGAATCGGTCTCGTCGAGCACCGCCAGCGCCGGTTCCAGCAACGCCATCTGCAGGACCTCGTTGCGCTTCTTCTCGCCGCCGGAGAACCCGACGTTGACCGGCCGCTTGAGCATCTCGTCGGAGATGCCGAGCGCCTTCGTCTTGCTGCGCAGCAGCTTGACGAACTGCAGCGGGTCGAGCTCCGGCTCGCCGCGGTGCTTGCGCAGCGCGTTCACGGCGGTGCGCAGGAAGGTGTTCATGGTCACGCCGGCGATTTCCACCGGGTACTGGAAGGCCAGGAACAGGCCCAGGTTGGCGCGCTCCTCCGGCTCCAGGTCCAGCATGGGCCGGTCGCGGAAGACGACCTCGCCGGCGGTGATCCGGTAGCCCTCGCGGCCGGCCAGCACGTGCGACAGGGTGCTCTTGCCGGACCCGTTCGGGCCCATGATGGCGTGCACCTCGCCCGGCCCGATGTCCAGCGACAGGCCCTTGAGGATTTCCCGATCCTCGACGGTGACGTGCAGATCCTTGATGTGCAGCATGTCGGTCTTCTCTGTTCCCGGCGTCTTCGGCCGGTCGGTCAGGCGAACGGGTCGGGGTGCTCGTCGATCCAGCGCCGGCCGATCTCGATCGACAGGTCGTCGGCATTGACCATGGTCTCGACCGGCTCGGCTCCGTCGACCAGCCGTTCGCGTGCTTCCGAGCCTTCGTACCGGACGATCACCACGCGCGGCAGCCAGCGCTTGTCCGGCAGGATCTGCGAGTCCGAGGTGAGCACGTAACCGTTGTAGTCGACCCGTCCCGCCATTGTTCCGGTCCGCTGTTGTTCGGCGCGGGGATTTACCCGACGCTTCCTTCCAGGCTGATGCCGACCAGCTTCTGCGCCTCCACGGCGAATTCCATGGGCAGTTCCTGCAGAACCTGCCGGCAGAAGCCGTTGACGATCAGGCCCAGCGCCTCCTCCTCGGGGATGCCGCGCTGGCGGCAGTAGAACAGCTGGTCGTCGCTGACCTTCGACGTGGTCGCCTCGTGCTCCACGTTGGCGGTGCGGTTGCGCGTCTCGATGTAGGGCACGGTGTGCGCGCCGCACTTGTCGCCGATCAGCAGGCTGTCGCACTGGGTGTAGTTCCGCGCGTTCTCCGCGCCCGGCATGATCCGCACCAGCCCGCGGTAGGTGTTGTTCGACCGCCCGGCGGAGATGCCCTTGGACACGATCCGGCTGCGGGTGTTCTTGCCCAAATGGATCATCTTGGTGCCGGTATCGGCCTGCTGCATGTTGTTGGTGATGGCCACCGAGTAGAACTCGCCGACCGAGTTGTCACCCTGCAGGATGCACGACGGATACTTCCAGGTGATCGCCGAGCCGGTCTCCACCTGCGTCCACGAGATCTTGGAGTTGCGGCCGCGGCAGGCGCCGCGCTTCGTCACGAAGTTGTAGATGCCGCCGCGGCCCTCCTCGTCGCCGGGGTACCAGTTCTGCACGGTGGAGTACTTGATCTCGGCGTCGTCCAGGGCGATCAGCTCGACCACCGCGGCGTGCAGCTGGTTCTCGTCGCGCTGCGGCGCCGTGCAGCCCTCCAGATAGCTGACGTACGAGCCCCTGTCGGCGATGATCAGCGTGCGCTCGAACTGGCCGGTCTTGTCGGCGTTGATCCGGAAGTAGGTGGACAGCTCCATCGGGCAGCGCACGCCCGGCGGCACGTACACGAACGACCCGTCGGTGTACACGGCCGAGTTCAGGCAGGCGTGCTTGTTGTCGTTGTACGGCACCACCGAGCCCAGGTACTTGCGCACCAGCTCCGGGTGCTCGCGCACGGCCTCGGAGATCGAGCAGAAGATCACGCCGGCCTCGGCCAGCTTGGCCTTGAAGGTGGTCGCCACCGAGACGCTGTCGAACACGGCGTCGACGGCGACCACGCCGGCCAGCATCTTCTGTTCCTCGATGGGGATGCCGAGCTTCTTGTAGGTCTCGATCAGCTCGGGATCGACCTCGTCCAGGCTCTTCGGGCCGTCCTTCTTCTTCGGCGCGGCGTAGTAGTAGGAATCCTGGTAGTCGAGCGGCGGAAACCCGACCTTGGCCCAGGCCGGTTCCGGCATGGCCAGCCATGCCTGGTACGCCTTGAGCCGCCAGTCCAGCAGCCAGCCCGGCTCGTCCTTCTTGGCGGAGATGAAGCGGACGATGTCCTCGTTCAGGCCCTTGGGCGCGCGCTCCTGCTCGATGTCGGTCACGAAGCCGTACTTGTAGCGCTGCTGGGTGGCCTGCTCGACCTGCTCCATCGTCTGTTCAACCGCAGCCATCCTTCGCTCCCTCGTGGCTCGTGCTCATGGCGTGTGCGTTGCCGGCCCTCAAAACCTGAGCCCCACTCTCAACTTTATCCGCGCCGGACTGCCGCGCCGGGAAACAGGATCCAGCCCCGGCGCGGCGGAACATTGCGCTATCCAATATAGGGGCAGCGTTGGTCAGGTCCAGTATTTATTGGACCCGGGCCGGATTCGCGGTTCGCGCCGGTCCACAGGCCCCGCGTCCGGTCCGCTGCCGGGGCCCGGACGCCAGCTCGCGGAGGCGCGTACCGCTCAGGAAATGGCGCAAACGGGCGCCATTCCCAAGAGCGGGGCCGGCTGCCGGCGGTGTTCGCGACGGTTTGCCGCAATTTTCCGCGCCGCCCGCCTGCCGACCGGGCGGGATCCCGAATCGGCAGCTCCTTTCGGCGCTTTACAGAAGATTGTCGGGCTTTCGACAAGGCTTGTCCGATTTCAGACAGACGATCTGTAAACAAACGGACAAGCCGGAACCGCATACTCTTTCCAGATCCCTGGAATGACTTGCCATGCGCGGTGTCCGGCCCGACCGTGCCACGCCCCGGTCCCGGCGGCTTTCCCGACTCGGCCGGTCAATGATTCACGCCCGCGGCAGTGCGGCGCGGCGCCGCGCTAGCCCGGCATCATGTTGTTGGAACCGCCCGGCAGGCGCAGCGTCAGGCCGTCGAGCTCGTCCGTCACGATGATCTGGCAGCCGAGCCGCGAGGTCTTCTCCAGGCCGAAAGCCAGGTCGAGCATGTCCTCCTCGTCCTCGGACGCCGGCTCGAGCCGCTTGTACCAGGCCGGATCGACGATGACGTGGCAGGTCGAGCAGGCCAGCGAGCCCTCGCACGCACCCTCCAGGTCGATGTCGTTCTGGTGCGCGATCTCCAGCACCGACAGGCCGGCCGGTGCATTGACCTCGTGGCGGGTTCCGTCGGAATCGATGAACGTGATCCGCGGCATCGTTGCTGTGGCTCCGCAATCCTTGTCCAGGACGGCCGCGGCCGTCGCACGTCGTTGTATTGTTTCCGAAGCGCGGCCGTCAGCCGGCTGCGGCGAGCGCGCGGCCGGTGCCGACGCGGGCGTGGAGTGCCTGCCAGGCCGCGACGAAGCGGTCGACGTCGCCGGCGGCCGACGCCCAGCCCAGGCTGACGCGCACCGCCGAGGCGGCGTCGTCCTCGCCGGCGCCCATGGCCAGCAGCACGTGGCTGGTGGCGACCTTGCCCGACGAGCACGCCGATCCGGCGCTGACCGCGATGCCGGCCAGGTCGAAGCCCATCAGCTGGGTCTCGGCCGGCACGCCGGGCATGGTCAGGCAGCTCGTGTTGGCGACCCGCGGCGCACCGGCGGCGAACACCACGGCGTCCGGGCAGATCTCGGTGACCCGCCGTTCCAGCCGGTCGCGCCAGCCGGCCAGCCGGGTTTGGCCGGACAGGCCGTCCAAAGCGGCGCGCGCGGCGGCGCCGAAGCCGGCAATGCCGGCGACGTTCTCCGTGCCGGCCCGGCGCCGGCGCTCCTGGCCGCCGCCCTTGAGCAGGCGCTCCAGCGGCACCCCGGCGCGCACGACCAGGGCACCCACGCCCTGCGGACCGCCGATCTTGTGCGCCGACAGGCTGAGGAAATCCACGTCCCACGCCGCCGCGTCGATCGGGACCCGCCCGGCAGCCTGGACCGCGTCGCAGTGGACCAGCGCGCCGTGGCGGCGGGCCACCCGGGCCGCCTCCGCGACCGGCTGAATCGCGCCGGTCTCGTTGTTGACCGCCATGACCGAGACCAGCGCCGGCGCCGCATCCGCGGCCAGCAGCCGGTCGAGCGCGGCCAGGTCGATCATGCCGTCGGCCGTCACCGGAGCGCGCTGCGTCGAGGCCGCGGCCAGCACCGAATCGTGCTCGATCGCCGAGGCGATGCGGCGCGTGCGGCCGGTGCCGGCCAGCACCATGTTGTTGGCCTCGGTGGCGCCGCCGGTGAACACGACCTCGGCGGGGGGCGCGGCGACCCGCGGGGCCCCGGGGGCGCGCGAGCACCCCGCCCCCCCGCCACTGCTCGCGCCGGTCACCAAGCTGGCCGCCACCGCCGGCACCGCGGCGCAGGTGTACGGCGCCGTCGACCAGGCCCTGCGCGTCGCCACCTTGCCGCATCGCGGTCCAACCTTCGTGGACGTACCGATGGACCAGCTGTTCAGCCATGCGAGCGCGACACCCACCCCCCCGACCGCGCCGGTGCCGCTGGGGCCGGACGCCGACGCGGTGAGCGCCGTCGCGACCCTGCTCGCCCGCTCGGAACGGCCGGTGCTGATCCTGGGCTCTGACGTCTGGATGGACCGGGCCGAGGACGCCGCGCGCCGATTCGTGGAGGCCGCGGCCATACCGGTGATCCCCAACGGGATGGGCCGCGGCATCGTGCCGAGAGGCCATCGGCTGCTCGTCGCCAAGGCTCGTTCGGTCGCACTCAAAGAATCCGACCTCGTCATCGTCGCCGGGGCACCGCTGGACTTCCGTCTCGGCTACGGCGTCTTCGGCGACCCCGAGCACCCCGCGCCCGTCGTCCACCTCGCCGACTCGCCGTCACAGGTCGCGAGCCATGTGCCGCTCGCGGCCTCGGTCTCGGGCTCGCTGCCGATGGTCTTCGACGCACTGCTGGCCGAGTGCGAGTCCCAGCCCGCGAAGCGCCGACGCGAGACCTGGACCGAGCGGCTGTCGAGTGCCGTCAGCGAGGCCACGGCACGTGACCAGGAGTTGCTGACGGCGCAGGCTGCCGGGGGCATCCACCCCGCGCGCGTGTACGGCGCACTGCTGCCGCTGCTGAGCGAGGACACGATCGTGATCGCGGATGGTGGGGACTTCGTCTCGTGGTCGGGCAAGTTCGTCGAGCCCGCCCGTCCCGGCGGATGGCTCGACCCGGGGCCCTACGGTTGCCTGGGGGCCGGGCTGGGCGCGGCAGTCGGCGCCGCCGTGGTGCGTCCGGAATCGCCCCGGGTGCTGCTGCTGGGCGACGGAGCGGCCGGGTTCTCCCTGGCCGAGCTCGAGACGCTGGTGCGCCACGACCTGCCGACGCTCGTGGTGGTGGGCAACAACGGCGCGTGGGGGCTGGAGAAGCACCCAATGCGCATGCTCTACGGCTACGACGTGCTGGCCGACCTGCGCCGAGACACCCGCTACGACGTCGTCGCCCAGGCCATGGGCGGGGACGGCGAGACGGTCGCCGACCCGTCCGACCTGCCGGACGCGCTGGCGCGTGGCATGGCGTCGGGCACCACCTACGTCGTCAACGTCCTGCTCGACCCGGAGGTGGCGTACCCGCGCAGAACCACCGGCGTGTGAGGCGGCATCACCTGGCCTGCCGGTCGGGGCAAGCGTTCCGAACAGACCTGTGCAGCGACCGCACCGGTCGCCGTGCTAGAGGCGGCCGAGGAACACGTCGCGGTCGACGACGACGCGGGTGACCCGCCCGTGCCCGACGACGCGGCGGTCGGCAGGGTGCTCGGCAGTCACCTCGAACTGCAGCCGCCGCCCGTCGGTGTGGACAAGGACAGCCCGCACGGCCACCTTGTAGCCCACGGGCGTGGCGTGGACGTGGTCGAACTCGATGCGGGTGCCCACCGACGTGGTGGGCCCGCGGACCCACGGCGCCACGGCACGCACGGTGGCATCCTCGGCCATCGCGAGGAGTCGAGGCGTTGCCAGCACCGGGACGTCGCCCGACCCCAGCGCGATGGCGGTGTCGGCGTCGGTGACCTCGTGCACGAACTCGGCGGTGCTTCCGACCTGCGGCTCGCTGCTCATGGTGTCAGCGTAGGACGACGAGGACGTCGCCATCCTGCACGACGTCGCCGACGGCGACGGCCACGTCGCTGACGATGCCGGCGACCTCGCTGCTCACCGGTATCTCCATCTTCATGGACTCCAGCAGCACCAGCGGTTCGCCGGCGGCCACTCGACGCCCCGGTTCGGTGAGCACCTCGAGCACGTTGCCCACGAGCTCGGCGCGCACCACCTCACCGCGCGACGCACCCCCCGCGACGCCGGTCAGGACGGACCGGTCTCGGTGAGACTGATCCTGATCCGCTGGAGCACGCGCACCCGCAGCTCGTCGGGAGCGTGCTCGTGGCCGCAGCAGCGGTTCAGCATGGCGCGCACGGCGTTCTGCAGGTCTTCGACGTGCACCCCGTACTGCTCCAGGCACGGCTGGCACTCGACCAGGTGTGCCTCGATCGCGCCGTACCCGACCGGGGAGCCCTCGCTCAGGCTGTGGTCGAGGAAGACCGAGACTCGCTGGAGAACCTCGGCGCAGTCAGTCTCGTGCGGGTTGCCGCAGCTCATGACGTCACCTCCGTGCTGCCCTCGGACGCGATGAGGCCACGGTCGAGCGCGTAGTCCTCCAGGAGTGCGCGCAGCTGCTTGCGCCCGCGGTGGAGCCGCGACATCACCGTGCCGATCGGCGTGCCCATGATCTCGGCGATCTCCTTGTAGGCGTAGCCCTCGACGTCGGCGTAGTAGACGGCCATCCGGAAGTCCTCCGGCAGCGCCGCGAGCGCCTCCCGGATGTCGCGGTCGGGCAGCCTCTCCAACGCCTCGACCTCGGCCGACTTCAGCCCGCCGGAGGTGTGGGCCTCCGCCCGGGCCATCTGCCAGTCCTCGACGTCGTCGGTGTTCGCCTGCTGCGGCTGGCGCTGCTTCTTGCGGTAGTTGTTGATGAACGTGTTGGTGAGGATGCGGTGCAGCCATGCCTTCAGGTTCGTGCCGTCCTGGTACTGGTGGAAGGCGGCGAACGCCTTGGCGAACGTCTCTTGGACGAGGTCCTCGGCATCCGTGGGGTTGCGCGTCATCCGCAGCGCCGCGCCGTACAGGGAGTCGATGTGGTCGAGGGCGTCCCGCTCGAAGCGGGCCGCCCGCTGCTCAGGCGTCTCGACATCGGTCGGGATAGGGCTCACAGCCGACCAGCGTAACGACGGGGACGAGCCCCGCGCGCCCGCCGACTCCGTCTCGGGCTCGGCGAGCAGCCCGTCGGACCGGGTGGCCAGCAGCACGACAGTGTCCCTCCGGAAAGTGGTGACGATCGGCACCTGTGTTCGTCACCGCCTGCAACGTTGTCGACCTGGCTGCGATTCCCGCTGGGCTTCTAGGCTGGGGGCATGACCTCGGCCACCGGTCCCACCGCACCCTCGCCCTTCCACGCCCTGCTCCTCGAGCAGGTGGGCCACGAGTTCGGCGCGTCCCAGCAGTACGTCGCGATCGCCGTCTGGTTCGACCAGCAGGCCCTGTCACAGCTCGCCGCCCGCTTCTACGCCCAGGCGCTCGAGGAGCGCAACCACGCCATGATGATCGTGCAGTACCTCATGGACCGGGAGGTGGCCGTGACGATCCCCGGCGTCTCCGAGGTCCGCAACGACTTCTCCTCGATCGTCGAACCGATCGAGCTGGCCCTTGCCCAGGAGCGCAACGTGACCGGCCAGTTCGAGAAGCTGATCGCCACGGCTCGGGACGACGCCGACTACCTCGGCGAGCAGTTCACCCACTGGTTCCTCAAGGAGCAGGTCGAGGAGGTGGCCTCGATGTCGACGATGCTTCAGGTCGCCAGGCACTGCGTGGACAACCCGCTGCTCATGGAGGACTACCTCGCCCGCGAGGGGACCCAGGCTGAGGCGGCCGACCCGACGGCACCGCACGCGGCCGGCGGAGCGGTCTGAGGGCGCTGGGCGGTCTGAGGGCGCTCAGGGCGTCAGGAACCGGCTGACCGCTGCGACCACGCCGGCAACATCGGCACGCAACGAGTGGTCTGCGCCCACGGCGACGACCCGGCGATCGCGGGCGGTGGGGATGGCCTGCGGTGCACCGAACGCGTCCGAGCGTCCCTGCACCACCAGCATCGGGACGGCGACGGCGTCGAGCTCGGCGGCCCGGCTCCTCTCGGGTCTGCCCGGTGGGTGCAGCGGGAAGGCTAGCGCGACGACCGCGGCGGCATGGAGCGCCTCTGCCGTCCGGCAGGCGACCCGAGCGCCGGCGCTGCGACCACCGACCACGAGTGGGACACCACGGGGAACGGTGGCGAGAACCTGCAGCCAGGCGTCGTCCAGCACCGAC
>Ga0081528_100614_pt1 | contig 14338 bp, 13 predicted proteins | sample HotLakmasection4_FD_71011 | JGI IMG/M metagenome (GOLD analysis project Ga0081528, IMG submission 71011) | Hypersaline microbial mat communities from Hot Lake, Washington, USA - Section #4 (SPADES assembly) (version 2) | ecosystem: Environmental > Aquatic > Non-marine Saline and Alkaline >...
CCAGCAGACGCACGTGGCGCAGGTGCCCGCCGAGGTGGCGGCGCAGGTCCGCCCGGTAGCGGGAGCCCGGGTCCGCTGACTCGACCGCTGCCTGACCGGCCAGCATGCCGGTCAGCACGGCGTACCAGATGCCTTCTCCGGTCAGTGGGTTCACCAGATGAGCGGCGTCGCCGGCGAGCAGCAGCCGCCCACGGGGTTGCCGGGGGGTCCACGACGAGAGCGGGAGCAGGTGACCACGCCATCGGTCGGCGGTGCTCGCCCACGGCATCAGCGAGTGCAGCCGCGCCAGGAGCTCGCGACGTTGCGCGGGACGCCGCGGGTCCACCAGTACCCCGTAGCCCACGTTGGCCCGTCCCGTGCCGTCGGCCAGCGGGAACGACCACGCGTAGGCGGGCCAGCGATCCCCCTCGTCCATGACGATGAGCTGCTCGTCGGCGGTCGGGGAGTCGGTGGCGTAGCCGCGGATCGCCACAGCCGTGTGCCCCGCCGGAGGATGCCGGGCCTCGGCTGCTCGTCGCACGACACTGCCCGCCCCGTCGGCCCCGATCACGACACGGGCCTCGATCGCGTCGTCGATCGTCACCGAGTCGCGATGGACGCAGACACCTCGGACGGTGCGCCGGTCCATCTCGACGCCGCAGGCGAGGGCGGCCTCGACGAGACGGGCGTCGAGCACCGAGCGCGGGACGACCCTGGCGGGTCTGGCCATCCGACGACGAGCCTGGCCACCTCGCGGACCCACGACGCTGAGCGTGGGGACAGGGTCGTGGCCGGCAGCGACGTCGCAGACCCCGAGTTCGGCGAGCAGGTCGAACGTCTCGGGAGCGACACCGTCACCGCACACCTTGTCGCGTGGGAAGACCGCTCGGTCGAGCAGCAGCACCCGCGAGAGTGGGCGGGCCTTCGCGGCCGCCAGTGCCGCTGCTGAGCCCGCCGGTCCGGCACCGACGACAACGACGTCCCACTGCTGCACATCGTCATCCTCGTCCGGTATGACCCTGGCGGCATGTCCACCGGACGCATCGGTGCGCCATGATGTCGGCGTGGTAGAGCGCAACGTCCTCGGCAGCGAGCTGGTCCCGTGCGGCACCGACCCCCTGACCGGCTTTTTCCGAGACGGAAGCTGCAGCACCGGTCCGCAGGACGCCGGAAGCCACACGATCTGTGCGGTGGTGAGCGCAGAGTTCCTCGAGCACCAGCGCAGCATCGGCAACGACCTGTCCACGCCCCGTCCGGAGTTCCGCTTCCCCGGGCTGGTGCCAGGAGACCGGTGGTGCGTGACCGCGGTCAACTGGGCGCTGGCCTACAACGCGGGCGTGGCCGCACCGGTGGTGCTGGAGGCGACGAACGAGGCGGTGCTGGAGATCGTCCCGCTCGGTGCGCTGGCCGAGCATGCCGTGGACGTCCCCGCCCACCCCGGCTCCCTCGAGGAGTGAGCACCCGGGCCGGTGACGGTCCTTGTCGGCGCCACACTGACGCCGCGGTCGTGGCGACCCGTGGGCGCTGGGCCGACCTGGCGCCCGCGACGTGCCTGCCCAGCGGTTGCTTCTGCGAGGGGGTCCGCCCCAAGGGTCTCGCCCAACCGGTGAACGCTCGTGCGCCGCGGCACGCTGGCACCCCGGCGGCGTCATGGAGGCCCTTCCCGGCACCACCGGGGTCGTGTGCTGGCCCACGTCCGTCCTGCCGGGCCTGTGGCACGTCCTGACGGCGGTGGCTGCGGTGCTGGTCGTGAGCCACTACGTGCGCACCCCGGGTGGCCACTGCTCCGTCACGCCGGCTGACAGGCTTCCTCCGGCAGGCCCAGGTTCCAGTACTCGGCGGTCTGTGCCGCCCAGAAGAGCGAGAACATCGACAGCAGACCAGCCTCGGCCCAGAAGACGAGCGCGCCCTCGTCCGGAGTGGTGAGCCACCAGCCGATCAGGGCACCCACGAGGATGACACCCATGGCCACGGCGACCACGACGTAGATCGCCGTGTACGGGACGGCGCGCGACCGGACGAGGGCACTGCGGTCGGTGCGCCGCGCGTTGATGAGCGCCACCACGACCATGATGGCGAACACCCCGACCGATGCCACGTAGTGGCCGAAGTCGAGCAGGGACGCCCGTGGAGCCCAGTCGGCAGTCGGGCCGAACCACAGCGCGAGCACCGCCCAGACCGCCATGGCCCCCACGTACCCGCTCGGGGCTCGGCGACTACGCCGGTCACGAGCCAGCAGCGTCCACAGCCCGTATCCCAGTCCCGGGACGCCCACCAGCAGAAGTGCGCTCAGGCTCACCTCGACGCCAGGGATGAACTCCGGTGGCACGCAGGTGCCGCCGCCGGGGCAGCCGGCCTCGATCGGCGCAGGGATGAAGGCGACGACCGGGAGCAGCATGCCCCCGAGGTTGAGCAGGGCCTCCTCGAAGCCGGCGCGGCCGCGAACAGCGACCAGCAGGAAGGCCGCTGCCACCAGGCTGCCGACCCACACGCTTCGGACCGGCGAGTAGTAGTAGGCGCTGATGGACGGCGCGATGTCCCAGTCGTCAGCAGCGATCTGCACGACCAGCGCCATGAAGAGCAGCATGACGACGGCCACGATGGAGACCCGGACGTAGCGGTAGGTCGTCACCGTCTCCGGCCCCACGTGCACGTCCTCCCATCCGCGTGCCCGTCCGCGTCCCCGTCCGCGGCCCGTCACCGGGCGTCACGCTGCCGCCCCGCCACACTGATAGGCGGGCGACATCGATGTCAACAAGAAGGACGTCAGCTCTTGACTACGTTGCTGCTCATAGCCATAATTAGAACATGTGTTCGAGTCATCTCCCGGACCTGGGGGCAGTACAACGAGCCGGGGCCTCCGCGGTCGTGCCGGCCACCTCTGCTGGTCTGGCGTCCGCAGCCGCCGAGCTGTCCCCGGTCGAGCTTGGCGAGCTGCTGCACGGGGTGCTCGACCACCTGGTCGACGCGGACCTGGCTGGGCTCACCAGCGAGCAGCACCAGGTGCTGCTCGCGTCCCTCGTTCGTGCCGAGCACCGCAGCCACGCGGTCACTCTGAACGCGGTCGCGGCCTTCGACACCGCCGAGGCCGCCTCAGCGACTCGGCATCGGAGCACGAAGCGGTGGCTGGAGCACCGCACACGGCTCGCCCCGGGTATGGCGTCGTACCTGACTCGCACCGCGCGTTGCCTGCGTGATCATCTGCCGGACACGCGACGAGCCTTGGGCCGAGGTCAGATCGCGCCGCAGCATGCGTCGGGCATCACCAGCGTCGTGAGCAAGGTCGGGGCCGAGCACGCCGGAGCTGCCGAGCCCATCCTGCTCGGCCTGGCACGGCAGCACGAGCCATCGGTGGTGCGGAGGCTACGTCGCGGATCTTCGCCCTCGTCGACCCCGAGGGGGCAGCGGACGCCCTGCACAAGGCCTACGAGCGGCGTGGTGTCACTCTCTCGGTGACCGGCGAGCACGCGTATCTGGACGGGGTCCTCGACATCGAGTCCGCCGAGCTCCTGCGGGCAGCCCTGCAGCCCCTGATGACCCGAGCCGGTGACGGCGATCAGCGAACCGCGCCTCAGCTGCGTGCTGACGCTCTGCTCGACCTCGCCAAGCGCCAGCTCGACGCCGGCAGCTTGCCCGAGCTCGGTGGGGAGCGCCCACATATATCCGTCGTGATCGACGAGGCGGCGCTGCTCAGCCGAGTCGGCGCCGTGACCCTTCCCTGGACCGGGCTGTCCGTTCCCGCCGAGGTGGTCCGTCGCTGGGGATGCCACGCCCAGCTCACCCCGGTTCTGGCCACGCTGCTCCCGCCACGCAACGCCGCTGGCACGCCCAGCAGCAGCAACGGGACCAGCAGCGGTGCAGCCAGCAGTGGAGGGGCCAGCGGTGGAGGGGCCAGCCGCTCGGCGGTCTTCCTCGGCGGTGGGTGGCTTCCCCTCGACGTCGGGCGGGCTTCCCGATTGGTGACCACCAGCCAGACCAAGGCACTGCGAGTTCGCGACGGCGGTTGCGTCCACCCGGGATGCGCAAGGACGGCGGCGTACTGCGACGCTCACCACGTCCGGCACTGGGCTGATGGGGGCGCCACGTCGCTGGAGAACCTAGTGCTGCTGTGCCGGCACCATCATCGGACGCTCCACCAGGGGCTCTGGAGCCTGACGCGCGACACAGCAGACCTCGGACGGTTCTGGGCCTCGACCGCCGGGTGGGTGAGGCCAGCCCAGACCGCGGCCGACCGATCACCGCCGATCGCCGTCCCCGCCTGACCCGCGGAGTCCGAAGTGCCGCATGCCTGCCTCACCGTACAGTTTCGGCCGTGCGAGTCGTCGTGGTGGGCAGCGGGTTCGGGGGGCTGTCTGCCGCGATCCGGCTGGCTGCTGCTGGGCACGAGGTGACGGTGCTGGAGAAGCGTGACCGAGTCGGCGGTCGTGCCTATCACTACGACATCGATGGGTTCCGGTTCGACGGCGGCCCGACCGTCCTCACGGCTCCGTTCATGTACGACGAGCTGTTCCAGCTGGCAGGGGAGCGACTGGCCGACCATGTCCGCCTGGTCCCGCTCGACCCGTTCTACCGCGCCTTCGACCGCGAAGGCCGCTTCTTCGACTTCCATGCCGACGAGTCGGCCATGCTCGACGAGGTGGCCGCACGCAGTCCGTCGGACGTCGAGGGCTTCGAGCGGCTCCGGCGACGGACCAGCGACATCTTCGAGGCCTTCTACCCCTACACCGAGCAGTCGATGATGCACCTGCCGGTCATGCTCAGGATGCTGCCGTACCTGCTCCGTCATCGGGCGATGCTCGACGTCCGCCGCATGGTGAACAGCTGTGTGCGCGACCCCTTCCTTCGCCAGGCGCTGTCCTTCCATCCGCTGCTCATCGGGGGCAACCCCGCGCGCACACCAGCTCTCTACGCGCTGATCGTCGACTTCGAGCGCCGGTGGGGCGTCCACTACGCCATCGGGGGAACTGCGTCCCTGGTCACCGCGCTCAGCGGGCTGCTCGAGCGCCTCGGTGGACGGGTCGTCGTGGATGCCGAGGTGGATCGCATACTCGTCCAGAAGGGCCGCACGACCGGTGTCGAGCTGGTCGACGCGAGGCGCTACGACGCCGACGTCGTGGTCTCCAACGCCGATCCGGGCTCCACCTACAACCGGCTGCTCGCGGGGCACCGTCGCGCCGAGCCGTCGCGGGTCCGCCTGCGCCACGTGCAGCCGAGCATGTCCCTGCACGTCCTGTACTTCGGAGCAGATCGCACCTGGCCCGACTCGCCGCTGGCGCACCACAACATGCTGTTCACCGGTGACCAGAGGAGCGTGATGCGTCGGGTGTTCCAGCCGCGGCACCAGGGCACACGTGCCCCCAGCGCGGAGCCAGCCGACGCGTCGTCGGACGACCTGTTCATGTACGTCCACGTCCCCACTCGCACCGACCCGAGCGTCGCACCGCCGGGACACGAGGCCTTGTACGTCCTCATGGCCGCTCCCGCCCTCAGCGGGCGCGACGGCGAGGCAGAACCCGAGTCGCGCCGGGTGCGGGCGGCCGTGCTGGACGTCCTCGACACGCACTACCTGCCCGGCCTGTCCGACCACCTGGTCGTGGAGCACGCCATCGGCCCCGAGCACTTCCGCGAGGTGCTGAACTCGCCGCGTGGCGCGGCCTTCTCGCTGCAGCCCACGCTGTTCCAGTCCGGATGGTTTCGACCGCACAACCGCTCTCGCGCCGTCGAGGGCCTCTACCTCGTCGGGGCCGGCACCCATCCGGGCGCTGGTGTTCCCGCCGTCCTGGCCTCCGGCAAGATCGCTGCTGACCTGATCGCTGCTGAGCCTCGGGCGGGCGTCGGTGCTCGGCGTCGCGAGGCGGCGGCGCCATGACCGTGCCCGACTACGCGGTGCACGGATTCGGGGAGAGCCCGGAGACCGTCCTGAACGACGTGGAAGTCCGCGGCGTGCTGCCGGAGTGGCTGGCGGGCAGCCTCATCCGCAACGGCCCCGGCACGTTCCAGGTGGGCCCGCGGCGCTACCGTCACTGGTTCGACGGCCTGGCGATGCTCCACCGGTTCTCCTTCGCCGACGGCCGGGTGTCCTACGTCAACCGCTACCTGCACACGCAGGCGTACCGAGCCGCTCGAGACGAGGGTCGGATCGCCTACTCGGAGTTCGCGACCGACCCTTGCCGATCGCTGTTCGCCCGTGCCATGACGGTGTTCGACCCTGACGTGACCGACAGCGCGAAGGTCAACATCACTCGAGTCGCCGAGCGCTACCTCGCCCTCGCCGAGACTCCGATCCAGGTGGAGTTCGATCCACAGACGCTGCGCACAGTCGGCGTGGTGGGCTGGGACACGTCGAGCTTCGGACGCATGACGACGGTCCATCCCCACCTCGACGAGGACCGGCACGAGGCCATCAATCTCGTCACCCGGTTCGGGGCCGCCAGCAGGTACGTGTTTCGGCGTCTCGACACGCACGACCCGCACGCAGCGGTGAGCACCACTCTTGCCAGTCGTTGGGTCAGGGAACCGAGCTACATCCACTCCTTCGGCATGTCGGCCCGCTACCTCGTGCTCGCCGAGTTCCCGCTCGTGGTCAACCCGATGGCTCTGCTGCTGTGGCACAAGCCCTACATCGAGAACTTCCGCTGGGAGCCGGATCGCGGCACCCGCTTCCACGTCTTCGACCGGTGCAGCGGCAAGCACCTGCGGACGGTGACGACCGACGCGTTCTTCGCCTTCCACCACGTCAACGCCTTCGAGGCCGGCGACGACCTCGTCGTCACCCTGGTGGGGTACGACGACGCGTCGGTGATCGAGTCGTTCTACCTGCACCGGCTCGAGGAGCCCGACGTCGCCATCCCGCCCGGCACCCTTCGCAGCTACCGGATCCCCATGGTCCACGATGGCGGCACGGTCACCGCCGACATCCTGTCCCCTACCGCCATCGAGCTGCCAAGCCTGGACTACGCCCGCATGAACACGCGTCCGGAGCACCGCTACGTCTACGGCGTCGGGCTCACCGGACAGCGCGGCTTCTACGACCAGCTCGTCAAGATCGACGTGGCCGAGGGGGGCACCACCACCTGGCACGAAGCCGGGTGCTACCCGGGTGAGGGGGTCTTCGTGGGCCGCCCGGGCCGGACGGACGAGGACGACGGCGTCGTGCTGTCCGTCGTGCTCGACGCACAGCGAGGAGCATCGTTCCTGCTGGCGCTGGACGCCGCGACCTTCACCGAGGTTGCCCGGGCAGAGCTCCCGCACGCCGTGCTGTTCGGCTACCACGGCCAGTTCTACGACGACCTCCCCGCTGCGCGCAGTGAAGACGGAACGGACCGCTAGCCGTCGCCTCGACGGCGCCACCGGAAGAACACCCAGGCAAGGACCGCGCTGAGAATCGTCCAGACTCCCAGCACGAGAGCCACCCGGGGCATCTCGAACGACCCCGTGACCTCCAGGACGGCTGCCTCGTCAGGGAGGAACACGTAGCGCATCCCCTGCGTCAGCCACTTCAGGGGGAACAGCGCGGCGAACTGCTGCATCCACGAGGGCAGCTCGCTGTAGATGAAGAAGACACCGGAGGTGAACTGCAGGACCAGGATCACCGGCGTGACGATGGCCGAGGCGCCCTTGCCGGACTTGGGGACGGCTGAGAAGGCCAGGCCGAGGAGCGTCCAGGTCGTCAGACCGAGCACACTGAGCCAGCCCAGGGCCAGCCACTTCTCGACGCTGTCGGGCACCTCGACGTCGAAGAGCGCGATCCCGACCCCCATGAGCAGGACAAGCTGCAGGACGTAGACGAGACAGACCTGACCGACCTTGCCGAGGAAGTAGGCACCCTTGGGCATGGGTGTCCCCTCGAGCCGCTTGAGAGCGCCGTCGTCGCGCTCCTGCGGGATGCCGATCGCCAGGTTCTGGAAGCTCGTGTAGACGATGCCGGACGCGATCATCCCGGCCACGAAGTACTGCGCGAACGTGATCCCGGTGTCTGCGAGGGCATCGTTGCCGAACACCGAGCCGAACACGATCATCAAGATCATCGGCAGCGCTAGCGTGAACACGGCCGCCTCGCGGTCGCGGAACAGCTGCTTGAGCTCGACACCCACCCGGGACAGCCCGATCGCCAGCGTGCCCGGCGGCCTCGTCCTGACCGTGCTCACGACGTCTCCTCCTCGCCGACCTGCTCGACCAGGCTCAGGTACACGTCCTCCAGCGACCGGCGCGAGACCGTCAGGTTGGGCAGCTCGCCGCCCAGGCTCCCGGCGAGCTCGCGGATCAGCGCCGTCGGGTAGTCCGTCTCGGCGGATCGCCGCTGGCCGTTCTCCGTCCACGTGACCACAGCGATTCCTGCGTGCCGATCGCCGAGCTCGTGGGGCTTGTCGAACGCGACGAGCCGTCCACGGTTCACGACCCCCACCATGTCGGCCAACGCCTCCGCCTCGTCGAGGTAGTGCGTCGTGAGCAGGATCGTCGTCCCCTCATCCTTGAGCGTCCTGATCAGGCCCCAGAACTCGCGTCGCGCCTCGGGGTCGAAGCCCGTGGTCGGCTCGTCGAGGAAGAGCAGCTCCGGGCGACCGATGATGCCCAGCCCGACGTCGAGGCGACGACGCTGACCGCCGGAGAGCGTGCGGCCGCGCGCGTCGGCCTTCGCGGTCAGCCCGATCTGTGCCAGGACCTCCTCGACGGGCCGGGGGTCGGGGTAGTAGCCGGCGAAGTGGCGCAGCGACTCGAGAACGGTCAGTTCACCGAGGTCGCTCACCTGCTGCAGGACGATGCCGATCTGGGCTCGCCAACGCCGGCCGGCACGCTGCGGGTCCACGCCGAGGACGCGCACGTCACCGGAGTCGCGGCGTCGGTACCCCTCCAGGATCTCTGTGGTCGTCGTCTTCCCGGCCCCGTTCGGACCGAGCAGCGCCACGCACTGGTTGCGCTCGACGCGCAGGTCGAGATCATCGACCGCGACCATGTCGCCGTAGGACTTGCGCAGCCCCATCACCTCGATCGCCGGTTCGCCTGCCACGGGCGCAAGTGTGTCACTCGTGCCGGAGCCGGCCGACGGCCGAGCGCAGCCAGCCGACTACTCGCCGGCTACGAGCCGGGCCCGAGCTGGGAACCAGCGACACCAGCACCTGCCCGTCCCACGTGCGCCCCTCGTTGGCGAGCCCGACCACGGGACCGCTGGAGTCTTCGACGGCGAGCGCAAGCGTCGGCCTCGTGCTCATTCGCCATACCCCGTTGATTCCCTGCGGACCGTCCCACGAGTACCTGACGGGCGTCGACTCTGACGGAGTAGCCCCTTAGTCCAGGTAGTCGCGCAGCACCTGCGAGCGGCTGGGGTGGCGCAGCTTGCTCATCGTCTTGCTCTCTATCTGACGGATGCGCTCGCGCGTGACGCCGTAGACCTTGCCGATCTCGTCCAACGTCTTGGGCTGGCCGTCGGTCAGTCCGAAGCGCATGGCCACGACGCCGGCCTCTCGCTCCGACAGCGTCTCGAGCACCTGCTGCAGCTGCTCCTGCAGCAGGGTGAACGACACCGCGTCCGCCGGGACGATGGCCTCGGAGTCCTCGATCAGGTCACCGAACTCCGAGTCGCCGTCCTCACCGAGCGGCGTGTGCAACGAGATGGGCTCGCGGCCGTACTTCTGAACCTCCACGACCTTCTCCGGCGTCATGTCGAGCTCCTTGGCGAGCTCCTCCGGAGAGGGCTCACGGCCCAGGTCCTGCAGCATCTGCCGCTGCACGCGGGCAAGCTTGTTGATCACCTCGACCATGTGCACCGGGATGCGGATCGTGCGGGCCTGGTCGGCCATGGCCCGGGTGATGGCCTGGCGGATCCACCAGGTCGCGTAGGTGGAGAACTTGTAGCCCTTGGTGTAGTCGAACTTCTCCACGGCGCGGATCAGACCGAGGTTGCCCTCCTGGATGAGGTCCAGGAACAGCATGCCTCGGCCCGTGTAGCGCTTGGCGAGGGAGACGACGAGACGCAGGTTCGCCTCCAGCAGGTGGTTCTTGGCGCGACGGCCGTCCTCGGCGATCCACTCCAGGTCGCGCCGGTAGCTGCGCTCCATCTGGTCGGCCTCGCGTGAGAGCCTCTCCTCGGCGAAGAGCCCGGCCTCGATGCGCTTGGCGAGCTCGACCTCCTGCTCGGCGTTGAGCAGGGCCACCTTGCCGATCTGCTTGAGGTAGTCCTTGACCGGGTCGGCGGTCGCACCGGCGGTGACGACCTGCTGGACGGGCTCGTCGGTCTCGTCGGTGTGCGAGATGACGAACGCCTCCTCGGCGCTCGACGCTGCATGAGCGACGCCGGCGGGGCCCGTTGCCTCGCTGTCGATCTCCGACTGGGCCCGCTGAAGGTCCTCCTCGAGTTCCTTCTCCAGCCCGGCGGCCTCTTTGAGGTCCACCCCGTCGGTGTCCGGCGAGGACTCCTTGGCCGCCTTGGACGACTTCGCCGGGCCCTTCTTCGCCGATCGCCTCGACTCGGTCTGGGCGCCGGGCTGACCGGCGCCGCGCTCGTCCAACCATGCCTGGTCGTCGTTGTCGACAGTGATCGTGATCGACTTCTCATGGAGAACGTCGAGTACCCGGCCGTCGTCGGCCGGTTCGGTAGCGACCGAGTCGAGCACCTGACGTAGCTCGGTGCTCGACACCATCTTGCTCTTGCGCTTGCTGACCTTGCGAACGAAGGCCTTGACCTCCGGAAGCGCCAGCGGATCAGTAGCGACGGTGCTCGGCGACACAGACAACCCTTCGAACGACCCGACAGAGGACGTAGACCGTAGATGAACGCGAACTGGCCGCACGTTGTTCCCCGTGCCGAACCAGGCGTCCTCCCACCAGACGTGACCCTAGTGTCGCACGGATGGCGAGCCGGAAGCCTTCGCGGCTGCCTTCAAAGCCTTCTTGAAGGCGCGAACCTCGTTCAACGACTCGGGGCCGGTGACATCGGCCACAGACCGGCGGCTGCCGTCCTGGCCGTACGCACCGGCCGCCTCTCGCCAGCCATCCGGCTGCACCCCCAGCTGCTTGCCCAGCAGGGCGGTGAAGATCTGTGCCTTCTGCTGCCCGAACCCCGGCAGGGCCGCTAGCCGAGCCACAAGCTCGGTCCCGGTCTCGGCCGTCGTCCACACTGCAGCCGCATCGCCGTCGTAGCTGTCCACGATCGTTCGGGCCAACGACTGGACCCGAGCGGCCATCGAGCCGGGGAACCGATGGACGGCGGGCTGCTCGCTGAGCGCAGCGGCGAACTCCTGCTCCCCCAACCCGGCGACCACGGCGGGATCGAGGCGGCTGACGCCCAGCCGCCTGGCGATGACCGCAGGACCGGCGAAGGCACGTTCCATCGGGATCTGCTGGTCCAGCAGCATCCCGGTGAGCAGCGCGAAGGGGTCGTCCTGGAGAAGAGCGTCTGCCTGCGGGTCTTGAGCCAGTCGCAGGCTCACGCGTCGGTGTCCTCCGCCTTCACGGCCAGCACAGGGCACGGGGCGTCGAGCAGGATCGTCTGGGCGTTGCTGCCCAAGATCAGCTTGCCGACGGGCGAGCGACGACGCAGACCGATGACGATCATCTCCGCCCCGGTCTCCTCCGCCACGGCGATGAGGTCCTCGGCGACGTCCATGCCGCGCACGAGCTGCCGGAGCTCGAACCCGACTCCGCTCTGCTCGAGCTCGTGGCGGACCTTCGACATGGCCTCCTCGAGGCGGCGCGCCTCGACCGTGTCGAACTCGCGCCCGTCCTTCGCGGAGTTGACGACGATCATCTTCAAGTTTCGAAGCTTCGCCTCGGCAGCGGCGCGATGGATGGCTGCTCGCCCCTCAGGCTTCGGTACGTACCCGACGATGATCGTGGACATCGACGACGGCCTCCCTGCTCTGGTGGTGTCCGTGACGACGCTACACCGCCGCTGTGGCGTGCGAGCGGAGTCCGGTGCGGGTCATGGAAGTATCGGCCGATGTGAGTCCGCCCCCGCCGATCTGGCCACCGCGTACCGCGTTCGTCCTGGGCGGCGGCGGACTGCTCGGCGCTGCCGAGGTCGGCATGCTTCATGCCCTCGACGAGACGGGGATCGTGCCCGACGTCGTGCTCGGCACCTCGATCGGCGCCATCAACGGTGCGTTCTTCGCCGTCTACCCCGGCGCCGAGGCGGTGGAGGTGCTGAAGCGTCTGTGGACCTCGGACGCTACCGAGTCCGTCTTCGGCTCGTCGGCCTGGCAGCGGATGGGGACGATCGCGCGGTCGTGGACCCACACCCATCCCGTCGAGCCGCTGCGCGACCTGCTGCGCCAGCACGTCGGCGACACCTGCATCGAAGACCTCCCGACACCGTTCCAGTGCGTGGCCGCCTCGATCGAGCGCGCCGCCGAGCACTGGTTCACCGAGGGCCCACTCGTGGACGCGCTGCTCGCGACCAGTGCCGTCCCCGGCCTGCTGCCGCCGGCGAAGGTCGGCGACGAGCACTTCGTGGACGGTGGGCTCGTCCACTCCATCCCGCTGGGCCGCGCCGTCGCCCTCGGTGCGCGCACGGTCTACGTCATGCAGGTCGGTCGCATCGAACGACCGCTGGAGCCACCGAAGCGCCCGTGGGAGGTCGCTGCCGTGTCCTTCGAGATCGCCCGTCGACACCGGTTCGCCGCGGAGCTCGCCGGGGTGCCCGACGACGTGGACGTGCACGTGCTGCCCACGGGCGACGTCGAGGCGCCGAGGTACGCCGACACCTCGGCACTGAAGTACCGCGACACATCGCGGGTGTCCGAACGCATCGCGCTGGCTTACCAGGCCAGCCTGGACTACCTGGCGGCGCAGGACGCTGCACCGTCGCGAGCCGCCGTCGAGTCGGAGGCCTGAGCGTGCTCCCTCGATGGGTACGCCGGGGCGTCGTCGCCCCTGCCGTCGTGTTCCTCGCCGGGTTCGTGCTCCTCGGCATCCCGGTGATCCTGCTGCTCGGCCTGGCGATCAGCCCGACCATCCCCGGACGGTGGCGTCCCTTGCGGTTCCTGTGGTTCGCCTTTCTCTACCTGCTGCTCGAGGCGGCACTGCTGGTGACCCTGTTCCTGCTCTGGATCGGTACCGGCTTCGGCTACCGCATGGACAGCCCCTGGTCGCAGCGCCTGCACTACCAGCTTCTCGGGTTCACGCTCCGGGTGCTCGAGACCGAGGCCGGCCGCGTGCTGAACGTCAGCATCGAGAGCTCGGGTGCCACGCCGGACGACTTCCACGGTCGCCCCTTGATCGTGCTGTCACGCCATGCCGGCGCCGGCGACTCGTTCCTGCTCGTCGACCTGCTCGTCAACTGGTACGCACGTGATCCGCGCATCGTGCTGAAGTCGGCCCTGCAGTGGGATCCCGCCCTCGACGTACTGCTCAACCGGCTGCCTGCCGTGTTCGTCGACAACGACCCAGGCGTCGACCGGATCGGGCTGATCCACAGACTGGCGAGCAACCTCGACGAGAACGACGCGTTCACCATCTTCCCGGAAGGCGGCAACTTCACGTCCGCGCGCCGGCAGAAGTCGATCACCTGGCTGGTGTCGGAGGGCCGCTCGAGCCGGGCGGCACGCGCGGAGAAGCTGCGTCACGTCCTGGCGCCACGCCAGGCCGGCACGGCGACGGCGCTGCAGGCCTCCCCCGAGGCCGACGTCGCGATCGTCGCCCACACCGGGCTCGAGCACCTGACATCGGCCAAGGCGGTCTGGCGCTACATGCCCATGGACACCACCATCAAGGTGCACTGGTGGCGGGTTCCCGCGCACGAGGCACCGAGCGACCCCGAGGCGGTGGGGGACTGGCTGTTCGGCTGGTGGAGCCTGGTGGACGGCTGGATCGAGGCCAACCGTCCGGAGGTCGTCGACGTCGCCATCGCCGACCCGGACACCCCGACCGAGCCGCTGGCCCCGTAGCGGCGGCCGGTCGCCGGCAGGCGCGCAGACCTCGCCTCAGTCCTCGGGCCAGCTGTGCACCGGCTCGTTGGAGTGCATGTAGTCGACGTAGCGCCGGGTCATGTCCCGCAACACCTGGTGGCGAGGCAGGTTGTGGCGCTCCTGCAGGGAGTGCACGACGTCGACCTGCCACTCGGCGCCGTTGCGCAGCCGCAGGCAGCGCTGCTCGATGACGCCCAGCAGCCGGTCGCGCTCCGCGGGGTCGACACCCGAGGCGTCCAGGCCCTCCGCCGCGAGCGGCAGCAGCCGGCGCAGCACGAGCTCGGCGACGGGCACCTCGCCGATGCCCGGCCAGTAGATCGAGGACGTGATGCCGTGGCGGGCCGCGGCGTGGAAGTTCTCCTCGGCGGTGTGGAACGACATCTGCGTCCACACGGGCCGCTGCTGGTCGGCCAGCGCTCGGACCGCGCCCGCGTAGAGAGCGGCGTTGGCGAGCGTGT
>Ga0081528_100622_pt1 | contig 14132 bp, 13 predicted proteins | sample HotLakmasection4_FD_71011 | JGI IMG/M metagenome (GOLD analysis project Ga0081528, IMG submission 71011) | Hypersaline microbial mat communities from Hot Lake, Washington, USA - Section #4 (SPADES assembly) (version 2) | ecosystem: Environmental > Aquatic > Non-marine Saline and Alkaline >...
GTACTGGTTTCCGAACATCCGCTCCATGCCGGGGGCGATCGTGATCCTCGGGCTGTCGCTCTACCCGTACGTGTACTTCGCGTCGCGCGTCGCGTTCGCGAGCCTGCCGGGCTCGGCGATCGAGGCGAGCCGAACGCTCGGTCGCGGCACGCTCGCGACGTTCTTCCGCGTCGCGCTTCCGATGTCGCGGCCCATGCTGGCCGCGGGGATCGCGCTCGTGGTGATGGAGACGATCGGCGACTTCGGAACGGTCGACTACTTCGCGGTCGACACGCTCGCGACGGGGGTCTACCGCACGTGGTTCGGGCTCGACTCGCAGACCGCGGCGCTGCAGCTCGCGTCGGTGGCCCTGGGCATCCTCGCGCTCGTGTACGTCGTCGAGGTCGCGAGCCGTCGTCGGGTGGCGGTGCACGCCACGACGTCGCGCGTCACGCCGCCTGCGCCGACGCGGCTCTCGCCGGTCCGCGGCGCTCTCGCGGGCGCCGCGTGCCTGGCTCCCGTTCTCATCGGCTTTGCGCACCCGACGAGCCGGCTGGCGTACCTCGCCATCCGCCACGGCGATCAGCGCGCGCTCGAACTGTTCTCGGGCTATGCAATCAACACGTTCACGCTCGCGGCGATCTCGGGCGCCGTCGCGGCGGCGCTGGCGCTCGTCGTGGTCTTCACCCACCGGCTTCGGCGCACCGGCGCCACGCGCGTGGTGATGGACGTCTGCCGTCTCGGCTACGCTCTGCCCGGTCCGCTCGTGGCGATCGGCGTGCTGACGGCGCTCGCGTGGCTTGACCACGGGATCAACGACGCGTGGACGGCGTTCGGCGAGGGCGGGGGGCCGGGCCTGCTGCTGACAGGCTCGGTCTTCGCGGTGCTCGTGGGCTACCAGACGCGCTTCCTCTCGGTCGCGGTGTCGTTCCTCGAGAGCGCGATGACGCGGGTCAACGTGAGGCTCGACGACGCGGCGCGGATGCTTCGCGGCACGCCCAGCCGGGTGCTGATGACCGTGCACGTGCCGGCGCTTCGCGGGGCGATGGTGGCGGCGGGGCTGCTCGTGCTCGTGGATGTCGCGAAGGAGCTTCCGGCGACGCTCATGCTCCGCCCCTTCAACTTTGAGACGCTCGCGGTGCGGGTCTACCACCTCGCGAGCGATGAGCGCCTGCACGAGGCGTCCACCGGCGCTCTGGCGATCGTGGTGATCGGCATCGTCCCGGTGATCCTGATGAGCCGCTACCTGGATCCGCCGGAACGCCTGCGGCGCGCTCCCGGCGCGGCGCCGGAGGTGGTGACGGTGGACGGCGGGTGACGCCCCGCAGGGGCGGCGGAACGCTCGCTGTTCGCGGATGGCGACGGAGCGACGGGCCCGGGCCGCGCTCTTCGTGAGGACGCCTCACGGCGTGCTATCGAGCGGGCAGGCTCCAGAGGCGCCGAAGACCGGCGGCCGCGACGAGCGTGACGCTCTGCAGCCCCACGACCGCCTGGCCGGGCGGGAGGTCCCATGTGTAGGCGGCCCACAGTCCCGCGAACGCGCTGAGCGCGGCGACGAGCGGGCTGACGAGGAGCAGGGCGCGCACTTCGCTGCACAGCTGCTTCCCGATCAGGACGGGGAGGGCGAGGCAGCCGAAGGTGAACATGACGCCGGTCGACCTCACGCTCAGGCCGATGATGACGCCGGAGATGACGGTGACGACGAGATTCCAGACGCCGACGCGCATCCCGATCGCCGCGGCCATGAGGGGATCGGTCAGGAACAGGACGATCGCTCTTCGTCGCCAGAGGAGAAGCGAGGTGAAGGCGGCCAGCGTCGCGCCGAAGATCGCGACGTCGCTCCATCGCGCGCCGACGACGGACGAGGCCTGGAGCTGCCGGGCCAGCTCGAGGCCCGCGGGGGCGTGCGAGAGGATGAGCGTGGCGCCGACGCCCGCGGCGATGAACACGAACGCGATGATCTCCTCATTGCTCAGTCGGCCGCCGCTCCCCGAGCTCTCGCCGCCGAGCATCGTGGCGAGCGCCGCGGCGACGGCGCAGACGAGAATCACGGCGTCCTGACCGAGGCCGCCGTCGACGGCGATCGTGTGGGCGCCGAAGAGCAGCGAGAAGAGCGCAAAGCCGAACACCGCCGCCTGAGGAACCGCCGCCGCGATGAACACCTGCCTCCGCGCGACGGCGTAGACGCCAAGGAGCGCCAGCGTCGGGGCGGCGACGAGGGTCAGCGTGTAGGGACGGGCGAAGAGCCCCCAGGATGAGACGAAGTCGAGGACGCTCACGAGGTCGGCTTCCCCGGCGCTCCGTCGGACGCCGACAGCATGAAGGCGCCGGCGGGCTCGATCGCCCTCTCGGCGATGTCGAGGCGGTAGCGCCCGGTCTGATCACGGCGGACCGAAGCCTGCAACCGGAAGGTCTGCTCCAGCTGCTCGGCCGTGAGGAGCTCCTCGACGCGGCCCGCGGCGACGCGCCCCTGACGGAAGAACGCCACGTGCGTGGCAAGGCGTGCGGCGAGGTCGAGGTCGTGCGTGACGAGCACGATCGAGACCCTGAACCTTGCGTGAAGCTCGCTCAGGATCTGGATGACGGCGGTGGACGACGCGGCGTCGAGGCCCGTGGTCGGCTCATCGACGATCAGCAGGCTCGGATCTCGGATCAGGGCGCGGGCGACGAGCGATCGCTGGCGCTGGCCCCCCGAGAGCGTCCAGACGCTCTGGCGCGCGAGCTTCGTGAGTCCGACCAGCTGAAGGATGCGATCCAGGCGGCGCTGGCAGCTCTCCCGATCGCCTCGGATGCCGGCCAGGCCCGTCAGCACGAACTCGCGGACCGTCATGGGCAGCGCGGGGCTCAGCTCGAGCCTTTGCGGGACGTAGCTGACCTTGCCCGCCCGGAACATCTCGCGTTGGCGGGTGAGTCGGCCTCGGCGGGGACGCAGGGCGCCCAGGAGCGCCTTGACGAGGGTGGTCTTGCCCTCGCCGTTCGGCCCCAGGAAACACCAGAAGTCCCCGGCCGAGAGGTCGAGTTCGACGTCGCGGAGCACCTCTCGCCCGCGGTACCCGAGCGAGACGCCGCGGAGCGAGATCAGCGGGCGGGCGTCGGGGACGGGATCCTGTCGCATCGGAGTCTTCGCTCCCGAACCTCAGGGGTCGGATCGGTCGCTCGCCGCGGCTTGCTCCAGCGCCTCGAGCAGCACCGTCGCGTTGTACTCGACGAACTCGAGGTACGTCTCGGTCCCGGGGCGGCTTCCCGGAACGGCGGCCATGGGCACGACGAGGCCGCCCGTCTGCTCCGCCACGAACTCGGCGTGACGGGGATCGAAGTGCCCGGTCGTCAGGATGAGCCTCGCGCCACGCTCCCGCATCTCGCCGATCAGGACCTGAAGGTGCCTGGGCGTCGGGGGCATGCCCGGCTCCGGCTCCAGCGATCCCAGCACGCGGAGCCCATAGAGACGGACGAAGTACGGCCAGTAGTCGTGGTCGCCCACGATCGGGGCGGCGCGATGCGGGGCGAATCGGGCGAGGACGCCGGCGAGGTCGCCCCTGACGCCTTCGCCCGTGAGGAAACGGTCGAGCTCGTCGTTCTCGATCGCGAGAGCCAGCGCGTCGTAGCGGTCCGGCTCGACCGCGGCGGCCAGCTCGGCGCCGACCAGGACGGTCATGATCTGTCTGGCGAACTCGCGGTAGTTCTGCTCGAACAGCGACGCGCGCTCGGGGGCGAGGTCGGCGAGACGAGCGGCGATCGCTCGGGCCGCCCTGACGCCCTCCATGGGGTCGAGGAGGTAGTGAGGGTTGTCTCCCTCGTGGAAGGAACCGATCCTTCCCGCCTGCGCCGCGCCGTCGAGGGAGCGCATCGTTCTGGAGAGATCCAGATGCCCGCGACGCTCGGGCCTGATGTCGTCGTTCTTCGCCTGCTCCAGCATCCGAGGGAGCCAGGCCCGTTCGAGCCCGTGACCGACCACGACGAGGAGGTCGGCCTCGTTGAGCGACTCGACCATTCGTCCCGAGGGGCGGACCACGTGCGCGTCCTGCCGCGGTCGCACGAGCCCCACGACGCTGACGAGCTCGCCGCCCACGGCCTCGGCGATGGCCCGCGCGTCGGACGAGGTCGTCAGCACGCTGATCGTTTCCGTCGCGCGTGCGGGGGCCGGGGAGAGCGAGCCGACGAGCAGGAGAACGGAGGCGGCGAGCCATCGGCTGGTCAACCGGCGTTGGGAACGTCGCGTCATCGGAGACTCCTCGCACGAGTGGTCGAGCGGTTGACACGGTAGCTGGCGCAGGCCATATTGACAAACGATTGCCAACAGGCCCTCCGGAGGATCATCATGACCGCTTGCTCGACGTGCTGCGCTCCCGCCCCTGGCTCCGAGGCTGTTTCGCTCTGCGTCGATTGCGGGGCGGCCACGGTCGCGGGAGTGGGGTTCAGCGTCCCGGCGCTGGTCGTTCTTGCTGTCGCCGCTCTGGGGATCGCCTTCGCCTTCCGTTCGGCGCGGTCGCTTCCCGCCTTCGTCGCGGGGCGGATGGCTCGGAGGCATCTCGTCACCGAGTGACCGGCGCGCGAGCTTCGCACGTTCGATCGGGGATGCCGGGAGGTCGAGCGACAGGGTGCGTCGCGTCCGGACGGAGGTGCGAATGACCAGGCGCGACACGCCGCAGCAGCGAGCCGTCCGTGAAGCCCTGGAGCGCGCGGGCCGCCCGCTCTCGATCCTGGAGATCCACTCGCTGGCGCGCGACGAGGTTCCCGCGATCGGCGTGCGGACGGTGTACAGGGTCGTTGGTCGTCTGCTCGACGACGGCGTGATCTCGCCCGTCCCGATCCCCGGCGACGCGGACCGCTACGAGATGGCCGCCGTCGCGGCCACCCATCACCATCACTTCCGGTGCGAATCGTGCGAGCGCGTCTTCGATGTCAGCGGGTGCGCCGGTCGTCTGGAGCGTCTGCTGCCCGAAGGGTTCACGCTGGCCGGTCACGAGCTCGTGCTGTGGGGCGAGTGCGCGGCGTGTTCGGGCTGAGCGGCCCTCACGGCGATCGGTGATCGCGGGGCCGGGGCCGCCGGTGGGCGCCCGAAGCAGTCGGGCTCTCGCCGGGTCCGCGGATGATCCGGCGGGAAACGCCCCCCCGGGACCGCCCGAAGGCGCCTTGCTGCGTCGGAAGCGGAGAGGATGGGATTCGAACCCACGGAACGGGTTAACCCCGTTCACCGGTTTAGCAAACCGGCGCCTTCAGCCACTCGGCCACCTCTCCCGGATGGTCGCGGCCCCACCAGGGCCGGCGCGGAGTCTATCCGGTCGCGGTTGGAGCGACAACGCGGCGACGGGGGCAGCGGGCGCCGGCGCGAAGAAAAGCCGGCGGCCCGTGCACGGCTCGCCGGCTCTCTCGCTCCCGCTCCGGGTCCGGCGTCGCGCGGGCGCCGGCGTGGTCTGGTTGGGGCGGCGGGGACGCGCGGTCAGTCGGCCCCCTCCGCGTCTCCCTCGTGCTCGCGGAGCATGGACCTCAGGTACTTGTTCTCGCGGCGCGTCGCCTCAAGGTCGAAGACGAGGTACTTGACGCTCAGCCGGAGGTAATCGAGCGACTCCTGGAGCTGGGAGACGCACGCCTTCATGCGCGTGTGGCGCTCGCGGGTCTCCTCGACGAGGGCCTCGATCTTGGCCCGCTCGCCCTCGGGAAGGTCGTTGATCTGGCTCGTGAGCTGCTCGAGTTTGGTCTGGAAGTCCTGCTCGTTCATGGTCGGCACCTTTCTCTCCTCTTGGGTTGTCGCCCGAGCCGTCGATGGCGTGGGCCGGGGGCGAAGGGAGAGAAACAACGGGCGCGCCGGGGTTTGGCACGCCGGGGGGCGGGTGGGGGCCGTCCGAGAAGACCGCGCCCGGACGGGCGTCGCCCGCGGAAGTCCGGCTGTGCGGGCGACCGGCGGCGCGGGCGGGTCCGGGACCGGGCGGCCGGCTGGGCGGGATGTGGCGGGAGCACCACGGCGGGGGGGGGGGGGGGTATGGTTGGGTGCGGCGGGGGGACGCCGCGACCGAGAGAAGGAGAGCGATCGATGCGGACGGCTTGTGTTCTGGCGGCGGCTGCGGGGATCTGCGCGTTCTCGTGCGGGTCGGCGTTTGGCGTGACCCTGGGTCAGGTGGACGACTTTGAGTCGGGGCTGACGTCGGGCTGGTTCGAGGGTTCGCCCAGCCCGAACCCGCCGATCACGGCGACCGAAGGGGACAACACGTTCCTTCGGAACGTGGCGTCCGGGGGCGTGGGCGGCGGCTCTCGTCAGGCGATGTTCAACATTGATCAGTGGGCGGGGGACTATGTGAGCGCGGGCGTGACGCGCGTGACGATGGACGTCCGGAACTCGGGGAACTTCGCGATCACGGTCCGCCTGGCGTTCCAGAGCTTCCTGGGCGGGCGGACGGCGACGAACGACTCGATCTTTCTCGCGGCGGGGAGCGGCTGGGAGACCGTGACGTTCGACCTTCTCGACCAGACGCTCGTTGAGAACACGGATTCGCTGCTTGACACGCTGACGCGGGTGCAGCAGATGCGGATCGTGGCCTCGGCGGAGCCTGACTTCCGCGGCGATCCGATTCCGTCGACGCTTGACGTGGACAACATTCGGGCGCTCCCGTCGCCGGGGGCGGCGGCGCTGCTTGCGTTGGGCGCGGTCGCGGCGGGGCGGCGGCGGCGCTGAGCCCGGTTCGTCGACGGTTTCCTGGCGGGCGCGCGTGGCGCGTCCGCTTTTTTCGTGCGCGGCGCGAATAGGGGCGGGCGGCGGCGGGTTTCTCCGGCGACTCTTCTCGCGACGGAACGGTGCGACGGACCATCCCTCGAGCGGCGCGGCGCCCGGTGCGTTTGACGGGCGCCGCGTCCACTTTTGCGTGGCGCTCGCCCGTTTGCTGGGGCGCGTGGGTCAGGCGTCCTGGAAGTCGTCGCGGAAGCGGATCTTGAAGTCGTTGATGTTCGCGACGTCGCTGGCGGACTTGCGCTCGAGGTTGCGGTAGCGGGCGATGAGGTCTGGCGCGTCGTCCGAGGCGAGGGCGCCGAGGAGGTGGAACTTGTGGTTGAGGATGTCTTCGAGGTCGGCGGCGGCGTTTCGGGCGTGTCCGGCGGGGTACATGATCATGCCGGAGTCGAAGGCTTCGCCGCTCTTAGTTTTGATGACGAGGGAGGTGGGGATGCCGTCGGGGTAGTTGCGGTCGTACTCGGGTCCGCCGTGGGTGAAGACGATCTTGCTCATGATAGCGCGGGTGCGCTGGTCGAAGACGGCGTCGCGCGAGTAGTCGTAGGGGGAGAGCATGTATCGCTTCCAGGCCTCGTCGTTGTCGGTGGGGGCGTCGCCGCGTTGCCTGGCGTCGATGGCCTTTCGGAGGAGGGTGGAGACGATGTAGGCCATGGAGTGGTCGGCGGACTGGCGGGTCTTCGGGTCCATCTTGGCGGGGTTGCCGATGATGCCGAAGGCGGGCTCGTAGGCGACGATCTCGATCTTCTCGATGGTGGAGGCGTCGGGGCTCTCGAGGATCTCGGGGTGCTTTGCGGCGAGGTCGATGACGGCCTGGAGGGCGCCGGCGGACTGGTGCTCGTAGAGCCCGAGCTTGAAGTGCATGCCCATGACGGCGAAGTCGTCGCCTGAGTGGGAGAGGTAGAGGTCGAAGGGCGAGGGGGCGAGCTCGGTCCAGCGGTCCTTGCCTTCGGTGGTGGGCTCGAAGAATCGGAAGACGGCCTCGGGGTTGCGGAAGATGTCGCGGGGGCCCATGAAGCCGCGCATGGAGCGGAGGGTGGAGAGGATGGCGACCTCGGTGGAGATGGCGGCGGAGGCGCCCTTGGAATCGGAGAGCTGCTTGCCCGCGCGGATGGCGCGCCAGGGGACGTAGTGGGCGACGGTCATGCCGATGGCGGATTCGATCTGCTCGGCGGTGGCGCCCATCATGGCGCCGAAGGCGGCGGCGGAGGCGATGGCGCCGTGGAGGACGTGGTCGATCTTGTAGGTCTTGAGCGAGAAGACCTCGGCGAGTCGTCCGCGGATCTCGTCGAGGAGGATCATGCCTCGGAGGGCGTCGGCGCCCGAGAGTCCCTTGAGCTGGGCGGCGGCGATGGCGACGGGGTAGAAGTCGTTGTGTCCGAACTCTCCGGCGGTGTGGTCGCGGGCCTTGTTGAAGCCGAAGTTGGTGCCGTTGGAGTCCCACTCGCGGACGGCGTTGGAGTTGGCGACGATGGCCTTCTCGGGCTTTAGGGGGACGCTCGACCCGAAGACGGTGGCGCCGGGCTGCGAGCCTGAGGTGTAGCCGAGGGCCTCGTCGCGGAGGATGGTGGGGGCGTTGGTTCGGAGGGCGAGGGCGGAGAGTCCGCAGAGGACGGCGTCGGTGTGGAAGAGGTCGGTGCGATCGAGGACGGCCTGGTCGGGCTCGCCGATCCTGCGGGCCATGAAGTCGATGGCGAAGTTCGCGATGCCGAGGGCCTGGTTGGAGTCGGCGGGGAGGGGGGTGAAGGTGGCGGCGGAGGCGGCGGGCATCGGGTGGCTCCTCGGGGGGCGGTTCGTGATGGGGGGGGGCCATCCTAGCGGGCGGGACGCGGGGGATGGCGGGGTTGCGGGCTAGGGGGCGGGGTGCGGGGCGTCCTCTCCCCGGGCCGCTGAGCCTGACGGGGAGCCGCGGTCGTCGATCGGGATGTGGCGCTCGCGGGGGAGGGACTCGGGGGCGTTCTCGCGGAGCCAGACGATGAGGCCCTCGCGGATGTCGCATCGGAGGTCCCAGAGCCTGCCGGCGTCGGCGGCGGAGACGAGGACGCGGACGGTCATGGTGCGCTCGGTGGCGTCGGCGACCTGGATCTGGGCGACGCGTCTGTCCCACTTGTCGTTGTTCTCGACGAGTCGCCCGAGCTCGGCGCGGATCCGGTCGAGCGGGGCGAAGTAGTCGAGGTGGAGGACGACCGTGCCGAGGAGCTCGGCGCTGACGCGGGTCCAGTGCTGGAATGGGTTTTCGAGGAAGTAGTTGAGCGGGATGACGAGTCTTCGCTGGTCCCAGATGCGGAAGACGACGTAGGTGGTGGTGATCTCCTCGACGCGTCCCGATTCGCCCTCGATGATGAGGACGTCGTCGAGGCGGATTGATCCGGTGAGCGCGATCTGGATGCCGGCGAGGATGTTGGAGACGAGTGGTCGGGCGGCGAGGCCGACGATGATTCCGGCGAGGCCGGCGGAGGCGAGGATGGAGGCCCCGAGCTGGCGGACCTCGCTGAAGCTCATGAGGATGAGCGCGGCGGCGAGGATGACGACGAGGACGTCGACGGTGCGCGTGAGGATGCTGAACTGGGTGTGGACGCGTCTGGCGTGGAGGTTGTCGGTGACGGCGACGTCGTAGCGCCTGAGGTAGAGGCGGGCGGCGGCGTTGACCGCGACGACGGCGAGCCAGGCGAGTGCGGCGATGAAGCCGACCCAGATGGCGTGACGGATGGCGGCCTCGGTTCCCGGCACGAACTCGGCGGCGGGGAGGGCGAGCTGGAGGGCGAGGAGCGGGAGGAGGATTCTGACGGGCCAGCGGACTCGGTGGACGAGGCGGGTGTTGGTCGCGGGGAGGCGCTTGAGGATCTGGATGAGGACGAGGGCGGCGATGAGCCCGGCGACGGCGGCGGCGATGAGGATCGCGGCGGCCTGGGCGCCGGCGGCGAGGTCGTTCCAACGCTCGGCGAGGTTCTCGAGCATGGTCGCACGCTACGGCGCGCGAGGGGCGGGCACAACGCGAGGGTGAAGAGCGGTTCAGGTTGGGGGCGGGGGCGCGAGGCTGACGCGCTCGGCCTCCCTCGCCCCTTTGCCTCGGGGAGAGGGAGAGGGGGAGCGGAGCGGCTCGCTTCCGGTTGATCAGCGGCGGCGGCGGAGGAGGAGGGGCGCGGCGAGGAGGGCGGCGGCTGCGGGCGCCGGGACCGCGATGATCTCGGCGGTCGCGGCGAGGGAGCTTGCGGCGAAGTAGTCGCCGTCGGGGAAGCCGAAGAGCTGGAAGGTGGCGTCGACGGCGAGCTGGAACTGGTAGGAGCCGGGGCCGAGCGTGATGGTCTCGTTGACGGCGCCCATCGGGTTCTCGAGGACGTAGGGGGTGGCGTCGGGGTCGAACTCGTCGTTGATGAGGATGAGGGTCTGGTTGAGGAGGGGCTCTGTGGAACCGAAGAGGTCGAAGTCGCGCGCGGCGAGACCGGAGACGTTGATCGTGACGGGGAGGGAGGAGGTGAAGCGGGTGATGTTGACGACGCGGGCCTTGACGAAGGCGAAGGCGTCGGGCTCGTCCGGGTTCACGTGGGCGCTGACGCTCGCGTCGAAGCCGAGCTCGATGCGTGGGCCCGCGGCGACGAAGGTTCCGGCGGCGGCGATCGCGACGCTTGACTGGCCTGCCGGGATCTGCGCGGTGAGACTGCGGTCGACGTCAATCATGCCGAGCTGGTCGAGGATGAAGGGATCGGCGATCTGCTCGGCGACGTCGCCGACGCCGGCGATCTCGATGGAGGCGTCGGCGCTGATGAAGGTGGTGGAGAAGACGTCGGTGAGGTGCGCGCTGGTGGTCGCGGCGGGCGCGAGGAGAAGGATCGCGGCGGCGGTGTGACGGATCGGCATTGTTCTGCGCTCCTGCGGCGTGCGACCGCTTCCCGCCGAGGATAGCCGGAGGCGGGCGGGATCCAAGGGAAAAGGCGTTGAGCGGGAGGAAGGGGGCGGTCGGGGGCGTCCGGGGCGCGGGACGCGGCGGGGGCTAGACTGTCGCCCCCCTCTGAGCCGCTGGGGGCGCCGGAGAGGGCTCCGGCGCAAGCGTCGCCATTTTTTCCGGCCCCGCGAGGTGGCCCTTGATCGTCAGGAGCCTTCAGGATGAGTGAGTCCGCCGACCGCCAGCCCGTGATCGTCGCCGCGAAGCGCACCCCGATCGGGAAGTTCTTTGGGGGCTTGGCGAACACGCCGGCGCCGAAGCTGGGGACGTACGCGATCGAGGCGGTGTTCGCGGAGGCTCCGGCGGTGAAGGAGCGGGTGGACGAGTGCATCATGGGGTGCGTTCTTCAGGCGGGGCTTGGCCAGAACCCGGCTCGTCAGGCGGGTCTTGGGGCGGGTCTTCCGGAGACGCTCAGCGCGCAGACGATCAACAAGGTGTGCGGGTCCGGCCTGCAGGCGGTGATGCTGGCGGCGCAGGCGATCCGTGCGGGGGACGCGTCGTGCGTGATCGCGGGCGGGATGGAGAACATGACGGCGGCGCCGCACTTTGCGCCGGTTCGGATGGGGATCAAGTTCGGTCCGGGGACGCTTGAGGACCACATGCAGTACGACGGGCTGCGGTGCGCGTTTGAGTGCTGGCCGATGGGCGACGCGGCGGATCACATCGCGTCGAAGCACGGGATCAGCCGGGAGGATCAGGACCGGTTTGCGGCGCAGAGCCACCACCGGGCGGCGGAGGCGCAGAAGAACGCGTGGTTCATGGACGAGATCGTGGAGCTGACGGGCGCGCAGGTGGGGAACCGGAAGGTTCCGGGGATCGAGGGCGGCGTGAGCGCCGACGAGGGGGTTCGTGCGGGTTCGACGGCGGAGACGCTCGCGGGCCTTCGGCCGGCGTTCAGCAAGGATGGTTCGGTGACGGCGGGGAACGCGAGCCAGATCTCGGACGGCGCGGCGGCGCTTGCGGTGACGAGCGCGGCGGCGGCGGAGGAGATGGGACTTGAGCCGCTGTGCCGGATCCGGGCGTATCACACGCACGGGGTGGCGCCGAAGGACATCTTCGAGGCGCCGATCGGCGGCATCGAGGGCGTGCTGAAGAGGGCGGGGCTTTCGGCGGACGACATCGATCTCTTTGAGATCAACGAGGCGTTCGCGGCGCAGGTGCTGTGCAACACGAAGGCGCTCGGGATCGACGAGAGCCGGTTGAACGTGTGCGGCGGCGGCGTGGCGCTCGGGCATCCGATCGGGGCGTCGGGCGCGCGGGTGCTGACGACGCTGATTCATCAGATGCGCCGGCTTGACAAGAAGCGTGGTCTGGCGGCGCTGTGCCTGGGCGGCGGGAACGCGGTGGCGATGGTGGTGGAGCGGTAGGGGGATCTCTTCGCGGCGGCGCGCCGACGGGCGCTAGTCGGCGGCGGGGCGGGTGATGTGTCCGAGGTCGAGGGTGGCGCCGCCGGGCTGGTAGTAGTCGACGGCGAGGGTGTCCTCGTCGATGAAGGTGAGGACGAGGTTGGCGCGGCCGAAGGCGTCGGCGTAGGCGAGGTCGGCGGGTCCCGGGCCGGCGTAGCGGGCGTTGCGGGTGGACTGGACGTGGAAGTGGAAGTGGGCGAGCGGCACACCGTCCAGGTCCAGCCGAGGGGAGCTCACCGACGTGGAGGTCGTCATCGTCGCGACGCCGCAGGACGCCACGCCGATCGTCGCCGACGCCTACACACGGCTGCTTGCCCGCAAGCCGGACGCCGTGCTCGGCCTCGCGACGGGGTCGACACCCCTCGGCGTCTACCGGGAGCTCATCCGGCGCCACCGTGAGGACGGGCTGAGCTTCGCCGAGGCGCAGGCGTTCAACCTCGACGAGTACGTCGGTCTGCCCCCTGGCCATCCGCAGCTGTACCGGACGTTCATCGAGCGCGAGCTCACCGGCCACGTCGACTTCGCCGAGGACGCCGTGCACGGGCCGGACGGCCTGGCTGACGACCTGGGGCAGGCCGGGCTCGAGTACGAGCAGCAGATCGCCGACGCGGGCGGGATCGACCTGCAGATACTCGGGATCGGGGCCGACGGGCACCTGGCGTTCAACATGCCGATGTCGTCGCTGACGTCGCGGACCCGGCTCAAGACGCTCACCACCAGGACTCGCACCGACAACGCCCGGTTCTTCGGCGGTCACGTCGACCAGGTTCCTCGGCACTGCCTGACACAGGGGCTTGGCACGATCATGGAGTGCCGGCACGCCGTGATGCTCGGCTTCGGCCGGAACAAGGCCCAGGCGGTCGCCGAGTGCGTCGAGGGCCCCGTGGCCGCGCGCTGGCCGGCCTCCGTCCTGCAGATGCACCCACACGCGACGGTCGTGGTGGACGAGGACGCCGCCAGCCAGCTTCGCTTCACCGGCTACTACGTCGACGCCTTCGCCGGGAAGCCGGGCTGGCAGGGGATCTAGGGCCGACTCAGCGCGTCGCCACCACCGGCGCCGCCGACGAGCACCGGCAGGCCGTCCGCGGCGTCCACCGGCTCCTGCTGACCGAGCATCGGCTGCGCCGGACCCGGCGCGGCAGCCGCGTCAGCGGGGTCGTCGAGCGGGAGGGTCGGCTGCTCAAGGGCATGCTTGCCCCGCAGGGCCTCGTCGGGCAGCGCCACCGGGTACTCGCCATTGAAGCAGGCCCGGCACAGCAGCCCGGCGGGCACGTGCGTCGACTCGGTCAGCGCCTCCAGCGAGATGTAGCCCAGGCTGTCGGCGCCGATGTGGCGGCGGATCTCCTCGGTGTCGAGCCCGTTCGCGATCAGCTCGGCACGGGTGGCAAAGTCGATGCCGTAGAAGCAGGGCCACTTCACCGGCGGGCTCGAGATGCGCACGTGGATCTGCGTCGCCCCAGCCTCGCGCAGCATCCGGACGAGGGCCCGCTGGGTGTTGCCCCGCACGATCGAGTCGTCGACCACGACGAGCCGCTTGCCCTCGATCACCTCGCGCAGCGGGTTGAGCTTGAGCCGGATCCCCAGCTGGCGGATCGTCTGGCTCGGCTGGATGAACGTGCGTCCGACGTAGGAGTTCTTGACCAGGCCGCTACCGAACGGGATGCCGCTGGCCTCGGCGTAGCCGACGGCCGCTGGAGTGCCCGACTCGGGCACCGGGATGACCATGTCGGCCTCGGCGGGGTGCTCGACGGCCAGGCGGCGTCCGACGTCGACGCGGGCGGCGTGCACCGAGCGGTCGCTGATGCGGGTGTCGGGGCGGGCCAGGTAGACGAACTCGAACAGGCAGCCGCGCGGCTCGGCGGGCGCGAAGCGCCGGGTGCGCAGCCCGCCGCGGTCGACGGCGACGAGCTCTCCCGGCTCGATCTCGCGCACGAGGGAGGCACCGACGATGTCGAGGGCGGCCGTCTCGCTGGCCACGACCCACCCGCGTTCGAGGCGGCCGAGCACCAGTGGACGGATACCTTGCGGGGCGCGGGCGGGGGACAGCGTGGACTCGTGGGCGAGAACGAGCGGGGGGGCGCCCCCG
>Ga0081528_100631_pt1 | contig 13943 bp, 10 predicted proteins | sample HotLakmasection4_FD_71011 | JGI IMG/M metagenome (GOLD analysis project Ga0081528, IMG submission 71011) | Hypersaline microbial mat communities from Hot Lake, Washington, USA - Section #4 (SPADES assembly) (version 2) | ecosystem: Environmental > Aquatic > Non-marine Saline and Alkaline >...
CCCACGTCCACGCCAGCAGCGCGCCGGTCCTGGCGCGGTCGACGCGCAGCGCGTACAGCTCTGCCACGGCGATCGGCTCCTGAGGGTGGCGCGGTGCCCTGGGGTAGCGTACGACGCTGCCGACCCACCGACCGGGAGCGCACCGTGGTCTCCGAGCTCTTCGACGCCGATCGCTGGCGTTCGGTGGACGGTTTCGCCGACCTGACCGACCTGACCTACCACCGCGCCATCGATCCCTCGACGGGCGGGGACGTGGCCACGGTGCGGGTCGCGTTCGACCGGCCGGAGGTCCGCAACGCCTTCCGGCCCCACACCGTGGACGAGCTGCTCCGGGTCCTCGAGCACGCACGCACGAGCTCGGACGTCGGGTGCGTGCTGCTGACTGGCAACGGTCCCTCGCCCCGTGACGGCGGGTGGGCGTTCTGCTCCGGTGGGGATCAACGCATCCGGGGGCGGGACGGCTACCGCTACACCACCACCCCCGGCCAGGAGGCCGCGGTCGACATCGACCCCGCCCGCTCGGGCCGCCTGCACATCCTCGAGGTCCAGCGGCTTATCCGGATGATGCCCAAGGCGGTGATCTGCGTGGTGCCGGGCTGGGCGGCAGGCGGCGGCCACTCGCTGCACGTGGTCTGCGACCTGACCATCGCGAGCCGCGAGCACGCCCGCTTCAAGCAGACCGACCTCGACGTCGCCTCCTTCGACGGCGGCTTCGGTTCCGCCTACCTCGCCAAGCAGGTGGGACAGAAGTTCGCCCGGGAGATCTTCTTCCTCGGTCGGGAGTACTCCGCCGAGGACGCGTACCGCATGGGCATGGTCAACGCGGTGGTCGACCACGACGAGCTCGAGACGACCGCGCTGGCGTGGGCGGGCCGCATCACGGCCAAGTCACCGACGGCGCTCAGGATGCTGAAGTTCGCGCTCAACGCGACCGACGACGGGATGATCGGGCAGCAGGTGTTCGCCGGGGAGGCGACACGGCTGGCCTACATGACCGACGAGGCCGCGGAGGGGCGAGACAGCTTCCTCGAGAAGCGCGATGCCGATTGGTCCGCGTTCCCGTACCACTACTGATGAACGCCTACCTCGAGGCCGCCCGCCCCCGCACCCTGCCGGCTGCGGTGGCGCCGGGGGTCGCCGGCACCGTGGCGGCCAGCAGCCCGACCTCGCAGCTCGACCTCGGTCGTGCCGCGCTGGCGCTGGTGGTCGCGCTGTCGCTGCAGGTGGCGGTGAACTACGCCAACGACTACTTCGACGGGGTCAGGGGCGTCGACACCGAGGACCGGGCCGGACCCCGCCGTGCGGTCGCCAGCGGCCTGATCACCCCGCAGGCGATGCGGCGGGCCATCGTCCTCGCCCTGCTCGTGGCCGTCCTGGCGGGCGTGACGCTGGCGAGGCTGGTGGGGGGGGAGCGGCTGCTGGTCGGTGCGGTCGCCATCCTCGCCACCCTCGGCTTCAGCGGCGGGGGCCCGGGCGCCCCCCCTCCGGACCTGCTCCGCCGACCAGGCCGCCTACAAGGGATGGACGGGACTGTTCGCATCTCTCGTCGACACGCTGGAGGCCGGCCCCGACGCACGGCCGCGCCGGGATACGTTGCGCAGGTGAGCACCACGACCGAACCGATCCGCTACGTCGAGCTGGATCCTGCCGACTCGCTGTGGACAGCCTTCTACACCGTCGCCCCGCTCGTGCTGGTCGGCACCATCGAGTCCGACGGCTCCCCGGACGTGGCCCCGAAGCACCAGGCGACACCCCTGGGGCACGGGACGCTGTTCGGGTTCGTCTGCTCCCCTGCCCACGCGACCTACCGCAACGCCGTGGCCACCGAGTCCTTCACTGTGGGCTTCCCGTCCCCGGAGATGGTCGTGGCGGCAAGCCTGGCCGCCGGCCCACGCGACGCCGCGGGCGACAAGCCCACCCTGGAGCTGCTCAGCCTGTCCCCCGCCCGTGTCGTCGACGGGGTGCTCGTGGACGGCTGCCGTGTCCACCTCGAGTGCCGGCTCGAGCGCATCGTGGACGACCTCGGTGGCAGCGCCCTGGTCGTAGGTAGGGTCGTCGCCGCGTTCGCGTCCCATCGCGCGCTGCTGGTCAGTGCGGATGACCAGCGAGGTCTGGTGGACTCCTCCCCGCTGCTGACCTACGTCCATCCGGGCCGGGTGGCCGCCGTCCACGAGACCCGGGAGTTCCCCTACCACCAGGGGTTCCATGCCTAGACGGACGTCATAAGCATGCACTGCGCAGGTGCCTGACCAGGCGATCGGGTGACGGTCGAGCGTCGAGCGCCGCATCACCAGGCCGGATCACCAGGCCGCGTCACCGGGGTGCCGAGCCACGGCCACCAGTCCCGTCCCTGCGCCGTGCTCGGCCGGGCGCACCAGGAACGCCGACGGGTCGGGGGCTGCGGGGGCCGACCGGTGACGGCCCAGCTGGCTGACGCGGAAAGCGAGCTCGTGGGTCAACCGGGGAAAGCTCGACTCCAGCCCGCCCCACACCCTGTTCGCCACGGGCACGCCGAACCGTCCGGGAGTCGAGAGGTGGAAGCCGGGACCGTCGATCCGAAGCACCTCGACGCCCCAGCCGGGCAGCCGGGCGTGCAGGAGTCGGCTCAGGGCTCGAGCGTCCAGCGTGGCCACGTGTGGTGGGTAGCCCGACCAGCCGCCCCAGTAGCCGGACTCGTCGGGCGTCGACATGACCAACATCCCCCCCGGCAGGACCCGCCCTGCGAGCTCGGAGACGAAGTCGCTCTGCTGCGGACGCCGGATGTGCTCGATGACCTCCATGCAGAGCACGACCGGTGCCCGAGGCGCTGCCGACATACCTGGGTGCACCACGATGTCGGGGAAGGCTCGCGATGCCAGCTCGCGATGGCCGCGATCCTGGTCCACGACCACCAAGGGCCGACCCAGCCTCTCGGCCGCCCAGACCGAGAAACCACCGGCGCCCGCCCCGACGTCGACGAGCGGACCGTGCAGAGCCAGCGACGACGCCAGTTCCGCGGCGACCGCGTAGTTGACCGCGTGGCGCACCACCAGACCGTGGTCCCACTGGTGACCGGCGTCGCCGCCGTCGAAGTTGCGGTGTGTCCGCTCCCGCACGTCGTGCAGCCGGTTCTGGGCTCCGACGAGCACCGACCACGAGTCCCGCAGCGCCTCGACAGCCCCGCCCGCAGCGTCCACGGGGCGCACAGTAGCGTCCGGTGGCGGCGTCTCCCGTACTCATCAGTAGCGAGTCAAAGGTCCCAGTTGGCGAGGGACTATGGCGAAACCATGGTCACTACTGGTTGTCTAGCGTTCACTTCAACAACTGCCGCCACTGCCACCGACCCGGAAGGTCCCCACGAGCCCATGAAGATTGTCGTACTCGTCAAGTACGTTCCTGAGCCGACGGCGACGTGGACGTACGCCGACGACCTCACCCTTGACCGCGCCGGCGTGGAGGGACGCCTCTCCGAGCTCGACGAGTACGCCGTCGAGCAGGCGCTGCAGCTCACCGAGAAAGGCCTCGACGCCGACATCGTCTACCTGACGATGGGGCCGGCGAAGGCCATCGACGGGCTGCGCAAGGCGTTGGCCATGGGCGGGACCAGCGGCGTGCACGTCCTTGACGACTCGTTGCACGGCTCGGACGCTATGAGCACCTCCCTCGTGCTCGCCAAGGCCATCGAGAAGATCGGTGACGTGGACCTCGTGATGGCGGGGATGGCGTCCACCGACGCCGAGATGTCGGTGCTGCCCTCCATGATCGCCGCCCGGCTGGGCATGCCGCAGGTCACGTTCGCCGCGGCGATCGAGGTGGACGGCTCGACGGTGAAGATCCGTCGTGACTCCGACACCGACTCCCGACAGGTCGAGTCGTCCCTGCCCGCGGTCGTCTCCGTCACCGACCAGACCGGGGAGGCCCGCTACCCGTCCTTCAAGGGAATCATGGCGGGGAAGAAGAAGAAGGTCGAGACGTTCAGCCTCGCCGACCTGGGCGTGGAGCCCGCGGCCGTGGGCGCCGGTGCAGCCAAGTCGGTGACCCGTTCGGCAGACGTCCGCCCACCCAAGCAGGCCGGCACCGTCGTGACCGACGAGGGCGAGGGCGCCGCCCAGATCGCCGACTTCCTCACCAGCAACAAGCTCATCTGACCTTGGCCCACGTTCACCACTGAGCAGCCTTCATCCACCGAAAGGGACAACCCGTGGCAGCAGTACTCGTTCTCGTCGAGCGGACGGATGGCGTCGTGCGCAAGCCGACGCTGGAGCTCCTCACCCTTGCCCGTCGCCTCGGTGACCCCGTCGCCGTCCTCCTCGGCGCGTCTGACGACGCGACCGTCGCCAAGCTCGGGGAGTACGGCGCGACCGACGTCCGTGTCGTGGACGCCCCGGAGATCGACGACTACCTCATCGTCCCGGCGGCCGAAGCGGTGATCCAGGTCGCGCGTGCCGTGGACGCTGCAGCGGTCCTGGTCACGTCCGGCCCCGACGGCAAGGAGATCGCCGCACGCGTCGCCGTCGCGCTCGACTCCGGCATCATCACCGACGCCGTCGACATCGCCGCGGGCGACGACGGACCCGTCGTCACGCAGTCGGTCTTCGCCGGTACCTGGCTCGCCGACAGCACCGTGGCCTCGGGCACCCCCGTGATCACGGTGCGAACCAACTCGGTGACACCAGAGGCAGCCCCGGCCGAACCCGCCGTCACTCCGGTGGAGGTCTCCTTCAGCGACCTGGCGCGCTCCGCGAAGATCACCGGACGCACGGCGAAGGCGAGCACCGGCCGCCCGGACCTCACCGACGCGACGATCGTCGTGGCCGGCGGACGAGGACTCGGTTCGGAGGAGGCCTTCGCCAAGATCGAGCAGCTTGCCGACGCTCTGGGTGCCGCCGTCGCGGCGTCGCGCGCGGCCACCGACATGGGCTGGTACGGCCACGAGTTCCAGGTCGGTCAGACGGGCAAGACCGTCGCCCCCCAGCTCTACGTCGCCGCCGGCATCTCGGGCGCCATCCAGCACCGTGCCGGCATGCAGGGCAGCAAGACGATCGTCGCGATCAACAAGGACCCGAAGGCCCCGATCTTCGAGATCGCCGACTTCGGTGTGGTCGGTGACCTGCACACGCTCGTCCCGGCTCTCGTGGACGAACTCGGCAAGCGCTGAGCCAGCGGCTCGGCGCACTCATGGCAAGTCAGCACGAATGAAGGAGGAGTGACCTAGGTGGCCATCAGGACAACCATCGGCGTGCTCATGATCGTCCTCGCGATGGGGATCACGGGCAACCGGCTCTGGTACCTGTACCGGCTGGCCAGGAGTGGCCAGGACGTCGCGCCCGACCGGACGGCCAACGTCGGGGCGGCCGTGAAGTCGGTGGGCCGCGAGGTCTTCGGGCAGACTCGACTGCTCCAGTGGACCGTTCCGGGAGTGGCCCACTTCCTCACCTTCTGGGGCTTCATCCTGCTCGTCCCCACCGTCATCGAGGGATTCGGCGCCCTGTTCGACAAGGACTTCCACATCCCGCTCATCGGCAAGGAGCCGTGGCTCGGCTTCCTCGAGGACCTCGCTGTCGTCGGTGTTCTGGTCGGCATCATCACGTTCGCGATCATCCGGGTCGTGCGCTCCCCCAAGAAGGAGGGCCGCCGGTCGCGATTCTTCGGCTCGCACCTGAGCACCGCCTGGGTCGTCCTGGTGATGATCGGGATGGTGCTGCTCAGCCTGCTGCTCTACCGCGGCGCGCAGTACAACCTCGGCGTCTTCCCCTTCATGGAGGGCGGTGCCTTCGCCTCGGAGTGGGTCGCCGGGCTGCTCGAGCCACTCGGTGAGGAGACCAACGAGATCCTCGAGCACGTCTTCGTGCTCTTCGCCGTCGGCGTACTCCTCGGCTTCCTCGTCCTCGTCGTCTACTCCAAGCACCTGCACATCTTCACCTCCGAGCCCAACGTCGCCTTCAAGCGGCAGCCCATCGCGCTCGGCGCCCTGGAGCCCATCCGCATCAACGGCAAGGACGTCGACTTCGAGAACATCGACGAGCTCGACGAGGACGCACCACTGGGCATCGGCAAGGTCGAGGACTTCACCTGGAAGGGCATGCTCGACTTCATGGCCTGCACCGAGTGCGGCCGTTGCCAGAGCCAGTGCCCGGCCTGGAACACCGACAAGCCGCTGAGCCCCAAACTGCTCATCATGGGGCTGCGGGACCACGCGTTCGCCAAGGGCCCCTACCTCATCGCCGACAGCGACGAGAAGCGCGAGGCGGTCTCCGACGCGGTCAAGGCCGAGGTCGAGCGTCCGCTCGTCGGCGCCAACGAGAACGGCTACGCACACGTCGGCGACCAGGGTGTCGGCGGGGTCATCGACCCCGACGTCCTGTGGTCGTGCACGACCTGTGGTGCGTGCGTCCAGCAGTGCCCGGTCGACATCGAGCACGTCGACCACATCTTGAACATGCGCCGCTACCAGGTGCTCATCGAGTCGGAGTTCCCGAGCGAGGCGGGCGTCATGCTCCGCAACCTCGAGCACGCCGGCGACCCGTGGGGCGGCGGCTCCCAGGCGCGCAGCTCCTGGATGAAGGACATGGACTTCGACGTCCGCGTCTTCGGCGAGAACGGTGAGGACAAGCTGCCCGACGACGTGGAGTACCTCTTCTGGGTCGGGTGCGCCGGCGCCGTGGACGACAAGGCCAAGCGCACGACCAAGGCCGTGGCCAGCCTGCTGCACGAGGCCGGTGTCGAGTTCATGGTTCTCGGGGACGGCGAGACCTGCACCGGCGACCCGGCTCGCCGGCTCGGCAACGAGTTCCTCTACCAGATGCTGGGCCAGCAGAACGTCGAGGTGCTCAACGAGGTCGGCGCCCGCAAGATCGTCGCCACCTGTGCGCACTGCTTCAACACGCTGGCCAACGAGTACCCACAGCTCGGCGGCAACTACGAGGTGGTGCACCACACCCAGCTGCTCAACCAGCTGGTGGCCGACGGCCGTCTCACCCCGGTGACGCCGCTCGACACGACCGTCACCTACCACGACCCCTGCTACCTGGGTCGCCACAACCAGGTGTTCTCCCCGCCGCGAGAGATCCTCGAGGCGCTGCCCGGAGCAACGTTCAAGGAGATGCCTCGTAACTCCGATCGGTCCTTCTGCTGCGGCGCCGGCGGCGCGCGCATGTGGATGGAGGAGAGCATCGGATCTCGCGTCAACGAGAACCGTTCGGCCGAGGCTCTCGACCTCGAGCCGGACGTCGTCGCCGCCGCCTGCCCCTTCTGCATCGTCATGCTCTCCGACGGCACCACGTCGGTACAGGCGTCGCGCAACGGCGACGGCGGCAAGCCGGTCGAGGTCACCGACATATCCGAGCTTCTGCTGCGCTCGGTGCGACCGGCGACGAAACCGGCGGCTCAAGCCGTCGACTAGGTACCCCCCAGCACCTGACAACCGAATATCCACTGCTCAGCCGAACCGCAAGGAAGGTCAGCCCATGACGGAAACGGCCCAGCCCACCACCGGTCACATCGGTGGCGGCGGACTCGATCTCGACACCCTCGATCTCATGCTCGAGGCCCTCACCGACTTCGTCGCCGCCGGTATGGACGACGACCGGATGCTCCAGCTCGACCATGACGACGTGTGCCCGGAGGACCTCGTGCGGGCCATGCAGAGCGAGGAGCTGGGGGTTCAGCTGGTCTTCCTCCCGGAGAAGTACGGCGGCATGGGGGGCGGTGCCTTCGACATCTACCGCGTCTGCGAGCGGATGGGGCGCATCGACATCGGCCTGGCCACCTCGGTGCTCGCCACGTTCCTCGGGGCCGACCCGATCCTCGTGGGGGCCACCGAGGAGCAGCGCGCACACTGGCTCGGCCGGATCGCCGAGGAGGGCATCCTGTTCGCCTACGGAGCCACCGAGCCGGAGGCCGGCAGCGACCTCGGCTCGCTGACCACCACCGCCGTCCCGAAACGGGACGACGACGGCAACATCACCCACTACGTCATCAACGGGCGCAAGCAGTGGATCAGCAACGGCGGGATAGCCGACGCCACCACGATCCTGGCGTTGACCGATGGCGGGCCGACGTGGTTCGTCGTCGACAACGAGGGCACGCCCGGGTTCGAGGCCGCACCACACGAGGACAAGCACGGCATCCGCCTGTCCAACACCTGCGCCCTGTTCCTCGACGACGTCGAGGTACCGATCGAGAACCTGATCGGCGGCGTCGAGGGCCAAGGTCTCATCCAGGCCCAGCAGGTCTTCGGCTACACGCGCCTCATGGTGGCCGCGTTCGGCCTTGGCGGCGGCTGGGAGGCCCTCGACCGGGCCATCACCTACTCGGTCAACCGCATCCAGGGCGGCGCCCCGCTGTCACAGAAGCAGGGCCTGACCCACAAGCTCATCATCCCCCATCTGGTGCGACTCGAGGCCGCGCGCTCCTACATCGAGGAGACCGCGACCCGCATCGACAACGGTGAGGGCGAGAACGGCGCGCTCAACACCGAGGGCGCCATCGCCAAGTACCTGGCCACCGAGTACGGCAACAGCGCCGCCGAGGCGTCCATCCAGGTGCACGGCGGCTACGGCTACACGCGGCCCTACATCGTGGAGAAGATCAAGCGCGACGTCCGCATCACCTGCATCTACGAGGGCACCTCGGAGATCATGGAGATGACGATCGGTCGCGACCGCTGGCAGCACCACCTCAAGACCAAGGGCGACCACTACCACGTCCAGGCAGCCGAACTACGCCACCTGCACGCCGCCCACCCGACGATCGGTGCCGACGTCGCGGCGCTGGCCACCGACGCCCTCGCCGGCGTGTTCGCCGCGGCACAGACCGGCCGACTCACCCGCAACCAGCACATCCTTTTCCGACTCGGCGAACTCGCGGCCATCGTCGAAGCCGCCGGGTCACTGTGTCGTCGTGCCGCGGCCAAGGCCGACGAGACGATCTCGGCCAAGGCCGACAAGCGCTTCTCGGCCGAGACGCTGGCGACCATCTGCCGCGTCTACGCACGCGAGGCCGCGCTGAAGGTGGCCGACGACGGGGTGCGCTGGGTGGCCGGCGGCACCGCAGTCGCCGGGGTCGACGGCGCCGAGCTGGCGCGCACATTGGCAGCGACGCTGAACGTCGACGAGATCCGCGCCGCTCAGGCGGGTCTGATCGCCGACATGGACGCGATCGCCGCCGCCATCTACGACAACGCCTGAGGACACCTTGATGACCGACTACCCGTTCATGCCCATCGCCGTCGTCGGGGTTGGGGCGATCATGCCCGACGCTCCCAGCTCGGACGCGTTCTGGAGCAACATCCGCAACGGTCGATACAGCATCAGCGAGACCCCGCGGGACAGGTGGGACCCGGACCTGTACTACGACCCCGACCCGTCGGCGCCGGACAAGACCTACTCCAACATCGGCGGCTGGGTTCGCGAGTTCGACTGGAGCCCGATGGCGTGGCGTCTGCCCATCCCGCCGAAGGTGTCCGAGCAGCTCGACATCGGCCAGCAGTGGTCGGTCGCCGGGTCGCGCATGGCGCTGATGGACGCCGGGTTCCCCGACTGGGGCATCGACCCCGAGCGGGTCGCGGTCATCATCGGCAACGCCATCGGCGGCGAGAAGCACTACGCCACAAACCTTCGGATTGAGTCGGCCGAGGTGTTCAAGGCCCTGTCGTCGACACAGGCCTTCCAGGCGATGCCCGTGGCCGCCCAGCAGGACCTGCTCGCGCAGGCGCGCGCAGCGTTCCTCGAGGGCCGGCCCCCGGTCACCGAAGACTCCATGCCTGGCGAGCTGGCCAACATCATCGCCGGCCGGGTGGCGGCACTCTTCAACTTCCGCGGTCCGAACTTCACCACCGACGCCGCCTGCGCATCCGGCCTGGCCGGCATGTCCGCGGCGGTGCAGGGCCTGCAGACGCACGCCTACGACGCCGTCGTCACCGGTGGGGTCGACCGCAACATGGGTGTCGCCGCGTTCGTCAAGTTCTGCAAGATCGGTGCGCTCTCGGCCAGCGGCACGCGTCCCTTCGACGCCGGTGCCGACGGCTTCGTCATGGGCGAGGGCGCGGCGCTGTTCGTTCTTCGCCGCCTCGCCGACGCCGAGCGCGACGGTCAGCACATCTACGGGGTCATCCGGGGGCTCGCCGGGTCCTCCGACGGCAAGGGCAAGGGCATCACCGCCCCCAACCCCGTCGGGCAGAAGATCGCTGTCGAGCGCGCCTGGGCAGCTGCCCAGGCCGACCCGGCCACGGCCGGATACATCGAGGCGCACGGCACCTCCACCCGCGTCGGCGACGCCGCCGAGCTCACCACGCTCAACGAGGTCTTTCTCAAGGCCGGTGCCCAGCCCGGAACCATCGGTCTCGGCTCGGTCAAGTCCAACATCGGCCACCTCAAGGCTGCCGCCGGTACCGCCGGTTTCTTCAAGGCGATCCGTAGCCTCGACGACAAGGTGCTGGCCCCGAGCCTGCACTTCGTCGTCCCCAACCCTAGGGTCGACTGGGACGCCAGCCCCTTCCGCGTCAACACCGAGCTGCGTGACTGGCCGGCCGGACCGGACGGCGTCCGCCGCGCCGGTGTCAGCGCATTCGGGTTCGGCGGCACCAACTTCCACGTTGTTGTGGAGGAGTATGTCCCCGGGCGTCTGCGGGAGGAGTCTGCCCCGCGCTCGTTCGCCTCGGCCGACGTCCCCCAGCAGGCGGCGCCCGCTGCGGCATCCGGTAACGCCACGGCGGCCCCCAAAGCCCCGTTGCGTGGTGCCCTGGTGCTCGGCGGTGCCGACGACGCTGCGATCGTCTCCCAGCTCACGCCGATCGCGGCAGCTGCCGCGGCGGGAACCGCTCCCCCGGTGGCGGCACCCGACCCTGCGCTGGCGACGGCTGCGGTACGCCTCGCGATCGACTACGCCGACGCTGCCGACCTGGCCAAGAAGGCCGACAAGGCGCTCAAGGCGTTCGCCGCCAACAACGCGGCTATGTTCAAGATGCTTCGCGCGCAAGGAGTCTTCGTCGGTCGCGGACCGGCTCCCAAGGTGGCCTTCCTCTACACCGGCCAAGGCTCGCAGTACGTCAACATGCTCGACGAGCTACGCCGCCACGACTCGATCGTGTCCGACACCTTCGCCGAGGCGGACGCCGTCATGACGCCGATCCTGGGACGGCCGCTCTCGTCCTACATCTTCATCGACTCCGACGACCCGGGGGCGGTCAAGCAGCTGAACCAGCAGCTGCTGCAGACCGAGATCACCCAGCCGGCGGTGCTGGCCACCGATCTGTCGATGACCCGCATGCTCAACGCCTACGGTGTCGCCCCCGACATGGTGATGGGGCACAGCCTCGGCGAGTACGGCGCGCTGGTCGCAGCCGGCTCGCTGTCGTTCGCAGCGGCGCTGGAAGCCGTCGCGGCCCGCGGCCACGAGATGGCCAGCCTCGACGTCGGCGACAACGGTGCCATGGCGGCTGTCTTCGGTCCGCTGGAGCAGATCCAGGCGATCGTCGATGCCACCGAGGGCTACGCGGTCATCGCCAACATCAACAGCAACAGCCAGGCCGTGGTCGGTGGCGAGACCCAGGCGGTCGAGCGTGCCATCGAGGCGTTCTCCGCTGCTGGCATCACCGCCGCCCGAATCCCGGTCAGCCATGCCTTCCACACATCGATCGTCGCGCCTACGTCCGAGCCGCTGCAGCGCGTGCTGCGCCGCCTCGACGTCAGGCCGCCGCAGCGGCCCATCGTCGCCAACGTCACCGGGGACTTCTACCCGACCGACGCCACCGTCGACACGATGGTTGACATCCTCGGCAAGCAGGTGGCCTCTCCAGTGCAGTTCGTCAAGGGCTTGCAGTCGCTCTACGACGCCGGTGCGCGGATGTTCGTCGAGGTCGGCCCCAAGAAGGCCCTGCACGGCTTCGTCGAGGATGTGCTCGGCTCGAAGTACGACGACGTCACCGCGCTGTTCACCAACCACCCGAAGCAGGGTGACCTCGCCTCGTTCAACCAGGCGCTGTGTGGGCTTTACGCCGCCGGGCTGGCCTTCGGTCCCGCTGTCGCGTCGACCGCGTCCATCGCCACGCCGGCCGCTGCCGCTGCACCCGCCGCGGCACCCGCGGCTGCCCCGTCGGCAGCAGCGCCGGCCCGTCCTCAGGAGACCGCCACGACCGCCAGCCCGCCACCTACCGCCGCGCCGCAGCCGTTCGCCGGGGTCGCGGAGAAGGTGACCGAGATCGGGCAGATCTTCGCCGACGCCGTCGAACGTGGCCTGGCCGCACTGGCGGGGCCCCCGGCTGCCCCCGCCGCGAGCCCGGCCGGCGGCACCACGGTCTCGGGCGTCTCGCCGCCGTCCTTGCCGGCCGCCGCGTCGCCTTCCGCCGCCGTCTGCGACAGGGTACCGGACAGGCCGGACAGAGACATCAGCCGGGTGCTGCTCGCGTCGGCGCCGATCGCCAGCCCGTCACCGCGGGCACCGGCCGCGCCGTCCGCACCGACCCCGAGCCGCGCCATGAGGCGGTCGAGAATGCTGCCGAACTCGGCAGCGGCCTCGCCGGCGCCGGCCGCGCCGGACACGGTGGCGGTGGCGGTCCGGCCGGTGGCGGCCGCGTCGTCGCGGCTGCGGGCCATGCTGGTCGAAAGGAGCTGGGTCGCGTCCACGGGAAGCCTCGCTCGCACAAATCCGCCCGCTCCCAAGCAACGCCCGTGCCAGCCCCCTGCGTGATGGAGAGCCGCGCCCGGCGCCGGATCCGGGCCGGGGATCCGCCGTCGGCCCGGCAGGTTCCGCCGCGGCCCGCCGGACCGGCGGGCAAACTTTGCCGGGCGGGCGGCAGGACCGCCCCGCCCCGTCGCCCACCCGTTCCCCGGCCGCTGCAATGCAGCATTCTGCGCCGCAGACAGGCGAGGCATGCGATCGCCGGCCTTGACGCAGTGCAGCAAAGTGTGGAAAACGGGGCTCAAGAGCGTGCCAACGCCGCGACCGAGGAATCATCCCAGGACCGTTCGCCCATCCGTCCCCGACGGGGCCGGAAGGCGGGCGCCGCTTTCCCCCGGCCCGCTGCTGCAGCGGTGCCGCCGCCCCGGCCCCCGAGAGGCGCCATGCTCGCGACCGACCTGTTTGAACGCTCCGCCCGCCGCTCCGCCAGAGGCCCGACCGGGGCCGAAATCCGCCGCTATGCGCGCGGCCTGGTGGAGAGCTACGGCAGCCATGCGCTGGACTACGCCGACGACATGATCCGCGCCTACATCGCCAACGGCGAGAGCGGCGCCACGGCCGTCTGGCGCAACGTGCGCGCCGAGCTGCTGCTCCTGTGCGCCGACGAGGCCGCCTGACTCTCTGCCCCCCAAGAACGCCCGACATGTCCGCCGCCGCCGGCCGCACGCGCCGCGCGCGGTTGGCGTGACCGGCTGTCGCGGCTATACCTCAGCCACGGCCCGCTGAATCGCGCCGGGCAGGGCCGGCACGCCGTTGCCGGGGGCACGCGCCATGATGATGTATTTGTGGGTCGGCCTGGGCAGCGCGCTCGGCGGCATCGGGCGGTACTGGGTCTCCGGCGTCGTGGCCGGTCTGGTCGGCGAGACGTTCCCCTGGGGGACCATTGCCGTCAACGTCGTCGGCTCGTTCGCCATCGGGCTGTTCGCGACCGTCACAGGCCCGGACGGCCGCATCCTGGTCGCCCCGGAGGCGCGCCAGTTCTTCATGCTGGGCGTGTTCGGCGGGTTCACGACGTTCTCGTCGTTCAGTCTGCAGACCCTCAACCTGGCGCGGGACGGCGACTGGCTGCTGGCCACGGCGAACATCGCCGTGTCGGTGGCGGCGTGTCTGGCGGCGGTCGTGCTCGGCCTGTTCGCCGGCAACGCGTTCAACCAGGTTCGCGGCTAGGGCGTGTCTGCAAAGCCTACAGCAACAGGCGGATCATGCCAATTTTGACCATGGTGAGGTAGTTGGCGGCTCGCTTTTCGTAGCGCGTGGCGATGCGGCGGTACTGCTTGAGGCGGTTG